>Ga0334892_1002109_pt1 | contig 14977 bp, 15 predicted proteins | sample GraSluR3_MG_4_FD_207213 | JGI IMG/M metagenome (GOLD analysis project Ga0334892, IMG submission 207213) | Sludge microbial communities from methane-producing bioreactor in Wageningen University, Netherlands - Granular Sludge_15_04-R3 | ecosystem: Engineered > Bioreactor > Anaerobic >...
TCTACAGCTAGTTCCCCATGCAGATATCTATACAATAGTTTTTGACAAAGATAAATACCAAGATAATTATCCCAACCTAGATAAAAAAGTTCACACCAGCTTTGTGCAAAAGTTATCTAACGTTTTGCCCAAACATTTTTACAGGCACCTTAAAGTTCTTACACCATTTGCCTACGAAAGCTTTGACTTAAGAGGCTATGACCTTGTCTTAAGCATCTCTGCAGGACCTGGCAAAGGTGTAATAACAGGACTAGAGCAGCCACACGTCGCTATGGTAATGACACCACCAAGAAGCCTCTGGGACAAAGAATTAAATGTTAGAGGTTCCAAATTCAAAGCCTTATACAAACCTCTCTCCATAATTCTCAATACCTACATGCGAATCTGGGATTGGACAATTTCAAGAAGAGTGGATTACTGGACTGCAAATTCCAAATATATAGCTAGAAAAATTAAAAAGACATACGACAAAGAAGCAACAGTAATATATCCAGGTGTAGAGGCTAAGTACTTTGAGTCTTCCTCTCAAAAAAACAAGAGAGAGATAAGGGAGAAATATAATTTCCCCGAAGAATTCTTACTAGTAGTCTCCCGTCTGTATGACCACAAACGTGTAGATTGGGCAATCCGTGCAGCGATAGAAGCAGGAAAAAATCTTGTAATAGTAGGAGAGGGTCCAGACAGAAAATATTTAGAAAAAGAAGCTAAAGGTCATGACAATATCCAATTCTTGGGATTTGTAAAAGACGACATGGAAGTTAAAACGATATATGAACTAGCAGATGTTTTACTTTTCTGTGGTCTCGAAGATTTTGGCTTAGTTCCTGTAGAAGCAATGGCTTCTGGAACTCCAGTTCTAGGATACCAAGAGGGAGGCTTACTAGAAACTATTAAGGAGGGTGTAACCGGAGAATTCTTTAAAACAGAAGAAAAACTAAAATCTCTCCTTATTAAGTTTGACAAAAGAAGATATAATAAGGAAGAAATTAAGAAATATGCCCAACAATTTTCTGAAGAGAAATTTTTAATTAACTTGAACAACTACCTAAACCAGGTCTATGAACAAGAAAAAGAAAGAGAATAAATCAACAAGGGCAGAGAATATAAAAGTCGCAGTCGTAAGTGAACCACTATTTAAACATGGTGGTGCAGAGATGCATTTAAAATACATTCTTGAAGCTTTTCCAAACAATGAACTTTTTACAGCTTATTATGATGAAGAATTTGTAAAAAAGTTTTTACCAGGAGTAAAAATACATCACTCCTTCATGCAATATCTCCCTTGGAGAGACAAATTCAGACAGTTCTACCTGCTTTTACAACCTTTAGCATACAGATCCTTTAGATTTAAAAACTTTGACATTGTAGTTTCCCTCTCCATAGCTTTCTCTAAATTTGTAAGACCAAGAAAAATAAAACATATAAACATATGTATGTCTCCACCTAAGTTCTTGTGGCAAAAGCAAGGGAGGAGCTTAAAGAGTGAGGAGCAACTGGAAGGAATAAATTCTCTTCTCTACAGATTCTATGACTTCTTTACTAATACTTTCTTAGAGAGAATTTGGCAGAGATGGGATAAGAAAGCGGCCAATAGGTGTGACAAAATCGCAGCGATATCTGAAGTCGTTAAGAAAAGAGTTAAGAAATATTACGACTATGATGCAGATGTAATATATCCACCGGTTGAGGTTAGTAAGATTAAGGAAGCTAGAAAAGTTAATAGAAAAGAGAACTGGTTTCTTTACTTAGGTAGAGTCGAAACTTACAAGGGAGTAGATTTGGCTATAAAGGCTTGTCATAGAGCAGGAGTCCCTCTCAAAATAGCAGGTAAGGGAGATCATTTTGATGCTATGAGAGACCTAGTTAAGAGACTCAATGCAAAAGGTTTGGTCAAATTCTTGGGTTTTGTTACAGACGAGGAGAAAATAAATCTTCTTTCTAGGACCAAGGCATTAATATTTCCTGTTAGAGATGAAGATTTTGGAATTGTTCCAGTAGAAGCAAACGCTGCGGGAACCCCAGTCATTGCCTACAAAGAAGGGGGTGTCACAGAAACAATTTCTGAAGATAATCCTAAGTCAGGAATATTTTTTGAAAAGTACACAATTAAGGAACTTGCTAAAATCTTGAAGAATTTCAAATCTGAAAATTACGACCCAGATAACTGTAGAAAACAGGCTAATAATTTTGCATCAGAGATATTTGTATATAAGCTACAAAATTATGTCAAAGATGCCCTACAAGATAATTAAAAGAGTCTCAGATATTATTCTCTCTCTCTTCCTTCTAGTCCTCTTCTCGCCATTTCTTTTGTTGGTCTCTTTTCTAATATGGCTAGGGGATAGGAGTGAGATTTGTGTTAGGGATCCTCTAAGAATCGGTCTAGGTGGGAGAGAATTTCGTATGTACAAATTTAGAACTATGATACCTAATGCACACAGAGAAATTTTAGAGAATCCAGAATACGAAGATTTAAAAAAGAAATGGGAGGGTAATGGTAACAAATTGAAAATAGAGGAAGACATTAGAATTACAAAGATTGGGAGACTGTTAAGAAAAACAGATCTAGATGAATTACCACAACTAGTGAATGTCCTAATGGGACATATGTCCATTGTTGGACCAAGACCAATGTATAAAGATGAAGTAGAAAGACACCTAAAAAACAACCCAGGGGATGAAAAATATCTCAAGAATATTCTCAATGTAAGGCCAGGAATTACAGGTCTTTGGCAAGTTTCTGGGAGAAACGAAATACCATTTGGTAAGAGATTAAAGATGGATGCTGAGTATTCCCGGCAGCAAGACTTTCTATTAGATATGAAAATTCTTCTAAAAACGCCTTACGTAGTTTTAACAAGAAAAGGAGCATATGAGTAAAGATTTGGTTACTGTAATAAAATCTGTGAACTATTCTGAGGCAGATAAAATTCTGACTGTTTTTGGTAGGCACTCTGGGAAATTTACTCTCTTTGCTAAAAGTATTAGAAAAATAAATAGTAAGAATAGGGGGAATATGCAGACACTCAGTACTAGTGAAGTGTCTTTTTATGAGGGTAAAGGGATGCCTCTTTTAACAGAATCACAACTAGTTCGTAGTGTCGAAACGGATGATTTGCAAGTGGAAAATGTTAGGAGAATTCTCTTTATGTTAAACAAATTTCTTCAGGAGTATGACCCTTATCCCAAGCTTTTTGATGCATTACAGACTGTTATATCTAAAAATCTAGATACTAAATCTGTAAACAAACTAAGAATTAAGTTCTTAAGCGAGATGGGTTTCTTAAACGATTTCACTGTGTGTATGCATTGTGGTAGTGATAAAAACCTTGAGTTTATAGACAGAAAAAACTTTGCACTTGTTTGTAAAAATTGCTACAGTAAAGGGAATAGTAGCCCCCTTGGGGAGGATCCTTATGGGTCCTCTGTCCTGACAGAAATTATAGATAAATACATTAAAAGAGTGGTGGAAGAGATATAATGAAATTAAAAACTGCCCTGACAACACTGTTTCTTTTTCTACTTTCTTTTTTGTTTGTAGATAAAATCTCTGCACAATTCTTTTATCCCCCATCTACTTCTGGGGATGTTGTTGTATCTGCAAGTATAAATGTAGACTTGTATTCGCAGTTATCTCTTTCTCCTTCTACAGTTGAAGCAGGGCAACCTTCTACTGTTAGCATAATTTCACTGTTGCCAGATGGGACATCTAGGAGTGGAAGGGAGATAGTTATATATATAGATGGTAATTCAACAGGAGTTACTATAGTCCAACCACAATTAACAAACTCTCAGGGCAAGACTACTGGTTCTCTTAGTTCAACAAGGCCAGGGACATATACTGTATGTGCCAAGGATGTAACAGAGGGTATAGAGATTTTTATTGCAGATTGTGAGATCCTATATGTAGTCCCAGTTCCTGCTCCACAGATTCTCTCTGAACCAGAATATACCAAGGGAGACAGCAATATTGTTATGTGGAATATGGTAGGGAGTGGGGTTTATGAATATTATGTCGAAGTTAGTACAACGTCTGATTTCTCTACAGTTTTAGATAACAGTGGTTGGATAAATAATCTTGCTTACGAATTTGACAATCTTGAAGATGGACAGATTTATTTTTACCGTGTTAAGGCCAGGAATAGTTATGGTGTAGAGGGAGGTTGGTCCAATGTTGTGTTTAGTGTTCAGGATGATGCGGGACCCCAGATAGAGTACATAGGAACTTCAGATATGGAGGAGAACACCAATGTTAGCTGGGATAGGGATTATGAAATAAACATTAGGTATAGGATTACAGATAACGTCGCTATATCAAGCAAAAGCTTCTGGTGCCTAGCTAATGATGGTAGTAGATATGATTGCCTTTATACTGCAAAAGAAAATGGAGATTTCTGGGATATTACTATTCAACTTAAATATCTAGAGAAAACAGCAAGTGGAAATCTTTTTGAAGAATACAGGTTCTGTGCAGAAGCTGCAGACTCAGTAAATAATGTAACTAGAAATTGTGAGGCAAAGCTTGAGGTAGAAATAGAAACCCCAGAGGAGGAGATTCCAAGGCCAACAATTCCTCCAATAATAACAAAGATTATAGATCGGTTAGATAAATTCTTTGACGAGACTTTCTTAAAGCTAAAGCAAGCACCTTTAGACAACATTACAGTTACAACTACTGCAATTAACTTAACAATTGGTTTTGGTTTCTTAATAGCAACGCTTGGTTCCCTGCCATATATTCTCTTCCAATTATTCCTATCCATACTTACACTTCTTGGTCTCAGGAAGAAATCCAATGTTAGTGGTTATGTATATAACTCTCTAACTAAAGAACCTATTAAACAGGCTGTAGTAAGGGTGTTTAATGAGGTGCATGAATTAATTTGGACTAGTGTTACAGATTCCAATGGTTATTTTATGGCCCCAGAGGTTAAGGATGGGGAATATTACATAACTGTTACCGCGAGAGATTATAATTTCCCATCTAAGATTGTGTATGGTAAGAAGGACTTTCCTCTTGAGAATGTTTACCATGGAGATCCATTTCTTACAAAGGATGAGGAGATTCCTAACTTCTCTGTCCCTATGGATCCTGTAGATGTTAAACCTTTAAGGCAGAAGCTTGCTAAGATTTTTTCTAGTACGAAATTAATATGGCAAATAGTTCTAATTCTTCTCTTCGTATTCGGTCTTCTACTAAGTATCTTTGCCCTTGTTGTTACAAGAATCTGGTGGAATTACGTTATGGTTGCTTTGTACATCCCATCTCTGTTCTCTCTCTTCTTTAGTATGTTCTCGAAGAGTAGTAAATTTGGGGTTGTTAGAGATACAGAAAAGAAACCAGTAGATGGGGCAATAGTAGGTCTTAAAGAGAAGGATTTTGGCAAGCTTGTTTCCAAGAGGGTTACAGATGGTCTAGGTAGATACAAATTCCTTGTAGATAGGGGTGTTTATGAGATGTCTATACTGAATTCAGATCTTAAGGTTGTAGATGGTGAAGAGTTAGATAGTATAGAGATAGAGAAGAAGGGAGGGCAGATATTAGCGCCTAATATAACGGTAAAGAGATTAGAGGATGATGTGGAGGATGAGGAGTTAATAGAGGCTCTAGAGGAATTGTAGGTGGTTATTGAAAAAAAGGCTCTCTACTGGTATTATCTCAATTGCTATTGTGGGTGTATAGCTCAATTGGTAGAGCAAGCGACTCTTAATCGCTAGGTTCAGGGTTCGAGCCCCTGTACACTCACCATTTTCTTTGTATTTTCATAGGTTTCGAATAATTATTTCGATAGATGCACATATCCCATAGTATGTATTTTTGTGCTATTTTTTGATATAATTAGTATGTTCATTAAAAATTCACACATTCACTAGTATTTAAGGAGCATAAGATGAAACAGATTGTTTATACGATAATTCTACTTGTTTTGGTTGTCATTGGTTATGTTTGGTGTCGTCCCTCAGATTTTGAAGTCGAAGAACGATTTGTTGTTCGACGAGGTGGCAGAATAGAGACTATCCTGTTAGAGGGAGACCTTGGACCACCAATATGGATTGATGCTGCCTCTTCCGCTTATTTTCGGTTTACCTCAACTGACGATCCGTTGATTAATATCTACGGAATTCCTGTTAAGGACCCTTTAGGCTATTTCCGTGACAATTACTTTTCTAGCAACGATCTGGACAACAGGGTTGGGAACTGGAAGGTAACGGAAGCAAAGGGAAGGGTCGAGGTCGAAATATCTCAGGCAGAGGAAAATTTACAGAAAATCCAGATAACATATTACAAGCCATTATGGCAAAAAATGTTATTCTGTTCTGGATTGTTCTTCATTTTCTATGCCATCTTTTGGATCTTTGGTCCCCCAGACGATTACTTGTACTAATTACTAAGAAAGTGTGAATAATGCACAAGGTCAGTAGAATATAAGATAAGGTTTTTTAACTTGAGTATCTACTCATTAAATTATCTTAATATCTCTACTTATAAAACCCTTGTGCAAAATTCCTTACAAATTTTTATGCATATAGAGGTTAATATTTTGATAACCTCTTTTTTTATAATATTCCCTAGTTCCTATAGCAGATATAACAGATATCTTTTTAAAACCATTCTCTTTAGAAATCTTTTCAGCCTCTTCTATTAAACTCTTTCCCAAACCTAAGTGTTGGGATTCACCCTTACTATCTTTCCCTAAACCTAAAACCTTACCATACACATGTACCTCCCTAATTATTGCAGAGTCTTTTAATTCCTCTAGAAAGTGTGTATTTTTGTTTTTACCTTTAGGTAAAGATAACCTCAAAAAACCACATATCTTATCTTCATCTTTTGTCTTGTAGGATATGAAAATCTCTTTACTAATGGAAGTGTTGTATTCTACCTTTTCCATTTCTAACATATCCTCTGTAACTTTCTCACCCCTTATCTCTCGACTTCTAATATCCTCCATCTTAATATTCTCCTTCTCCATCTCCTGTTGGACTAATTGTCTTAAATTCGTTTTCTTGTTCCCTGCAACTATCTCGTTAGAAGGAATATCTCTGACAACCCTGGTTAATCTACAATATCTTGGGGTAAGAGGTAGAACTGTTTTTAAGAGGTTAGTAAGTTCTCTGTCTGTATATGGCGCATACAATCCTTGCTGGTAGAGGTAATTAAGGTGAGTGTTTTCAATTATTGAAGTAGGGTAGATCTTTAATTCATCTGGACTGTAATCTCTTCCCCAGAGTTCTTTGTATTCTTTGATATCTCTCTTAACAGTAGAACCATAAAGATTAGGCATCCAATGTCCATGAATCTTAAAACCCATCCTTCTTAGTAGTTTAAATGCATTCTTTACAGAATCATTCTTTCTTCCAATTCTGTTCTTTTTTAATATCTTGTTAGAAAGAGATTGTATCCCAATCTGGATTTTAGTTGCTCCTAATCTCCTCATCCTAATTAGCTCTTCTTCTGTTATGTAATCTGGTCGTGTTTCCAAGACAAGTCCTACATTTCTGCAGTAAGCAGTTTCATTCTCTTTGTGCATTTTATCAATATCTTCCCATGTCACCCTTTCTAATGCTCCCTCTCTAGGTTCTACATAATCTCTACTATCTTCCTTAACGTCATTTAGAGCTCTGAAACAATCATAGATGAAAGAAAGTTGGTAATCTTTGTCGTAATATGACCATGTCCCTCCTAAGATAATTAATTCTACCTTCTCAATATTATGACCCACATTCTTAAGTGCTATTAACCTGTTAAACACTTGAGCATACGGGTCAAATTTGTTTGACAGAGCCCTCTGTGCTCCAGGTTCAGACGCAATGTAACTCTTGGGCATATTAGCTTCGTTAGGACAATATATGCAATTACCAGGGCAGGGATAGGGTTTAGTAAGAACAGTAACGACGGCTACCCCAGAGTTAGTTCTTGTTGGCTTCATCCTTATCCTTTCCTCAACCTTTTTACTTTTGTAACCCTCCTCTTTCTGTTTCAGCCTGTAAGCGCGAACCAATTCGTCCTTGGCATACATCTCCCTACCATTCTTAGGATGGTTTCTTAGAATTTTTTGAAGGGAGTCAGAATCCCAAGATTTTGCTTCTTCAATTTCTTTAAGAATGCTATCCAGCTCTTTTCTGTTGTTATTATTGGTTTTAATATTTGTCATAATTTGTTATTCTTTCTGTGTATTATCTAATATTTCCAATTTACTTACCATATGAAGAAGGAAAAAATCATTTCAGAACAAACATTATTATGAATGAAACCAGATGTTTTACAAAGACAGATAGTAGGAGAAATACTAACAAGATTTGAAAGAAAAGGTTTTAAGATAGTTGCAATGAGGATGTTAAATGCAACTAAAGAACAAGTAGGAGAACACTACGAAAATGAAGAATCTTACCTAATTGAAACTGGAGAGAAGGCAAAGAAGGGAGCTATTGCAAGAGGAGAGGATGTCTCAGATTGGAATTCTTTAGAAAGAGGAAAGATAATTAGACAAAACAATATCTCTTACCTTACATGTGGACCAATAATTGCTATGGTTCTGGAAGGACATGGTGTTGTATCTGGAGTAAGAAAACTCCTAGGAAGCACAAGTCCCGCAGAAGGAGATGTTGGAACTATTAGAGACGACTATTCCTTTGATACCTTCGCCTTAGCAGACTATGTCTCCAGAGCAACAAGAACAATGTTACATGCATCAGATTCTCCAGATAATGCCAAGAGGGAGATGAAAATATGGTTTAAAGAGGATGAGATATGTAACAATTACAGAACTGTTGCAGAGAAAATCTTCTACGATGAAGGTTGGGATCATAAGGAGTAACTCTTAAAATTCTAAATCTGCAGAAGCCTTTTGGTGCTCAGAATATTTATCTGGCTGTTTATACGATATAATTAGCTATGTTAGCAATAAAGAACTTAACAGTTCAAGCTCAGGAGAAAACCATTCTTAAAGATATTAATCTTGAAGTTAAAGATGGTGAAAGAGTTGTTCTTTTTGGACCCAATGGTTCAGGCAAGAGCACACTCTTTAGAGTAATCATGGGCCTAGATGGCTACAAGATTAAGAAGGGTGATATAGAGGTAGATGGTAAAAGCGTTAAGAAAAAGAGTATAGATGAAAGGGTCAAACTAGGTTTGGGGTATGTAGGACAGAAGAGTGTTGGGATTAAGGGTGTAACTGTAGAAGACCTCATGGACCAATATGATTTTGAATATGAAGATATTAAAAAGACCATCGACCAGTTAAATATAGATGAACTTCTAAAAAGAGATATTAACTACACACTCTCCGGAGGAGAGATTAAGAGGGTTGAACTTTTTACTCTTTCCCTTTTAGATAACATTCACACATATCTACTAGACGAATTAGATTCTGGTGTAGATTTGGAGAATATTGGGAGGATAGCAGATTATCTCAATGAAGTTAGTAAAGAAAAGAGTGTAATTATAACAACCCACACAGGAGCGATTCTAAAAGAACTTAAAGTAGATACCGCCTATGTAATCCTTAATGGTGAAATAATCTGTAAGGGGAAACCTAAGAAGGTCTGGGAGTGTATAAACAAGCAAGGTTATGAAAAATGTCTTAATTGTGAAATTGCAGAAAAGTAATGGAATTAGAACAGTTTTTAAACAATTATAGTAATCCTGGAATGAGTCCTTATATTGTGCTTCATGATAATACGCCTCTACTTATGGAAACATCCAGAGATAATGTGCAAGTCTTAGATATTGATAATTCTAAAACTGAGGAATATCTAAAGGGTTATGATTTACAGGAGAATACCTTCAAGGAATATACAGGGTACCTCATTCATCTTGGGAAGGGTGCTCAGAGTTCTGTTCAAACCTGTTTTTTGACATCCCAATCTGGTTTTGAACAGAATGTTAGAAATATTATTGTAGCTGAAGAGAATTCTAAGTTGGAAGTTTTTACTGGTTGTTTATCTAATGCTCATGTTAAAGATAATACACATAATGCCATAACAGATATGTTCGTAGGTAAGAATGCGGTTCTTACTTTTAACATGATACATTCTTGGGGTGAGACCTCTAAGGTTTTTCCAAAAACGAGAATACATGTAGAAGAGGGGGGTGTATTTATATCTAACTATGTAGTTTGGGATAAGGTTAAGGAGATAAGTAGTAATCCCAAGGTTTTTGTAAAAGATGGAGGTAAGGCAGTTATGCAGTCATTGGTATATTCTCATGATGGTTCAATATTAGATATAGGAGGGAGGATTAATCTAGAGGGTAAGAAGAGTAGTGGAGAGATTCTCTCTAGTGTTGTGTCTCAAGGTGGAGAATACAAGACGGTGACGGAGATAGTAGGGGAAGGAGATGAGAGTAAGGGACATATTGAATGTAATGCTGTTCTTTTGGAAAATGCAGGGGATGTAGAAACAGTTCCTCTTCTTAAGGCTAAGAATAATACAGTTCAACTTTCTCATGAGGCCTCTATAGGAAAGATTTCTAGGCAGGAGATAGAGTATCTCCAGACGAAGGGATTAAACGAAGAAGAAGCAAGGGAATTAATAGTTAAGGGTTTTGTAAATGATTCTGTTAAGAAGATGCCGGTATCTGTTCAGGAAAAGATTGCAGTTATGTTAGCAAGTGGTAAGGGTTTTTAATTAGATTTACATATCTAGTATCTCATCTATAGCTTCATTTTTCTTCCTGTTTTTCTTTGTTTTAGTTTCTAAACCTTTTAAAAATTCTTTTAATTTCTTAAAATCTTCTTTCATTGTGTCTTTTAAGTTTGGGTTGTAGAGTGCTGCTGCAGGATGATACATTGCAAAAACGGGAATTCCGGTTGGATGTGTGAAGTCTTGCCCATGATCTGTAGATATTTTCCCCTCAGGAACAAATTTTTCCATTGCATGTCTTCCTAGTGTAACTATGACTTTGGGTTTTACAAAGAGGAGTTCGCTATTTAACCATACTCTACAATCTTTCTTCTCATCTTCCTTGGGGTCTCTGTTATTAGGGGGTCGGTATTTAACAACATTAGTTACATATACTTGGTCTCTTGTTAGGTCTATGGTGTGTAATAATTCGTCTAGAAATTTGCCTGCTGCACCTACAAAAGGTCTTCCCTGTTGGTCTTCATTTCTACCGGGGGCTTCTCCTATGAATAAGATACCGGAGGAGGGTGGTTCTATCTCATAAACAGGCTGTGTAGCTACTGTTTTAAGTGCACATGTATTGTGGACTGCGTAGTATTGGTGTAGATCTTTTAGAGAGTCAAAGTCAGTTTTCATAGTTCATTATACTACAAGGATATTTCTCTTTCTTGAGATAAACAAAAAAGAGCAAAGCATTGAAGGAATCTTGGGAAGAGAAATCTTTAGAGTGCTGTAAGAGTCATTCCTAGAGTATAGGAACCTGCTTGCTGTCCTGCAGGGATTCTCTGTGATAGAGATACTCCTTCTAGATCCCATCTACAACCGATATCTGCTCCTGTTGTTGCTGCCATTAAATCGATACTGTCTGTAGTTGTATTTAGGAAGAAATCCGAGGTTCCGACGGATACGGAGGTGTTCGTGCAACCAGCTCCTATTGGAGTAATTGTTCCTGTTGTAGGATTAACGGTTAGTCTCCCTGTATCTGCACCACCAGTACTGTCAAAGGGGTAGGTGTATGTTCCTGTCGTCCATGTTGTTCCTGGTCCACCTGTTGCTGCCATGGATACATTCCAACTCCTCCTCCTGCTCCCCAAGCTTCCACAGTCACTTCGTATACGTTAGCAGGAGCAGTCCATGTTCCAGATGTTGTTAAAAGTTCTACTTGTTGAGCAGAAGCTTCTTTAACAAAGGGGCCATTTTCAAAACCCAACCAAACAGCAATATTGGGGGAGAGAGTTATTAAAATAACAAGAAAAAAAACAAAGGGGACTTCTAGTAAAAAATTTTTCTTGTGTTTTCTGGCCATATTCTTACCCATAATACTATCATAATATCTTTCTAAAAAGAATGAAGAAATAAGCTTTAAAGCCTTTAAAACCAATTGTTTAAATCTTCACCTTTATTTCACCATTCAAACGGTATAGTTGTGACATATTTAAATTTTAATAATCTATCTCTATGAAGAAGCTAACAACATACTCAGTTCTAGGCCTAGCAATCCTCGGTGGAAGCATCTTTGCAGTTTCCAAAGTTAACGCACAAGGAGTAGCCTTGGGATTCTCTGATGAAGTCAGAGAGGAACACATGGCTGACAGAATGGCAGAGAAACAGGAAATAATAGATGCTGCAATAGACGCAGGGGAATTCACTGACAGACAAGTCGAAATCCTCGAAGCCATGGAAGAAGTAAGACCTGTTGGTGGAAGAGGCTTACAAGGTGCAGGAAGAGACCTTAGTGAAGAAGAGAGAGAAGCTCTACGTGAAGAAATGAGAGCTCAAAGAGAAGGAACCATGCTGGACGAGATCAATGAGGTAATCTCAGGTGATGAGGTTACAGAAGAAGAGCTCCAAGAGCTTAGAGATCTCAGAGAAGATCTAGGACTCCTAGGAAACCAGAATAGAAGAGGTGGTGGAATGGGTGGTCAAGGAACTGGAGAATGCCCTAACCTCTAAAGGTTAAACAAAATTCTCTCTAATTCCCAGGGTGGTAATTCTCCCTGGGATTAGTTTAATTAGTAGTATAATGGGTTATGAAGATATTAATAGTAGAAGACCAAAGTGAATTAAGAACTCTTGTAAAAAATTTCTTGGGAGATTACGGTTATGTAGTAGACGAAGCAGAGGATGGAGAGGAGGGGTATCATAAGATTAATATGAACTCCTATGACTGCCTAATCCTAGATCTAAACCTTCCTAAGTTAGATGGTATGGAGATTGCTAAAAGGGTGCGTAAGGAAAGGAAGAATGTTCCAATAATAATGCTCACTGCAAGGTCAGAGATATATGACAAAATTGAAGGTTTTGACAATGGAGCCGATGACTACATTACCAAGCCCTTTGATATGAAAGAACTTTTAGCTAGGGTAGAAGCAGTTTTAAGAAGAACTCAGAAGGAACAAACTTTGGTCTTAAAGTTCAGAGACTACGAAGTCTTTCCTAAGGAAAATCTTCTTAAGAAAGAGGGACAGGAAATACAATTAACAAATAAAGAGATGGGGGTACTAGAATATCTCTTACATAAGAAAGGGGAGATTGTCTCTGCAGAAGAGCTTCTAGAACATGTCTGGGACAGTGAAGTAGATATGTTTTCAGATACAGTAAAAACACATATTAAAACTCTTAGGAAGAAACTAGACCCAAAGAAAAAATATATACAGACAGTTCGTGGTAAGGGATATATGTATAAAGAAGATTAATTTGAAAATATATAAAATGAAATTTACAAAGTCATTAAAATTTAAACTTACTATTTGGTATTCATTACTACTTTCTCTTTTCTCTTTACTTTTTGTCCTAGTCGTTAATGTCTTAATTACTGATTACATGCACAGTTGGACCCCGGAAAATGAATTCCCTGAAGGAAGCTTCTGGGCTCAGAGATTTGACAGGCCAAGGTTTAGGGCATTGTCGGAAGAACAACAGGAATTGGTTATGGAATCTAGGATGGAAGATTTGGAAAACATAAGGAGGATATCTATATACATGATATTTCCTTTAGTATTGATGAGTTTTGGTGGAGGTTATCTAATAGCAATTATAATGTTACGTCCATTAGAGAAGTTAAATGAACAGATAGAGAAAAAAGAAACGGAGAATCTTAATGAAGAGATTCCTTTCGAAGATAAGGGGGACGAGATATCTCAATTAATAAAGAGTTTTAATAGGATGAGTCGTCGTTTAGGTAAGTCCTTTGATTCCCAAAAAGGATTTGTAGAGAATGCCTCTCATGAGATTAAAACTCCATTAAGTGTAATTCAAGCTAATATAGACACCATTCTAGATGGCAAAAATGTAAGCAAGAAGGAATCTGAAAAGTTGCTTCTTAATTCTAAGAAGCAAATAGGATTTATGTCAGATCTAACAGAAGATCTTCTTTTACTTTCCTCCGTGTCTAATGTTAGGTTTGGTATTAAGTCTGGTAAGGTAAATATAAAGGAGGTTATAGAGGAATCTATAAGTACTCTAAGTGGGGAGATAGAAAAGAAGAATTTTAATATAGAAAAGAGTCTTCCTAAAAAGGACCTTTTTGTAAATGGTAATAGAACACTTCTAACAAGAGCTGTAACAAATATAATAGAGAATTCGCTAAAATATTCTGAAGGTAAAAATATAGAAGTTAGTGTATCTACTAAGAAAGACACAGTACTGATTTCGGTAAAGGATGATGGTAGGGGAGTTCCTAAGGAGAAGGCTAAAGAGATATTTGAGCGTTTTTATAGATTGGATAAGGGTAGGTCTAGGAAAGAGGGTGGTAGTGGATTAGGGTTAGCTATAACAAAGGAGATAATAGAAAGACACAACGGTAGTGTTTATGTTAATACTGAATATAAAGATGGGGCCGAGTTTGTTATAAAGCTTCCTTTATTTTCGTAGCCCAGATTTCTGCTTTCTCTAATTCATTTTCCTGTAATGGTCCTTCAGAGTCTTTTACTACAAAGCCCATTGGTTCTATTATCTTCTCTCCTCCTTTTTTCTCTAAAGTCTTTTGTATCTTCTCTGCAGCATATCCAAATGTGCTCATCAGAAATTTCAAGATTCTTGGTTTTACTGTTTGCTCGTCTATCCTTGTATCAAAAGAGGCGACCTTGATTCCTGCTAGAGAATTCTCGGGAATTTTACCTAATAGTGGCTTTATTCTTTCAGAGTAGTTAAATCCTCTTGTGGGAGATCCCACTATTAGAATGTTTATACCTTCTAAGTCTTTCTGTGTGAAGTCTTCAGCTTTTTTAATAGTTGCATTTTCTCCTAAGGAGGAGTGTATTTTTTGTGCTACCTTTTCGGTGTTTCCGAAATAGGAATCATAAATTACTAAAGTTTTCATATGTTTTTATTATATACATGTATAATTCGTTTG
>Ga0334892_1002112_pt1 | contig 14957 bp, 12 predicted proteins | sample GraSluR3_MG_4_FD_207213 | JGI IMG/M metagenome (GOLD analysis project Ga0334892, IMG submission 207213) | Sludge microbial communities from methane-producing bioreactor in Wageningen University, Netherlands - Granular Sludge_15_04-R3 | ecosystem: Engineered > Bioreactor > Anaerobic >...
TGTTTTCCTAATTTTTGCTATCCTAATTACTTATTGGTGGTTGGGGTGGTTTGGTTTGGAGTTAGTGCAGACATTTAACCATCTACCAACTTCCCCTTTATTTTATATTCGCACCCAACCCACCTGTCCGCCAACAACGTATCATAAATCACAGTGCATAAAAACACATAAAATAGAATTAATATAAATTAACTGCTGTCTGGTATTTTGTGCCCTTTGGGTTTGGATGGTTACGTTTTTTTTTTTTTGATTTGTATTGCCAAACCTCCAATAAGGCGCCAAGGGTGGTTTTGGTGGGCGGGTTCCGAAAAGCCCAGCGAATAGTCGTGAGAGTAGGAAAATTAATAAAAAAACAATGGATTTTTTAAAAAATTTTGAACCCCTTTCGGAGGAGCAAATGGATTTAATAACAGGGGGATGGAAGATGTTTGGTTGGGATTACATTTATGAAAACCAAACTATGGCTACAACTGGAGAAGGAGCTGATCCATCAGGAGGTTACGGGTCACTTTATGTGATGGGAGTTAAGGTAAAAACGGGCTTTAACCAAACAGGATGGGATGAGGGTACAGGCGTAAATTCTCACTAATTATGTTAAGGTTCTTTTTCTTATTTTTTGTTATGCTGAGCATTGGTCTGAATATGGCCAATGCTCAGGATTGTATAAAAGGTGTTGCAAAATCGAGCGAAACTAAAGAACCCATTCCGTTTGCCTATATCCTCTCTAGAGATGGATTACTAATTACCTATGCTGATGTAAATGGGGAATTTTGCGTTAAAGATTCAATAGTAGATTTTATTGTTTACTGTATGGGATATGATTCTCTTTTTGTTAATAATTCAAAATTTGGTGGAGCAGAATACTATCTAAATCCTAAACGTTATGAAATTGAGGAGGTTGAGATAGTTGGTTATAAACTAAAACCTTATAATGTAGTATTACAGAAAGAAAAAGTATTTCCTTGGACTAAAGTATTAGGGTTTTTTTATAGTCAGGGATATATTGTAACAAAGTTGATAAATGGCAATGGAAATCAGGGACGTTTAAAAAATATAATTGTTTACACAGATACTATAGGGAATCCCTATTCTTATTTTAGAATCAAGTTATATAAAAATAATGAGGGGCAACTTGGTGAGGAAATAACTCCTAGCAATATAATAGCAAGGGGTGCTCCCAATAAGTATATATTTATAGATGTTGCTAATCTGAATTTTATTTTTCCACCCGAGGGTTTATTTGTTGGTGTGGAAATTGTCGAAGCTGGAAACCAGCCGTATGAACGTTATTGGGGAGCTCAAAAAAATATAAAGAGGATTCATTATGGTCCATCTCTAGGATCGATTTTACCAAAACAATCAAATAATGGAGTCGTTTATTTATATAACCCAAATGCAAAAATTTGGGTTAAGGAATTAGGATTTATTCCGTTAATAGCAGCAGAAGTTAAATATTTCAGAAAAAAGAAATGATATTGATCCTATCGAACCATTTAGATTTATCAACTCAGAATGTATGTAAATGGTTGAAATATGAAGGCACAGACTTTTATTACCTTGGAATTGAGTACTTTTTCAAAGTCTTTAAAGGTGAACTTGGGGATTCTGCGGTAAATGAGTGCTTATTAAATATAAAGAATGCTAAAGTTATTTGGAATAGGAAGTGGGTTTATGGAGTTCTGGACGCTTCTATTAGGGATGATTTCAAGAACAATGTTGCCTTAAGCGAGTTTAAAGCTTACTGTAATCACTTATTCTGGACTCTCAGAGATAGAATTTGGGTTGATAGAATGGAGAATATTGGAGTGGATAAATTAACACAACTTGAAATCGCAAATTCATTAGGTTTAATAACACTCCCTTATATATTATGCACACAAAAAGAAAACTTACAGCAGTTTTTAGATAATAATGATATTGTAATATGTAAATCACTAGGAACTACTGTGAGCGTTAATGAAAATGGCGAAAGTAAAACAACTTTTACCAATACAATAACAAGAAATAATATTAACACCCTACCCAATCATTTTGGACTTAGTTTTTTTCAGCAGTTTTGCGACAAGAGTTTTGATGTAAAAGTTGTTGTATTAGGTGAAAAATTTTTTCCTATTGGAATAAATTCACAAGAAAATGTAAAGACAAAAGTTGATTTTAGGAGGTATGATTGGGATAATCCCAATAGGTTATTTTCTATTAGGCTCCCACCAGACATTTCTTCGGGTATAATCAAATTGATGAAAAGTCTTAATTTAAAGTATGGGGTAGTCGACTTTGTGGTATCAAAAAAGAACGAGTATTATTTTTTAGAGGTTAATCCAATAGGTCAATTTTCTTATCTCTCTTCTTATTCATCGTTCAATATAGAAAAGGAATTTGCAGTTTTTTTAACCAGTCTTTTATGATAATATTATGAAACGTGTCGATTATCCCGTATTCTTATTGTTTTTAGAAAGTCATAAAGAAATGCCATTTGTAAGATATTACCACGTTAACAAGGACGGTAAGGCTGGTTATCAGTTAGTAAAAAGTTTTTATAAGCCTATATCTTTTTTATAGTTTATGAGTAAGCCTGATATTTATTGCTTCTATCCAAATATTGAGATTGTTAAGGGTTATTCTCGCTCTGTCGTTTTCGATATATTTAAATGTTCATATTTCTTTTTACCCAAAAGGTTAGCCAACTTTTTTGCTGAAAAAAGAAGTTTTTCTATAGGTGATCTGATTGAGATTTGCGATGGAGATGACAATGCAATTGATTTAATAGAATATTTTAAACGTAAACAGATAATATCTAGTAGTTTCAGCACAGAATTGTTTGAATGTGAGAAGAGAAAATATGATTTTCCAGGGGTAATTTCTAATGCGATTGTTGAAATTAATAAAATATATAAATCTAATTATCCTAAACTCTTTCAAGAGATTTCGGATTTAGGATGTCATTCTATCGAATTAAGATTTATCGATTTTAGTAATGAATTACTAAATTTTATTTTTGAAAATTTAAATAGTACCAAAATTTCCTCATACAATGTTTTTGTACCTATCATTAAAGAAACCAAAGCAATTGTTCATTGGTTTGAATCTAATCAAAAGCTATTGAATCTTGTTATGCTTTCTAATAATGGCTCGTCAATGATACCCCAACTATTTTATGAGAAGTTACAATCGAAAGCATTTATTCTGGATAATAGTATTGACGGGCTTAATGATATATGTGGTAAATTATTTCATCCAATTAATACAAATAGTTTTCATTTTTTAGAATCTAAAAGTTTCAATAATTGCTTAAATAAAAAAGTATGCGTTGATTTCAATGGCAGGATAAAGAATTGCTTAGCATTTAGTAAGGAATTTGGGGATGCCTTTAATGATCTTAGAATTGTTGTAAATTCTCATTTATTTCAAGCAAAATGGGACTTAACAAAGGATGAAATAGATGTGTGTAAAAGTTGTGAGTTTAGATATCTTTGCAAAGATTGTCGGGCTAATATAAAGCATATTGAAAACATTTTCTCCCAACCCGCCAAGTGCACCTACAACCCCTACATTGCCAAGTGGCAGGGCGAGGATGGCTACGTGCCGGTGGAGGAATGCGGCACCTATTCGAGGGAAACGGGTTTTGTGGTTAACCATAAGCGAGTGGCTGAGCTGAACGAGTTGCTATGGGAGGAGCAACAAATTAAATAGTAAAGAATAGTTCACTTTTCTTCCTTCTTTTTTCGTTTATACTAGCTAGTTTTCAGTTGGGGTTCATATTTGAGAATTTACATTTCCGCCATGCCATTTTTATCAAACCTGTCCGCCAACAACGTATCATAAATCACAGTGCATAAAATCACATAAAATAGAATTATTACAAATTAACCACCACACGACATTTTATGCTTTTTGGGTTTGGATGGTTACGTTTTTTTTTTTAATTTGTATTGCCAAACCTCCAATAAGGCGCCAAGGGTGGTTTGGTACAAGTATCTGTTTATTAACTTAAAAGCCAATTAAAATGAAAACGTTAAAGAAAAGCCTTTTTGAAGGCTGCGAAATGAAAACTGCTGATATGACTTCCATTAAAGGTGGTAAAACTGTAGTGGATAGGGTAAATTCTGGATGCAACTATTCTGTTCCAGATGCAGGAGGAGGATGGTGTGAGGATACAATTTTATATGATGATGGCAGTTTAGAAACAGTTATTTATCAGACTAAGTAGTAAGGATTAATAGTGTATTCCTCTTTGTTGCAATGAGCAGATTAATCTGCTCATTGCTGGTGTCTTATGTTAATCCCATTAATGATGAAAATACTTTATATTACACTATTTTTTACCTTTATAAGTTGTGCTCCAGAAGTTTCAAGAAACCCTAATGATTATGCCAACTACAATGCTAGCATGCTGATTGCTGAGAACCTATTTCTCAATTCAAACATTGATTCAGCACTTATAGTCTACAATCGGTTATTCAATGAGTATGAAGATGTGTTTTTTAAGGAGCTAAACAACGCATTTGTATGCTATATTAAAAAGTTTGACTACTCGAACGCTCTAAGAATTTCCAAACAAATGGTACTAAAGGGAGCCGAACTAAGTTATTTTTCAAAGGATCAATTTAGTGATTTTTCCAATACTGAGCATTTTGAAGAATTAAAATGCGCCTACCCAGTTTTAAGACAAGAATACCTATCATCACAAAACGATAGCTTAAGAGCAGAGTACTACTCTTTATTAAGAATTGATCAGCATTATAACAATAAGTATAGAAATTCATCTGCAGAAAGCATAATTGAAAATTCTAGGAATGCGGATAGTATTTTCTATATGAATATGAATAAATTCTTGCGACTAGAATCTAAGTATGGCTTTCCCAATTTCTTTAGAGATAAGGATTCATTGCAAACGCTTAGAGTCCTGTTTTATCATTTCGTACAAATGGAACAAAAGGTAAAAGATGATAGTATTCTTAAAAAAGATGTGCTTTATGGAAAAATGGAGTTCGATTCAATTAATATTAACGAGAAGTTAAGAGCTTGGCATAGAGATGGACTTATAGATTTAGATTTTTTAGAGGGAATATATTACATTATAGATCTTTCGAATTTGAGCTCAAATATTGGGATGATTGTGTATGATTTTGATAAGGAGGAGGTGAGGGTTAACTTTAATTATAATATGCTTGATGTTGTGAATTTAGAGCGTGAAGAACTTGGATTACCTGCAATAACAGAAGATTATAGATTGAGAGTCGAGGCTATATGGTCTTCTTTTGATTTTAAACCCCTCAAGGAAGCTTATAAGAATTGCGCGCATATTAATGATAACGATTGCTTCAACACCTTATTTGTTAATTTTCGCCAAAGCTATCTAAGTAGTTTATTCTCTGAAAAAGGATTTGAGGGATTTCTTTTCTCACATGCTCTAATGCCAAAATCAGTTGTGAGAGACGATTTCGCTTACAGAAAATTTATTGAAGAGAACTATGGTTTTAATAATTAGTGAAAAAGAGGATATTACAACGGATAGAGTTATTGATTGGCTATGTCATATTGGTGTTAAAGGAATTGTAAGGATAAACGATGGGGAGCCAATTTTTATTGAGAAAATCTCATTGAGCAGTTATGCAAATCCAATTATTGCTCTCTCTATTAAAGATGTAGCTTTTACTCTAGATGATATAAAGTTCTTTTGGTACCGAAGAGGGGCAATTAATTTTGAGATAAACAACCAGTATTTCTTTGACAACAATCTATTCAATAACTATTTAACTAAGTTTTTAGTACAGGAATGGAGAAGATGCAAGGATTATATAATTTCTAAGCTTGAAGAAAAGCCTAAACTCGGAGACTATTTTAAAGCAAATACCAACAAAATTCAAAATCTTGAGAAGGCTCAATCGGTGGGTTTTAAAATACCAGAAACCTTTATTTCACAGTATAAAAAATCTCTTTCCTCTTATGCTTCAGAAATGGCTGATTATATAACTAAGCCAATAAGTTCGTGCTTTAAATGTTCTGATGATAACTATGAATTGTTCTCTGGCGTTAATGCGATTAATAGTAACACAATTGACTTTGCAGATTGCTACTCTTCGCCACAACTATTACAACAAAGAATTGAGAAGTGGATAGAGATAAGGGTCTTTGTTTTTTTCGATAAACTATTCCCAATGGCAATTTTTTCCCAGAACAACGAGCAAACCAGAGTTGATTATAGGACACACGATTTTAATAATGTTCCTAGAAGTGTGCCATTTAAACTCCCTTGTAGTATTGAAGAAAGAGTATTGGCATTTATGCGTAGCATTAATCTTACCACAGGGTCGGTGGATTTAATACTAACACCTGAACGAGAATATGTTTTTCTAGAAGTTAACCCAGCTGGTGTTATTGATATGGTGGCAACACCTTGTAATTACCATATAGAGAAAGAGATTGCATTAGCTATAAAACGATTGATAAATGAATAGTGAAACTTTGAACAACTTAAAAGCGATATCAACTTGTATTGTATTTAAGGCAAAAGACAAACCCAAAGAAAATAGGCTAAAAATCTACTCAATAAATTCTCCAAGAACTTATAATGACTCTCGATTACTCTTCCATCATCATAGACATATATCAACCTGTTACTGATTGAAAATGAATAACACTATAGTTTATAAAAAGTATTCTAATTGCATTATTACAAAAGGCTACCTGAGGAGTTTGGTAAGTGACTTGCAAAAAATGAAATATGGTTTTATACCAAATGAAATATGTCAAACTCTAAACGGAATCTTTTTTGACTACCAAGATATTTCAAAGATTTTTGGAGATGAATTTATGGACTATCTATTGGATAGCGAGTTAGTTTTTTGTTGTAACATGGCTGATGTTGAATTATTTCCAGATCTAAACCTTACCTATCAAACTCCAAACTATGTTGAAAATGCCATAATTGATATTTGGAACAAAGTTGTATTAGATTCAGTTAATAGTTTATTAGAACAGCTTGACTGCCTCAATTGTAACGCATTGCAGTTTAGGTATTACTATTCTCCAAAAAAATGCGACATTCATAGGCTTCTGGATTTAATCAACAATTATTCATTCGAATCTGTTGAATTATTATTGTCCCATTCTGAATGGGTTTCTATTCCAGAAATTGAGGCATTAGCTAGGAATTACAGAAAGTTAACATCAGTAATAATTTATGGCGCCAAAACAACCAATTTAGACCATATCGATCAATTGACATTATCGTTTATTACAGACGTTGTTATTCCGAATGCTGATTGTGGTAAGGTTCATAAAGAGTTGTTTATTGTTACAACAAAATTTGCTCCTTTGGCATATTGTTATAACACCTGCCACTATAAAAAAATTTCTATAGACAAAGAAGGCAACATCAAAAACTGCCCATCTTGCTCCCAATCCTTTGGCAATATTAAGGATACAACGCTGGCGCAAGCGTTAAGTCATCCCGATTTCAAGAAATACTGGAACATCACCAAAGACCAAATTGACGTTTGCAAGGATTGCGAGTTTCGCCACATGTGCACCGACTGCCGTGTGTTCATAAAGGATACCGAAAACATTTACTCCCAACCCGCAAAATGCACCTACAACCCATACATAGCCAAGTGGCAAGGTGAGGATGGCTACGTGCCGGTGGAGGAATGCGGCACCTATTCGAGGGAAACGGGTTTTGTGGTTAACCATAAGCGAGTGGCTGAGCTGAACGAGTTGCTATGGGATTAGTAAGGGTTACTTAATGCTTTTCGGTTTTAGCTAATATATGCATTATGTCTAGCGCATAGTTCTCATCTGCTTTCAGGCGTAAACCAGCACTAATATCGCCACATAAATTCATTAATGCTTTTACTATTTCTGATGTATATTGAAAATTAAAGTGTTTTTTCCTACTTTTACATTTGTCATTTTACATTCACTATTCCTCGTTCGATATGCCTTTCCCCCACTACCCCCAACACGATGCCATGGACTGCGGGCCAACCTGCCTAAGGATGGTGGCGCGCCATCATGGGAAGCACTACAACTTAGAGACCTTACGCGAGCGTAGTCACATAACCCGCGAGGGGGTGAGCATGCTGGGCATTAGCCGTGCTGCCGAGAGCATTGGGTTTCGTACAATGGGTGTAAAGCTTAGCTTTGAGCAGCTGCGTAACGAGGCGCCTCTGCCTGCCATTGTACACTGGAACCAGCAGCATTTTGTGGTGGTTTACAAAATATCGGGCCGTAAGGGCAACGAAACGGTTCATGTGGCCGATCCCGCAGGTGGGCTGCTAAAGTTCCCCCAAAAGGAGTTTACCCAATGCTGGTACTCAACAACCGAGGAGGGCGAACAAAGGGGGATTGCCCTGCTGCTCGAGCCAAAGCCCGAGTTCTACTCGGCACGCGACGAGAAGCCCAATCGCAGCAGCTTCGGATTCCTGTTTAGCTACCTGCGCCCTTACCATCGAATGGTTGTTCAGCTTTTTCTGGGGCTTATTTTGGGTAGCCTGTTGCAGCTGCTATTCCCGTTCCTTACGCAGAGCATTGTCGACCAAGGTATTGGCAATCGCAATATCAGCTTTATCTACCTTGTGCTTATTGCACAATTGGTGCTAACGCTAAGCCGCGTATCGGTGGAGTTTATCCGTGGGTGGATACTGCTGCATTTGGGTACACGAATTAACGTTTCGCTTATCTCCGATTTTTTGGCCAAGCTTATGCGCCTGCCCATGCGCTACTTCGATACCAAGATGACAGGCGACCTTATGCAGCGCATTGGCGATCATCGCCGTATCGAGAGTTTTCTTACCAGCACTTCGCTCAACGTTATATTCTCACTGGTTAACCTGGCTATTTTTGGGGCAGTACTGCTTTTTTATAGCGCCCAAATATTTGCCGTTTTCATAATAGGTAGTGCGTTATACGCCGCTTGGGTTTGGCTATTCTTAAAAAAGCGTGCCGAGCTCGATCATCGTCGTTTTGCCCAAATGTCGGCAAATCAGAGCAACCTTATTCAGCTTATCCAGGGTATGCAGGAGATAAAGCTAAGCGGATGCGAGCAGCAGAAACGGTGGGAGTGGGAGAGCATTCAGGCGCGGCTGTTTCGCGTGGGTGTTAAGGGCCTTGCCCTTAGTCAGTATCAGCAGAGCGGTGCGGTGCTGCTCAATGAGGTTAAAAACATTGTAATTACCGTAATTGCTGCAAAAAGCGTTGTCGATGGCAACCTAACGCTTGGCATGATGCTGGCCATACAGTATATTATTGGGCAACTCAACAGCCCCATCGATCAGCTTATCAGCTTTATCAACGTTACTCAGGATGCAAAAATAAGCCTCGAAAGGCTGGGCGAGGTAAACCTTAGGGATGATGAGGAAGATTCGGAAAGCTCAACCGTAACCGAAATTCCCGATAACGCTGGTATTAACGTACAAAACCTATCGTTTAGGTACGAGGGGCCCGACTCGGAGTTTGTGCTAAACGATGTGAGCATTGCAATACCCGAGGGCAAGCAAACCGCCATTGTGGGTACATCGGGGAGCGGTAAAACAACGCTCATAAAGCTGCTGTTGGGATTTTATCCGCCCGTTAAGGGCGACTTGCGCCTTGGCGCAAACCCAATAGATGCATACAGCCTGCGCCGTTGGCGAGAGGAGTGTGGTGTGGTTATGCAGGATGGATTCATCTTTTCCGATACTATTGCCCGGAATATTGCCCCAGGAGCCGAAATTATCGATAAGCAAAAACTGCTGGAAGCATCACGCATAGCCAATATTTCCGATTTTATTGCCTCGCTACCCTTGGGCTATAATACCAAAATTGGGGGCGAGGGGCATGGCCTTAGTCAGGGGCAAAAGCAGCGTATACTCATTGCCCGTGCGGTTTACAAAGATCCAAAGTTTATCTTTTTAGATGAAGCAACCAATTCGCTCGATGCGAATAACGAGAAAGCAATTCTTGAGAATCTGCAGGAGTTTGTAAAAGGTCGAACATCGGTGGTTGTGGCGCATCGACTAAGCACGGTTAAAAATGCCGACCAAATTATTGTGCTTGAGAATGGGAAAGTGGTTGAGGTGGGCACCCACAAGGAGCTGAGTGCAAAAAAAGGGGCTTACTATACGTTGGTTAAAAATCAGCTGGAATTATAAGTGACAAGAGACAAGTGACTGGTGACAAATTCGACGAGTATTCTGAAATATCAAATCACTTTATTTTAATTGAATTTAATGTTTTACAAAATGTACAAACCAACTTCATTGTCACAAAATGTCACCCGTCACCCAACTTCACATAATAATCAAAAAATATGTTAACAATTAAAACTCATAAAGATTTAGAAGTTTGGAAGTTGTCAATCAAATTCGTAACTGATATATACTTGATAACAACAAATTTTCCAAAGGAGGAGATGTATGGAATTATTAGTCAGATAAGAAGAGCCGCTGTTTCTGTACCTGCTAATATTGCAGAAGGCTTTGGACGAAATACTACGGGAGAACTTAAACAGTTTATAGGCATAGCAAAAGGTTCGTTATCAGAGGTTGAAACGTTAATCGAGATTTCGTTTAACTTAAACTTTATTGATGATGTTACAAAAATTAAGTTGAATGAAACAGTTCAAAAACTTTTTCGAATGTTAGTTGCACTCAAATCAAGCCTAAAATAATTAAAAGTTTATGTCACTCGTCACCCTACGTCACCCGTCACTAAAACAATATGAAAGAACATTTTAATATAAAATCCGACCAAATAACCGAAATACTCGGTACACCTCCGCGTTGGATAGTTCGATGGGGAATAACCCTAATTTTTACTGTTATCGCAGTGGTGTTTATCGGGAGCATCTTTTTTCGCTACCCCGATACCGTTGTTGCACCCGTAGTTATTACAGCCGAAAATCCACCTTCGGTGGTTGTGGCGCGTGCTGGCGGAAAGCCTGCTGCCCTTTTTATAAACGATGGGCAATGGGTAAGGCGTGGCGATACGCTTGGCGTAATTGAGAACCCGGCAAATTACAATCACGTTTTCAAACTTAAAAGGCAACTCGCAAAGTTTGCACAAACCGATTCGCTAACGGCTAGTATTTCGTTCGGCAGCTTGGTTTTGGGCGAATTACAACCACAGTTTAACCAGTTTAACAGGGCTATGGCTGAGTTTAGTACGTTTACAAAACAGCAGCTACATAAGCATAAGGTTGAGGCGCTTGAGCGCGAGCTTAATCAGTACCAGCTATCTTTAACTCGATTGGAACGGCAGCAAAAATTAGCTTTTGCAGATGTTAAGCTTACCCAAAAGCAATTTGCACGCGATTCGTCACTGTTTATAACAGGCGTTATTGCAGCAAGCGATTTTGAAAAATCGCAAGCCATGCTTCTTGCAAAACAACAAGCGCTTGAGACTGCTGCTCTTAGCATTGCAAACACGGGCATTACCATTGAGCGGTTAAAGCAAACTATTATCGACACAAAATTCGATTTTGAGAACCAGCACAACCGATTACACGATGAGCTAACTAGCGCATACGGCCAGCTAGTAAGTGCGCTGTCGGCATGGGAGAAGAGCTACTTGCTCATAGCCTCGTCAACCGGAAGGTTATCGTTTATGGGCGTTTGGAGCGATGTTCAAGAGGTTAGCGCTGGCGATTTGCTTTTTGCCATTACCCCCGATGATATTGGTGATATTCAGGCACGTTTAGTAATTCCGTTTGAGGGAGCGGGAAAGGTAAAGGTTGGCCAGCGAGTAAACATAAAACTCGATGGATACTCATACATGGAATTTGGCATGGTTGAGGGGTATATTCAATCCGTATCTTCAGGTTATAACGATAAGGGTTATCCTGCGCTAGCCTTGCTGCCCAATGGTGCAACCACTAGCTACGGAGTAGCTATACAGTTCGACAGAGATTTGCTTGGCACTGCCGAAATAACCACCGAGGACTTATCGCTGTTGCATCGATTATTAAGCCCGTTAAAGCATCTTTACAAGTCGAAAATTGAAAAGGATGTTCAATAGTATTTTCTGTAATTTCATCAACTAATTATTTAGCTTGATGTAATGCTTTAGCAATAATCTGTGTAAAAAATTCGCAGTTTTTATATATTGCGCACAAATTACCAGAGTTGTGAGGGTAAAAAGCGCAATACGAATATGCTTGTGCATGGCTTTTGCCTGCTGTTATAGCTTTGTGCTTTATGCGCAGTCCCATAACTCCAACCCTAATCTCGATAGCTTAGCAAAAGTATACAACAATTCTGGTGTAAAGCATGCCATTGCTGGCGATTTTGATAATGCTAGCCAGTACTTCCTAAAATCGCTCAAGCTAAAGGAGTCTATACCCAATTTTCCGAAGGAGAAGCTAGCTAATGGATATTATAACTTAGGGAATTTGAAGCTTGATTTAAGTCAGGTCGATTCAGCATTGTTCTACTACCAGCAAGCGGAGACTTTGTTAGCCGAATCAGGTATCACGTCAAACTCTTTGTTGGGCTTGGTTTATGTGCAGTACGGTTCGGCAAAAAAGGTGCAGCACGATAACGAGAATGCCATAATCTATATAAAAAAGGGAATTTCGCTACTTGAGGACAACGAGCAGGTGAATGCCGAGAAGCTAATTGCCGTTTACCAAAAGCTATCGAATGCCTACTTCGCTTCGCGATTATTTACCGATGCTATAGCTGCTATTGAAAGCGCTGTTAGCTATGCTCAAAAGTATAGCAGCAAGCAGCTGCCGCAATGTCTGAACAATCAGGCTATTATTTATATCGAAAAGAGAGAATACGCTAAGGCTGTTGAAATTCTTTCTAAATCGGAGCGGCTTTTCGAGCAAATGGGGTGGGCCAACATAAGGGAGCGAATATCGCTATACAACAACCTTGGTTTGGGCTACTGGAAGTTGGGTAATACAACAGAGGCAAGGGAGTATTTCAGAAAGGGCGAAGAGCTAATTGTCCTTAACCCGAATTATAGCCACCAGAGTGCAATGCTTTTACGGAACTTTGGAAAGCTTTTGCTCTCTCAAAGTAACCTAGAGGGGGCCGAGAGTAAGTTCAAGGGGTCAATCGCAATAAACCAAAAGGTAAAGGAGCCAAAGCCAATTACTGATTATGATATTGCCGATTTTTACTCGCCATCGGTTGCCATACAAAGTGTTGAGGGAATTGCCGATGTTTACAGCCAAAAATATAGGGCGAGCCAAATTGATGATTATGCTCAAAAAACTTTCGATTACTATGCCAAGGCAGTTGAGCTAATCGACAATTTTAGGCTTACAGTTGTTGACGATTCGGATATGTTAAGTCTCAACGAAACGTATCATTTTGTATTTCTTAAAGCAATTCAGTGGAGTTTTACTGTACAAAACCAAGTTCCCAATGCAATTGACTACGCATTTAACATTTCAACAAAAGCAAAAGCATTTGTACTGCAGCAGGCAATTGCTAAAGCACAGGGGATAGAGTTTGCGGGTGTTCCAAATGAAATAGTTGAAAAAGAGCGAAGGCTTACTCAGGAAATTGGATATACCCAAGAAAAGGTTTACGAAGAGAAGGCCAAGGCCAGCGTAAACAGTAAGTATATAAGGCTATTAGAGGATAAACTTTTTAGCCAAAAGCGAGAGCAAATCGAGCTTGTTAGGATTATTGAGAAAGAGTATCCTGACTATTTTAGGCTGAAATACGATTCGGCTCCCTTAAAAGTTGCCGATTTACAGAAGAAGCTTACCAACAACCAAGTGCTAGTTGACTATGTGCTAACGGATTCGACGCTTATTTCTTTTGCTATTTCCGAAACGCATTTTGCTAGCCATAGCCAACCAATCGATAGTACATTTTGGCTTAACCTTAACACGTTTTTTCGTGAGCTAACTCCGCAAAGCTTCGAGAGTCTAACGTTGGATAATCTCAACCAGTTTTCGCACTCATCGTACATGCTATACACTTTTTTGCTCAAACCATTTGAGCATATGGTATTAGGAAGCGATTTAATTATTGTACCCCACTCACAGCTGGCCTCAATCCCTTTTAGCGCATTACTTACTAGTACTGCTGAGAACCCAAGGGGATACTTTTCATTGCCTTACCTGCTAAAGCAAACCTCAATTTCATACTATCCATCTGCGCGTCTTTATTTGAACGAGGGAAAGAGCCGTCGAAAGTTTTGGCCAAGCATAGCCTCTTTTGCACCCGATTATTCACAGCAGTTGCACAGCCAAAGCTATAGCCCATTGCCTTACAGGCAAAGTCTTAGCGATTTGCCCGGTGCGGAGAAGGAAGCCAAAGCGGTGGTTGCAGAGCTTAACGGAAGCTTAGCATTAGCACACGAAGCCAATGAGCAAAATTTTAGGGACGCAGCATCAAGTTATGATATGCTCCATTTAGCAATGCATACGTATATTGATGAGGTTAATCCGCTTTTCTCAAAGCTTGTTTTTTCGCACAATCCTTCTGGAACTGATGATGGCTTGCTCAGCATGTACGAGCTATATGGGCTGGACATGAGCAGTAGGTTAACTATTATTAGTGCATGCCGAAGCGGCGATGGTGCCCTAGCCAAGGGCGAAGGGATGCTTAGCCTTGCCAGAGGCTTTTTGTATGCTGGTTGCCCGTCGTTAATTGCAGCGCAGTGGCGTGTTGATGATTACAGCGGTGCTGAGGTTATTCTTAGCTTTGTTAAGCAGCTAAAGAGAGGCTGTAGCAAGAGCAAAGCGCTGCAAAGCGCACAGCTATCGTTTATTGAGAAAGCCGATCCGCTGCGCTCACATCCCTATTTTTGGGCATCGTACCAAGTTATAGGAAGTAACAATGCGCTATTCTACTCAACTTACGTTAAGGTGTTGCTATTTTTTGTTGCCGTAGTATTGGCTATTGCTATTGTCGCTGTAATTAGACTAAAGCTTATCAAAAAGCGCTAAAATATCACTGGCCTTTTTAGCGTAAAACCCATGTTCGTTTGCAATTTCGTTAAACAGAGTCCTTGCC
>Ga0334892_1002114_pt1 | contig 14950 bp, 7 predicted proteins | sample GraSluR3_MG_4_FD_207213 | JGI IMG/M metagenome (GOLD analysis project Ga0334892, IMG submission 207213) | Sludge microbial communities from methane-producing bioreactor in Wageningen University, Netherlands - Granular Sludge_15_04-R3 | ecosystem: Engineered > Bioreactor > Anaerobic > Unclassified...
CCGAAATCAGAAAAAAACTGGGACGGGCGGCAAATACCGAAAAAATACTGGAAGCCCTGAATACCATAAAAGAAAGCGGATTCAGCAATATTGCCATCGACTTAATTTACATGCTCGAAGGCCAAACAATGGAAACCTGGAAACGCGATTTGCAACTTCTGGCAGGAGCGCCAATAACAGGGTGCAGCGTTTACCCGCTAATCACTATACCCGGCAGTTCAAAAGTTTCTGAAGATTTAAAACAGGAGTATCGCTATTTTTCGGAAGCCGACAGGTTTCTTGCTGAATTGGGCGGATGGCAACGCTTTACGCCGGTGCAATATGGCCATTCGGTAAACGGCACTGCCAATTACGTTACATCGCACGGAAAAAATGCCGATTTACTGGCTTTTGGCGCTGGCGCCGGAGGAAGAATTCAAAATTTCATGTACCTTCAAAACAATAATGCAGAAGCGTTTATAAAAACGGGAAGCGACCTTGCAGCGGCTCCGATGATTGGGATGAAAATCGACGAGCAGTTTCTTCACCTCAGAAATATATATGGACTGAGCGAAGGCTTACAACTGAAAAAATCTGAATTTGAACCGCTTGCAGGCGATTTTTCAAAAACAGTACAGTCGCTAATTGAACAGGGCTTTGCCGAAAGTATCTCAGGAGGTTTTAGGTTAACACATTTGGGCAGATTCTGGGCTGCAAATATTTCGGCTTTGTTCAGTGAAGAAATCAAACGAATCCTGTTGGAAAAATGACTCCGTAGTTTTATTTATTTTAACTTTATGACCTTAAAATAAAGAGCCATGAACGATATTATCAAACAGTTTGAAAACAGTGTGCTGCAAAAACAGGCTGAAATTGCCGAAAAGGTGGTTGAAAAACAATACGAAAGACAGCCTGCATTCTGGAAACCTTTTGGCAGCGAGGGGCGCAGGCTTAGCGTTCGCGATGCGGGCTACCACCTGCCTTTTCTGGTTGAAGCAGTGACATCGGACGATAAAGATGTTTTTGGAGAATATGTGGCCTGGGTAAAACGACTTTTCCATGGGCTCAATTTTCCCGATGAAGTGATGATTGTAACCCTTGAGTGCACAGGAGAAGCGTTAAAGGAAATGTTCGATGAATCATTCCATCCGCTGTTTATGCCATTCATCGGCGAAGGCATACAACGCATGCACGAACCGCTGACTGAAATTGTAAGCTTTATCGACACTTCTACCGAAGCGGGTAAAACTTCCCGGCGGTACACCGATGCCCTGCTCGGGGGCGACCGGCGAACAGCTTCGCGGATTGTAATGGAAGCGCTGGAGAACAAAATGCCGGTAAAAGACATCTATCTGGAGGTTTTTCAGCAATCGCAGTATGAAGTAGGCCGGTTGTGGCTCAACAACGAAATAAGCGTAGCCACCGAGCATTTTTGCTCTGCTTCTACTCAAACCATCATGGCGCAAATGTATCCGTATATTTTTTCTACCAACCGCATTGGAAAAACGCTGGTTGCCGCCTGTGTGGGAGGAGAGTTGCACGAACTGGGAATACGAATGGTAACCGATTTTTTTGAAATGGGCGGATGGGATACCTATTACCTCGGCGCAAACACGCCGGCTGCAAGTATTATAAAAGCCATTGAAGAAAATGAAGCCAACATGGTGGCTTTGTCGGCAGCTATGCCTTATCACAGATCGCTTTTGCGCGAAACCATCCGAAAAATAAGGGAAAGCGCCACAGGGAAAAACATGAAAATAATGATCGGCGGAAATGCAATGAATTCGTTCGGCGACAGATGGTCTGATTTTGATGCCGATGGCTACGCCCCCAATGCCAGCGACGCAGTTAAAGAAGCCAATTTACTTGTAGCCTGATGCAATGAAAAAAGAGAAATACATGAACGGAATTGTTCTGGTGTGTGACGAACAGGGAATCATCGAAAGAATAGTCCGCAACGATTTTAATTTACCGGTGCAGGAATTTGTAAATAAACCCGTTACCAAATTATTTGAAAACAAGGCAGTAACTAAAGTAATGGACTTTTTAATGCACCTTAAAAAATTCACCATTGCATTTGATTATTCTCTTTCCCTTGCATTAAATGAACAAGTCATTCCCCTTTATTTTACCGGATTTTTTCTCGACCAAAAGGTGTGGATGATAGGCGCCGGAAGCACATCCGATACGCTTAAATTTGTTAACCAGCTGCAGCAAATCAATAATGAACAAGCCAATTTTATCCGTTCGCTGGTTAAAAAAAATTACAACACCGAGCAGATTGCGGGCAAGGCCTCAGAGCAGCTGAATGAGATGAGTCGGCTGAATAACGAGTTGGTGAACCTGCAACGCGAAATGGCCAAAAAAAATGCCGAACTGCAACGCCTCAACGAACTCAAAAATCAGTTTCTCGGAATGGCTGCACACGACATCCGTAACCCGCTGGGAAACATCATGTCGTTTGCCGAATTTCTGATTGAGGAAAATGAAATTTCACTTCAGCCCGAACACCGGAAATTTTTAGAACTCATTTACTCTTCTGCCGAATTTCTGCTGAAATTGATTGAAGACCTACTCGACATTTCTAAAATTGAATCGGGGAAACTGAACCTGAACCGGGAATCCACCGATTTTGTTGAGCTGGCAAAACGTAACATTCACCTGAACAACACGCTGGCAGGCAAAAAAAACATTTCCATAAAACTGGAATACAATACCGAACAGGTCATTTTGAATATCGACCGGCAAAAAATGGAGCAGGTTTTAAACAATTTGCTCACCAATGCCGTAAAATTTTCCCATAAAAACAGTGAGGTTCTGGTTCGGATTACTGCCGGCGATCAAAAGGTTTTAACAGAAGTAATCGACCGGGGCGTGGGCATTCCGGACAAAGCCCTTGAAAATATCTTTCTGCCGTTTAATACAGCTACTGCTGCCGGAACCGGTGGCGAAAAAAGTACCGGACTGGGGTTGTTTATTGTAAAGAAAATTGTGGAAGGCCACCACGGAAGCATTGCCGTTGAGAGCACGAAAGGCAAAGGTTCAAGGTTTTTCTTTGAGTTGCCCGTGGAGAATTGATTTTTTTCATATATTAGTGGACAAACGGAATACACCCGGTTTGGTGTGTAACGGTTAAACTTGAATACTATGAATCCGGACGCTGAATGGACAGGAAACCCCTCCCTGGCAGAAGAGATTAAAACACTTTTCAATCATAAAGACACCCCGAATACTGAACAGAAACTCCGCAGCCTTTTGGCACAGTTGGATGTACTTCAGCAAAACTTCAGGCGAACATCGCACCTGCTCGGCGAGCGTACAAAGGAACTTTCCTATTTGTACCGGATAAGTGATTTGGTAACCAGGGAAAACATTTCGGAAAAAGATTTTTTTCAGGAACTGGTTAACCTCGTTCCGCAGGCCTGGCAATACCCCGAAATTACCTGTGCACGGATTGCCATCAACAACGAAGAATTTAAAACTGAAAACTTCAGAAAAACAGCATGGGTTCAGTCTTCCAAAATAAAAATCAAAAACAAACCTGCAGGACAAGTAGAAGTTTGTTACTTCGAAAAAATGCCTGAAGAATACGAGGGGCCGTTCCTGAAAGAAGAACGAAGTTTGATCGACTCCATCGCCACAAAGGCAGGAGAATTTATTGAAAGAAAAATAATAGCACGCGAACTGCACGAAAGCCACGAAAACCTCAGGGTAACATTGCAATCGTTAGGCGATGCAGTAATTGCAACTGATACCAACGGGCAGATTACCCGGATGAACCCCGTAGCCGAAACCCTTACCGGCTGGAAGTTATCTGAAGCAAAAAACCAAAAAATTGAGGAGGTTTTTCACATTGTAAACTCCTTTACCGGCCAACAGGTTAAAAACCCGGTAGAGAAAGTGCTGGAAACCGGAAAAATTGAAGGACTGGCCAACCATACCAAACTCATTTCAAAAAACGGAAAAGAATACCAGATTGCCGACTCGGGCGCGCCCATAAAGAACGACATGGGAAAAGTCACAGGTGTAGTTCTTGTGTTCAGAGACGTTACCGAAGAATACGATGTTCAGCAAAAACTTAAAGAAAATGAAGAACGGTTTCGTGTTATAGTTGAAGGCGCTCCCGATCCCATTTTTATCCAGTCTGATATGAAATTTGCCTATCTGAACCCGGCTGCCTGCCGGTTGTTTGGAGTTGAATCGGCTACAGCACTTTTGGGTACCCCGGTGATGGAGCGCTTTCACCCCGATTATCATACTAAAATCAAAAAAAGAATAAAACTTATAAATGAAGACAAAAAATCGGTAAGCGAGTTGTTTGAACAAAAATTCCTCCGGATTGACGGCAGCGAGGTTTGGGTAGAAACAGCCGGTGAACCCATAATTTTTAACGGCAAACACGGAGCGTTGGTTTTTGTACGTAACATTTCCAAACGAAAACAGACCATTGAAAAACTGAACCACTCCCGCGAACTTCTGCAATACATTGTAGAACATGCCAACAGCGCTGTTGCCGTGTTCGACCATGAAATGAACTACATTTATGTGAGCCGGAAATTCATGGAAGATTTCCGTGTGGGAAACATGGACATCATCGGTAAAAACCATTATGATTTGTTTCCGGAGTTGTCGCAGGAAGTACTTCAGGCGCACCGGAAAGCGTTACAAGGCATTGTAACCAGGAACGACCGGGATAAATATATACATCCGGATGAGTCGGTTGATTGGGCCAGATGGGAAGTCCGCCCCTGGCATGCGATGGATGGATCAATCGGAGGAATTATTCTTTATGCCGAATACATTACAGAAAAGATAAAGGCAGAAGAAAAACTGTTGGAAAGCCGGCGAATGCTTGCATCTATGGTTGAGAATCTGCCGGGTTTTGTTTATCGCTGCAAATACGATGAAAACTGGTCCATGCTTTATCTAAGCAACCAGTTTGAAAAAATTACCGGATACCCAACAACAAATTTCATCGAAAACGCCAAACCAACCTTCAACGACATCATCGAAAAAAAGTTTCGACCCGGAATTTTTAGAAAATGGGAAATTGCCGTTAAAGAACATACCGGCTTCGAAGCCGAGTACCGGATTGTTACCGCAGAAGGAAAAACCAGATGGGTGCATGAAAGAGGAGCCGGAGTTTATGATGACGACGGAAAACTCATGTTTCTGGAAGGGTACATCGAGGACATTACACAACGGAAAGAAATTGAAAAAGCCTATAGAAAAAGTGAACAAAAATATCGGCAGATTGCCGAAAATGTGTCAGATGTGATTTGGACAACCGACTTAAATTTTAAAATCCGTTTTGTGAGTCGTTCAATTGAAAGGATGATGGGTGAAACCATTGATGAACACTTGAAAAAAAGTAGTGAGGAAAAATTTCCGCCCGAAACGTGGGAAAAACTACAAAAAATATTACACGAGGAACTGGAGAAGGAAAAACAACCCGAATCGGACAAAAACAGGGCACGAAAAATCGAAGTACAGCACTATAAAGCCGACGGTACGCTCCTTTGGGTGGAAATGAATATTTCATTTATCCGAAACGATAAAGGAGAAATCGCCGGTTTCCAGGGTGTAACCCGCGATATATCCGAAAGAAAAAAAGCAGAAACCGAACTAAAACAGAAAGTGGACGAACTGGAGCGTTTCAACCGGCTGATGGTTGGCCGGGAAAATAAAATGATAGAATTGAAAAAGGAAGTAAATGAGTTGCTTAAAAAACTGAACCTGCCCCCGAATTACAAAGTACCGGAAGATATGGAATAAATTAAATCAATACAGAAGGAGGACAATTATGCACATCAAAACATCGGATCAGGAAAAATTAAACATGGGCTTTGGCGGCTACACCTGTAACTGGGGTCTGCATATTTGCGGACTTTACGAAACCGAAGCCGAGCGCGACGAAATTATTTTCGGGTTTCTGCACCAGGGGGCCATTGAAAACGACAAGCAGCTTTACTGCCCGGTGGAGCAAACCAAAGTGGAATTCATTAAAAAGTACGGGGAACTTTATCCCGAATGCAAACACCACCCGCACGACCAGGCACTCTTTTCAATTAACAGCGCCAGAGAATTGTATTACCCCGACGGGACTTTTTCGCCCGATAGTATGGACAAAGGACTAACCTCTTTTTTTGAACATTCGCAGAAAAACGGAAAAAGGAACATCCGCGCCACTGCCGAAATGGTTTGGGCGCTTGAAGCCATACCGGGAGTCGAGCACCTGATGGTATATGAATCGCGGCTCAATTACTTTATTCCGGGTAAACCCTGGATTAGCATCTGTATGTACAATGTCACCAAATTTTCCGGAAAAACGATTATGAACGTTTTGCGTACCCACCCGTTTACCATTTCGGGCGGCATTATTACCCAAAATCCGTTTTATCAAAATCCGGATGACTGGCTGCGCGAAAACGCTCCTGAATTTGCCATTAATAAATAAACCCTGCCTATGAATATTGCGTACGAACTTTTTCTGCTGTTTTTTAACCTGACCCAACTGCATAATAAGGAACTTATTATCCAGTTATTTACCGAAGGGATGAGCGAGGCTTTCAAGCCTGCGCAGTTCGATTTTTACAACGAAACTGAGAGCAATAACGAACTGGTTCTGGAAATAAAAACACAAAAATCGCACTTTGGATTTATTCAGATTCAACAGGCCGATGAATTAACAAGCGACAATAAAACACTGATACGGAATTCAGCTCAAATGCTGGCTGTTGTTTTGGAACGGCTTGCATTTGACGAAAAACTTCAGGAAGAAAAACTGACAATTGAAAAAATAGCAGAAAAACGTTATGAGGAATTGCAGCAAACCATTGCCGAACTAAATAAAGCCAGAAATGCCTCCATCAACTTAATTGAAGACCTGACTGAAGAAATTGAAAAGCGTAAAAAATACGAGAAGGAGCTGAAAGAAAGCGAAGAACGGTTTCGGTTGGTGATGGAAAACAGCCTCGATGCCATTCTGATTACAAGCCCTGATGGTTCCATATTAAATGCCAACAAGGCGGCCTGCCATATGTTTCAGATGACAGAAGAGGAAATTCACAGAGCCGGCAGAAAAGGTATTGTAAATCCGAACGATCCCGATCTGCCCAAAATACTGGAGGAACGCAAACTTAAAGGTTATGCTGCCGGTGAACTTACCCTTTTCAGAAAAGACGGCACTTTATTTCCGGCTGATATCACAACTTCGGTGTTTAAAAACAGCAAAGGAGAACTCCGAACCAGCATGATTATTCGCGACATAACGGAACGGAAACAGGCGGAGAAAAAACTAAAAAACAGCGACCGTATATTTGAACATTCGGTTGACATGATGTCGGTTTCAGGATTCGACGGTTATTTTAAAACGTTGAATCCATCCTGGGAACGGACACTCGGGTGGAGCACTGAAGAACTGCTTTCCAAACCCTGGAATGATTTTGTGCACCCGGATGACTTAGAAGCCACAAACAATATAAAAGCAGAAATTGTTGACGGCAGAACAGCCTACCGGTTTGAAAACCGATACCGGTGCAAAGACGGAACATACCGGTGGTTATCGTGGAACGCATTTCCCTACCCCGAAGAAAAAGTGATGTTTGCCGTTGCAAGAGACATTACCAAAAACAAACAAGATGAGGCGGTTCTTCGTGAAAGTGAAGAACGCTTTTCCATTGCCTTTCAGGCAAGCCCGGCGCCACTGGTCATTTCAGAAATTGAAACAGGGCTTTTCATCGATGTAAATGACCGATGGATTAAAATGCTTGGGTATTCCAGAGAAGAACAAATTGGAAAAACCTCAAAAGAAGTGGGTATATGGCACAACCCTTCAGAACGCGATCGGGTTATTCAACTTATCCATAAAAATGGTTTCTTTAAAAATGAATATATCGAATTCAACACCAAAAGCGGAGAGACTATTCTTGCACTTTGGTCGGCAGAAATCATCAGGCATTCTGGCAAAGATTTGATGTTATCCATGATTCATGATATTACTGCACGTGTAAAAGCTGAAAGAGAATTGCGCATACTGAAAGAAAACCTGGAAGTGGAAGTGGAGGAAAAAACACAGGAACTCCGGCAGCGCATTGCCGAACTGGAGCGGTTCCAGGAAGCAACCATTGAGCGTGAATTCAGAATAAAGGAGCTACGCGACGAGATTAAACTTTTAAAAAGCAAAACCATAAATACAGACCATGAAACCAGTTAGCCGGAAATTCAGGTGGGTTGCAGCACTGTTTGTAAGTGTGCTTTGGTTATGCCCGAATCCTTTGGCTGCTGCCGACAGCCTCATAACGGTGGGCATTTACGAGAACCCGCCCAAAGTGTATTTCGACGATAACGGAGAACCGGCAGGCATTTTTGTGGAACTGCTCGAAGAGGTGGCCCGGCTCGAAAGCTGGGTCCTGAATTACGTTTCGTGCACCTGGAACAATTGTTTAACTGCCCTCGAAAACGGTGAAATCGACCTGATGCCCGATGTTGCCTTCACGTATCAACGCACCCAAAGGTTCGGGTTTAACACCGTTCCTGTTATCGAAAGCTGGTCGCAGGTGTATGCCAACCCCAACATGAATATAACCACCCTTTCAGATTTGGAAGGGAAAAATATTTCTTTGGTGGAAGGCTCGGTACAGCAACCATTATTTCACCAGATTATGAATGGCTTCGGGTATGTCTTCCGGGAGGTACACGCCAGTTCTTTTCCTGATGCTTTTACCGAAGTGAAAATTGGCGTAGCCGATGCCGCAGTTGTGAATTACTACTTCGGAGAAGCTCATTACAAAAACTATGGTCTGAAAAAAACCCCGGTGATTTTCAATCCGGCTGTTTTGCACTTTGCAACAAACACAGGAAAAAATGGTTGGATTCTTGAAACCATAGATAATTACTTAACGGATTGGAAAAAAACTCCCCAGTCGGTTTACTATAAAACCCTTGCAAATCACATCCAGCCCGAAAGATCAACTGAAATACTCCACACGCACCGTACCTTTATTTATGCCCTTGCAGCAACATTTGCTGCAGCTGTTTTAATTTTTCTGTTTTTGCAAAAAAGGATAAACCGAAAAACCAGAGAACTCATTAGAATCAACAAAAAACTCAATTACGAGGAGCAAAAATTCAGGGGTTACATTGAACATGCCCCTTTTGGTGTTTTTGTAACCAACGAACGTGGAATTTATGTGGATGTAAACCCCGAAGCCTGCAGGCTTACGGGATATTCCAGGCAGGAACTTATCGGGAAAGCCGTTCCTGATATCCTATCGGAAGAGGGAAAAAAACCGGCGCTCAATCATTTTAACGCGGTGATAAAAACCGGCAAAGCTTCTGTAGTTGTTCCCTACGTGACCAAAAGCAGTGAAAAACGCCTGTGGAATGTAACAGCAGCCCAAATTTCGCCCAAACGCTTCATCGGCTTTGTTGAAGATGTTACCGAAGAACAGAAAATACGAAACCGGATGCAAATCATGCGGATGGTTTTCGACCAGTCGGTAAACGAGATATATTTGTTCGACACAGAAAACCTGCAATTCAGGTATGTAAATGAAGCTGCTGCAAAAAATACAGGATATGCCACCTGGGAACTGGAAAAAATGACTCCGCTCGATCTGAAACAGAACCTTTCTGCCAGTCGGTTTGATGAACTTATTCAACCGTTGCTGAACAAGGAGAAGAAAGTGGTTGATTTTGAAACGCAGCATTACAGAAAAGACCGAACTTTTTACGAAGCCGAAGTTTTTATGCAACTAATTGAAAACGAGAATGAAGAATTGTTTTCGGCTGTGGTTTTGGATATTACCGACCGGAAATCCAAAGAAAAAGAACTGCAACAGATAAAGGACAGTTTGGAAAAGGAAGTGGATGAAAAAACACGGGAACTGAACAGACAAATTGCTGAACTGGAAAGTTTCCGGGAAGCTACCATTGAACGCGAGCTCCGTATGGAAGAACTTCGGAAGGAAATTGAACAGCTGAAAATTGAGAAAAAATAGGTATCCGCAAACAATTCAATATATGAAAATGAGTGTTTTTATTTTTAACAAGAAATCTCATAAGGTTGTACTTTTATTGGCAGGATTGCTGTTAACAAGAATCATTTCCACAATCGGGCAACCTTTGCCTGAAAACGCGTTTCAATACCGGATAGCTGATACCATTACCATTGGCTCGGAACCCAACTATCCGCCCTACACCATCAGAAACGAGCAAGGCGAAGCCACCGGTTTTGCCACAGATATATTAAAAGCGGCTGCAGCTGTGACTGGTTTCGAAGTGAAAATACAAATCGGGTTATGGAACGACATCAGGGAGGGTTTACTTACCGGAAAGTTGGATGCCCTGCCAATAATTGGAAGAACACCCGAACGCGAACCCTTCTACGATTTCAGTCTGGCCTACCTTTCGCTGAACGGGGCCATTTTTGTGAGAAAAGGCGAAAACAATATCCAATCCTTCGATGACCTGAAGGATAAAGAAATTATTGTGATGAAAAACGACAATGCCGAAGAATTTGTGCGCCGCGAAAACATGACCGAAAAAATTTTTACCACCACTACCATCCAGGAGGCTTTTCTCGACCTGGAAAACGGCCAGCACGATGCGGTATTAATTCAGCACATTACCGGGCTCGAGGTATTGAAAGAACTCGGAATTACTACCATTGAAGCACTCGACATTCCGGTACCGGGGTTCAGGGTAGATTATTGTTTTGGCGTTAAAAAAGGCAACACCGAACTACTGGCCAGACTTAACGAAGGGCTTACCATTATTATTGCCGACGGAACCTACCGCGATATTTACTACAAATGGTTTGGGCCTGAAATTGTGCGCGAACGAAATTTACGCTCCATAGCAAGAACGGTATTGATAATATTAATACCGGTTATTATTCTTTCAATTTTATTGTGGGTTCTGCTTTTACGAAAAAAGGTTGAAAAACGCACCCGTCGGCTCGATGAAGAAATTGAAGAGCATAAACTGACACTGAATTCGCTTCAGAACCAGCAAAAAATGCTGAAAAAGAGCGAGGAACAAATTCGCCTCCTGCTCAACTCTACGGGCGAAGGAATTTACAGCATCGACATGAATGGCAACTGTACACTCATCAATAGGTCGGCGCTGCAACTGCTGGGGTTTTCTTCGCGACAGGAAGTATTGGGCAAAAACATGCACCAGCTCATTCACCATTCCAGACCCAACGGGTCTGGATATGAAATGGAAGAGTGCGAAATCTTTAAAGCCATAAGAGAAGGGAAAGGAGCTCACCGCGAGAATGAAGTTTTTTGGAAATCCGACGGAACTTCTTTCCCTGTGGAATACTTTTCACATCCCATTCAAAGCAACGGAGAAGTTACCGGATCGGTGGTTACTTTTTGGAATATTGCTGAAAGAAAAAAAGCTGAAGATGCTTTGATTCAAATGAAAATTAATCTGGAAAAAGTGGTGGACCAACGTAGGGCTGAACTGGCCGAAAAAGTGCATAAACTGGACAAAAGCCAGAAAGCTATGCTTTACATGGTAGAAGACATGAACCAGATTACCCATGAATTGAAACAGGAGCGGACCAAGCTGGAAGCCGCAAACACCGAACTGGAAGCATTTACCTACTCGGTTTCGCACGACCTGCGGGCGCCGCTGCGGGCCATCAAAGGGTTTTCCGGGTTTTTGCTCGAAGATTACAAAGAAAAACTTGATGACGACGGCCGGCAGTATATCCATATCATTTCTGAAAATGCATCGAAAATGGACCGGCTGATTACCGATTTGCTCAACCTGTCGCGCGTATCGCGAAGCAGTCTGAAAATGACCAAAACCGACATGAAACAACTGGCCCTGGCCATTTTGCACGAAACGGCGTCCGAAGAAGAAAAAAAGGAATTCAACATAACTGTTGGCAATCTGCCCCCTGCAAACTGCGATGCAAGTTTAACCAAGCAGGTGTGGTCTAACCTCATTGGAAATGCACTGAAATACAGCTCTAAATCGGACGCAAAACAGATTGAAATCGACGCCCTCGAAAGCGAAAATGAAATAACCTATTTTGTGAAAGATTCCGGAATCGGGTTCGATGATAAATTCAACGAGAAAATATTCGGCGTATTTCAACGCCTGCACCGCGACGACGAGTTTGAAGGTTCGGGTGTGGGCTTGGCCATCGTGCAACGCATTGTGCAACGCCAGGGAGGAAAAATATGGGCTGAAGGAATTCCCGGGAAAGGCGCCACTTTCTTTTTCTCGTTTCCCAAAGTATAAGAATCATTTCTTATATTTGCTCTTTTAACTAAAGCAAAATCAACATTTATGGATATTTCAACCCATACCATCCGGATTCTTCTGGCAGAAGACCTCCCTACCGATGTAGAATTGGCAAAACGCGAGTTACGGAAGGGAGGAATTGATTTTACCTGTAAGGTGGTAGATACGGAAGCTGAATTCAGAAAAGAGCTGGATGAATTCAATCCCGACATTGTGATTTCGGATTACTCCATGCCCACCTTCGACGGCATGACCGCTTTGAAAATCACCCGGGAGAAAACCAGACACCTGCCTTTTGTGGTGCTAACAGGTTCCATGAACGAAGAAACCGCTGTGGCATGCATGAAAGCCGGCGCCAACGATTATGTGATAAAAGAACAGATTAAACGCCTTCCCTTTGCCGTTCTGGAAGCCATCGATAAAGGTAAAGCCCGGCGCGAAAAGGCCGAAATGGAAGAACAATTGCACCAGAGCCTCGAAGAATACCGCGATCTGATTAACGGAATGAGAGAGACCGTTTGGATTATAGATACCAAGGGCAACCTGATTGATGTAAACGAAACTGCAGTTAAAGTTCTGGGATACACACACGAAGAACTTTTAAAAATTGGATTAACCGGAATAGACAAACACTTCACAAAAGGAGATATAAAAAATTTGGTTGAGCGAATGCCATCCGTTAAAAATCAGTTTTTTCAAACCTTCCATACCACTAAATCGGGCAAAAATATTCCGGTGGAAATCAACTCCACCCTGATAAAACACCGGGGTAAAGAGGTAATCATGAGCATTGCGCGGGATATTACGGAGCGAAAGGAAATTGAAAAGCAATTGAAACTGTTAAGCCGTTCGGTAGAGCAAAGTCTGGTCAGCATTGTGGTTACCAACCGCGACGGGGAAATTGAATATGTTAACGCAGCTTTTACCAAAATTACAGGCTACACCTTTAACGAGGTAAAAGGAACTACGCCGCGTATTTTCAAATCGGGAATGCAATCCGATCCGTTTTATAAAAAACTTTGGGACACCATATTGTCCGGCAATGAATGGCATGGAGAACTGATAAACAAAAAGAAAAACGGCGAACTGTTTTGGGAAGACATATCCATTTCGCCGGTAACAAATAAAAGTGGCGATATAACCCACTTTGTTTCAGTGCGCGAAGACATTACCAAACGCAAAGCGGCAGATGAGAGGGTTCTGTATCAGTCGGAGTTCCGAAACCTGCTGGTCTCTTTTTCAACCGAATTTATTAACATTCCGCTGGAAAAAATAGACCTTGCCATTAATGAATCGCTGCAGAAACTGGGAGAATTTGTCGGAACCGATCGTTCCCATGTCTTTAGTTACGATTTTAAAAACCGGGTTTGCAATAACACCTATGAATGGTGTTCCGAAGGCACATCTCCTCAAATCAATAATCTCCAGAATATACCGCTCGCCAATATGCCCAACTGGGTTTGGAAACATACCCACGGCGAACCGGTGCATATTCCTGATGTACAGAAAATCGAAGATGAAGAGCGTCTGTTACTTGAACCCCAGGACATTAAAAGTGCAATTACCATTCCGTTGATGAAGGAAAACGAATGTTTGGGATTTATAGGTTTAGACGCCGTGAAAAAGAAATACCAATATTCGGAAGACGAAGAACAACTTCTTCAGGTTTACGGGCAAATGCTGGTAAATGCGTTCGGCAGGCTGTCGAGGGAGAAAGATTTGCTCGAGGCCAAAGAAAAAGCGGAAGAAAGCGACCGGCTGAAATCGGCTTTCCTGGCCAATATGAGCCACGAAATACGAACCCCCATGAACGGTATTATGGGCTTCACCGAACTGCTGAAAGAACCAAAGCTTACCGGTAAAGAAAAAGAAGAATACATCAAAATTATTCAAAAAAGCGGCCAGCGCATGATGAATACCATCAACGACCTGATTGAAATCTCGAAAATTGAATCGGGCGCCGTGGAGCTTCATGTATCGGATGTAAACCTGAACGAACAACTGGATTACTTTTACAAATTTTTCAAACCCGATGCTGAAAAAAGAGGATTGAAGTTTTCATGCTATAAAGCCCTCCCCTTCAACGAAGCCCTTATTGAAACCGACAGGGAAAAATTGAACGGAATTTTATCGAACCTCATAAAAAATGCCGTAAAATACACCAACGAAGGAACGATTGAATTCGGTTATCACCTGAAGGAAAACCGCCTGGAGTTTTACGTGAAAGATACCGGTATCGGTATTGAGGAAAACCGCCAGGAGGCAATTTTCGACCGCTTCATTCAGGCCGACCTCAGCTTGTCGAAACCCTACGAAGGCGCAGGACTTGGGTTGTCAATAGCAAAAGCTTATGTTGAAATGCTGGGCGGGCAAATGGGAGTGGAATCCGAATTCGGAAAAGGTTCCCGCTTCTGGTTTACGCTTACCTACAGTTCAACGAAAACTAAAAATGAAAAAACGGCAAGTCCCGATACTTTCGTGGGGAATACCGATGCCCTGGTACTTAAAAACCTGAAAGTGATGGTAGTGGAAGATGATCAGGTAGGCCAGTTGTACCTGTCGGCCATCCTCGAAGGGGTATGCAGGGAAGTGCTTTACGCCTCGTGCGGAGAAGAAGCCATCGACCTCTATATCCGGCACAACGATACAGACCTTGTGCTTATGGATATTAAAATGCCTGGGCTCGACGGATACGCAACCACGCGAA
>Ga0334892_1002120_pt1 | contig 14936 bp, 14 predicted proteins | sample GraSluR3_MG_4_FD_207213 | JGI IMG/M metagenome (GOLD analysis project Ga0334892, IMG submission 207213) | Sludge microbial communities from methane-producing bioreactor in Wageningen University, Netherlands - Granular Sludge_15_04-R3 | ecosystem: Engineered > Bioreactor > Anaerobic >...
AACAGCAGGGGACTCATTCCGACGGTAGGTCTAATATCCTCGGCAGGCAGATAGTTCACCCCTGCTGTTTTGTTACAGCGTTGCAAGGTAAAAAATGTCAAAGAAATTCATAGAGCAAATCTAAAGGTAGGCAGGGTAGACAGGCCACTGGCGGGTCACTCAATCACTCAATCATTCACCTAATCATCCAATCCACCTAGTATTAAACACACAGAAAATATAGCGATACAGACACATATAGATAACACAGCATCGTAAAACGTAAAACGCCAAACGCCAAACCCTAAACGATCACTCAACAATGACCCAGCCCAGTCACTCCTCATTCTTTGCCCAACCCAAGTTCCTCGTGGGACTTCGGACTATGGAGCATATCCCCGTTGACCTCGATGGATTCAATGCCCGCCGACCAATGGTTATTGTTCATCCGCAGGCCAAGGGGCTGGTAAAGCGGTTTGTCCGTTCGCTGGCCGATTCCAACCTATCGGTTGGTGCACTGGTTCACTGTGCGCTTCCCTACGTAAATCAATATGAGTTGGAGCGACTAGCGGGTCTCTTCCGGTGGCGCCAGTGCGATTCGGTGGTAGCTATTGGCGGTGAGTTTGCCATAGATATTGCCAAGGCTCTGGCTACAACTTTAACTGATGGGAATGAATTGAAGCATAGAGAGATTAAGGACAGAACAATTCCTCTTGCTTATATTGCTACTCAGGCAATAGGCGGAAACGAGGTTACAACCACAATGAATTTAGATGGGAGGGAGGTGATCTCCGATTTTCTCTACCCCGATATTGTTTGTATCGATAATCGTATGGTGGGGCAAAAGGCTGGGTTAAACTCAACGGTTGTAGCCGCAATTGGCTCATTGGCTTGGTGTGTTGAGGGGGTGGCCAACGAGCAGTGCAGCCCTTTTGCCGAGGCATCGGTTCTTACGGCTATAAGACTAATTGCTGATAACCTTCCCAGCTTGGCCAAAAGGCCTGCCGATAAAAAGTCGGCATTAGCTGTGGTGAATGGGGTTGCTGTGGCTGGTACCGTTAAATCCAACTGTAAGGGTGGCGTGGCTTGCCTTGCGGCTGAACTGTTGGCTCGAGAGACGGGTCACAACACCAATCTATTGGCAGGCCTTCTTTTGCCCTACGCCTTACGTTACAAACAGGAGCGGAATCAAACCATAAAAGATGATTTACTGCTAGCCCTCACCGGCATTGATGCTTATAGTACCATTGCTGCTGATGATAGATCGAAAGAATCCATAAGGATAATAGAATCATTAGTTTCATTAGCGGGTGTTGAACTAAATCAACTGAAGATACAGCAGTATCTGCTTCAAAAAATAGCAATAGATGTAGAGGATATAAGCGAATCACGTGTATCGATGGATTACTGTTTGGGCTTTCTACAATTTGTTTTTGGAGATAATTAGCTTAGATGATAAAATCTGAATTGCAATGAAGAATTACGATTTTCCCCAGATCTCACCCGGCACTAAGCCTCTAAAGAGGTTTTACGTTTGGCTGCTGCTCCTAATTTTTGGTCGCGCATTTCAGGCCGTGGCCAAGGTCGATCCGGCAGCTAAGCAGGAGTTCGACAGGATGCCCTCCGACTTTATGCTGGACCTCTGCGTAGCTCCCAATGGGCCGCATATGATTGTGGGTAAGGATAAGCAGGGGCGAATTCGTTACTACGGTTGGAAACCAAAGGATAAGAAAATCACCTTGTCTATGAAGATTAAGCATCTGGAGGCAGCCATTCTGATGTTCACATTTCAGGAATCGTCGTGCGTGGCAACCGCAAGGGACAGGCTGATTGTTGAAGGCGATATTGTGGTGGCTAGCGGCGTGCTTAGGATAATGGACTTGCTGGAGGTTCTGCTACTCCCCAAATTTATTGCCCGCCTTGGCGTAAAGCGATATCCCAACCGCACTCAAATGTCGCTTGCCCGCAAGCTGCGTAGCAGAGTTTTAACCTATGCTAGGGTAGTGGTAGGGTAACGAATTATGAATGATTAATGCCAAATGATAAATATCCAAACACTTTCTGAACCCTAAACCTTTACCTACCGAAATGAAATGGAGGTAGGCTAAACTTTAAACTTTAAACTCGAAACCCAATCACCCCTGCCTGCCGCAAACGTCAGTCAGGCAGGCAATCACTCAATCACTCAATCACTCACCCACCCTCCCCATGAAAACCCCAGGTTACTACGAATACTGCAATAGAGTTAAAGTGATTTCAGGACATCAAGTACTTGAGTCCATTCCCCAATACCTGCAGGAACTAAAGTCTAAAAATCCTCTAATCATAACCGACAAAGGAGTTAGTGGTGTTGGATTGGTCGACATTGTGCTACAGGCTATGGGTAGGAGTGATATACCCGTTTTCGATAATGTGCCAGCCGACTCCGATTTGCAAACGGTTAGGGCAATTGCAGAGGTTTATCGAACCAACCATTGCGATGCCATAATAGCCATTGGTGGAGGCTCGGTAATCGATACGGCCAAAGGTGTGAACGTGCTAGTGTCGCTGGGAGGCGATAATCTTATGCGGTTTGCCGGTTCGGGTAAGGTGAAAAGTAGGCTAAAACCACTGCTGGTTATTCCTACCACATCGGGCACGGGATCGGAGGTAACACTGGTAGCGGTGATTGCCGATCATGAGCGCAGCGTTAAGCTGGGCTTTGTATCGTACAACCTGCTGCCCGATATTGCCATACTCGATTCGCGTATGACCCAAACCCTCCCTCCGCATCTAACGGCGCTAACGGCTATGGATGCCCTTTCCCATGCCTGTGAAGCCTATACATGTTTATCTAAAAATCCACTTAGCGATGGGGATTCGCTCTTGGCCATCCGCCTTATCGGCAATAATATCATTAAAAGTATTACTACTCCAGATGATTTGGATGCCCGTTTGGCGCTTGCCCACGGATCTACATTGGCTGGTGCTGCTTTTTCGAACTCCATGGTGGGTATGGTGCATTCGCTTGGTCACGCCACAGGCGGGGTTTGCCATGTGCCTCACGGTACATGTATGAGTATCTTTTTACCCTACGGGTTGGAGTATAACCTGAAAAAGGTTGAACCCCTAATTGCCGAGTTGCTTTTTCCACTGGCAGGCGAAACGGTTTTTGCATCAACACCAAAAGAGCAAAGAGCACACAAAGCTATTCAGTATATCAGGGATTTAAATCAGCAGCTGTTCGATGCAACGAATGGCAGGCACTCGCGCAACCTAGGTGAAATTATGGATAGGGATGGCAATGCTCTTGTGCCAAGAGAGAAACTTCCCGAGATAGCCAAAACTGCTACGGGCGATGGAGCCCAGTTCTACAACCCCGAGGATTTGGACTACAGCGATTTTTTAATGGTGCTTGAGCATGCTTGGGAAGGGAAAGCCTTGGAGAGGATTGGCTTCCAATCACCCAATCATCCCTGACTGCCGCAAACGTCAGTCAGGCAGGCAATCATTCAATCTTCCCTAGACGCTGACAGCTTGCCTGTTCTTTCCTTTGGCAGGGAGCTTCGTACTCTGTCAGGTCTGTATCCCATCTCACCGCTCAATTGCTCAATCGCTCAATCACCCAATCACCTAACCTGTCTGCCTTTGGCAGATCACCCAACCTGCCTGCTCTGACGCCAGTCAGGCAAGTCACCCAATCATCCTTCTCCCCATTTAAAAACGTTTAACATTCATTAATACATTCCCGTTCCGTAAAATCAACTATTTTTGTGTCAAACTTTTCTGTGTATGTATGCAATCTTCATAAAGGAGCTTAATAGCTTCTTCTCGTCGTTAACAGGACTTATTGCTGCGGTTGTGTTTTTGGTGGCCAATGGTTTGTTCATTTGGGTTTTTCCGGGTGAACTCAATGTACTAGATGGCGGGTACTCCACGTTGGATACGCTTTTCATCATGGCGCCATGGATATTCCTATTTCTTGTGCCAGCCATAGCCATGCGCACATTCTCTGAGGAGAAGCGTACGGGCACCATTGAGCTGCTTTTAACACGCCCCATAACAGACATTCATTTAGTGCTGGGCAAGTACCTTGCAGTGGTTACTCTTGTTATAATTATTCTTTTGCCATCCTTAATCTTTTTCCTATCGGTTTATTTGCTTGGGATTCCTGTTGGCAATATCGACACAGGAGGAACTTGGGGCTCGTACATAGGTTTGTTCTTTTTGGCAGCCGGCTATGCCGCCATTAGTGTATTTGCATCGAGCCTAACGCAGAATCATATCATCTCTTTTATTCTTGGTGTAATTCTTAGCTTCTTTATTTACATAGGGTTTGAGTCTATTGCTTCGGTTTACTTGCTAAAGGATGTGGAGCATATTGTGGTTTCCCTTGGTATAAATGAGCATTACCAGTCGCTTAGCCGTGGTGTAATCGATTCTAGGGATATTGTGTATTTTGTTGGCCTTTCGACTTTTTTCATCCTGTTAACCCGCTTGGTTCTGCAGAGCCGAAAGTGGTAAGTTTTCAAATCTACTAATGTTACCATATATGAGTGTTTCTTCAACAAGGAATAGAAGTTTAACCGAACTAGCCATTGGTATCGTTGCCATTGCATTGCTTGCCTATATCTCCACCTTTGTGAACTTTAGGCTCGACTTAACTTCCGAGAAACGATATACCTTGGATCGTTCCACCAAGGAGGTGCTTTCCGACTTGGATGATGTGGTGTATATTCGGGTTTATCTTGATGGAAACCTACCCATAGGTTTCAGGCGGATGCGCCGTGAGCTAAAGGAACTTCTCGACGAGTTCAGGGTGCATGGAGGAAGGATGATTGAGTACGAGTTTATTGATCCTCTAGGGTCGGTTGATAAGGCTGAGCGTGATGCCTTTGTTCGCGACTTGTATGACATGGGTTTGGAACCCACAAATATTCAGGAGCGCGATCCCCGTGGGGGAACCACGCAGCGTGCCGTTTTTCCAGGTGCCATTGTTAGCTTCAAGGGCAAGGAGCAGGTGGTGAACTTGCTTAGGAACAACCCCGCTCTGAGTGGCGAGGAGAATATTAATATATCAGTCCAAGGTTTTGAATACTCACTTGTTAGTACAATTCTTTCGCTTAAACCCAACGAACTCCCCAAGCTAGCCTTTGTGCATGGGCACGGACAGCTCGATGAGCTAGAAACAGGCGATATTGCCCAAGAGCTGGTTAAGCAGTTCGAGGTGCATCGGGTGGTGCTTGGTGGCGAGGTTGGTGGGCTAAATCCCTACTCTGTGGTGGTGGTGGCTGGGCCCACTGAGCGAATACCCGAGGCCGATAAGCTGGTGCTCGATCAGTATATCATGGGAGGTGGCAATGTCCTTTGGATAGTAGATGGTGTAAAGGTTAGCGTCGATAGCCTATCGCAAGGAGCCACTACGCTTGCTTTCCCAAACGATCATAACTTAGACGATATGCTGTTTAGGTACGGAGCAAGAATTAACCCAACGCTTATACAGGATATGCAATCGGCGGTTATTCCAGTAAATGTATCGCTTGAGGGACAGGATTCGAGGTTTGTTCCAGCCCCATGGGTATACTACCCCCTAATCAATGCCCCAAACTCGCACCCCATAACCCGCAACCTTAACCTGATTTCGAGCAAGTTCGTGAGCCCAATAGATACAGTGGGGATGGACTCCAATATTGACAAACAGATTCTACTTAAAACATCTCCATACAGCCGAACGCTTAACGTGCCGCTATTTATCAATCTGAGGCAGATTGAGCGTAGCCCTATCGAGAGTGAGTTTAACCTTTCTAATCTGCCTGTTGCTGTGCTCCTCGAGGGAGTGTTTCCTTCGGCATTCACAAACAGACCCTTGTCCTCCTATAACAACGGTCGCCCATTCAGTTTTCATGAGCAGAGCGTGCCAACCAAAATGGTTGTTATTTCCGATGCAGAAATCATTCGCAACGAGGTGAGCCGTCGGCCCGACGGGGCTTATGTTACACCCCTAGGCTACGACAGGTACTCGCGCCAAACCTATGGTAATAAAGAGTTTATTGTGAACGTAATAAACTACCTTAACGACGACAAAGGTTTAATGAACCTGCGCACCCGTGAGTTTAAGCTCCGCTTGCTCGATAAAAGCAAGGTGTTGGAGAATAGGGTAAGGTGGCAGGTCGTAAACCTTACGCTGCCCTCTTTGGCTTTATTGATTTTTATTGGGGTGTGGCTACTTATCAGGAAGAAACGATATACTAAATAGCTGTTATGGGGATTAAAAAGTTTGCTATACGTTTTTGGTGGTTCATCGTTCTGCTTTTAGTGTCAGGTTATTTTCTCCTATCCACCGTGTTGCAAAACAGGCAGAATGATAAGGAGATAGCCTTTGCCATTGACAATGTAGATGATGTTAATAGAATTACCATAGCACATGCCCATGAGGAGGTTGTGCTGCAGCGTACTAGAACCAATGGCTGGCTCGTTAATTATGACTCTCCTGCGTCAATCGATGCCGTGAATGCCCTACTACGAGTTATTTCCAGATTGCAGGTAGATGGACCAGTACCAATTAATGCCAACGATTCCCTTTTGCATCTCATGCAAAAGCAGGGGACTCAGATAGAGCTGTTCTCAAATCGTAGGAACCTTCGCAGGTATACCGTTGCCACTACCGATAGCGAATATCTTATCAGTATCGGTCATTTGGAGAAAGCAAAGCGCGTTTACCGTATTAGCTTACCTCGATACGATGGTGCAATAGTTGACCTATTCAAAACTGTTCCAGAGTATTGGATTGGCAATCAAGTTCCTACGCCAAGCTACGAAAGTATTACAGCGGTTCAGGTTGAGGTACCAGCCGATTTGGAGCAATCGTATCGCATTGACATTGGTGATGATGGGCAGTATAGGCTTTTTCATATATTTTCAGGTACAGAGATTGATGCCTTTGAGGAAAGTCGGGTAAAGCACCTAATCACCAGCCTAACCCAAATACCCTACGCCAGTATTGTGTCGATGAGCGACGAGGAACGAGCGGCAGTGATATACTCCGATCCCGATTTTATCTATACCATATATAGCACCGAAAGTAGTAAGTTTGAGCTAAAGGTATATCCTATCCCTGTTGATGAGTATATCGATGAGCTGGGTAGACCTGTAAATGTTGACCTAAACAGGGTTTATGTTATTGTTTCGGGAAGTAAGCAGGTGTTTGTTGTAAATTACATCGAGATGCATAGCGTGCTGCAGGGGTTATCGTCGTTCTTATCATAAAATCTATTTATATCTTTGCCTTTTTGCTTAAAAAATTGTAATATTGATTCCAATTTTTTTACAACAAACTATGTTGATAATCAAAAGGTAATACCTTTGTCAGGTAGTCTGTTCGCAAGGTGGCTTCAGCCAGTTCATCCCTAATTGCGTGAGGCACACAAAAATTATTCGACATAAGTGTTACATTTGCTAACAATTTTAAAATTCGATACTGATGAAATTTGTAGTTTCCAGCACAGAACTTCTTAGCCACCTATCGGTGGTTAGTAGGGTTATCAGTTCCAAGAATACCCTACCTATTCTTGATAACTTTCTTTTCAACCTCAACGGAAACGATCTCGAAATTACGGCTTCGGATCTTGAGACCACCCTTACCACTACCATTAAGCTTGAGAATGTAACCAATGATGGGCAGGTGGCCATTCCATACCGAATTCTTGTTGATACGCTTAAGGAATTCCCCGAACAGCCCCTTACCTTTGATGTAAACCAAGATACCCTTGCCATCAAATTGGTTTCCGATAATGGTGAGTTTAACATCGTTGGTCAACCTGCCGAGGATTTTCCTGCTAAGGCCGTAGTTGATGAGGCCGAAAAGATGACGGTAAAGGTGCCTGCTGTTGCGCTGCTCAATGGTATTACCAAAACCATTTTTGCTACTGCCGATGATGAGATGCGCCCTGTGATGAACGGAATTCTATTGGAGTTCTCTGCTGAGGCACTAACCTTTGTTGCATCCGACGCTCACAAGCTGGTTCGCTACAAGAGGCTGGATGTACAGGCCGATCAGGAGAAATCATTTATTCTACCTAAAAAGCCTGCAGGGCTTCTTAAGAATATCTTAGGCAAAGGGAATGCAGAGGTTTTGGTTGAGTTCGACTCCAAAAACGCACAATTTACGCTCGATCAGTATACCTTGGTTTGCCGCCTAGTTGAGGGAGTATACCCCAACTACAACTCGGTTATCCCTGATAATAACCCTAATAAGGTAACCATCGATAGGCTCGACTTTTACAACTCGCTGCGTCGCGTGGCTCCATTTACCAATCAGGCCAGCAACCTGGTGAAGCTGTCACTCAAAGGAAATCAGATTGTTGTATCAGCACAAGATTTGGATTTCTCCATCTCGGCTCACGAGAACCTTCAGTGCCAATACGATGGCGATGATATGGAAATTGGCTTCAAGTCGGTATTCCTGATCGAAATATTGGCCAACATTTCGGCTAGCGATGTTATCCTTTCGCTTTCCGATCCGTCAAGGGCTGGTCTACTCTTCCCTGCGGTGAATGACAATTCCGAGGAGGATGTGCTCATGCTGCTAATGCCCATGATGGTTAGCGCTTAGCGATTTTTACAATATTATAAGTTTGGCGCGAAGCTGTTCCGCTTTTTGGGCAACAGCTTCGCTCTTTTTTTCAAATATCAAGTACTCAAAGCATGGAAATTAGCATTAAAAACCCATTGGTCTTTATCGATTTGGAGACAACCGGAATAGATGTGGTGAACGATCGCATTGTAGAGATCTCGGCTCTTAAGATAATGCCCAATGGCAAGCAGGAGCTTAAAACCCGAAGGGTTAATCCCACGATACCCATTCCAGCCGAAGCAACGGCCATTCATGGTATATCCAACGATGATGTGAAGGACGAGCCCACCTTTAAGGAGATGGCTAAATCGTTGGCGCAGTTTCTTGAGGGATGCGATTTGGCTGGTTTTAACTCCAACAAGTTCGATTTTCCTTTGCTTGCAGAGGAATTTCTCAGGGCCGATGTGGATTTCGATTTCCGCAAGCGCAAGTTTATCGATGTGCAAACCATTTTTCATAAGATGGAGAAACGCACCCTTGAGGCTGCGTACAAGTTCTACTGCGAGAAGGAGCTGGAGGGGGCACATAGCGCCGAGGCCGATACCCTAGCCACATTCGAGGTGCTTAAAGCGCAGCTCGATAGGTATCCCGATCTGCAGAATGATATCGATTTCCTTGCGGAGTTTAGCACCCACAAGCAGAATGCCGATTTTGCAGGCCGCATTATATACGACGAGAGTGGGGTGGAGGTGTTCAACTTTGGAAAGCACAAGGGAAAGCCCGTTGAGGATGTATTTACCAAGGAGCCAAGCTACTATGCTTGGATGATGAATGGTGATTTCCCTCTTTATACCAAGAAGGTGCTAACTAGTATTTACCTTAGGATGAGACAGAAATAGATAACCTAAGCAGTATAACTAAAAGCCCCTGAGGTTGCACAATGCAATATCCTCAGGGGCTTTTATTGTGATTAAGCTGAATCGTTTATTCTTGCTCTAAAAGTTCCTCAATAACTTTAACCATCTGTCTGAACTCCTCCTCGTCAAATAGGCGGGTGAGGAATGCAATTTCCCCGTCGCGATCAATTATTACATTGCGGGTAACCCCTGCGCTTTTATGCGCAAAGAGTTCAAAAATTTTCGAGTCCTCATCCAAGGCCAAAGGGTAGGTAATCTCCATTTTCTCAGCAAACTCTATTACCTTCTCAATGGGCTCTCCTCTGTCAACCCCAACAAGTACCAGTCCCTTATCCTTTAGTGGCAGCCATATATCCTTCTCGATATGCGGCATCTCTTTTCGGCATACGCCGCACCAGCTGGCCGTGAATTGAAGCATAACCACCTGTCCACGATGATCCGATAAGGTAAACTCGGTGCTATCCTGTAGAATTGTGGTGAAATCGGGAGCCTTTTGGCCTACCTTAACTATATAGCCTCGTTCGTCGGGTTCACCAGTTTGCGTAGCTTTATCTGTTCTACCACCGCACGAGCTAAGCCCAAGCGATGTAACTATCAGTAGCAAGATTGTTGCAATTCTGTTCATACAATAAGATTGTTAGGTTTGTTCTTGTTTGTGGGCAAATATAGCTGTTCATTCAAATCTGTTATATGATTAAAAGCAGACAAGATTGTTATGCTCGATGAAAGAATGCCGTGGCAGCAGCCATTAATTTGTTTCTGTTACTGTTATTGATAAATAACAACTCTTTGTGAAAGGCAATGTTTCTGTTCGAATACTTACGCTAGGCTTGCCGCCAATTGAACTCAGCTTTTCTTAGCCTGTCCATTATTGCTCTACCAACACCTTCTTCACAAACTGGTTCTGCAATTATTAATTCAATTTCATTGTCATCCTCAAACGAGTGCATGGCTTCAAACATATTTACAGCGTAATCCTTTAAGTCTTTTCTATCCGAAACTCTTATAACCTTGCAAAATCCATTTTCTACCTCTCCTGAAAACGAGATAAGCCCTGCTTTCGATTTGTCAAGATCCAAACTGGAACTATCGGCTATTAACAACTTTTTTCTGGGGCTGTAGTGCGATTTTAGCATTCCGGGTGCCGAGAGTTTTTCAATTATTGAATCACCATCAAAGGGAACAACTGTTTCCAGCTCCTCCTGAGTTATGATCCCGTTCCTAAGGATTTGAAAGCCCTTATCTGTAAGTTTGATAATGGTGGACTCGATCCCAACGGTAGTTTTACCCCCTTCGATAATATAATCAACGTTGGGTATTTGTTTTCGAACATGAGCGGCGGTGGTAGGACTAATGCGCCCAAACTTATTTGCGCTGGGGGCAGCAATTGGGCAATCCGATATTCGTATCAAATCCAAAGCAATTTCATTGCTGGGCATTCTAATGCCTACAGTTGGCAGGCCCGATGTTACAATATCGGGGACAATGTTGCTTTTTGGCAATACCATGGTTAATGGCCCTGGCCAAAACTTCTCAGCCAACTTATGTACCCTTTCATCTGTATTAAGAACAAGATCTTGCAACTGGTGAATACTAGCAATATGCACAATCAGCGGGTCGAATGAAGGGCGTTCTTTGAGTTCGAATATTTTTGCAACAGCCAAAGGGTCAAATGCGTTTGCTCCTAGTCCGTATACCGTTTCGGTTGGGAATGCAACCAATTTCCCCTCTCGGATATATTTTGCCGCTACGTCTATGCTATTTAATATGCTCATTCTTTCTTGATGTAATGAATTGATTCAAAAACAGTAAACTCCCCAAAAGGCTCATGAGGCTTGCCAGAACAATTGCAAAGGAGAATGATCCTAAGAAATCATATAAAAAACCACCACTTAACGGCCCAGCAATGCCTGCAATTGCATATCCTAAAAATATGTAGGGATATATTATGCCAAGATTTTGCAACCCAAATACCTGAGCCGTTTCTTTGGCAAATAGAACGAAGTTGCCACCAAACCCAAACCCAATAAGAAATGAAATGGTTAGATACGAAACATCCGAAAGCGGGAGGAGATTAAGCATTAGGATAGAAACTGACTGAAATACAAGTGCTAAGAATATGCTTAAGCTTGCTCCAAGATAGTCGCTTAGAAACCCCCAGGTTAACCTACCTACAAAATTTGCAACGGCAAACAAGCCTACTCCAAGAACCAGACTGTGGTTCGTTATGTTATATTGGCTACCAATAATTCCCAAGCTGCCAATTATTAGCAAACCAGCAAAAGTTCCTAGAAATATACCGAGAAAGAGTTTTCTGAAAATACTTGTGTTTATAAAATGTGATATTTTTACTGCTTTTAGATTGTTGCTCGAGGAACTTTTCGCTTGATATGTAAGGCTTGATAGTAAAAAAATAAGTAGACCGTACGATATTCCAATAATCTTAAGCAGTTGGAGCACACTATGGCCATGACCTATTATTTTCTCAGATACAGTTGACATAAATACAGCACCTAATCCAAAACCTGCTGCGGCTATACCTGTTACCAGCCCTTTCTTTTGGGGGAACCATTGAACAGGCAGCGTGAGTGCAACCCAATAGCCGAAACCGGTGGCGATACCACCTAGAACGCCAATACCTAGTAGAATAAGCATGAAGTTACCCTGAGAGTGCCCCGCTAAGTAATAGCCTGAAAAGAATAGTAAACCCGAGATGTAACCTAAAAACCTATGATTAATTTTTCTTCCTAACTGTCCTACAAAAATCATTGTAATGGGGAATATGGCTATAAGAGTTCCAAATATACCCTGCGACTGGGATGCTGAGAAACCATAGCTTTTAATTAGCTCCGAAGCAATAATACTCCAAGCATAAACGCTACCGATACTAAGCATTATTACAAATGATGCAGATACAGTTAGGTACTTATTCATTTCAGTGGAGCCTTACTTTTTTAAGCGCTGTGATTTGGTAAGCACCTGCTGCTTTAGATCCTCTTTGTATTTAATTATTTTGCTCCTGATGATGCTGTTGGATGCAGAAACGATTTGTGCCGCCAGAATACCTGCATTTTTAGCACCATTAAGGGCAACTGTGGCAACTGGCACCCCTCCTGGCATTTGTAGGATCGAAAGAACTGAATCCCAGCCATCAATCGAATTGCTCGATTTGATGGGAACACCAATAACCGGCAATGGCGATATGGCAGCCACCATTCCCGGTAGGTGTGCTGCGCCTCCCGCTCCTGCAATTATTACATCTACACCACGTGTATGAGCGTTGGCGGCAAATTCGTAAAGTTTTTCGGGTGTTCGGTGTGCCGATACGATATCTATCTCGTAGCCAACACCTAGATGATCGAGTATCTCGGCAGCTTGCTGCATTATGGGCAAATCCGAGTCGGAGCCCATTACAATGCTTACTTGTTTTCTGTCCATGATTTTACCTTAATTAGTCCTTTTACCTTTTCTGCTTTTTGTAATGCGCATTCCAACGATGATGACATAACAGTTACATGCCCCATTTTTCGATAGGGTTTGGTTATCTTCTTACCGTATAGAAGAACCTTAACGCCCTCAATTGCCATGCTTTCGGTTAGCCCTTCGTACATCACAGCACCTTGGTGTCCATCTTCGCCCAGGATATTAATCATTACCGATGGAAGTTTAATCCTAGTGCTGCCCAGGGGTAGATTTAGTATGGCACGCAAATGCTGCTCAAACTGCGATGTTATAATGCTTTCGATGGTATGATGTCCGCTGTTATGGGTACGTGGAGCCATTTCGTTTACAATTACATCTCCCTGCGAATCAATAAAGAACTCCACCGCAAGCAATCCTTCCATATTGAGCAATTCAATAATATCCTTCGCAAAACAAATTGCTTTTTCCGATTGTTCAACCGTTATTGATGATGGGCATATCAACTTGTCAACCAGATTTGCCTTGGGGTCAAAAAGCATTTCAACTACAGGATAGCTTTTAATTTCTCCCTTTCCATTTCGGGCTACTATTACCGATATTTCTTTCGCTATTTCAACTTTATCTTCAATTACCGATGCTCCTGGAAGTAGCTTTTTCAGATCACTTGCATTATTGATAACTGCTACCCCTCGGCCATCATAGCCTCCCTTTCGGAGTTTTTGTACAAAGGGATAATGGATCTGACCCTTTTCAAGTCCTTCTAGTATCGCTGCTTCCGTTTCCCAAATTGCGAAGGGGGAGGTTGGGATTCCATTCCTTTTGTAAAACTCTTTCTGCAGGCCTTTGTCCTGAATTAGAGCTAGTATCTCAGGGTCGGGTACAATCCGGTGCCCTTCCGATTTAAGCTTCTTAAGGGCATCTATGTTAACATTCTCGAGCTCAAAGGTTAGAACGTCTACCTTCTTCCCAAATTGGTACACGGATTCGAAGTCAAGGTTGCTTCCTTTTATGTAATGCGAAGCAATTCTTCCGGCAGGACAATCCTCGTCGTTATCAAGAACATATGTTATAATGTCCCACTTGCTTGCTTCCTGAATTAACATTTTTCCCAGCTGCCCCCCAGCAATAATTCCTAATTTTAAATTTGATGTTACTAATCGTTCCATATTCAACCTTTGTTATATTTGGCAATATGCTTAAAATCAGTTCTATTAGGCTTGTTGCGTATTGCGGTGCAAAGTTAATGCTTTCGGGGCTTAGTATGGCGAAAAATCGTTATATTTCCTTTTCGGATTCTGTAATCTTAGTTTGCTTTATGCGTTTGTGCTAGGGGAGTTTTTGTTCAATATTTAGATACAATAAGAGTAGATTGTATTGCAAACCGGGCACTAATTAGGTGATATTTTCGATTAGTATGTTGGGGCTAGATAGAGGTGTAGAAGTTTAGGCTTAACCATACACGATTTCTAGAACTTCGTTCAATGAATGAGTCTATCCTGTAGTCAAACCCGAGCTCAATCTTGTTTGCTGGAGAAATGGCATAGCCAATAAAGCTTGCCCATCGAATCTCCATATCGTAACTTTTGCCCTGAAGAGAGTTCAAGTACTCATTGCTTAGCTTAGCAAAGAACTCCTTTGGATCAAGAGAACTCCCTTGTAATGGTATTTCAGATGATATTCTATAACGTAACCTAAACTCAGCATCATCGTCTTTTGCAAATGTTTGGTCAGTTAGTAACCTGTGAGCCAACCTAAAACCGGGATACCGTTTGATAAAGGTAATTTGCTGCATAGCCCTATTCTTCAAACTGTTTTCATCTACTCGTGCCAAATAGCCTATGGCTATTGAGGTGTTGATGCCGATCTTTTTGGATGCCGCAATGGAGATATCGGTTAGTAGGTACTCATAGCTAAATTCCTGTTTTGCTATCGATTGCCTTGTATTAGCCCCTTAAATCATCGGACGAGGATATAGCTTAAAATCTGTACTTTTATGATGATGAAAAAACGAAGTTTTACCAAGGAAGAGAAGCTGCGAATTATCAAGGAAGCTTCCGAAAACGGGG
>Ga0334892_1002121_pt1 | contig 14931 bp, 9 predicted proteins | sample GraSluR3_MG_4_FD_207213 | JGI IMG/M metagenome (GOLD analysis project Ga0334892, IMG submission 207213) | Sludge microbial communities from methane-producing bioreactor in Wageningen University, Netherlands - Granular Sludge_15_04-R3 | ecosystem: Engineered > Bioreactor > Anaerobic > Unclassified...
TCACCGGCTGGCCGATCGCCCGATAGCGGTCGGGCAGCTCGGGATGCCCGGCGGGAAAGGCCCGGGTGGCCCCCTTGCGGTGCACGCAAAGCGATTTGCGCCGCCCGCCCACCATGTGCTCTTCGATCTTCGCGATGTTGTGGGCCACGTCGTACACGAGGTTCATCTTCATCGACTGCCAGTCGCGCCCGAAAAACTCGGCGAAGACCTCGCGCGCCTGCCACATGAGAAGCTGCCGGTTGGCCCACGCGAAATTCGCCGCCGCCCGCATCGCCCCCAGGTACTTCTGCCCCTCGGGGCTGTTGACCGGCGCGCAGGCCAATTGGCGGTCGGGAAGCTCGATGCCGTACTTGGCCGGGACGTTGCGCAACGCGCGCAGGGCGTCGTCGCACACCTGGTAGCCCAAGCCGCGCGAGCCCGAGTGGATCATCACGCAAACCGCGTCGCGTTCGAGGCCCATCACGCGGGCGGCCTCGTCGTCGAAGATCGCGTCGACCACTTGCACTTCGAGAAAATGGTTGCCCGAGCCCAGCGTGCCGCACTGATCGTCGCCGCGATCGAATGCCTTCGGGCTGACCGCGTCGGGATCGGCCCCCGGCATACACCCGCCGGCCTCGGTGTGCTCGACGTCGCCCTCGGTGGCGAGACCCTCGTTCTTCAGGTAGCGCGACCCCTCGGCCAGGATCCGCCGGAGTTGCCTGCGGTCGAACAGGTACGCCCCGCCCTTGCCGACGCCCGCGGGCACCTTCGAAAACAACGCGCCCATGAGCCCTTCGATCTTGGGCTGCACTTCGTCGCGGCCGAGATCGGTGCGTACCAAGCGGACGCCGCAGTTGATGTCATAGCCCACCCCACCCGGCGAGATCACGCCGCCCTCGTCGGGATCGGTCGCGCAGACCCCCCCGATGCAGAAGCCGTAGCCCCAATGGATGTCGGGCATGGCCAGGCTGGCCTCTTGGATGCCCGGCAAATAGGCCACGTTGGCCACCTGTTCGGGGGCCTGGTCGGCGCGGATGTGGTGCAGGAGCCGCTCGTCGGCAAAGATGCGGCCCTCGACCCGCATGCCCGATTTGTACTCTTTGGGGATCCGCCAGCAGTACGCGTCGATCTGCTCGAGCGGTCCTCGGTAGCCCTGGTTTGTCATGGATTCGTCATTCCCATGCGCGGCCGTCTCCGACCGGCGCGGATCGACCATTCGTCCTCGGGAAATGCCCGCACCCGGCCGTGACTCTACAGGTCGACGATCACCTCGGCCAACCACTCGTCGCCGTCCCGCTCGACTTTGAGGCCGTGATAGGTGATCGCCTTGACCTCCACGTCGATCTCGTGCCGGCGGGTGTCGAGCGCCTCGCCCCAAGCGGACGCATCGAGCCCGTGTTCGCCGACATTCACCCGAAACTCGCCAAGCACGACCCGCCGAGCCTCGAAAGTGTAAAGCAGCTCGCCCAGCCAGTCGAACAACAGGTCGTCGCGGCGGTCGCCGACGATCTGGAAGGTCACCTCCTCGACGGCGCCGACCGATTCGAGGTTCGCCACGATCAGCGAAAACAAGGCCCGCCCCGCCTCGGCGAACAGCCCGTCCAGGTCGGCGGCCCGAACGCGCAGGCCCACGTCGGCGGTATGCTCGAAAGTCTCATACATGGCGGACCGTTCGCAGAACCGACGGCCGAATCGCTCCCTAAGATGAGTGTAGGAGAGAGGTGGGCGATCGACAAGAGCCCACGTGGCGATGGGAACGCTAAGGCGAGACAAGCCCTGGCGCAATCCGGCGCGGCGATCGTCGGCGGGCCGGCGCCGCCCTCGCAAGCCGCAGGACGCCGAGCGGCGTCTTCACGGTTTCGCCTTCTTCTTTGCCTTCTTTGCCGGCGCGGGGGCCTCGGGTTCGCCGTAAGGCGGACCCCAGATCCAGGGAATGACCTGGGCGCGTCGGGCCCAGGTCTCCCACGCGTCGGCCATCTGCTCGACGCGATCGGGCTGCTCGGCGGCCAGGTCATGCGTCTCGGTGCGGTCGGCCTCCATGTCGTAGAGTTCCCAAGGGCCGCGCGGGCCCTTGGCGACGAGTTTCCACTTGCCGTCGCGCACCGCACGGTTGCCTTCGTGCTCGAAGAACAGGGGCTCGTTGCGTTCGAGGCGCCGCCCTAGCAGGGCCGGCCGCAGGCTGACGCCTTCCATCGGTCGAATGGCGCGGCCCCGATGCTCGCGGGGATAGGCGGCCCCGGCAAGGTCGACGCACGTGGCCATGAGGTCGATCAGGTGCGCGGGCTGCGCCTCTAGCGCGTTATGCCGCTCGGCGGGAATGCCCGCGGGCCAGTGGGCAATCAGCGGCGTGCTGATGCCCCCCTCGTGAACCCAGTGCTTGTACTGGCGGAAGGGCGTGTTGCTGACGTTCGCCCAGGCTTCGCCGTAGCCGTGGTAGGTATCGGCCGCGCCGGGCAGCACGCCGTAGCCCTGGCGCATGGGAAAGCCGTCGCGCGTCTGTTTCGGAATCATGTCGGGCTGCAGGTACTCGGCCGCCAGGGGCGGTAGCGAGGGACGGTCGGCCCGGTGACGGGGCGCGGGACGGTTCTTGCCCCGCCCCATGCCTTCGGCGCAGCCGCCGTTATCCTGGAGAAACAGGATCAGCGTGTCGTCGAACTGCCCGGTGCGCTTCAGCTCGTCGACGAGCCGGCCGATGCCCTGGTCGAGGCAGTCGACCATCGCGGCATACACTTCCATGCACCGCAGTTCGAACTCGCGATCGTCGACGTCGCTCCACGCACCGCCCCTCTGGGGCGCGAGCTGCCAGCGCGGGTCGACCATCCCGAGTCGGCGCAGCCTTTCCAGGCGCGCGGCGCGGATCGCGTCGTAGCCCGCGTCGTACCTGCCCTTGTACTTCGCGATGTCGGCCTCTTTCGCGTGCATGGGCCAGTGCGCGGCCGTGTGCGCCACGTACAGGAAGAAGGGCCGATCGCCGTGGTCGCGCGCGTGCTCGCGCACGAAACGCGCGGCATGGTCGTTGATCGCGTCGGTGTAGTAGAACTGCTCGGGCCGGTACTCGGGATCGGCGTACGGCGAGATGAACCCGTTGTCGCGGACCAGCGATTTGGGGTCGAAGAAGCTTCCCGCGCCGTGGATCGTGCCGTAGAAGCGGTCGAAACCGCGCTGGAGCGGCCAGTTGTGCTTGTCCGACTCGCCGGCCGGATGGACGGCCTTCGTCACGTGCCACTTGCCGGCCAGATACGTCCGGTACCCGGCGGGCCGGAGCGCCTCGGCGATCGTGACGCATCGGCGGTTGAGGTCGCCGCGATAGCCGTCGAGCCCCCGGTCGTTCATCATGTGCCCGATGCCCGCCTGGTGCGGATACAGCCCGGTCAGCAGCGAGGCGCGCGTGGGGCAGCACCGGGCCGTGTTGTAGAACTGGGTGAACCGCACTCCACGCCGCGCGAGGGCGTCGAGATGGGGCGTCTCGATCTCGCCGCCGTAGCAGCCCAGGTCGCTCCAGCCCATGTCGTCCGCCATGATCAAGAGGATGTGGGGCCGTCGCTCCGCCGCGCAGCGCGCGGGCAGCCATAGCGCCGCACAGACGGCAGCAGTCCATGCCGTCGAACGCATCCCGACGCGCGCCAGCGAACCGACGAGCAGCCGGACAAAGTCGGCGGTCCTATCGAAGCGAACAACCTTCATGGATCCCTCTTTCGTTTGGCGGGGCGTTCGACATCGTCGCCCTGAACCTCTTCGAGCAATTCGGACAGGTGCCGAACGACGTCGGGATGCTCGGCATACACATTCCGGGTTTCACTGGGGTCCGACTCGAGGTGGTAGAGTTGTCCGGGCGGGCCGCCTTCCTTCGCCGGGTCGAGATCGCGGGGGTGGGTGAATCCGCCGGAACCGCGGTGCCGAATCAGTTTCCAGGGTCCCTGGCGAATCGCAAACACTCCCCAAAGCGAATGATGCACGGCGAAGTCGCGCACGGGCTCGGCGGGCTCGACGGCCAGAAGGGCGGGCAGAATGTTCCGGCTGTCGGGGCCGGCACCGGGCGGCAGCTCGGCACCGGTGATCGCGGCGGCGGTTGCCAACAGGTCGGTTAATTCGATCAACGCGGTGCTGACCGCACCCGACGGAGTCTTGCCCGGCCAGCGCACGACGAAGGGAACCCGGTGACCGCCCTCCCAGATGTCGGCCTTGGTGCCGCGGAGATGAGCGTTGCCCTGGTGGCCGAACTCGCGGATGTGCGCCGCGCGCCCCCGGATCGTGTAGTGCTTCACGTCGTCGACCTCCTGGGCCTCCCAGTAATGGTACAGCCCGCCGTTGTCGGAGGTGAAAATCACCAGCGTGCCGTCGGCCAGGCCCGTACGGTCGAGGGTCTCGAGCACGGCTCCGAGAAACGCGTCGGTTTCGACGACGAAATCGCCATACGCACCCGCCTCGCTTCTTCCGCGATATTCGTCGTTGACGACCACCGGCAGGTGCGGGGCGGTGAGGGCGGCATACAAAAAGAAGGGAGTCTTCGGCTCCGCGGCCCGCTCTTCGAGGAAGGCCACGGCCTCGCCCGCAAGCCGCGGCATCACCCCGTGGATCGTGAAGTCCGGCGAGCGCACCCCCTCATCGACGGCCATGAAATTCGCGTCTCGCATCTTTTCCTGATGCAGTACGGGAAGGTGCAGCACACGATCGCCCTCCAGATAGCAGAAGGGCGACATGTTGAGCGACGCGGAGATCCCGAAGAAGTGATCGAACCCCATCGCCGTGGGACCGCCGGCGAAGGGCCTGGTGAAATCCACGTCGTGACCGGCGCGCGGCGGGCCGGCACGATCCGGTGGCACCGACGGAATGAGGTCCCCGTTCGTGTCGGTCCATTGGAGGCCAAGGTGCCACTTCCCGATGGCCGCGGTGGCGTAGCCCTGCCGCATCAGCAGCGAAGCCACCGTGACCTGGCCCGGCTCGATCAAGGGCGGATCGAAACCGTCGAGCACCCGGTACTTCAGCCGCGTGCGCCAGCAGTACCGCCCCGTAAGCAACCCGTACCGAGTAGGGGTGCACACGGCCGAGGGCGTGTGCGCGTCGGTGAATCGCATGCCTTCCGCGGCGAGGCGGTCGACATGCGGCGTGGGGATCTTGGACTCAGGGTTGTAGCAGGACACATCGCCGAAGCCGAGGTCGTCGGCGAGCACGACGACGAAGTTCGGCCTGTCGGCCGGCCGCGGCACCTCGCCGGCTTGAGCCGGCTGCCGCGCCAACGCCTCGCCAAGGAATGCGAGCAGGATCGCGGTGTGCGCGACCAGCAGTCTTCCCGCCCACATCGAGAACCGTACCGGCACGAGGGCCGACGGCCCCGCCGCGGACCGGTTCGCTCGAAAGAAACTGCTCGGATGCGAGAGGATTCGCATGATCGGTGCCTTCATCGATGCGGTCACTCGATTGGCCGTGGCCCACGCGGATCGCTCGGGAATCGCGGCGCCGCGTTCGACCGCCTTGCCTTACCAGACGGCCCCGTCGGCGACCCTGTTGTCAGGGGAGGACGCGCTGGGCGCTGCCGGGCGCCGTGATTTCCCCGGTTGTCGCCTGTCATGGCGGTTCGCTCCGTCCAAGCCGTCATGATCACTCGTTCCCGTTCGCACCCACCTGCCGTTTGTGGACCGGCCACCCGACAGACTACCGTCATTCCGGCCGCGTTTCAACGGCCGAGCACGTGAATCGCGCCGGCCAAAGCAAGTGGTTCTTCCGCTTACTCGGCCCACGTCCCCCGGAGCCCGGAGGTGGTCACGTCCAAAGGGCAGTAGTTGCACGATCTTACGTTGGTTTCTCCGACCCCAACGCGAACCAGTCGCCCCCCACTCGGGAGGGGCCTGGGGCGCGAACCCGATCGGTCCGCCCCACATCGGCGTGAGAAATGCCGCGGTGAGCAGGTCGCGGTTGAGGTCGGTTTGCAGGCGGAAGGAGTCGAGAAGCTCACGGAGGGCCTGTCCGTCGCCGGGTGCGAGGTCGCCGCAAGAATAGTAGGTGTCCGTCAACCCGCGGCTCGTGAGGCTAAGGTCTCGATGGCGCGATAGGCTTTCGCGGTCCGTCGCACCTCAGCGAAGACTTCCTCTTTGGTGACGCACCCGAGCCCACGTCGCCATACCACGTTGCCGAGGCGAGCCGAGAGCCAGCCGTACAGGTCGGCCGGGTTCCCGAGCCACGAGATACCGCGGTCGGGATCGTCGACGAACAGGGCGTCGTCGACCCGGCCTATGTCGAGCGCCAGCGTTGTCGGGCCGTCGACAGCCGCAAGAGTGGCCCGCAACCGGGCGAAGTCGCTGGTCGTGAGCGCCGCAACGGCGCTTGTTCGCCCAAGCGTTGCTGCTACGATCTCGCCAACCCGTAGATAGTCGGCGTGGGTGGTGGATCGCAATTCGCCGGCCTCGATTCACTCGCGACGACTGTTCAAGAACGCGTTCACGAGGGCCTTGACGGTCAGCCCCTTACGAGTCCGTTGTGGCACCCGACCGGCGAGTCAATCATCCTTTTCGGCGAGCCATCTTTCGAGGGCTGCTTGAGCCCCGAAGTCGTCGCCGTCGGTTACGGGCCCCAGGTAGATCAGCCGGCCACGTACCTACTTGGCCCACCTCCGCGTGGCGTGCGGGAAGAGCGGAAAATCGGGGTGGGGCTTCGCCGGCTTGGCCCTTCGGGTAGAATTGGGCATGGTCGCCTCCGTCTCAAAGGTCAGGCGGCCCGGGCTCCGGGCGGTACGCACGCCGCGGGGCCCCTTTTGTTGGGCCAAGGTGTCAGTCTGCCACATCCCAACCCCGTGTCAAGCCCACGAAACCCCGTAGAATACGGCCTTTGCCTCACGGATCCCAGTCGTAGACTCGGTAGGTCTTAATCCGCCGGGCTCCGCCTTTTTCGAGGCTGCCGCGGGAGAGGCGGTTCGACTCGAGGACCCACGAGTATTCGACTTCCCGGTAGCCGAGTTCCAGGGCCTGGGGAACCAGCGCCCGCAGCAGAACCAGGCCCACGCCGAGCAGTTGGTATTCGGGCACGACGTTGGCGGCCAGCAGGCGCACCCTTTTGATCCGGCGCTTCGCTCGCAACAGGCGCAGAAACCCGAAGGGGAACAGCCGGCCGTCGATCGCTCGGATCACCGGGTTGTAGTCGGGCAGGCAGAAGACCACGCCCACGACCTTGCCGTCGATCTCGGCGGCGGCGGCCATCTCCGGGACGATGAGGTGGCGCAGGCCCGCCGCGGTGCGTTTCACCTCAGCGTCGGACATGGGCGCGAATCCCCAGGTTCCCACGAGCGACTTGTTGTACACGTGCAGGAACGTCTCGACGTCTTCGCGGAAGCGCGAGGCGTCGAGCGTGCGCGTCTTGATGCCGTAGCGCTCGATGATCTGGTCGGCGATGGGGCCCAGCTTGGCCGAGCTTGACGGCAGCATGTCGACGTGGCCGTAGTAGGCGTACAGGTCTTGGCTCTTCTGGAATCCGTGGCGCTCGAAGAGGCGCGGGTAGTACGGCGGGTTGTAGGTCATCATGAAGGTCGGGGGCGAGTCGAAGCCGTCGACGAGCAGGCCCACGGTGTAGTGGAGGCTCGGGTTGACCGGACCTCGCAGGCCCTCGAGGCCGCGCTCGGCGAGCCAGGCCCGGGCGGCCTCGAACAGGGCGCCGGCCACTTCCTGGTCGTCGACCGACTCGAAGAACCCGACGAACCCGCGGCGCTCGCCGTGCTGCTCGTTGTGCACCCGGTTGTGGATGGCGGCGATCCGGCCGCAGACCTCCTTGCCCCGAACCGCCAGAAACGTCTCGACCTCATTCCTCTCGTAGAAGGGATGACGCTTGTACCCAACGAGGGCCTTTTGTTCCCCCCGCAACGGCGGGACCCAGTTCGGATCGGCCCGACAGAGACGCCAAGGCAGCTCGAGGAAGAGCCTCCGCTGGCGGGTCGTGGAAGCGGGAAACACCGTCACCGTGCTCATGCGACTTCCGTCCTGTGCTGGCGAACGCAATCGGGGCCCTTGGATGAGACCCGATCGAAGAATACGATCGGCCGCCCGGCGACGATTCTGCACCCTTATTGGGGGGAGGTCGCGGGATCGAGCGGCGGCCTTTCCTTCGGTGCGGCCTGCCCCGTTTCCACCGGGCGGGCAGGCCGGTTCTCGTTACAAACCGCTTACACAATATCCGGCGAAGTCGCGGTAGAATGGTTCGCGCTTGCCGGGGTCCGCGCGAGCCGCGGCGGGTGTTCTTGCCGGGTTTCCTGGGAACCGTTTCGGGAGCGAGCATGGGCGCGAAAACCATTGGTCTCTGGTCGGCGGTCGCGATGTTTCTCGGGATCGCGCTGATCGTCGCGTTTGCCCAGTCCCGGCGTGCCCGACCGACCGCCGCGCCGCCGGCCGAGGAAGCCGTCCCGGCGCCTCTCCGAGACGCGGGGGCTCTGGTCGAGCGCGACCGGCGCGGTCGCGTCACGTCGCTCGAGGTCTACGGAACGCGCCTGACCGACGAGGGCCTGCGGTCGCTCGCCCGGTTGACTCGGCTCGAACGGTTGAGTCTACGCGAGACGGGCATCGGCGACGAGGCCCTCGAGCACCTGGCGGGCCTGGGCACCCTGCGCGTGCTCGACCTGGGCGGCAACCAGATCACCGATGCCGGTCTGGAGCACGTAGCCGCACTGGACCGCCTCGAATCGCTGGCTCTGGACAACACGTCGTGGTCGGAAAGCCGCATGCAGATCTCCGACGCGGGGCTTCAGCGTCTGGCCCCTCTTTGCCGCCTGCGGCGTTTGGACCTGTCGAGCACGCGCGTTTCGCTCGCGGTAACGGCCGAGGGATTGCACCATCTGGCCAACTTCCCCGAGCTCGAATCGCTCCGGCTCGGCGGCGATCGGATCACCGACCGCGCCATGGAACACGTCGCCCGATGCCGCAACCTGAGGGCCCTCGCGTTGCTGTACACCTCGGTGGGCGACGCGGGGCTGGCGCGGATCGGCGACCTCGAGCGGCTCGAGGCCGTCAGCCTGAGCAGTCGCCACCTCACGGATCGCGGCCTGGCCCATCTGGCCGAACTGCCCAAGCTCCGGCATGCCCAGTTGCGCACCACGGGCCTGACCGACCGTGCGCTGGAACGCCTTGGCCGTGTGAAGACGCTCGAGCGGCTCGACCTGTACGGGAGCGGCGAAGCGGGCTTGGATCTGGGGCGTTCGTTCACCTCGGTCGGTCTGGCCCATCTCGCCGACTTGCCGAATCTGAAGACGCTGTGGCTGTCGAACGTCGAGACCGACGAGGCCGCGGTCGACGTGCTGAAGCGATTCACGCAACTCCGCACGCTGCATGCCTTTTGCACGTCGCTTTCGCGCGACCAGCTCGAAGACCTCCAGGCCGCGCTGCCCGACACGGAAGTCTCGGCCACGGCGGGAGGTGGAGCCTGGTGGTTTCCGGGCCCTGACCGCGGCCGACCGGATCGCAAGCCGCTTGAAACGCACCGCGCATCCGAGCAACCATGAAGACGGCCCATTCCACGCACCGAGCGCGTCTCAAAGGGGCAATCGCCATATCCGCAAAACGGCCTCGGCGTGCAACGCAAATCATCGGCACTCAGTGAGCATTCTCCAGATAGTAAAAGTACCCGTCCTCCCCGCCGACCAGCAGGTCGGGCACGCGGTTCTTGTTCCAATCGACGACCGTGGGGCTCGTGGTGTGGCCGGCCAGGCGGCGCGTGGCGAGGGGGCCGTTGGGCTCGAGCACGATCCGGCCGTCGCGGGCGCCGGCGTTTCGCATCCAGTCGACGTTTCGCGCGTTGACCAGCAGGTCGACGCGCCCATCGTGGTCCCAGTCGACGAAGCAGAGCTTGCGGCGACCGCTGCGGCCGGCAAAGCCCTCGTTCAGGCGGAGCGGCTCGGCGGCGTTGTGGGTCGTGAAGATTCGTTTGGGCGGCAGCAGCACGAGCTTGCCGTCGACCTGCTTGCGCTCGTAGAGGGCCAGATACCCCTCGTGGTCGAGCATCACCAGGTCGTTGAGCCCGTCGCCGGTCAGGTCGATCACGGCGGGCGTGGTGCGCCACTGGGTGGCCAGTTGCTTGCCTTGGGGATCCCACCAGTTCCACTCGGGCTTGGGCGGTTTGCCGGTCCACTCGACCTCGATGGGCTGGGCCGCGACGAGGCGCGGCCTGTGGCGCGCGCCCACGTTGCGGTACCAGTGCACCTTGCCCCAGATCGAGTTGGCCACGACGTCGGGCAGCCCGTCGTGGTCCCAGTCGGCCACGTAGATCGTGGTGTATCCCCACTTGGTCTCGCAGGGGCCCTGGATCGAACCGTTGTAGCCCGCCTCGAGGCGGATCGGTTCGCCGCCGGCCTCGAGGTACTTGGGGGCGGCCCATTTGGGCGGGTAGTCTCCCAGGTTCTCGATGAAGCCGACGTGCCCCTCGGTGTTGCCGCAGAGGATATCGTCGTCGCCGTCGTTGTCCCAATCGAAGCCGAAGGGCGTGGCCAGGGCCCCGAACTTGACCTCGTGGGCCTCCTGCTGGAAGAACCGCGGCGCGAGGAAGACCGGCATCCCGTCGACCACGTCGCCCGTGTTCTCGACCAGGGCCACGCGCCCGTCCTCCTGGCCCACGACCAGGTCGACGTCGCCGTCGCCGTCCCAGTCGATCGGGGTGGGCACGATCATGCAGAGGCTCATGCGCAGCGGCGCGCCGTCGCGGCCGGTCAGGAAGCGGCCGGGAGCGTACTTCGGCTCGGTTCGGGTGCCCACGTTTTCGAACCAGGTGAACTTGTCGACGAACTCGCCGCAGATCAGATCGAGGTCGCCGTCGCCGTCGAAATCGGCCAGGCACGGCGAGGGCATGCCGTAGACGTCGATCGGCTCGCCGCCCGCCTCGATCTTGACCGGCTCTTCGTATTGGGGCGCCTCGTTCGTGCCGCGATTTCGCACCAGGTAGACGAAACCGTGCAGGGGGCCGTTGGTCCACTCGCCCTTTTCGTTGAAGGCGTTGTCCCAGCCGTAGTCGGTCCAGTCGCCGATGCCCACGATCAGGTCGAAGGCGCCGTCGCCGTCGTAGTCGGCGTAGGTCCACTGGTTCGCCCGGATCTTGCGCCCCGGCTCGTGCACGCTCGCGATGGGCAACTTGACGCGCATGCCCAGCCCGTTGGCGGCCACGTCGAGGTATTCCCAGCCGGGCACGAGCACGCGCACCTCGTCGCCGAGGTAGGCCGCCCGGACGTTCGGAAGCCCCGCGCCGATCGGCACGCCCGGCTTGAAGACGGGATACTTCGCGTCGCCGCCGGGATTCTCGAAGAAGTAGGTGCCCCGGTAGGGCACGTCGGAGCAGGAGACGACCAGGTCGAGATCGCCGTCGCCGTCGTAGTCCATGGGCAGAGGCCACGCCCAAAGCCCGACGCCCAGGTCGACGGTCAGCCCCGGATGGTTGTACAGGAGCCGGTCGAGGCGCCCGTCGCCGAAGCCTCGCTCGGGCAGCTTGTCGAGCCCGGGCAGCCGGCGGATCTCGGCCGCCGGCAGCGCCCGATCGTACACGCGCAGGTCGTCGATCGCGCCGTCGAAATCGCGATGTGGCGAGCCGTTGACGCGGCCGATCTGCATCGTGCCGAAGGCGACGAAGTCGCCGGGCGCATAGGTGCTTCCCATCGCCTTCACTTCGCCGTCGATGTAGAGCATCATGGTCGAGCCGTTTCGGGTCACGGCAACGTGGCTCCACCGGCCCAGCGGCACGCCGTCGCCCTCGTCGGTCGTGATGGTCTGGAACCTGCGATCGCCCGCGTCCCAGATGAACGCCAGCCGGCCCTGGTCGGTCAGCGTGAAGATGAACCGCGCGTCGGCGTCGCCGAGGATGCCGTTGCGCGAGTTGGCGCTGTTGTTCGCGTCGAGCGGGTTGAACGACTCGGGGCGGACAAAGGCGGCCACGGTCGCCCGATTGCCGTCGATCTGCGGGCTTTTGCCGAGGTCGACGAAGGTGTCTTCGGCGCTTCGGAACGCCGCGGCCGCGCCCAGCACGCCGGGCCGTCCGAGGGTCGCCCCGCGGTTGGCGCCGTGGTGGCTTCCTGCCGAGTCGGCGACGGTCGCGCCGCCGGCTTCGTCGAAGGTCCAGCGGGCCACCAGGCCGTCGACCACGTCGGCCCTCGCCGGCAGGGCGAGCGCAGCGAGCAACGAAAGAAAGCGGAGGCCGGCAGCAGTCTTGGAGAGCCGTTTCATCGCAGGTACCTCGTTGGGTCGTCGGATCGTACGAGACGGTGTGCGCTTTACGATTCCGGCTGGGTGTCGCGGATCACGCGAAGCACGTTGCCGCCGATGATCTTGCGGACGTCGTCGTCCGAGTAGCCGCGCGCGACCAGCCCCACGGTCAGCAGGGGCCAGTTGGTCCAGGCCAGGGTCGCTTGGGCGGCGGCGCTGCCGGTGCCGAGGCTGTTCGGGGGCCACAGCGAGCGGAAGTCGGCGCGGTACTTGGGGCGCTTGGGGATCTTCCGGTTCTCGGCCGCCGCGTTGCGCGAGGTGTAGGCCACGTCGGTGCCGATGCTGGCGTGATCGATGCCGACCGTCTTGACCACGTGGTCGACGTGGTCGAGCACCGCGCCGATGTCGCCCGCGCCGCCCAGGAAGGAGCTGATCCAGCAGATGCCGATCACGCCGCCCGTGTCGGCGATGGCCCGAAGCACCTCGTCGGGCTTGCTGCGGATGTGCGGATGCAGCGCGGCGCAGACCGTGTGACTGGCCGCGACGGGCCGCTCGGAGACCTGGGCGGCCTCGAGGCTCGTCTGCCAGCCCGCGTGGGCCACGTCGGGGATCACGCCCACCCGGTTCAACTCGGCGACGGCGGCCCGGCCGAAGTCGCTCAGTCCGGCGTTGCTCGTTTCGCCGCAGCCGTCGCCGATCATGTTGCGCCGCTGGTAGGTCAGGTGCATCATGCGAATGCCCAGCTCGAAGAAGATGCGCACGTAGCGAAGCTCGTCTTCGACCGACTCCCACTGCTGGCGCAGGGGCACCCCGTTGCCCGAGAAGTACAGGCAGTGCCGCCCGGCCTCCTTGGCGGTGGCCACGGCGCCGGGCGTGACCGCCTTGGCCACGAACTCGGGCATCATGTCGGTCAGATAGGTGAAATGGGCCAGGCGTTTGATCAGCCGCATGGGGTCCTGGCCCTCCTCGCCGGCGTTCTGGAAGATGCAGGTCACGCCCGCCGCCTTCCACGCCTGCTCGAACTCGGCCCGCTCGGCCGCGTCGGTCGCGCAGCGGGTCATGCTCATGCGCTCCCGCAGGTCTTGCAGCTCGAGCTTCGAGGCGCCGGCCTCGACGGCCGCGGCCATGGCCTCGCCGTCGACGGCGCAGCGGGGCGCGAACCCGTAACCGTCGAACACGATCGAGTTGGCGTGCAGCTCGAGGCCGTGCTCCAGTTGCGCGGGAGTCGGTTTGAGCACGTCGAGCGCGGCCTGGCGCGCCCGCCGAATCGCCTCGTTGTTCTCCCACGACGCGTCGGCCGGCCGAGCCGCGCCGGCCTGCTCGGTCGCGCCGAGGGTCGCCCCGGCAAGCGACAAGCCCAAGGTGCCCTGGAGAAAACTGCGGCGTCGAATCGTCGGGGTCGTCATGGAGTTGGCTCCGGGAAATCGAGGGTGCTCAGAGTGTGAGGAAAGGCTGGAGGCTGGAGGCTGGAGGCTGGAGGCTGGAGGCTGGAGGCTGGAGGCTGGAGGCTGGAGGCTGGAGGCTGGAGGATTGCACGACCCGGGCGTCTTCTTACTCTCGGGTGCTTCAACCAACCTACCAAGCGACGACTCCCGCCGCAATCCGGCTCGTTCGGAGGCAGGTGCCGCCCAAGCACAACGGTCGCTCGCTTTGAGGCCGCCGCCGTTTCGTAGAACGTCCGCCGAACCGATCTCCCAACAAACCGCCGCCCCCTTCGCAGCAGTCCCCGGCCAATCGTTCTTCCGTTGTTCCGCTCTTCCGTTCATCATTCATCAATCCTCGTTCATCATTCCCCCACGCCTCACCGATGCACGTGCGGCGGGCGGAGCACGCCGGCCGCGTATCCGGCGAGCCATCCCGCGCCGAAATAGAGGATCGCGCCGAACACACCCAACGCAACCGCATACTCCGAGTAGTCGAATCCGCGGACAAAGGCGTTCCCCCGCAATACGGCGACGACGAACAGCAAGGGGCCGTCCAGCGCCGCCGCCAGATCGAGGCAGAGTTGGGGATCGGCCCCCCGGAACGCGACCAGCGCGATGCCCAGCAGCACGAGCGTGTGGACGGCGGCCATGCCGACGCCCAGGCAGAACCCGCGCCGCGCGGCCGTGCGGCCCACGTCGATCGGCACGTCGGGCGAGAACGCCGCCCGGCGCCGTCGGGCGCCCCAAGCCCCCACGGCCCCGACGGCCGCCATCGAGCCACTGAGCGTAATGCCCCAAAGCGCGGCGTAGTAGAGCCACCGTTGCCAGATCTCCCAGGCACCGAGCATCTCGGCGACCAACAAGACCGGCCATGCGGGCACGCCGCAAAGCACGGTGCCCGCGACCAGGACGAAAAGCGGCCCGACCGCCCGAAACCGCACGTAGAGCCATGCCAGCACGCACCAGGCAAGCGCGGCAAGCACCGCCCAACGCGGCGCACCTTCGAGCAGCGTGCCCGCCGCGGCAAACAGGCTCACCAGCACCGCCAGCCCGAAGAACAGGCGGACCGTGAACTGCCACGGCTTGTGGCGTTCGAGCAAGGGATCGGGGCCGGACGACGGGCTCACGGTGTCCCTCCCGGCTTGGAGGCTTCGCCGAGAGGCGCCTCGCGATCATCGGCAAGGTCGGGCGGCACCTCGTGCGCCGCCTCAATCTGCGCCGCCGTCGAACCGACGAACACCCCGATGCCGAAATACAACGCCGCGCCGTTGACACCCAACACCATCGTCGTGACCCAGAAACTGGGACGGGGCGCCCCGAAACCCTCGCACACAGACATCGCGATCAGCAAGGGGGCGTCGAGGCAGACGGTC
>Ga0334892_1002124_pt1 | contig 14915 bp, 17 predicted proteins | sample GraSluR3_MG_4_FD_207213 | JGI IMG/M metagenome (GOLD analysis project Ga0334892, IMG submission 207213) | Sludge microbial communities from methane-producing bioreactor in Wageningen University, Netherlands - Granular Sludge_15_04-R3 | ecosystem: Engineered > Bioreactor > Anaerobic >...
CATTGGAGACAGAAGTGGTGTAATCAAATCCACTGCTGTTACATCTTCTCTGCTTGCTCTCTTTATTAAATAATCACGTAATTCAACAATTACCAACGTAAAAACGATTACCGCATTTTGCACTCTTGCCTTGTGGACGATCTCATCGATTTCTTCTTTCGACTGCACATATGGATAGACATCAATGTGATAATCAATATCATCAAACTGTTTTAATACCGCTTTGGTAACTTGCTCTGATGTTTCCCCCACCGAATCTGACAAAGCATAGACTCTCACTCTTTTCATAGCAACCCCTTCCCGGACATACCCAAGTCCAAAATGTATTGACATATATTGGTTTTAGAGATACGGCCAATCACTCTCAATTTATCTGTTCCCTCTTCTGATACTATTGGTAGGCAATCAATATGATATTCAACCATTTTTTTTACCGCATCTAAAAAAATATCATTATTATTGCAGTAAATGATTTGTGGCAATCTTGTCATTATAACTGATACAGGCAATGTCAATGCCGAATTACCGGTTATTGTCACTTTCAAAAGATCTCTTCTCGATACAATTCCTTTTAAGTAGTTGTCTTCGACAATAAACAGTGTCCCTACATCCTCTAGAAACATAGTCACTGCAGCATCATAAATAGAGGACATTTCCTCAATGACAACAGGAACTGATTTTATTTCTTCAACTGGAATCGTGAAAAGTTCATCAATGGATTTTTCTAGTATCATTTCATTGAAAAGATAACCAACTTTTGGCTTAGCCACTAACACTCCAATCATTGTTAGAATAGTAAGATCGTGCCGAATGGTGCCCCGAACCAACCCAAGATGTTCCCCTAGGTCTTCTCCCGTAATTGGCTCGTATTGTTTGACAAGTTCCACTATCTTGCTTTGCCTTTCTGTAAGCTTGATAAGATCACTTCCTTAAAATTTCAACTGGTCTAGCAAAAATCGAGGTAGTTCTTTTATCTCAATTCTTTTTTGCTCCATCGTGTCTCGATATCTAATTGTAACACATTTGTCTTCTAGTGAGTCAAAATCATAAGTGATACAAAATGGTGTTCCTATCTCATCATGTCGTCTGTACCTTTTTCCTATACTTCCCGCTTCATCATAATCAACACTCAAATAGCTTGATAATTCATGATAAAGATCCATTGCTGGTTCCTTTAATTTTTTTGTTAAAGGAAAAATAGCTGCTTTATAAGCAGACAAAGCTGGATGTAGCTTCAAAATAGATCTTTCCGTTCCATCTTCTAGTGTTTCTTCTTCATAAGCATCAATGAGAAAGGCTAATAGTACCCTGTCCACACCAACTGAAGGTTCAATGCAGTAAGGAATGTACTCTTCATTTGTCTGAGGATCCTTATAGACAAAACTTTCCCCAGAATGCTCTTGATGTTGTTTTAAGTCAAAATCAGTCCTGTCAGCAATTCCCCAAAGTTCTCCCCAACCAAAAGGAAATAGGTACTCAATATCGGTTGTCGCGTTACTATAATGCGAAAGTTCTTCTGGCCCATGGTCTCGAAATCTCACACTCTCTTCTTTCATTCCAAGAGATGTAAGCCAATTCATGCAAAAGTCTTTCCAGTAATGGTACCATTCAATATCTTCTCCTGGTTTGCAAAAGAACTCTAGCTCCATCTGCTCAAACTCTCGTGTTCTAAAAATGAAATTTCCAGGTGTTATCTCATTCCTAAAAGATTTCCCAATCTGTCCAATGCCAAACGGAATTTTTTTTCGAGAAGATCGGTGGACGTTTTTAAAATTGACAAATATTCCTTGAGCTGTCTCTGGTCTAAGAAATATTTCGGCCTGTGAATCTTCCGTAACTCCTTGATATGTCTTAAACATGAGATTAAATTGACGAATATTTGTAAATTCAGTGCCTTCACATTCGGGACACTTTATATAATGGTCTGCCACATATTTTTCCATCTCTGTATTTGACCATCCATCAACAATTGTTTCATGATCTCCACTATTCCTTAAATAGTCTTCAATGATTTTGTCAGCTCGAAATCTAGTTTTACATATTTTGCAGTCCATCAACGGATCATTAAATCCACCCACATGTCCTGAGGCTTCCCAAGTTTTTGGGTTCATGAGAATCGCAGAGTCAAGTCCTACGTTGTGAGCATTGCCTTGGATAAACTTTTGCCACCAGGCTTTTTTGACATTGTTTTTTATCTCAACTCCAACAGGTCCGTAGTCCCATGTGTTTGCAAGACCACCATATATTTCTGACCCTGAAAATATAATTCCTCTGCTTTTTGATAATGACACAAGTTTTTCTAGTTTGCTTTTTTCAGCCTTACTCATATACTTCTCCTTTCAAAAAATAAAAAAATTCGCCCATAATAGGGACGAAAATACTTCCGCGGTTCCACCCTACTTGATACATTGCTGTATCCTCTCTAGTAGTCTATGCTCATGGGTTCCTTTCTTAAATTTCACATATTGGGTTTCCACCGTGCCCCAATTCTCTATCATGCTCGATCCAATACTCTTCCCAATCAAAGCATTATACAATTAACAATAATTTACCACCATCTACTTGTTCTGTCAATCCCTATTTAAACTCAAGTAATTTCAATGATTTAAACTGTTCTTTCCCAACATAGGCATTAAAGTATTTCCGGATTAATTTTAGTGCTTCAATATTTATCTCTTTAATTGTCGCAATATGTTCAAATTTCACATACAACAATTTGAACATATCGTTTATGCTTTCTTGCGTTGTCAAAGAACTATCTTTCATAACACCGCAGCTGTTACAAATGATACCCCCTTCGCTGATTGAGAATTTAATATGTCGAGGTCTTGCGGCACCACAAACGGCACAATGTTCCAACTGTGGCTTAAACCCCATCATGCTAATCAGTTTTATCTCATATGCATGGATATACCACGAAATATTTGCAGACACATCCTCGAGAACTTCCAACATTCTAACTGTCATTTCAAAAGCATTGGCTTGATGATCATTTTCTTGTAGAACATGATTGAGTATTTCAAGTATATAGCTTCCATAGACATAATTCTCATATTTTTGGCGCAGTCTATAAAAGCTGTTTAGTACACTTCCATTGATTAATATAAACATTTCTTTGTTCTGAATCAGTGTGACATCACAATAGTTGAACGTTTGTGCAATTGACATGTTTTCACTATTCGATTTTTGCGCCCCTCTTGCCATTACTTGTATTCTGCCTCTTTTTTTGCTAAAACAGTGAAGAATCTTATCATAATCTTTGTAGTCAATTTCCTTTAATACAATGATTTCATCTTGTTCACTCATATGTTACCAACTCTTATAGCCTAATTCTCTTAACATTTTTTCATTGTCTCTCCAGTTTTCACTAACTTTTACCCAAAGATTCAAATATACTTTGGACCCAAGCAATCTTTCTATGTCTTGTCTAGATCGCTTCCCAATTTCTTGAAGCTTCATTCCACTTTTACCAATAATCATTCCTTTGTGTGTTTTTTTCTCACACAGGATAACACCATAGACGTCTATCATTTCCTTATTGCTTCTTTTTTCTATCTTTTCAATCAATATACCTATCCCATGAGGAATTTCATCATGAAGTAATTGCATGCTCTTTTCTCTGATGATTTCTGAAATCACAAACCATTCTGGCCTATCTGTCATATAATCTTCAGGGAAATATAGCGGTCCTTCTGGCAATTGATCCTTAATGAAGTTTTTGACTTGCTCCAAGTTTTTTCCTGAAGTGGCTGAAATTCGAATGACACTATCAAAAATACCCATTTCCTCAAGTTCAATTTCCACAGCTTCGTTATCTTTATATATGTCTGATTTGTTGATTAGCGCAATTTTAGGTGTCTTGATTCCTTTTATTAAATCGATGATGTACTTATCTCCCGGTCCTAATTTATTTTTTCCATCGGTCATAAAGACAAGTGTATCCATCTCTTGCATCGCTTCTGAAATCTCAGAGCTCATAAATTTACTCAACTTGTTTTTCCCTTTATGGATCCCCGGTGTGTCGATGAATATGATTTGTGCTTTATCATCTGTGTATACTGCTTTTATCTTATTTCTTGTGGTCTGAGGCTTGTCTGACATAATCAACACTTTTTCACCTATTAATTGGTTTATTAATGTTGATTTTCCGACATTTGGTCTGCCAACGACTGTCACAAATCCTGATCTAAAATCATTTTTCATTTGATTGCCTCCGGTCCAAAACTATAAGGTAGTAGTTCTTTAAGGGTATGTACTTTGTATTGCGATGGACTAATCCCAACAATAACCCTTATGTTTTCTCCGAATTCTCTTATAAATTGTCTGCATACACCACATGGATAAGATATCTTGCTTAGACTTCCTACAATCGCTATCGTCTCAATGTTCCCATAACCCTCCGATATCGCTTTGCTAATGGCCACTCTTTCTGCACATATAGTCGGTGAATATGATACGGATTCTATGTTGCATCCAGTAAATAATTTGCCTTCTTTGGTTAACACTACTGCACCCACTTTAAATTTTGAGTATGGTGTATATGCCTTGTCTCTCACTTCAATTGCCAGTTCTATCAAACTTGCATCCGTCATTGTTCATCTCCTATCTCTATTACTGTGTTCTGTGACACAATCTGAACCCAGGTTTTGCCGGGGTTTAGAACAAGCGCCTTTCCTGTTTCATCGTAGTATGCCGTTTTTTCACGGATAGATGATTTTTCCCAAGTGATTTCCATTACTTCACCCCCAGTGACATAATAGCCTTCACCCGTTGAGAGTGTATCTAAAGACAGTCTTCCCACGCTATCTAGTACGCGTTTATTGACTTTTTGAATGATGATGTTAGTCACTGTTACAGCCGATTCATCTAACTCATCCATATGTTCTTTCCCATTCACAAATCGTCTATAAGTTCTTAGTAATTCATCATAGTCATAAGACACATGGTATTCACTGTTATAATAAATAGCAAAGCTTAGACATGTTACTGTCTCTTGGCATTCATCCATAGGTGTGAAGTCCTCATGAAATTGCCAACTTTCATAGTTTCCTTCTTGTCTAAAGTTCATGTAGGATTGTGCTTCTCTTAAGTTGTCCATCGCAGTATACATATTATTGGGAGCTTCTTTTCCTGTGTCATAATACCTCCAGAATTCCCCACTGGTCATACCACTAATATTTGCCATGTTGTAATCTCTAATTTTAATCAGAGCTTCATCGCTCCCACCTACATGGACAAACACAGCGTCAAATTCCAAAGCAAACTCTAAAAAATAGGGTCTTGCACTTCTAACTGGTCCAATGTGTTCTGGTGATTCAGTCAGATATATGGCTAAGTAACGTGTATATGGTCCTTCCACTTCGCACTCATAAACAATTTCAGCTTGTTGAATACCTGCCTGCCATCTTGAAGCTGGGTGATTATCAAGCACGACTGCTATAGGTCGAACACTCGTTGCTTCTTCTGGATAATATATGCCGCTTATGGGAGAAGGTACGCCAATTTTTTCAATAACCTCTTCCTCATTGGGGTCATCCAGTTCTATGTGCTCATCTTCATTTATTTCTTCATCCACTATAATTTCTGGCATTTGTTCCGGTTCATTTTGTTGGTTCCCACAACCAATTGTCAACAGTAACAACAGAATTAATCCCAGTTTTCTCATCATCTGCTCCTTTCACTGTCTGAACAACCCCAACTGTTTCATAATTTCTTTCTCAAGGAGCCTCATTTCCAATTTTTCATCACTTTCTATGTGATCATAGCCAAAAAGGTGAAGTAAAGAATGAACGTACAGGTAGACCAATTCTCTCTCTTCAGTGTGTCCGAGCTCCTTTGCTTGATGTTTCATCACGTCTACTGCAATAACCACATCTCCTAATAATATGCTATTGTCTTCAAAGTGTGGCAAATCATCCATAGGAAATGAAAGTACATCTGTTATTTGGTCCACTCCTCGATAATCTCTGTTTAACTCTTTTATTTCTTCATTTTCAACAAAAGAGACACTGATCTCATAATGACCTGTTTTTTCTAAGTGCTCGAGTGTCGTTATTGTCGCTTCTTTCATCATTTGTTCCATCTTTTCGTCTGTCTTAAAGCCTTTTTTTCTTATATCAATCAATATTTCCACTTAAGTCTGTTTTCCTTTCTTGTTTTTCAAATGTTTCGTAAGCTCTAATAATGTCCTGTACCAATTTATGTCTCACCACATCTTTTTTGTCAAAGTACATGAAGCCTATTCCATCTACTTGCTTCAATATTCTCTCAACTTGTTTAAGTCCAGACTTTTTTCCTGAAGGCAAATCTATTTGTGTTACATCACCAGTTACAACAGATTTTGAGCCATACCCTAACCTTGTCAAAAACATTTTCATTTGTTCCTTCGTTGTATTTTGTGCTTCATCTAGTATTATGAAAGCTGAGTCAATTGTCCTCCCTCTCATATAAGCTAAAGGAGCCACTTCAATAAGTCCTCTTTCAAGATTTTTCAAGTAATTATCTGCCCCCATGATTTCAAAAAGCGCATCGTATAGGGGTCTGAGATAAGGATCCACCTTATCTTGCAAATCTCCAGGCAAAAAACCTAGTTTCTCTCCCGCTTCAACCGCTGGTCTTGTTAAGATAATCCTTTCAACTTCTTTTTTCCTAAAAGCATCAACCGCCATAGCTACTGCCAAGTAAGTTTTCCCTGTCCCTGCAGGCCCAATCCCAAAAACAATGTCATTGTTTTTGATATTGTCTATGTATATTTTTTGGCCCACTGTTTTAGGCTTAATCATTTTTCCTGTGGCCGTAACTGTCACAATTTCATCCAAATAGTAACGTATTCTTTCTTTGTTTCCTTCGGCATAATGCTTGATTAAATCATTGAACAAAAATTCTGACAATCCCTTCTTGTCAGAATAACTTCTAATCATCTCGTTCAGTAATTTTTCAACAGTTTGAACATCTTCCTTAAATCCAATGATTTTTAATTCGTTATCTCTTGTTAAGACATCTACTTTGAACAGTTCTTTTATTTGACTAAGGTTTCTATCCATTTGTCCGAATATTTCTGCAGTAACTCCATTATTTTCTATGCTTATTTGTTTTTCGTATTGATTCATCCAATCTCCTATATCACCAATCTATTGCTTGGAATAATCATATCACAACTTTATTCATAATTCTATATAAACAAATTGTTAAAGCTGGCAACATTTGATAGAATATTTTTGGAGGTGATTACATGACTGTACATATTGGTGCAAAAAAAGGAGACATTGCTGAAACAATTCTATTGCCTGGTGATCCAATGCGTGCTAAGTTTGTTGCTGAAAATTTTTTAGATGATTTTTTCTGCTACAATGAAGTTCGTGGGATGTATGGTTTCACAGGCTTTTACAAAGGAAAGAAAATCTCTGTTCAAGGAACTGGCATGGGCATGCCATCTATTGGAATCTATTCTCATGAACTAATTGTTGATTATGGCGTCAAAAACCTTATCCGCATTGGATCATGTGGTTCTTTTAATGAAAAAGTGAAAGTTCGAGATGTTATTTTTGCCATGAGTGCATCTACTAATTCCAACTATGCATCTCAATATAATTTACCTGGTTCTTTTGCCCCTAGTGCATCATTTGCATTGCTTGAAAAGGCAAAAAGAATTGCCGACAACAAAAATTTGCCCGTAAAAGTCGGGAACATTCTTTCAAGTGACATCTTCTATGATGCTGACCCAAATGCGTGGAAAAAATGGGCTTCTCTAGGCGTCTTGGCAGTTGAAATGGAAGCAGCCGCATTATATATGAACGCGGCAAAACTTGGTGCTGACGCACTTGCTATTCTTACAGTTAGTGACAGCCTTGTAACTAAAGAATTTACTTCTCCAGATGAAAGAGAAAAAACATTCACTGAAATGATGGAAATTGCATTAGAAATGGCATAAAAAAGGACCCTTAGAAGGGTCCTTTTTTATGCTTACTTCAAATGTCTCATAATTATTTCGTTTACATGTTTACCTTCAGCTTTGCCTTTAACTCGAGGCATGATTTCTGCCATCAATTTTCCTATGTCTTTTTTTGATTGGGCACCCGTCTTTTTGATAGCCTCTATTACTACCTCTTCAAGTTCCTCTTCGGTAAGCTGTCTAGGTAAATATTCATTCAGTATAGCAATTTCCTCTTCCGTAAGTGTAACCAAGTCTTCACGATTGCCAGCTTTAAAATGATATCAATGACATCATCCTCTTCAAGTTCAACTCTGCCGTCTACTTCACGTTGTTTGATGGCCGCTCTAATCATGGTTACAGCATTTTTTCTAATTTTGTCTTTATTTCTCATTGAAGCTTTCAAGTCTTCCATTAGCTTCTCTTTTAAAGACATAACGTCACCTCGATTATCTACCCATCTTTTTGTTTTTCTTGCGTTTTGCTGCTTCCGCTTTTTTCTTTCTCTTAACGCTTGGCTTTTCGTAATGCTCTCGCTTCCTTACTTCAGAGAGAACGCCAGTGATAGCACATTGTCTTTTAAATCTCTTCAATGCATTATCCAAAGATTCATTTTCTCTTACTTTAACCTCTGTCATCTGCGACCCTCCCCTCGTATTTCAATATTGTCATGTCTCAAATTGCACTTGTACATTATACATGATGCGTAAAATATTTTCAACTGTTATTTTGACTTTGTTATCCTGGTGGCCATTTCAACGAACGACCTCCCAAAATATGGAAATGAAAGTGTTGAACAGTTTGCATGCCATCTTCTCCAGAATTTGAAACCAACCTATAGCCCGTTTCTGAAATATTAAGTTGCTGAACAATTTTGGGGATTGTCTCAAATATTTCTTTGATTACTTCACTGTTTGTTTCTGTTACATCATTCATTCCAGCCACATGTATTTTAGGAATTACCAACACATGTACTGGAGCTTGGGGATTGATATCTTTAAAGGCCATCACACTTTTGTCTTCATAGATGATTTCTGCTGGAATGTCTTTATTAACAATTTTGCAAAACAAGCAATCCTTCATTTTTTCACCTCCTCAACAAAAAGCGTTTGATTTTTGGACTCCACCACCACTACGTCACAACGTTTGTTTTGGTAGTTTTTTGATGTCATGAGACTCGCGTTTAGATAGCTGCTTGTGTGCCCTATATAGCATCCTTTTGTTTTTTCTTGTTCAAAAATCACATCAACAATTTTGCCGACTTGTCTTTTATATGTTTCTTCAGCAATCCTGTCCGTTAAGCTTATTAATTCATTTGTTCTTGCCTTCTTTATTTTATTCGATATTTGTTGGTCCATTTTGTATGCGCTCGTCCCTTTTCTAGGCGAAAAACTAAAAACATGAACCTTTTGGAATCCTATTTTTTCAACATAATCACATGTGTCTTTGAACTCTTCTTCTATTTCCCCTGGAAAACCAACAATTATATCCGTTGTAAGGCCTGCTTCAGGCATGAATTTTTTTATCAAGTTGACTTTTTCTAAATATTCCTTCGTATCATACTGTCGTCTCATTCTTTTTAAAACAGTATCGGATCCACTTTGAAGTGACAAGTGAAAATGATCACAAAAACTCCCTTTTGTCATTTCACGCAATACTCCTTCATTTATCACACCCGGTTCTAAGGAACCTAGCCTGTATCTTATGTCTTTTAATTCCAGTTCATTGATGCTTCTGATTAGATCTAATAAGGTGGTTTCTATTAAGTCCTTCCCATATGATGTTATGTGAATCCCATTTAAGACAATTTCCTTATATCCATTAGCATGTAAGTCTTTTATTTCTCTCAACACATTGGCGATATCCCTGCTTCTTACTGGTCCTCGCACATACGGAATAATGCAGTATGAACAGAACTGCCGACAGCCATCTTGGATTTTTAAATTCGCTCTGGTTTTATCTTCCATTTGTTGAATACTCATTTCTTCATAGTATTCTTTGTCTTGGAAGTCATCGACATATGTCATCTGTTTTTTTGTCTTTAAAAAATCGTTTAAATACTCAATAATTTTATTTTTTTTCTTTGTGCCGATTACAATATCTGCTGATAGATAATCCTCTTTGTCACCTCTTTTTGATTGGGGGTAACAGCCTGTTAATACAACAACTGCGTCTGGATTCAACATGCGATAACGATTAATTAAATTTCTCGTTTTTCTGTCACTGGCTGAAGTTACTGTGCAGGAATTTACCACAAAAACATCCGTGGTTTTACCCGGATGAATAATTTCATAATTGTTTTCACGAAACAGTTGCTTCATAGCTTCTGTCTCAAATTGATTAACTTTACACCCTAAAGTATGAAATGAAACGTTCAATTAATCACCTATATATTATTAGTTTTGTACATCAATACAGCAACTGTTACCAACCCTGCTGTTTCTGTTCTAAAAATTCGATTCCCCAAGGTAACGACCTTGATTTTTTCTTCTCGTACTGTTATTTCTTTCATTGCAATGCTTTTCTCATCTGTTTTTTCATATGGTACAATCAATAAACCATCATCTGTTCTGAGTTCATAAACCATCTGTTCAAAACTCAAAACAGTATCTACTTGAGGGACAACATTTCTCATAGACTGTTTTGCCGACTCTTCAGCAATCCTTCTCCAGCGGTCTAATTTTTTTAACTTGTGTTTGTCGTCTTCTATTTTGGCAATTGTTCTTTTGCTAACTACTGGTACTATCCTATGGACTCCAGCTTCAACATTCTTTTGAATGACAGATTCCATTTTTGTTCCCTTTGGCAAACACTGATAGAGGGTGATTTGTACAGTAGCTTCTCTATTAGTCCCTGTCTCCCTCAATATTTTAAAAACCGCTTTTCCATTCTCATAACCAATCAGACTCGCAGTATGTTCTTTTTCGTCATGTACAATGAATATCTCATCATCTTCCCTTAGCCGTAAAACTGTCTTGCAATGCTTATAATCATCTTGTTCAAGGATTGCCAATTGATCTATAATCTCTCTTACAAAAAAACGGTTCATGCGACTGCTTTTTGGGCTGTCACTGACACCCATTCTCCTTTTTCAGAAATTGAAACGATTGTGTACTGGTTTTCTGTTAATGCCAACTTTATTTCATCTATTTTTTTTGCCAAGATACCAGAAGCTATAAACAACCCATTAGGTTTCAGCACTGACTGAATTTTCGTGATCATTTGAAGAATAATATCCAAAGTTATATTTGCAACGACTATGTCTGCTTTATAATCTACATTGTCTAACAAGTCATTCTTTTCTATTTGGATATTACTACACTTATTAAGTTGAACATTTTCTTTTGATACTCGAATGCTGTCTTCATCAATATCAATCCCAAGTACTTTGTTAGCACCTAGTTTTGATGATAGAATCGCCAAAATACCTGAACCTGTCCCTATATCTAAAACATCCGATTCAGGTTTTATATATTTTTCTAACGCTTCTATACACAAGGATGTCGTTTCGTGAGACCCTGTCCCAAAAGCTGCTCCTGGGTCTATGGAAATAACAATATCATCATCTTCAGGGTCGTAATCTTCCCATGATGGTTTAATGACAACATTTCTACCGAGTCTTAATGTCTTAAAATGTTTTTTCCATTCACTATTCCAATCCTTGTTTTCTATGTTTTGAATCTCTATCTCTGTCATGCCAATATCAAGATCATACCGAGGCAATCTATTGATCTGTTCTTTTATGAAGTCCATCTTTTCAAGTGTGTCTTCGTCTTTCTTGAAATATCCCTTGATTACGACACCATCATAATAATCTTGAACTAAATCCTCATCCAAATAATCCCATCTATATTCCTCGCTTTTCAACAAGCTAATAATATCACTGGGATCTTCAATGACAATACCTTCCACCATCGCTTCGTGGAGTATATTTGTCACCGCTTCCTTTGCTTCATAAGTTGTTTTAATTACAATCTCTACCCAATCCAACCGATCTTCTCTCCTAACTAAACGCGTCTTTCATTTTATCAATGAAACCTTTCTTTTGAGGTTCGATTTTTTCTCCAGACTCTTTCGCGAATAAGAGCAACATCTCTTTTTGTTTGTCTGAAAGTTTCTTAGGAGTCTCTATTACAATTCTAACATATTGGTCCCCTTTCCCGCCACCTCTTAAGTGTGGGATCCCTTTGTTTTTAAGTCTAAATACCGTCCCTGTCTGAGTCCCTTCAGGAACATTGTATTTTACCTTGCCTTCAAGAGTTGGGACTTCTATTGTGTTGCCAAGTGCAGCTGTCGCAAAAGATACCTTCATGTCATACCATACATCATAACCATCTCTTGTAAAGTATTTGTGCGGCTTTATTCCTAAATAGACATATAAATCACCTGGAGGAGCTCCTTTCTCTCCATGATTCCCTTCCCCTCTTAATGGGATAATAGAGTCTGAATCCACACCGGCAGGTATGTTTATTGATATTGATCTTGTCTTCTTCTCTTTTCCACTACCACCACAAACGCTACAAGGCGTCTTGATTGTTTCTCCTTTGCCACCACAAGTGGGACAAGTTCTTACATTAGAAAATTGTCCAAAGGGTGTTGATTGGACAGATCTTATGGATCCACTGCCGTGACAAGTGTGACAAGTCTCTTTTGATGTTCCTGGTTCTGCTCCTTCCCCGTTGCAATGAGAACAGGTTTCCATCCTATTAATTCTTACTTCCTTTTTAGTCCCAAAGGCAGCTTCTTCAAAATTAATATTTAAGCGAATTTTAAGATCTCCACCTTTTCTAGGTCCGGTTCGCCTTTGTCTTCCAGTTCCACCACCGAAAAAGTCACCAAAAATATCGCCAAAAATGTCTTCGAATCCTCCAGCGCCTGCAAATCCGCCTTCTCCAAAACCGCCATTATTCTCAAACGCAGCATGTCCAAATCGGTCATACTTTTCTTTCTTCTGAGCGTCACTTAACACTTCGTAAGCTTCATTTACTTCTTTAAACTTAACCTCTGCTTCTTTGTCTCCAGGGTTAAGATCTGGATGGAAATTCTTAGCTTGTTTCCTAAATGCTTTCTTTATTTCATCTTGTGTTGCTTCCTTGTTAATTCCAAGTATTTCATAGTAATCTCTCTTGCTACTCATTTAATCTATCACCGCCATTATGATTATATCATTTGAAAAAGGGAAAGCTAAATCAAAAGATTTAGCTTTGACTTTCTTCTTCATCATCCACGACTTCGTACTCTGCATCTACGACTTCGTCATCTGATTCCGTTTGCTTAGCTCCGCCTTCATCACCAGAAGGATCTGTTGATTGCTCAGTCTGTTGATAAATTTTTTGGGCCAATTTATTGAATTCTTCTGTCAATTCATCTAGATTCGTCTTGATTTCTTCAGTTATATCATCTTCTAGCGATTTTTTCAACTTCTCTTTCTTAGTATTGATGATATTTTTTTCTTCTTCTGTAAGCTTATCGTTAAGTTCTCCCATGCTTTTTTCAATTTGATATATCATATTATCAGCATTGTTTCTAAGTTCAATCGATTCTTTCTTCTTTTTATCTTCCTCAGCAAATTTTTCTGCCTCTTGTACTTTTGCATTGATCTCATCTTCTGACAAATTTGTACTTGCAGTTATCGTAATCTTTTGTTCTTTTCCTGTTCCTTTATCTTTTGCTGATACGTTGACAATACCATTCGCATCAATGTCAAATGTTACTTCTATCTGCGGTACCCCTCTTGGTGCAGGTGGGATGCCTGTCAACTGGAATCGGCCTAAGCTAATGTTTCCATCTGCCATTTGACGTTCTCCTTGCAACACATGAATATCTACTGCTGTCTGATTATCTGCCGCTGTTGAAAAAACTTGGCTTTTTTTACTTGGTATTCGTGTGTTCCGTTCTATTAACTGTGTAAAGACACCGCCAAGCGTTTCAATACCTAATGACAACGGTGTAACATCCACCAATAAGATGTCTTTTCCAAATTCACCAGTCAACACACCCCCTTGAATAGCAGCTCCCAAAGCTACACATTCATCCGGATTGATTCCTTTATGAGGCTCCTTATCCGTAATGCGCTTCACCGCTTCTTGCACAGCTGGTATTCTTGTTGACCCACCTACTAGAATCACTCTATCGATATCATTTGCTGACATTTTTGCATCTGCCAAAGCTTTTTTTGTTGGACCAATCGTTTTGTCGACCAACGAGGCTGTCAACTCATTGAATTTTGATCGTGTTAAGTCCATATTCATGTGTTTAGGTCCTTCTTGAGTAGCTGTTATAAAAGGCAAGTTAATGCTAGTTGTCATTGTTGAGGATAATTCTTTTTTTGCATTCTCTGCCGCTTCTTTCAATCTTTGTAACGCCATTTTATCTTTTCTAAGATCGATTCCATTTTCGCTTTTAAACACATCTGCCAAATAATCTACAAGAACATCATCGAAATCGTCTCCGCCAAGATGATTGTTCCCATTTGTGGCCTTAACTTCAAAAACACCTTCGCCAATTTCTAGAATCGAAACATCAAATGTCCCTCCGCCCAAATCAAATACCATTATAGTCTGTGTGGTGTTTTCTTTATCTATACCATAAGCCAAAGAAGCAGCCGTTGGCTCGTTGATAATTCTAAGAACATTTAAACCTGCAATTTTACCCGCATCTTTTGTCGCTTGTCTTTGGCTATCAGAAAAATATGCTGGGACTGTAATAACTGCATCTGTTACTTTTTCGCCTAAGTAAGCTTCTGCATCAGCTTTTAGCTTTTGAAGTATAAATGCTGATATGTCTTGCGGAGTGTACACCTTGCCGTTGATTGTTTCCTTATGTTCGCTGCCCATATGTCTTTTTATGGAAGCCACCGTGTTTTCAGGATTGGTTACCGCCTGTCTTTTTGCCGTTTCACCGACTAGTCTTTCTCCATCTTTCGTAAATGCCACTACTGATGGTGTCGTTCTTTTCCCTTCAGCATTTGATATGACAACAGATT
>Ga0334892_1002125_pt1 | contig 14910 bp, 15 predicted proteins | sample GraSluR3_MG_4_FD_207213 | JGI IMG/M metagenome (GOLD analysis project Ga0334892, IMG submission 207213) | Sludge microbial communities from methane-producing bioreactor in Wageningen University, Netherlands - Granular Sludge_15_04-R3 | ecosystem: Engineered > Bioreactor > Anaerobic >...
GCCATCAAAGCGTCGATATTGTCAGGCTTAACCGAACCACCATACAAGACGCGGATTGTTTCGGCAAGCTTTTTATTGTATATGTCTGCCAGCAGGTTTCGGAGAAAATGATGCGCTTCCTGGGCTTGTTCGGTCGAGGCGGTTTTGCCTGTACCAATGGCCCAAACCGGTTCGTAGGCAAGCACAATCTGCTCTGCCTGGCCTGGTGGTACATCGTGTAAGGCACCGCGCAGCTGCTTCTCCAGCACAGCAAAGGTGGCGCCGCTTTCGCGTTCTTCCAGGGTTTCGCCAATACAGAGCACCGGAATCAAGCCAAATTCAAGTGCAGCGCGCAGGCGACGGTTAATCATGGCGTTGTCTTCCAAAAAGATCTGTCGCCGTTCGGAATGCCCGATGATGACCATGCGCACACCAATATCAATAAGCATGGGCGGCGCAATTTCACCGGTGAACGCGCCCTGTGCTTCCCAGGCGACATTTTGCGCACCCAAGAAAATATTGCTGCCCTGCAGGGCTTGGGCAACACCAGCTAAGGCTGTGAAGGGCGGAGCCAGCATAACGTCACGATCCCTGCAATCGGCGCAGGCTGCGGCCACGGCCTGGGCCAGTTCAACGGCCTGGGCAATAGTTAAGTGCATTTTCCAGTTTCCGGCAAGAAGGGCTCGTCTGCTCATGGCTTGACTCCTCGTAGTTGTGTGGCTGGGGAACAGTTTACTGCAATGCCTTGATACCGGGCAACTCTTTACCCTCCATCAGCATGAGAAAGGCGCCACCGCCAGTGGACATGTAGGAGATGTTGTCTGCCTCGCCCGATTGCTCGATGGCGGCGTTGGAATCTCCACCGCCGGTTACACTGAGCGCGTGCGCAGCTGCCACTTCATGGGCCATGGCCATGGTGCCGCGGGCAAAGGCGTCCATTTCAAAAGCACCCATAGGGCCGTTCCAGACAATGGTTTTCGCATCGGCCAGAACTTCCTTGAAACAGAGCACCGAAGCCGGGCCAATGTCCAGAGCCATCCAGCCCGCCGGAATATCCTGAATGGTCACTGCCTTGTGCACTGCATCCGGGGCAAAACGATCCGCAGCAACGACATCCACTGGTAAATAAACCTTTACCTTTTTTTCCGCAGCCTTGTGCAGCAGCGTGCGGGCAGTGTCGAGCAGTTCGTCTTCCACTTTGGAGGCGCCCACATCATGGCCTTGACTCTTTAAAAAGGTGTTGGCCATGGCACCGCCCAAGATAAGCCTGTCGACTTTGTCCAGCATGTTTTCCAGAGCTTCGAGTTTGCCAGACACCTTGGCCCCACCCACCAGGGCAACAAGCGGACGCTGTGGCTCATCAAAGGCGCGGTGAAAGTAATCGATTTCCTTTTGCAACAGAAAGCCAGGGGCCTTGTTGGCAAAATGGGTGGTTACGCCGACCACCGAGGCATGGGCACGGTGCGATACGGCAAAGGCGTCGTTGACATATATTTCGGCCAAGGCCGCGAGTTTTTCAGAAAAACCAGGGTCATTCTTCTCTTCTTCCGGATGAAAACGCAGGTTTTCCAGCATGAGCAAGCCGCCGCTTGCCACGTTTGCCACCATTTTTTCCACCTCAGGACCAATACAATCCGGGGCAAGAGGTACGGATTTGCCAAGCAACTTTGCCAGGTGGGCTGCCACCGGCGCAAGGGAGTACTGTTCCACTCGCTGACCCTTGGGCCGGCCCATGTGGGTGCAGAGGATGACTTTGGCCTTTTGCTCAAGAAGATAGTCCAGGGTGGGCAGAACCATTCGGATGCGCAGATCGTCGCTCACCTCGCCCTTGTCGTCCATGGGCACGTTGAAATCAACCCGGACAAGCACTTTTTTGTCTTGTACATCCAGATCGCGCAGAGTTTTCATACAATACTCCATTCTTTCAAATGATTTCCCGGTGCAAGAGCAGGGCGTCTTCATCGGGATTGGTGTAGTAGCATTTGCGTCGGCCGTTTTCACGAAAACCAAGGGCAGCGTACAGGTTCAACGCTGCCAGGTTAGAGGCGCGGACTTCAAGAAAGCAGGTGTGACAGCCTTGGTGCGCACACTGTGCTAAGCCGTGGTGTAGGAGGGTCGCTGCCAACCCCTTGCGCCGTAACTCGGGATGCACCACTAGGCGCAGCAATTCGCATTCTGGCGGGTAGGATCGAAACAGGGCAAAGGCACACAGTGCATCTTGAATTTCTGTGGCAAAACCAATGCCACCTTCAACCTGCAGCTCGCTTGTAATCTGCGCGATGTTCCAGGGTGCTCCCATGCCCGCCTCTTCTATAGCCAGCACAGAAGAGGCGTCAGCAGGGTGCAATCTGCGCAGGATCACACCATCCGCTCAGCGATTGTTTTGGTCAGTTCGCCAAGCATATAGGTGTAGCTGCCGAATTCATTGTCATACCAGCCGTAGATGGCGGCCTGGGTAAAGGGAACGTCGAGCACGGTCGAGCCTGCGGCCTCTACCTTCACGTTTTTCAGCTGATTGAGGTTGACATGAATGGTGGCTGTGCGGGTATGGATTTCAGAGGATTCGATCACCACAGCTGCCTTGGGCATGCCCACAATATCCGAGGAAACATTCTGTTCAGCCGAGTAGATGAGGTACGGGCTGGTTTTGGCGTATTCCTCGTAAATCGCGTTGAGCAGGTCACGTTTGATGGGGTTGTCCAGTTCGTCTTGCAGGTTGAGCACCAGCACGATCAAAGAGCCGGTCGAGGTGGGGATGCGCACGGATTCTGCGATGAATCCGATGGATTGCATCTCCGGAATGACCAGGCTCAAGGCCTTGGCTGCACCTGTGGTGGTGAGGATGATATTGTTGAGGATCGATCTGTTTTTGCGCAGATCCGTAGCGCCAGCAGCTGGTAGGCGGTCCAATACCTCCTGTGAACCAGTAGCAGCATGTACGGTGACCATGGAGGCCGAAAGCAGCCTGTCTGCACCAAAATGATCGATGAGCGGTTTGATCATGTACGAGAGGCAGGTGGTGGTACAAGAGGCGGCCGAGATAATGCTGTGACGGGAAGGGTCGTAATCGTCATCATTGATGCCCATGACCGCGGTGATGGCATCTTCGGGCATGTCCAGGCCTTTTGCCTTGATCTTAAACGGTGCAGACACGATGACCTTCTCGGCTCCGGCCTGCAAGTGGCCACGCACCGAACCCCTGCCTTCATCGGCATCGGCAGTGGGATCCTTGAACTGACCTGTGGTGTCGACCACCAGTCGCACCTGGTTGCCTTGCCAGTCAATGTCTTTGGGGTTGCGTGCTGTGCGGAGGAAAGTGGTTGGAATGCCATTGATGCGCATGGTGCCGGCAGTTTCGTTGAGTTCCTCAATCACCCGGCCACCCTTGAAACCATTGACATAGGTGCTGAGCCGACCATAGGTGGAGTCGCGATCAATGGCTGCAGCAATGTCTTCCAGGCCGCCACCGACCTCGCGACCGAGATTGACGACCAGCTCGGAAAAATATTTTTTGGTGACATGATTCCACAGCGAAAGTTTGCCAATTCTTCCAAGACCATTTAATCCGAGTTTCATGCTGGAATTCTCCTTAGCGCTTGGCTATGTTTATATGGACCATGCCGTTTCGGCGTATGTTAAATCTGTCGAATATTGTATTACGGAACAGAGATCAAACTGCAGAAAATCGATTTTTATCTCAACTTACACTCAATCTTTTTCCCCTATATTGTACCTGATGCGTACCAAAAAAACCACTACACTTACGCAGGGACGCGCTCTACCTGTGCTGCGAGGTGCTTGTGCTGTTGCCTGAAGAGCAGCAGCAGGGTGTGCTGCTGCGGCGTTATAAACGCTTTCTTGCCGATATCCTTTTGGATGACGGTCAAGAAATAACCGTGCACTGCCCCAACTCCGGCTCCATGCTGGGGTGTTCGGATCCAGGTAGCCGGGTACTGATTTCCAGGTCGGCAAATCCCGGCAGGAAATATCCCTGGAGCCTTGAGATGGTTTGGCACAAGAGTTTCTGGATAGGCGTGCATACCGGCCGCACGAACCGGCTGGTGCAGGAAGGGTTGGAACAAGGCGAGATTGACGCCTTTGGCACCATCAACACCATACGACGGGAGGTGACGGTTACCGGCGGCAGCAGGCTTGATTTTCTTTTGGACACTGTCTCCGGGCCAGTGTATCTGGAGGTGAAGCATTGTTCTTTGGCGCAGGATGGTGTGGGTTTTTTTCCAGATGCGGTCACTACCCGGGGTGCCAGGCATATGCGGGAGCTGGCTGATCTGGCTGCAGCCGGTATGCAGGCAGCTGTTCTTTTCTGCGTTCAGCGTGCCGATGCCACGTGCTGTTCGGCAGCTGTCCATATCGATCCGGCCTATGCGATGGCTGTTGAAGAAGCTGCAGAACGGGGCGTACGTTTTTTGGCCTGGCAGACCGAAGTGCAGCCGCAGGCCCTGCGTATAACCCGGCAGATTCCCTTTTATCTGGTTGCACCTGACAGGGTGGATTGATCATGGAGCACAACGAGCAGAACACAATGCGCCAAACAACAGCCAAAGCTGTAGTTCTTTTAAGCGGTGGCCTGGACTCCACCACTGTGCTGGCCATTGCCAGGGCACAGGGCTTTTCCTGTTATTGCCTCAGTTTTCACTATGGTCAGCGCCAGGAGGTGGAACTGGAGCGGGCAGGAAAGATTGCCCGTCACTTCCAGGCAGCAGGGCATTTAGTTTTGCGGGTGGAACTTGACGCCATTGGCGGTTCTGCATTGACCGGGAGCAGCGCTGTACCCAGGGATAGGGTAGGGCAGGGGAATAAAAACGATATTCCGTCGACCTATGTGCCGGGCCGCAATATCATTTTTCTGGCCCATGCGCTGTCTTGGGCCGAGGTATTGGGCGCGGCTGATATTTTTTTGGGTATCAATGCCATTGATTACAGCGGCTATCCGGATTGCCGTCCGGAATTTTTGACGGCATTCGCCCACATGGCCAAGCTGGGCACCAAGGCAGGGGTGCAGGGGAAGCAACTGCTCTTTCATGCTCCCTTGCAGTATTTGAGTAAAAAAGAAATCATTCTACGCGGGGTGGCCTTGGGGGTTGATTATGCCATGACCCACAGCTGCTACGACCCGGTGGGTGAACTGGCTTGCGGCCATTGCGATGCCTGTCTGTTGCGTTTACAGGGTTTTCGCGAGGCTGGGCTGGAAGATCCGGCCCGATATGCCCGTTGAACAGGGGGGAAGACGCGCAGTCGGGAGAAGCTAGAGCAGCTCCTTTTGAAAGCGGATATCGCCGCCAACCATGGTCAGCACGGCCCGGCCAGGGAACTCACAGCCCAAAAAAGGCGTGTTGCGGCTCTTTGAGCAGATATCAGCTTCGGAAAAGATAAAGGGCTGATCCGGCCTGATGATGGTGATGTCTGCAGCAGAACCAGGCTGAAGTGTACCTGCAGGCAGACCAAGAATTTTGGCGGGATTAAGCGCCATCAGCTCCACCAACCGCAGGGGCGAAAGAAGTCCATCGGCAACCAAAGCCAAAGAAAGGGGCAGCGCACTTTCCAGACCGATAATGCCGTTTGCCGCCAATTCGAATTCACACTCTTTTTCCAGGCAGGAATGGGGGGCATGGTCAGTGGCAATGGCATCAATGGTGCCATCGGCCAAAGCCTGGCGCACTGCCTGGCGGTCGGACTCGCTGCGCAGGGGTGGATTCATTTTGGCCCTGGTATCATAGGTGGTTGCTGCTTCGTCTGTCAGGGTGAAGTAGTGGGGCGCTGTTTCTGCGCTCACCTGTACGCCCCGCTCCTTGGCCGCGCGGATCAGGGCAAGGGATTGGGCGCAGCTCACGTGGGCGATGTGCACGGCCTTGCCTGTCCATTCTGCCAGGGCAATGTCGCGGTAAACCATGACTGCTTCAGCTGCAGGGGGAATGCCCCTGAGCCCCAGCCGGGTGGAGACCGGGCCTTCGTGCATGGCTCCTTTGCCCAGAAAAATATCTTCGCAGTGGGAAATGACAGTGAGGTCAAAATCAGCGGCATACTCCAGTGCTCTGCGCATGAGCTGGCTGTTGACCAGTGGTCGACCGTCATCGCTGACCGCGATTGCGCCTGCATTTTTAAGCTCGCCCAGGTCTGCCAAAAGCTCTCCCTGGCTGCCCCGGCTAATCGCACCAACCGGGTAAATACGCACAGCTGCCTGTCGTGCTCGCTCCAGGATGAACTGGGTCACTGCTGCACAGTCGTTGACCGGGATTGTGTTTGGCATACAGGCGATACCCGTGAAGCCACCAGCTGCTGCAGCCCGGGCACCGGAAAGGATATCTTCCTTGTACTCTTCGCCAGGTTCGCGCAAATGGGTGTGCATGTCGATGAGGCCTGGCACCACCCAAGAGCCGCGGGCGTCGATACGACTGGTGTTCGCTGGAACGGGTTCCCCGGCAGCAGCAATGTAGCCATTGGTAACCACAAGCGTACCTGTTTCATCCCTGCCGCTTGCAGGGTCGATGATACGACCGTTTTCAATAATCCAGGAGTTTGACATCAGGCATTTCCCACAAGATACAAAAGCGCCATGCGCACGGCAACGCCGTTGCTTACTTGGTCCAGGATAACAGAGCGGGGTGAATCGGCAATTTCAGAGCTCATTTCAACTCCCCGGTTAACCGGGCCGGGATGCATGATAATGGCGTCTTCCTTGGCCCAGCCCAGGGGTTCATGCGACAGACCAAAACGTTGGGCATACTCCCGCAGGGAGGGTAAAAGCGGATCGTGCAGCCGTTCCCGCTGGATGCGCAGGGCCATGACTACATCAGCATTCTCCAGTGCGTCTCTCAGGGTAGGGGCCCGTACCGCACCCAAACTTTCAATATGCAAGGGCACTAAGGTGGAGGGACCAAAAACATGCACCTCTGAGCCCATGGTGCGGAAGCCCTGGATATTTGATCTGGCCACCCGACTGTGGGTGATGTCGCCAATAATGGCAATTTTCAGCCCGTCAAGCCGGCCCTTGCGCTCCTGTACGGTCATGAGATCCAGCAGCGATTGGGAGGGGTGTTGATGCGCTCCATCGCCGGCATTGATGACTGCAGCCTGCACATACTGACTCATCAGCTGTGATGCGCCGGAGGAAAAATGGCGCAGAATGATCACATCCGGGTGCATGGCCGAGATGTTGCGGGCCGTGTCGATCAGGGTTTCGCCTTTAACAGTGCTGCTGGTGGACGCGCTGATGTTGAAGGTGTCGGCGCTCATCCGTTTTGCCGCCACTTCAAAAGAAAGGCGGGTGCGGGTTGATGCTTCGAAAAAGAGGTTAACAATGGTGCGGCCCCGCAAAACCGGTACTTTTTTGATGGAGCGTGCAGAAATTTCCTTGAATGACTCTGCTGTGGTCAGAATATGGGCGATATCATCGCGGGAGAATTGTTCCATCCCGAGGATGTGCCGGTGGGAGAAGCTATATTCTGTTTTCATGTGGGCGATGTTTATTGAACCGCATCGCCGATGCGGTTCCAGCGGATGGACTGCAGACGCTCCATGGAGACAAGGGGTAAGCGGACATCCCAGGACCAGTATATCCGCCAGGCCTCACCCCGCACTGCATCCAATTTAACAAAACCCCAGAAACGGCCGTCAAAGGAGTTGTCACGATTGTCGCCCATAACGAAAAGCGAATCTGTAGGCACAGTGACTGGGCCAAAGTTGTCCCTGCTATCCAGGGAGGCCGGATGAACGAGCGGGTCTGTAAAGACACCGTGGGTATCGACAAAGGGCTTCTTGTTGACAAAGACTTTTTTGTCGCGAATTTCGATCTCATCACCACCAACCGCGATCACCCGCTTGATATAATCGAGTTTTGGATCCACCGGAAACTCAAACACGATAATATCGTTGACTTCGGGCTGGGAAACCGGAATGAGCGTGGTATTGGTAAAGGGCAGTTTCACGCCGTAGATAAATTTGTTGACCAGGATATGATCACCAATTTGTAGGGTTGGCAGCATGGAGCCGCTGGGAATCTTGAATGCCTGCACAATGAAGGTGCGGATGAACAGGGCAAGCAGCAGAGCAATGCAGATTGCCTGGATGTTTTCCCAGAGGGCTGAGCCGTTTTGGCTGGTCTTGGTTGTGCGCACGTTTGGATGCCTGATTGAGTGGTGGGAAAAGAAGCTGTGTATACCTAACCTAAACTCGACTTTGGAGCAAGTACTTACTGAAAAGGTAAATATGAAAAATTATTATATTTCAGGGCGTTGCCTGCAAAACAGTGAATTTGGCAGGGAACAGAAGGTGTTGTTATCTGTCTTGTTGGGGAAGAATAAAAAACCGCTTTCCCTGCTTGACAAAATATCTTCTGCCCAGGTTATAACATATCAATAAGTTTTGCTGTTCTGCGTAGTCTACTACTTGTATAAGAGGCCATGGCTAGGAAAGAAGAGTTGGTAGTTGGAATAGATATTGGTACCTATGCGGTAAAAGTGTGCCAACTCCAGAAAACCGGCGAAAGGTATCGGCTCCTTGCCGTTGGTAGCGCTATGGTGCCGTCGGATTCAGTTGAGGATGGAGTCTTACATGAGCCAGAGGCTGTGGGCAAGGTGATTGCTGGTTTGCTCAAGAATCTGAAAATAAAAAGCAGAAAGGTTGGTATCTCCATCTCCGGGTATTCTGTCATTGTCAAAAAGATCAATCTGAAAACCATGGATGATGAAGATTTTGCCAAATACATCAACTCAGAGGCCGAGCAGTATATCCCCTTTGATGTGGAGGATGTGTATCTGGATTTTCAACGACTACCTGCCAAGGAACTCGGATCCGACCGGGATGATATCATATTGGTTGCAGCAAAAAAGGAAGTGATCAATGAATATGTGAATATGTTGGGTGCTTTGAAATTACATACGCTGCTGGTTGATGTGGATGCATTTTCTTTAAACAATATTTGGAGCATTGGCTCCAGGATGAACACGAATACTGCCTTGATTGATATTGGTGCTTCCAAGATGAACATCAACATTGTATCTGAAGGTATCTCTATCCTGTCGAAGGATGTGGGCGTTGGCAGCGAACAGCTGACCAACCAGATTGCAGTTGCCCTAGACGTGGATTATGGCGAGGCGGAAAAGATCAAGGTCGGAATAGTATCTGCTCCAGGACATGAAGAAAAAATACACGACATTTTTACGAGAATTTGCACCCAATGGGTCTTGGAGATAGAAAAAACAATGGATCTGTACCATGCCAACAATCCAAAGCGACCGATTCAAAATATCGTCTTGAGTGGTGGAGGCGCAAAGGTGCATGGGTTGCCAGAATTTATATCCCAAAAGACACTGCTTCCCACATCCTTATTCGACCCCTTTGAGCGAATACATATTGATGAAAAGAAATTTGATTTTGAATATTTGTCGTCCATAGGTCCTGAAATGGCAATAGCAGCAGGACTTGCTATTCGACCAGCCATACTGTGAGCCATGATACGAATAAATTTACTCCCTGTTGAAGAAATCAAACGTAGAAACAAGGATAAAAAAGAATTGACCGCAGCAATTTGTGCGGTTGGCCTGTTTCTTGTTGTGCTTACTTTGGTAGGTGCTATGAAAGTAATGGCTATCAAGGGATTGAAATCTGATCTTACTGACTTGCAAGGCAAGCAGAACCAGTTCAACATGCGGCTTAAAGAGATAAAGAAACTGGAAGAGGAGAAAGAACTTCTCTTGACCAGAATTGGTGTGATTGAACAGTTGAAAAGTTCTTCAACAATGACTGTACATGTTCTTGATGATGTGGCCACCCGTACTCCTCCAGACAGGATATGGTTGACTGATCTTTCGCAGAGTGGCAATCAGGTGCAGCTCGGTGGGATATCACTGGATAACCAAACAGTGGCAAAATACATGGTTGACCTGGAAGGTTCACCTTTTATGCACAATCTGGTATTGATCAAGTCGGATATGAAAAAATATGCAAATCGTGACCTGAAAGCGTTCATTATCACCAGTTCCATGGTGAACCCTGGGCAGCAAGAACAGGATCCGGCCTCTTCCCAATAAGAGCAGCACCATGGCCAAAGAAATAAAAAAGAACAAATTGGACGCCTTTATTGACGATCAGTACCGAATCCTGGAGAAAAAAGTCAAATTGCTGAGCTTGGCAGCCATGGTTTTGGTGCCCTCGATTCTTTTCTATTTTTTGTTCTACAGTCCCAAAAATGCTGAGCAGCAAAAATTACACAGTGAAATTGCCAAAATGGAGAGCGAGATCTACAAGGCAGAGACTGTTGTCAAAAATCTTGCACGACACAAGGCAGAGCTTGAGGAGACGCAAAGGAAGTTTGCAGAAACGGTGGTCATGCTTCCCAAAACACAGGAGATACCCGATTTGCTCAGAAATATTTCCGATCTTGGCAAGGCAGCAGGGTTGGAATTTGTTTCCTTTGTGCCGGCTCCAGAAATTCAGAAAGATTTTTATGCGGAAATTCCCGTCAACATTACTCTGTTCGGCGCATATCATAATGTTGGAGGATTTCTTGATAAGGTGTCCAAACTCGAGCGTATTGTAACGGTCAACAGCATCAGGATGGGACAGCCAAAGGAAGAAGGAAACGAGATTCTCCTTACTTCGACATGTCAGTTGGTTACCTATCGCTTTACAGGACAGGAGTTGTCTGACCCAAATAACAAAAACAAAAAGAAATAGTGTACGAAATACGCGCAGTACATAGGATAATACCATGGGCAGACAGTGGACAATCAATTCTTTGCCAACTTTTGTATTGAGAGCACGGTTTTTTTGGCTGGCTGCTGCGCTCTGTATTGGAGCGGGTTCCATGCATGCAACAGAATATGCAACAAAAACCCAGAACAAGAAGAGCCTGTCAGTGTGGATATGCTGGCTCCCTCAGCTGTCACACCCCCGCCTTATGTCTATCAGGTTTCTGCACGGCCTGATCCATTCAAACCTTTTGTGGCGCCCCAGAGAGTGGACCCCAATGAGTTGCTGGACGACACCAGAGAGTTGACTGGTATGCAGTTGTTCGAACCGGGCCAATTGAGCCTGGTGGGGATACTGGATACGCCCCGTGGCCGTGTTGCCATGGTGGAGGATGTCACTAAAAAGGGCTACCTGCTGCGGGAAGGTGTTTTGCTCGGCAGGTATGGGAAAGTCACGGAGATCGGCAGGGATCAGGTTGTCATCACTGAAACGGCCTATACCCATGGAGGCGAGGAGATCACAACAGTTGTAGCCATGAAACTGCAAAAAGATGGAGAAGGTCAATGAAAGGGCCTGCGCATTGTTCATCACTGGGAGGAAGCCAGCGACGGCCAGTGTTGCCAATGCTGCCAGTGCTACTTTTGACAGTACTGACTGTTCTCCTTTTTGACGCCACCGCACTGCAGGCGGAAGAGAAGGACACAGCCACTGTTGTGGAGGTGTCTGGCCAGAAGACAGGAAATATGCTGGCAGCGCGCATCAAGGGTGATTCCAGTTTGACCTATACTTCGTATGAACTGTTCAATCCAACCCGGGTTGTGGTGGATGTGGCCAATGCGCAGCTGCAGCCGGGAGTATCGTTGAATTTGCCGGATGATGAGGTCAGGTTGCAGAGCAAGGAAATTGTCGATGCAGAGCCTCAGATACTACGCTTTGAATTTCTTTTGGAAAAATCTCTACCCCACACTATCCGGCAGGATGGGGATGCAATACTTGTTCTTTTTGATTTGAAGGGGGAAGAAACCCCGCCGGTCAGCGCAACACCGCCTCTGCCGTCGCAAAAGAACACTTCTACCTTGACAGGGTATCTGCCAGAAACAGGCCATACAGGAGCAGCCTCTGCACGGCCTGTTTCTAATAAGCTTCAGGACGACTTTAGTTTTTCCGGGTATGACCGGGAGCGGATCAGTGTCGACTTCTACAAGATGGATCTGCACAATGTTTTTCGTTTTCTGCGTGAGATAAGTGGGGTCAATATCATTGTCGATGAGTCGGTGCAAGGCATGCTTACTCTTTCCCTTGATCATGTCCCTTGGGATTTTGCCTTGGATATTATTTTGAATCTGAAGGATTTGCGTCAGGAAGAACGGTTTAACACCATTGTCATTTTTCCCAAAAACAAAGAGTTCTTGTGGCCTGGCAAGGCCGAGGGTACTCTTTCTTTTCAGGCCGATGAGAGCTTGGCGCACCAGGAGGCCCTGGTGATTACCCAGATTGAGCAACAACCTGCGGGGCTGGTCGAGGCAGCACAGTTGATTGCCAAGGGCAATGAATTTGAAAAACAGCACAATCCGGTTATGGCAGTGGAGGCCTATGAACAGGCTTTTGAGCAATGGAGCAGCAACGCCAAGTTGGCCAACAGGATCTCGGCCATCTACCTGGTGGAGTTGCGGCAAAACGCCAAGGCCCTGCACTATGCCAAACAGGCGCTGGCCCTAGATGAAACAGACAGTATAGCAGCGCTCAATGCAGCGATTGCCTCGGTCAATATGCGTGATATGCGATCTGCGGAGCACTACTTTGACCTGAGCACGCAGGGGGCCAAGCCAGGTCGGGAAGCACTGCTCAGCTACGCCCTTTTTCGGGAAGAGAACAAACAGTACGATCAGGCCCTGCAAATACTCGACAGGCACAATACCCTTTATGGCAATGACCTGGATGCCATGATCGCCACAGCACGCGTCTATGACAAACAAGGAGCCGGCTTCCAGGCTGTTCAAGAGTATAGATCTATTTTAAACTCTGGCTTTTCCTTGCCACCTGATCTGTCACGTTTTATCAGGGCCCGAATCGGAATGGTGGATTGATCAATTACAGCGGAGAGAAGAATGAAGTTGCGCACAGTTTTGGTGATCATTGCATCACTGACATTGGTCTGCTCAATCAGTGCCTGTAGCGGGAAAAGGGCAAAACCAACGACATCTTCACCAACATCTTCTCCTGCCAGCCCGGAGGTGCAGCAGAGTGCCCCGGTCATGCCCCCGCAGATGCCGGCCCGCTACCAGAGTCCTGGTTATATAACTCCCAAAAACAGCATGGAAGATGACCTGGGAGCTGTTCAGGAAGAGTTTCAGATTCGGGTGGGGGCGACCATCAAGTCCACAGCCGGGCCCCAGCCAGTTTGGGATGTGCTGAAAAGGCTGGCCAACCTAAAGGGGATGACCGTTAGCTGGGCCAATGATGTGGATCAAAATTTTCTGGTGGATGTTGATATCAATGCCCAAGATCTCTTTTTGGATGCGGTGAGCAATCTGTTGCGCCAGGCCGACTATTTTTACGAGGTGAATGGCAGGACTCTTATTGTTAGAAACAAAACGACCAAAGTTTTTCATATAGGTGTGCCGTACATTAGGGGTGACTATACCACCACAGTTGGCGGTAATTTTCTGACTTCGAAAACTGCTGCCGAAGGCACTGAAGGAGTGGTGAAAATTACCAGCGAGAAAAATGAATACGACATCTGGAGCAATGTACAGAAAAACCTCGATGTTATTCTGGGGGTGGCTGCACGTGAACAGGCAGCCCTTGCCGCTGGCAGAATGGCAGCGGCGCAGGCTGCGGCCCAGCAGGCAGAAGGCTTGGCGCCAGTAATGACCCCATCAGTTCTTCCGGCTGTTTCGAGTGGCAGGGAGGAGAGCACACAGCGTGCAGAGGATGGCGCCTTTTATATTGTCGACAAGGCAACCGGTTCCATTACGGTTACAGCCAAGCCCTCGGTAATGGCCACGGTGGAAAATTATATCAATAATCTGAAAAAACAGCTGTACCGGCAGATCTCCCTTGAGGCAAAGATTATTGAGGTCTATCTGGAAGATCGCTCAAAAATTGGTCTGGACTGGGGCAGCATTCTTGAGAATTTCAATATCCGTGGCACGGTTCACTTTGGTGCCGATGGCCAGGTCTACCCATGGATTTCCACCAGAGGAGACGCTGTTTCTCCCACCCGTTTTGTCAGCAGAATCACCATGCCCAGTGTGGACTTCAATGTATTTTTGAATGCGCTTGATCAGCAAGGTGAGTCAAGGGTTTTATCCAATCCAAAAATAACGGTGCTGAATGGCCAGCCAGCCCTTATCAGCGTTGGTAAGGATGTGGCCTATATCAAGGAAGTCGAACGTGAAGTAAGTGATACAAGCGGTACCTCTAAAACCACATATTCAGTAAAAATTGACAATGTCGTCGAAGGTGTCTCCATGGGGGTAATGGCGACCATTGTTGATGACCACAGCATGATTATGCATCTTACTCCAATTACTACAGAAATAGTTGGAGGGGTTATTAAAGAAGAAAGATTTGGACAAAACGATGAAATGAAAGTTGGTTTGCCTGAGATAGGGGTCCGTCAGATGTCCACCATTGTACAGGTAGCCAATGGTGAAATGTTGATTATTGGTGGCCTTATTGATTCCATGCAGGAAGATACTGAAAAGTTTGCGCCGGTAGTTGGCAAGATACCTATAGTAAAATATTTGTTTGGTGTTGAAGAAAAGAAGGTTAAAAAACGGGAGCTCGTCATTTTACTGTCTCCACATATAATATAGGTGTGCGAGATTCAGGATGATAAAATTTTTGCCAATTATTCCTTTTGAAAGGATGATTATAATGAAATCGATCTCAATTTTTCTCTCGATTCTTTTCTTGGCATCGTTGCTGGGCTGTGGAGCATCTGTTCAGCAATCACTGAAAGTGAATCAAGAGTATAAAACAAATATTGGTAAGAACAGGCAGGTTGTTATTTTACCTTTTGCGGATTACACAGATGCAGACAACCTTGATTCTGCGTATCGCAGGAACATGTTTATCAATGAAAATTTGACCGATCGGTTTATCCTGAACGGTTTTGCTGTTCCTGTTCAGGAAGATGTTTTTCGCTACTTGGTCAACCGAAACATCATCAATGTGGTTGCCTATGCGGAAAACAATTCCCGCACACTGCAGTAT
>Ga0334892_1002129_pt1 | contig 14892 bp, 10 predicted proteins | sample GraSluR3_MG_4_FD_207213 | JGI IMG/M metagenome (GOLD analysis project Ga0334892, IMG submission 207213) | Sludge microbial communities from methane-producing bioreactor in Wageningen University, Netherlands - Granular Sludge_15_04-R3 | ecosystem: Engineered > Bioreactor > Anaerobic >...
ATGTTGTATTCGGGAACAGATTTCCAATATTGAGCTTGCTCCTATTTGTGCTAATTAATAAATACAAGGCTTCTGATAGGGCTTTGTAGGCAGAATCCGCAAACCTTTCAAGTTTCGTTTTAATGCCTATCAAATCTTGAAATGAATCTTCCTTTATGCTTGCGAAGTTCGTGATCAGAGAAGTAGTTACTTCTACAAGAGATGGATACGTGTTGATTCTTTCTGAAAAAATTCGGGTTAACGCTATCTCAGCAGCAGATGCTCCTTTTTTCCTCTTGTTTTTTATATCTGCTATTGATTCCTCAGCCACCTCTTGTAGTATCGAGTCGCATAAGAACTTTAGCTGAGAATAAGCCGGGTCATTGTTCAATCGTAACACCATCTCTTTTAGTTTATTGCTTGTTCCACCTCCAAACGGATGACATATATGCCATGAGATAACGTTATCTTCCAATTTAGGTTGAGTAAACCTTGTGGAAACGAAGACTGGCAGACTGGTGTTCAGATATCTTATTCTTTCAACAGACCCAGTAAGGCGCTTATTAGTGTATGTTTCGTCTCCATCAATTTTACTTATTCTTGATAACCTTCTCTTATGCCTAATTATTGTTTCCATTATCTTCAAGTTATCAGGAGTATTATTGATGGGTAGCATATCCTTGGGATTAACAACTAACGCACGAAACACTATCGGATTACCGATATCTCCGAATCGAACAACTCTGTTCATGTATCCTGTATCGAAATCCGCTGATTGAAGTTCTTCGGCGAAAAAGTCCCAGTAGAATTGACCAATATAATCATAGAAGACATACCCGATTTTTTCTTGATAGGTATCTTCATCATCTTGCAGTTTGGCCTTAGCAGCATCTGTAAGTTTTAATCCACTAATCAGCTTCATATCTTTAAGCTGCCTTACAATGAATTCAACTAATTCATGCTTCAATGATAGTTTGTGAGCAATAAGAGTTTTATCGTTTATACCTAATTCGAATAGCCTTAGAATTGTTTCTTGAAACAAGTTAAGATCTTTTGGGGTTGGGTAGGGGATCATAACTCTATATGCAATGACTGGCCACAACAGCCACTTATTTGTTTTAACGTATTTTCCGGCTGAAGGCTCGTAATGAACCACTTGAGTATTAGAGTTGAATAACTGACCCATACAATGCCTCTGTTTTACACAATTCATAAAAGTTACAAAGCTGTCTAATCGACTTCTGGGCTTTTGGCTTGGATAACATTGTACTATCACCCACAGCGATAAGCATTTTCTTCTGCCTGCTCATTGCTACACATAACCTATTCTCAGACTGAAGGAAACCTACATTCCCGGCTGGATTTGATCGAACCATCGATAAGTAGACAACGTCGAATTCCATGCCTTGAAAAGCATCTACTGAGCCTATTCTGAGCCCCATTGTCCCCCACTTAATCTTTGGAATATATTCATCAGATACAACGTAGTTTTCATATTCTTTGGATAGTATTCCTACATCAGTCAATGACTCTCTGATTTGGCTAACCTGTTCACTGTAAAAAGTTATTACACCATAACTCAGTAGTTCTTGTTTTGGATTGTCGAGAATTTGCTTTAGGTGTTTGGCTATTGCTTGGGCTTCAGATTGTCGTGATATAGATCTGCTTTTACTTATACATTCTGCTCCCATATTCAGAGGTATATCTAGCCATACAGCAGCTTTGTTTTCGAGACCAGGAATGGAATGTGAGAATCCGTCTGCTGGTAGTGGAGACAATATGGTTGTATCCCGATGGCACTCGTAGAATTCCCTACTTACATAATCTCCAAGTACTGGATGCATTCTGTATTGTTCATTAAGGGTTATTGTTCTAGGTATTCCGTCCTTTTCTTGAAGCTTCTTTGCAATGCTGATCAAATGCTCAAAAAGACTTTTCTTGATGGATTCATCTATGAACTCACTTAGGTCAGTTTCGCCATTATTGGCACCCTTTAGTTCGTTTTTAAGCCTCTCCTCAATTTGTTGATCAACCATATGAGGTAACTGGCGATGATCTCCAACTAGAATGATCCTGCTCTTTGCGACACTCATAGGAATGAACATATCCAAAGGATTACTTCTTGCAGCTTCATCTATCAGAACGTTCTCATAAACCAGATTATCTGCTTTCCTTTTCACTATCTCTTCACCAAACGTTTGTTGACATGTCGCACCATAGACTGATGTATAGTCTTCAACAGCTTCTTGGATTGTGACTGGATAGTTTTCAAAGCTGTTCAGATATTCTAACAGAACTCTTTGTTCTGGAGAGTGCAGCTTGTTTTCGTATGCACTTACTTCAATTGCGATGCAGTTTAGAATTTCTAGGATACCATCTCTATTCTTAGGCTTAGCATATGGGTTACGAGTAATTGAAAGCTTGAGCAGTAACTTCTCTCTGACATGCTTTAATTCTAAAAGAGTCTCATTATCTGGTTTATTAATTTTCGCTAGATTACTCAACTCAATCATCATGTCTTGTAGATCAGTAGAATTCAGTTCCGAGATTCTTAATAGGGCGAGTTTGATTTGATTAGAGCCTCCATCATTGAATGCTTTTATATTAGTAGGAATTCGCCTAACCTGTTTTAATAGAAGATTTCGCTCCAGGTTGTCTGTAGCTTTCATTTCTAGTTCGAGCGATGTTATAACACCCATGAGACCGGATAAGGTTTCCGGGCTTATCATCCCACTGCATTTGTGAAGCAATTCTTTTAAGAAAATCCCAGTTTCTTCAGCTGTTCCAGGTGATAGCTTATAACCGATCATCATGTCAGATATTTCTGATAAATATGGTTTGTCTGATAACTCAGGATTGTGTGCTCTGATTTGATTGGCCTTGTCTAGCCTCCATTCATCTATTCTCCTCTTGATCAACTCGACGTCTGTAGTATTTGCCCCAGATTTGGTCCCAAACTTCACTGCGGGTAATCCAAGAATATAGATTCGGTCGACTGCATTTTCAACAGCATCGTGTTGAAATGCGGTAACAAGATTACTGCCTGCTATTCCTTTCTCAGCGGATGAAATCTCATTGAGCCTCTTTAAAATAGCTGTGATGACAGTCGTTTTACCAGTGCCGGGAGGACCCTGAATAATCGCAATATCAGGCGTATTTAAGGCAATCTCGATAGCCTTTCTCTGCTGATAGGTCGGATCATATTTAGGGAATATCTCTTCTTTCACTCCGGGACTAATGGGATCATAATGGTTTTGTTGAGGTTTTGTTACTGGTGCTCCCTGTAAAAGGGCTTTCAGCTGAGGCATGGGGTTGGATAGATTGTCAATCAGATACCTAGCTTTGTTTCGTCTTTCTTGAATTGTCCTATCACCTCTGATTGACAAGAATATAAAGCCTGCCATAGGTATCTTTTCTTCTGATTCTACATATATAGCATAGTCTCTTTCACGGATTTTGCGAGCTAACTTGACCACGAAACAGTTTAGTTTGTTCGCCTTTGTGAAAGAACTATATGCTTTTATGTCTGGAATCGAGATATTGAGAAAACCAGGCTCTACAGTAGTTATCTCCAGTAGATCACCCTGAGATGTATCATCTGCAAATCCTTCAATTGCTTGATTAGGCTTCAAACTTAGCCTGGTTACTTTGTCATCTTCCTGCTCAAAGCTTTCGTACTCTACATAGCCGACCCGATACATCCTTTCGAGGTAGATTTTTTCTTCTTCTAAGCTATACTTATTCCAGATATTCAGGTAACTTGTGATCGAGTCTTCCTGCTGTGCTAAAGCGGCTTGTGTTTCTCTTTTCAAAACCGCCACTGTAGTCTCATCAGTGAAATCCAATGATCCTTCGCACAGTGTGAACACATAGTTTTCTTTCTTTATTGATCTAGTAATCTTCTCAAGAATCAGCACATTGTAAGGCACGCCATCCTGGTTTTGTTTAACCATCTTATTAACTTGTAGAAATACGGAGTTCCCAGCTATTATAAACCCAGAGTCTTTTTCATCATGAGATTGTATGTGTTTCCCTAAGATAATTACTCGTAAGTCTTTACTCTTCTCAATGGTAGTATGTTCGACTAGCCATTTGATTTGATCATCGATGCTCAGGTTCCGTCTACCAATGACTTTGCTGAGTGCCTCTGCAAGCTTATCTGGAATACCTATAGAAAACTCAGTGTAGTATTTCTCTTGGAACTCAAAAATCGATAGTACGGCTTCATTCTTAAGCTTGCTGGTGACTTCTACAGAAACTAGCCTCGATAGCCCCCTTGTTATCACCAGATTTAAATCATCTTGGTACGATTGAGTAGTTGGGTTGATTTCAAATATCTCGCTTTCACTGGTGATAAACACATCATCCCCAAGCCTGATTATTTCCCATAATCTATTTGTGTTAATAGTTCTAACATCTTTGATGGCTACTTCCACTATCGTGGCTTTCAAGAAATTAATCTGTTTTACATTCACGACGATTTGCCTCAAACTCTATCGATGGTTAAATATCTAAACTCGCTTTCGCCCCGATAAGCAAGAGATATTGTGCCGGATCTTCCGAATGCTTCAATACTGAAATTTTTATACTTATCATCTACTTTAACATACAGATTATTGGACCTAAGTATATTCTTTACCATTAACCTATCGTTTTTAATGAATAGCTCTACAACATCAGTATCCTGCTCATGAGCTAGACGAGGAACGAAACTGCTGATCTTAATAGTATCTTTTCCAACTGTTTCCATTCCATCTAAGACCAAGGTTTCAATCGTTTTCCAGAGATTCCCATCAATCTCATCTGTAATCAATGACTTGATTGTAGCGAAAAATACCTGTTTCCGATTAGTATCACAGAATGGGCAGTTATTGGACAAGAAATACGTAGAACCACATCCCTCACATGTTACAACCATCTTCACAGCCCTTGATAAACATTGATGCCATTCTAACATGGAGGGTCTTGCTAGAGGCTTCTTCCTGCCTTCGTAACTGAATGTTTTCTCGAACAAATCGTGCATAACTGGACTAATCACCCATTTATGCGGAATTCCCACGCCTTGGATAGGAGCATTGCTAGTGTCATCCGGATCGTCTACCCAGGGAATCTCTCCCCTATATGCCAGATCATATAAATCGTGTCCTTCATCCTCCCAACCCCCTCCATTAATCACTCTATCTCCTTCAAATGGATGTCTGGCAGTTAACAATTCATACGCGAGTACGGCAAAGCTGTAAACATCTGAATATATGGTATTGGGCATGGAACCAGAATACACTTCAGGAGATGAATAACCTGGAGTCTGTACACTATTTGTAAAATCCAATTGATCGCATATATTGTCCGGATCAATGAGCCAGACCTCAGATTGGTCAAAAACACCTGAGACAAATACGTTGTTTGGCGATAAATCTCCATATACAAGATTGTTCATTTGGAGATATGAGAGTATTGACGCAAGTTTTTTCAGGATCAGCAGTCTTCTCTTTAGCCCCCCAGTGTTCAGGTAGCTTTTCGATAACGATCCTTCCTTATGATTCATGCTCTTTTCGAGAGGAATCATGCCAGTTAACATTTGCATTGTATAACCAATATGCGGAGGGGCCAATGTATCCACGGGAGTGGCAATATTGACTTGTTTTGGGAAGGGGACTATCTTAACTCTGTTGATCTTCTCTTCATATGAGTGTTTTAATTTATCATCAGTTGTTGGGAGCCCTAACTCGTTAACGAGCATCTTAATAATAACGTTAGGATCAATAGTCTTGTAAACAACACCTTGACCTCCCCTGCCTAATTCTCCAGTTACTATATGGATCTGCCCTTTGGAATCAAGGACTTTTCTGACTGAAGAGTTTTCCATCTTCTCCTTGTCCTGTGACGCTTTAAATAGCATTTTGATCTCCGACCTTAATCATAAGCAGTGTTTTATCGTCTGAATGCATAGGAGTAGGCCATTCTAGCTGCATTCTTTTAATAAACTTGTTTTTCTCTACCTGTGTCTTCTTATGCATCGAACCACTATCAACATAATCAACGAAATCGCTAATCCTCGATTGTATCAAATCCTCAGCTATTCCATCAGTTGCTAACATCAACCTGATATTTCGATTTTCCATACTGAAAGACTCGCAGATCCAGTCTGAGCTCATTGAATTATGGATTGATTTAGTTAAGTTGGTATACTCATCCGTTTTATCTGCTATTACTCTTGATACTCCATCGAGTTGGACATGGACGATGCCATCTCCAAGCTGGCCAACCACAAGCCTATTCAGATCTGTAATGCCGGCGGAAAACAGGCATGTTGTGCCACACAGGTTTGGATCAAAATTACCTATTTCTAGTAGCCAGATGTTATGAATAAGGCGCAAAAGAAGCTCCACTGTAGAATCAGGATAACGTTTCCATATATCTAGAGCTTTTACGACCGCTCTACAAACAGCCTTGGAGCCTATCTGGGAATGCACATGGCTTCCCAAGCCGTCAGCTACAACTCCTACAAATCCCCATGAAAACTTTCTGAATATCCAGGCATCTTGATTGGGGATACTATCAAGCTTATGTCCGGGGCCTCTTGTCGAAGCTCCGGCATAAGTCAGTTTAATCTTGGTATTAGAACCTGTTTGCATTGGGATCGAAAGGGTCTTTAATATCAGGGATTGCATTATGATCTGGTGTTTTATTCGGATCTGAGCTTGCATCGGATATCTCCTGGTCAGGCTCGGTAACTGCTTCTTCTATGCCTTGTAATGAGGAATTTGCATGCTTTTTTGCCTGTTGGTGCGATTCCATCAGCTTACTACTGTTTTTTTCCGCAAAATTTCCGACACTGGAACGTTTATAATATTCCTCTTCCCAGGGAGGGGGTACCAACTGTTTGAGGCCAAGGGAGATCTTGTTGGTTTCAGGATCGAACTTGATCACTTTCACCTTCAACTTGTCGCCGATGCTGAGCATTTCTGTGGGGTGGTTGATCTTGCCCCAGCTCATTTCGGAGATGTGGAGAAGGCCGTCGATGCCGCCCAGATCGATGAAAGCGCCGTATTTGGTTATATTCTTCACCTCTCCTTCAAGCTCTGAATCCACCTTGATGCGGGCGAGCAGTTCCTGGCGTTTGAAGCTGGCTTCTTCTTCCAGCACCAGCTTACGGGAGAGGATGATATTGCGGTGTTCCTCATCGATGTTCATCACCTTGAACTGAAGTTCCTTATCGATGAACTGGTTTAGGTTGGGAATGGGCTTGAGGGACATCTGGGAGCCGGGCAGGAAGGCTTCGATGCCCATCACGTTGACGATCATGCCGCCTTTCACACGGCGCCGGATGGTGCCTGTGAGGATGGTGCCGTCGATGGCGGCCTGCTTTATCAGTTCGATTCTCTTGATGAAATCGGCTTTGCGCTTGGATAGGGAAAGCCGGCCTTCGCCGTTGTCCAGGTCGTTGATGAAGACCATGATGTGGGAGTTGACTTCCGGGATGCCGGTGTATTCAAACTCACCGAGCGGGATGACCCCGTTGCTCTTAAAGCCGATGTCCACCACAACATCCTTGTCGTTGATGCTCACCACCATGCCTTCCTTGATCTCGCCGCGGCGGAAACTGGATTCGTACTCCTCGAGGAGATTCATCAGTTCGTCGTCTGGATGTGCTTCCTTGCTTACTGGTTCTTTAGCTGGTTGCACGGGTTCTATGGTTAACTCATGAACGCGTATTTGCATGATTCCTCCATTAACTCTGCCAATATTCTTTCATCAGGACACCAGAGTTTCTATCTCTTATTTTAAATACGGCTGTAAGGGGCAAGTCCATAGCCGCGCCAATATCTTCCTTCATGCTGAAAGGCACCATCATGACCTTGTTGTTCTGCTCATCAGGCTCCACTGTACCACGGATGCCTTTCCCGTGGACTCATTGAAAGCGTTCATAGATCTGACACCTTTACAGCTGGTTTATTTTTTCTTAAGCAGACTTGGGAATGCTGATAACTTCACCAACCATCAGCCACAACTCGCACAAATCTCTAAGCCTATTTCTGAATACTCTGGCACCTTGACTGAGGGTATTGTCCGATTTTAGTCTGGAGCATCTTTCCGAAAACACTGCATAAGTCAATTTCATCCTGGAATCAGAACCTTATTGTACTGGGATCGAAAGGATCCTTCAAATCAGGGATCGATTTCTGGGTAACTGGCTTGTTAGGGTCCGAGCTCTTTAATTGCTGTACAGTAGACATCGTTACGTAGCGGAAGAAATTGACTATTTCTGCCGCATCTTCAGCGTGAAACACTTTCGCGTCTGAGCTGTTTAAGTAGAGCCTTAGCATGGTCTCATCACAGTCATCCCCAATACCCAGGGCCCAACGAAAGCATTTTGCGCTTCTTCCGTCGTTTATTAGTGAAGACATCTTTTGCTCCCAGCCGGAATCATTGGGTTGACCGTCAGTTACGAGAATAATCGATGGTCTATAAGCTCTGCTGGGTATCTGGTCTCGATCTTCAACGATTGATTTGCAGATTGAGAAAGCCTCTCCCATAGGGGTCATCCCATCTGCCATGAACTCGGTAAAACCGATTTTCGATGCAGGTTGAATTTTTGTGTGAATCGAGGCTTTATCACCAAATGTGATTATCCCAACATGTATCTCTGCCCTAATCGATTCACTGCCAGAAAATGTTTTTAGCATTTCTTTCACTGCCAGATTCAGGCTTTGGATCTTTCTTCCAGCCATGCTGCCCGATACGTCAAGAAGCAGTATCACCGGTAAAGGTCGTGCTTCCTGAGCAACTAGATCTTTCAATTCAGCCATTGTTCCTCCTTGGTAATTTTTGGCTTTTTACTTTACTATTCGATGAGAGTTTTTTGTCAACCCCCAATCCGTTCCCACTCAACGGTAAATAATCACAAACTAACTATTTTGCATTGATAGCTTTTTTAGCTGCTTCTTTTGCAATAGCGGCGGCAATAGATATTGCGCCGCTGATCACTATCTGTAAGATGCTCTTTTTCATCTTTCCTCCTTTTATGATTCCTGGGCTGTTTACCACACTCAACCTCACATCTATGATGACTATGTAATAAGCAATGGATTCCAACAATTCGTTCAGATACCTATTCCGTTGATATGCAGTTAATTGCATTTTGAGCTATCAACGCAACGTGAAGAATTAGTTGTTTATGCTAAAGTATTTATTGACAGTTAGGGCAGTTCCAATTGACTGGACATGGAGATTGTTATGAACTTACTGATTTCGTGGATAGGTCGACATGACTGCGAAAGCTCGACAAGGCAGGTAGAGCCTTTTGGCCCTATTGAGAGCATAGTCTCATCGGAGAAATACCATATTGATGAGATATATGGCTTTTATCAGGCCCGTTATGTAGACGATTTTGATTTTGACATGCGCCGTTACTCAGCCAAACTTAATAAAAAGTATGGTTGTAAAGTCTTTTCTAAGGCTATAGACGATGATGTGAAGGTTTCAGATATAGGTGAGATGCACGAGATTCTCAAGAAAGAGATAACAATGTATCTTCATTACAAGAAGTCGATCAGTAGGCTTTTTATCAATACTTCCTCAGGGACAAACGCTATAACTGTGTCCCTGATTATGCTAGGACGAACCATTTATGAGTCAACGTTGCTCCAAACTTGGGCTGATGTGGCTGAACGTAAGTCTGGTGTAGAAGAAGTAAACTTCCCATTTCAGATAAGCTATGATATCCTACGAAAACAGCTTCCTGGCGATACTCAAACCAAGCGAGCAATTCTCTATGATAATCAATCTCTCAATGTTATCATAGGTAAGTGTGAAAAAATTCTAGATGCTAAAAGGGATACCATCCAGTACTCTATATTTGATAGAAACCTCTTGATTGTAGGTGAAAGCGGTACTGGTAAAGAGCTTTTTGCTGCGCTGTTTAAAAGCTCTAGCGTACGAGATAGTAAAAAGTTCTTTGCTTTTAACTGCGCCAATCTATCTGACCAATTGGCAGAATCTGAATTGTTTGGTCATAAAAAAGGGTCTTTTACTGACGCGAAAACAGATAAAGATGGTCTGTTTAAGATATCAGACGGGGGTATTTTGTTCTTGGATGAGATAGGGGAATTATCTGATAACCTTCAAGCCAAACTATTACGAGTGCTAGAGGATGGGCTTGTTAAGCCCCTAGGTAGTAATAAATATGAGAAAGTAGATGTGAGAGTAATCGGAGCAACAAACAGCCCCCAGAAACTAAGATTAGATTTGTACTACAGGCTCGCTGAAGGGGTGATAGATTTACCTCCTCTTAGAGAACGTGGAAAGGACTCAATCCTGATAGCAGAGAAGATACTAGAAATTACCAACGACGAGTTAAAACGCATTACAATTAGCAGGCAAGGACTGCAGATAAACTATATCCCTAAGTCATTTGATAAATCAGCTTATGACTTTATTTTGAGCTACCCATGGAGTGGTAACGTCAGGGAATTGAAGACAGTAATCAAGAGGTGTTGTATCCTTAATTCAGACACAATTATCAATGAGGATACCATGCAAAAAGAGTGCTTTAAAAGATTCTATGCTTGTCCAGATCAGGGAGAGCTTCAACTGCCAATTAGGGACGATATCAAGTGCAAACTGAATGGAGATTTTGATTTGATGAGTGAGATGAATAAGATTAAGATGAAAGCCATAAATGAGAGCATCCGAATTAATAGGAACCTAACTCAAGCTGCCCGATCTCTAGGTTTTAAATCTCTACAAGCTATGAAAAACCATATCAACAGCAAAGCAAGAAACAATAACGAGTAGCTATGCGAACTATTGGTATGGTCTGGCCATTAGTCAATGTGGCCCTTGTTTCATAAAACTTCGATCTACTCAAGCAATCTATAGCACCCACTCCTATTCAAACCCCGTAGTTGACCCAGGATACCTTTCTGGACTTTTCTGCCGATTTTGGGCACGTTTTGGCGGGAAATAACTACATATATGAAGCTCCTCAGATCAATCACTTCAATTGATGCCAGAGCCTCCAGATAGATATAAACCCACTGTCTTGACTTACCGATGCTTTGAGCAATCTCTCGGATGGACTTGTATCTGCCTTGTTCCAGGATATCAAGAAGCTTATGGGCATCTGCTATGCTGAAAGTCCAACCTTTGTAATGCTGATAACCGATCCTGGCTTGGTAGCGGTTGGCTCGGACGTAGATTGGAGGACTGTATTCTATCTGCTTGATAGCCTGGCTTTGGATAAGTTCAGGCAGGTGTGTTTCTATAACATCCATGCTAACATTGGTTAACTGAGCGATTACTTCAGCGTTAAACGGTCGGTCATACTGATTGATGAAATTGAGGATGAGTTCTTTGTCCGTCATCTTGACCTCAATCATCGAGATCGGCTTGGGATACTACTTCAAGATTCTTGTATCTCCCTATCTCTTCCACTGAGCGGATAAGTTTCATGGCTTTTCGGACATTCCCGCAAGAGTGGAAGTGGACATATTCGACAATATCTGGATGGAACTTGATTTCCAGAACCTCGCTGCATAACTGGGCAATGTCCTTTTTGGGCAGGTCTTGGAATTCATAGAAGAAATTGCATCTATCAAAGTAATACTCATTGATCTGATTGAGCTTATCCTTGGCATTCTGCATCCCGACCAGGATCACTATCGCTGTGGTCTCATCCACGATATCCCTGATCGCACCTATAAGCTGTGGATGCCGGAAGGCATAGTCGATCTCATCAACCACTATTATCGTATCACGATGGTCTTCCAGGATCGATAAGCATAGCATAAAAAGGTCATTGGCTGTGCCGTATGGTATGTACTCTCCCATGCCAAATCTCTTGTATAAGGCTAAGAGCAGCTTGGAGGCAAATGCCTTGGGCGTGGTAGTGGCTTCCAGTCTGAGATAGAGATAGCCCTTACTGAAAGCTATACGACTGGCATAAGTGGTCTTTCCCAGTCCCGGTCTGCCATACAGCAAGCCAAGCCCGACCATCTCCAGTTTGGGTCGGGTTAGAAGGTATTCTATGCATTTATCAGCAGCTATTACGTTCTGTGTCCTGACTAGTTTTCCCTGTTTCATTATTACCTCCTAATTGGTTATCCCGATACGTTTGAGAAGTTCTGCTCTGGAGAGGTGTGCGAATGGTGACTGCTCATTCTCTACCTCATAAGGTGTTTGTTTATTCTCTTCTGTCAATTCTGTTTTGTCGAGAGTGGCATCAGAATGATCGATCTCTTCAGCTATGGGACTCAGCTCATCGGTTATTGCAGTTCCAACTTGATCTGCGGAATCTTGTTCTGCAGAAGCTTGTTCTGATAATGCTCTATGTTTCGATGAGTAATACTCGCATGCTGTCTTACTAAAAGCCATCTTGATGGATAAAGGTGTATCATCATTGCCTTGATATTCGAGTCCCATCCTGTCGAATGAAGCCTTCATTTCCTGATCTATTATGCGGTTAATCTCTAATTCTGCCAGTCTCTCTTTCTCATCCGCATCAAGCTTCTCCTGCTCTTCAGGGCTCAGCATATCCGGGTGCTTCGGCAGTCTCATCATCATCTTTCTGGTCATCTCCTCAATAATCTCGTCACTATCCTTGGGCGGTGCTTCCAGCATGGGTGGGCTATTGAACAGCGATTCCTTGTCTTCCAGTTCATCTGGCACTTCTGGTCTTTTCGCATGTTGCCTCAGGAGCACATCCACCGATTCCTGGGCAGACATCACCCATTTCTGAGCGCTGCGTTCCTTATCCCGCCTCAGCTTCTTGATCTCATTATATTCCTTGTTGAGTGCTTTGTGCGAGACTGCCTTGTCCATCGAGACCTCAATGAAGGGATGCTGGGTCTGCCGCAGCGCCGCCTGGCAGATGAAGGTGTCGTTCTTGTCATAGACCACGATCCACCTGGCATCGCTGTAATCGAACCTGATGATGCAGGGCTGTCCCACATGATCGACCAGCTTCCTGTCCCAATATAGCAGTTTGTTGAGCCGGATACCTTCATTGCGGATGTTCTTGCGCTCCATTGCCATCATCATGAAGTTGAGCCTGGAGATCTCGATCTGGCGATTCTCGGCTATCCTGGCAGCACTGAAGACCTCATAGGGAGTCCGATGCTGCAATGAGCCATGCGGAGTCTCGCCATAGCATTTTCGCACGTAGAAGTTGATCATCTGCATCGTTTCTTCAATGGTAGGTGGTTTGCCGGTATAAAGCTTCTTAGCCCACTTCTCGTTTCTGCCGTAGTGGGCTGGCTTATCGGCAACACTGGCTCCCCGGAAAGTTGATATAAACCGCTCAAACTGCTCCTGGAAGGTCTTGAAGAAGCGTTCGATGATCTTGGCCCTGGCATTGTAACTCTCCGCGAATCGTACTCCTATATCAAGCCGGGGGAAGATGCCGCCCAGTTCCTTGTTGAGATCATGATCCTCCCATTGTTCATGAAAGAGCTTTGACCTGAAGGCCTTGCCATTGTCCAGATAGACGTACTGCGGAAGTACCGCCATAGTCTGCCTGTCATTATCGGCGATCTGCGAGGCGTTAATGAAGCCATTGCGGAAGGCGGTTAGGATATGCTGGCTATCCTCGGTAAAGGCCAAAGATGCTCCCACCGGATACCTGCTTGCCCAGTCCATCACCATGATCATGGTCATGCGTTGGGCTCTGCCGGTCTGGGGATTGATGATATCAAAGGATAGGGTATGTCCATCGGCCACCCATACTTCGCCCACAGCTAAGCTGCTATCGTCTCTGCGGATGGACTTGATGACTCGCTCGGATACATATTTACTGCCTTCTCTGGCCTGATACCACTCAGCCGGATGGGTCTCAGCCCATTCCTCGCACCAGCGTCTTAGGGTCCGTTCATGGGTTGGTGAATCCAGAAAGCCCTGCCTGGACATCTGCTTCATATTGACGATGGCGGAACCGATCTTGATCCGGTTGGGGCTGAGCAGCTTGTTGAGCAGATACTGCTGCTCATGAAAGGTGATCTTGCGCTCTTTGCGGGTGCTCTTGCTCTTATGGATCAGGGCGAACATATTGAAGTTGCTCTCATAGTAGGTCTTGATCCATTCCCGCAGTGCCCGTTCCTGCCTTGGACCTTTCATTTCCCTCAGTTCCGGAACTATCCTGCCCGCATTGTAGTCGGTAGTGATCCGCTTCCAGGCAGTGGTACGCGATTGGGCAGCGTCCAGCCTCTTGATCGCCTCGAAGCAGAACTGGGCATAGAGCTGCGCCTCTTCCTTGTGCAGCAGCTTCTCTTCTTCCACCGGAGCCAGGTCGATGTAGTCGGGATAGAGGTCGATCACCACATCGTTATCTTTGGCGTCATGAATCTGGGAGATTACCACCTCAAAGAACTTCTGCTCGTCATATCCATAGTAGTCCTCTTTATCCTCATCGTCCTTATCCGGCAACGTGGTATCTTTATTGAACTGCTCAGCGTAGGCGATCAGATGGCTCTTATCGGGTTCCGGAGCATCCTTTCTGGTCCTGTCCACTACAAAGCATCTGCCGCCTGGCTTGATCTCCAAGGATAGACCTTGGTGCTTCAATAGCTCATTCAACTCTGCCAGCTTTGCCTTATACTGGTCATAGAACTCTGGAGTGGGTCTTTCATCAAGCGGATACATCATGACCTCCAGATACAATGCGCTTAGATACAGATACAGACTTGTCTGAAGAATCTGACTTAGTAACTGATCCAGAATCAGACTCCGTTTCAGATCCCTCATCATTGTAATAGACCAGGAAGACACTGGGGAAGCAAAACTCGCCCAGTTTGATCTCTTCCTCGAAATAGAGTTCCGGTCTTCTCAGCTTATCCCGATAATGCTCATACTCGGCAGCAATGATCTCTTCCGTAGCCAGGATGAAGGTCTTGATCGTGGCTCCGTTCTTGGTGGGGA
>Ga0334892_1002139_pt1 | contig 14832 bp, 14 predicted proteins | sample GraSluR3_MG_4_FD_207213 | JGI IMG/M metagenome (GOLD analysis project Ga0334892, IMG submission 207213) | Sludge microbial communities from methane-producing bioreactor in Wageningen University, Netherlands - Granular Sludge_15_04-R3 | ecosystem: Engineered > Bioreactor > Anaerobic >...
GAGATTTTCATAAACATCCTGAGCTGGGGTTTAAGGAATTTCGAACCTCAAAGATTGTTGCTGATTATCTTGAGAAATGCGGATTAAAAGTAACCCGGGGGATTGCAGAAACAGGGGTTATGGGCTTGTTGGAAGGCAAAAATCCGGGACCAACCATACTTCTACGGGCTGACATGGATGCACTGCCTATCCAGGAAGAAAATGAAGTTCCCTACAGATCAGTTAACAAAGGTATTATGCATGCCTGTGGGCATGACGCTCACATAGCCATACTCTTGATTACCGCCAAAATACTTTCATCTTATCAGAATAAGATAAGAGGAAATATTAAATTTATATTTCAACCAAACGAAGAAATTGGCGGGGCAGAATCAATGATAAAGGAAGGAATATTGGAAAACCCTCAGGTAGATGCTGCGATGGCCCTTCATCTATGGACACCTTTGGAAAGCGGTGTTATAGGTGTAAAAGCAGGTCCGATTACAGGAGCGCTGGATGTATTTCATCTTATTGTTAAAGGAGAAGGAGGACATACAGGCTACCCTGAGAAGACAATTGACCCGATTATCACATCTGCAAATATTATCCAGAGTATTCAAGCCATACAAACAAGAGAGATTAGTGTATTTAAACCGACCATTATTATGTTTACTAAGATTAATAGTGGTACAAAATCAAATATTATACCGGATACAGTTAGTCTGGAAGGCTCTATAAGATATTTTAATAAGCAGGAAGACAAAGACCAGGAGAGTCTAAATAGAAAATTTAAAAGAATCGTAGATGCAACCTGTAAATCATACAGGGCAAAATATGAATTAAAATTTGAAAATGAAAATAAGTCTGTAGTTAATAACACTCAAATGACAGAACTGGTTATTGACAGTGCTGAAGAAATATTGGGTCATCGTGATAAAGTTTTATCCTATCAAACGATTGCCGGCGAGGATTTTTCTGAGTTTGCTGATAGAGTTCCCAGTGCCTTCTATTTTGTTGGTACCGGGAACAGAGAAAAAGAATCTCATTATCCCCACCACAATTCAAGGTTTAATATTGATGAAGACACCATGTTAACCGGTGTAGAAATGCATATTTTGAGTGCATTAAATTGGAGTGGAGCTAATTTTTCTCATTAATTCCTAATTTTCTATTTCTATGATGACAATGCCAGGACTCCCGTCTGTTCCGGCATCAACCAAGGTTGATATTGATAAAGACGGAAATACAGTAGGACTTTTTTAGGAAAAATAAGCTAGAGTAGGTAACCTGCGTCCAAGTGTTAGAGAATGGGACGTTGTCTCTAAACGAAAGGGTATTTTATCCTGCGGTAGGTTATCGCGTCCGCTGCTACATATTTTTGGAACAACTAAATTTGTCTAATAACTCAATCAATTTTTATCCATTGCCGAGTTTCTTACAACCTTGTTTCGTCCATGTTTCTTTGCCCGGTACATTGCCTGGTCGGCAGCTTCTACCAGTGTTTCGGGGTCTCTATTTTGTCCAGGGATTATTGTTGCTACCCCTAAACTGACAGTTACAATATTCAACAAGCTACCCTCATTATTAATTTTGAGGTCATCCACTCCTGAACGGATTTTTTCCGCAATTATTGCAGCACCATCTTCAGGTGTATTATAAAGCAAAACAACAAATTCTTCGCCCCCATATCGAGCTACAAAATCTCCAGGTCTATTAAGGGTATTTTTAATTAAATTAGCTACTTTTATTAAACATTGATCTCCGGCTAAGTGGCCATATGTATCATTATAATTTTTAAAGAAATCAATATCTATCATAATCATTGACAAAGGCAGGTTTTCTCTCATACTAATATTCCAGCTTTTTTGTAAAGCACGGTCAAAGTATCTCCGGTTAGAAATATTTGTTAATCCATCTACCATTGAAAACCCTTTTAATTTTTCATTTGCCCTCAGCAGCCTTTTATTTACTTCACTAAGTTCACGGGTTCTTTTATTAACTTCCTGCTCAAGTTTAATATTTAGTTTTTTCACTCTTTGTATCCCCAGAATAGTCAATAATAAAATAGTGATTAGAATTACAATAAGAGTATACAATATTGTTCTGTTGATATATTCTTCAGTTACATAAACAACTCTTTTCCCTCGCCAGTTGCTGAGTATATCAGCCATGGTTCCATCTTCTTTTAGCATTTTCAGGCCGGCATTGATTGAGTTTAGCAGTTCTGTATTTCCTTTCTTCACCCCAATGCGTGAATAGCTTATTTCAACAGGTTGCTCAATAACTTGAATTCCAGTTACTCTACCCTGGGCTAACTCATATTCGCCTATCCACCTGTCTACAACAATAGCATCTATTTCCCCTGCTTTAATCATTTTAAATCCACTTGTCCAGTCAGGAATAATTACTATGTTTATTCCTTCATAACTGTTTAATAGTCTATATGGATACCCTCCGGCTTCTGTACCAACATTTTTATCCTTTAAATCATTAACTGAATTGATTTCAGTATTACCGTTTCTAATAAAAATAGAAAACTCCGATTTCAACAATTCATCAGAGAAATCATAAATTAATTCTCTTTCCGGATTTGAATTTATTTGAAGAAGGGCATCTGCATCTCCGGATAGAACTTTTTTCTGGGCTTCTTCCCAATCTGTTGCTTTAACATCAATTTTAACCACAACTTTATCGGCAAGTGCTTTTGTTATGTCAACAACAACACCTTTTGCTATACCATTTTCTTCATATATAATTGGAGCCAAGTTCTTATTACCAAGAAAAAGCAGGGCTTCTAAATTATCAGAAGGATTATTATAGAATGTATTTGCTATATAGAGAATTAACAATAATAAAACTATTATCAAGATTAGGGAAAATGACAGCTTTCTATTCACTTTTTTTATCTCCTGCCCGGAATAAATTGTAAGCCCGTTACTTTAATGTAATATATAATTTATGTATAATAAAGTTAATTGCAAACAGTCTTATACTGATACTTAATCCCAATAAATCTAATAAATCCAGAGGGATGAATAGATATTCTATTTCCCTTACAGCAATATTGAAAATATCATATTTGCAGAGTATTAGTCAATAATTAAAACAGATGCTATAATTATAATAATTTTTTTAATTGTATAATATAAATAATCTTTTTAAATAATAACAATCTGCCAGCTGGATTATCTAAAAATAAACCTTGAAATATTTTAAATGAAAAAAATCACAATATAAAAACAGGTAAAATTATAACAATTAAGCACTACTTTTATGATATACAGCAGTCAATGGTTGAGGAGATGTGTTTTATGAATGTTAATCTCATTGCTCCATGTGGCATGAATTGCAGTTTGTGCATTGCCTATCAATTCATGAAGAAAGATCTGAACAAAAAGGGATTTCACAGGAAGTACTGTCCCGGTTGCATTCCGAGAGGGGAAAATTGTACTCATATGGCGGATAAATGTGAATTGCTGGGAAAAGGAATTATTCGGTTTTGCTATGAGTGTCAGGAATTTCCCTGCAAAAGATTAAAATCACTGGACAAGCGCTACCGTACAAAATATCACATGAGCATGATTGAGAACCTCATATTTATAAGAGACCACAGTCTGGATAATTTCCTGCAAAAGGAAGAAGAAAAGTGGGAATGTCCACACTGTGGTGAACTGATATGCTGTCACAATGGGCTATGCTTAAATTGCAACCTTGATGCATTCCTTAGCAATAAAAAATACCGCTGGAACGAGAGTTAGTTTATGGAATCATTAAATGAATATATTAAGGAATATAAGATCCAATTAAGCAAAGGGATTATTCAAAAAGCTTACAGGGGAATTATGATATTTATGTCTGGTCTGAAAAATGACCTGGAGAAAAATTATCCGGATTTTATAGTAAGCTCCCTGTACTTTGGTTATATGGATATGACTTACTTTGCATTCACGCCTTCTGATTTAAAGAATAAAAAGCTGAAAATTGCAATTGTATTTTTACATGAACAGGAAAGATTTGAAGCCTGGTTAGGTGGAAGTAACCGAAAAGTTCAGTCTGAATATATTGAAAAGTTGAAACATAAAAAGATAGGAAACTATAAGCTTTCTCAGGTACTTCCAGGAGTAGATTCAATCATCGAATCAATATTGATGGAACAGCCTGATTTTAATCATCCAGAAGAGCTTAAAATGCAAATCGAAGAGAGAACGATTAGGTTTATAAATGATATTTCTTCTCTATTGGCTGAGTAAATGATAGAAGTGCACACTAAAAGTGTAACATTACCTGGATAAGAAAGTGAATATTATATAAAAATAAGAACAATAATAAACGGATTTACGGTTAAATATTTAACTGAAATACAGTTGAGAGAAATGGCTTGACAAAATCTCTTTTTTATTTTAGTATAATTACTACTAAAAGAATAGTAATAATAGTATATGAGGATTATAAAATGAGACTGTCAACCAGGTCAAGATATGGAACCAGGCTAATGCTTGAATTAGCTTTTAATTATAATAAAGGGAATACCAGTTTAAAAGATATTGCCAAAAAGGAAGGTATTTCTGAGAAGTATCTGGGTCAACTTGTGATACCATTGAAGTCAAGAGGATTAATCATATCTTCCCGCGGTGCCAATGGTGGGTACAGACTGGCAAAAAACCCCTCCCTGATAACTATAAAAGAAATAGTACAAGCCCTGGAGGGAAGTGTAAACCTGGTGGAATGTGTAAACAATCCGTCTGTCTGTAAGAGAACTTCCAATTGTCCAGTTCGGAATGTCTGGGAGATGATAGATGAACAGATTTCTAAAACTCTTAGTTCAATTTCTTTAGAAGATTTGGTTAGTTCCAGATTGAATAAAGCAAAGATAAAAGAGTATGTTTAAATAATATTTTATTGGGAGATTGATTAGATATGAAAATCAGAAAAGTGTATATGGATAATAATGCTACAACGCCATTACATCCACAGGTAAAAGAAGAGATGATTAAAGCAATGGAGGTATTTGGTAATCCTTCCAGCATGCATCAGTTTGGACGAGAGGCCAGGGTTATGGTAACAGATGCCAGGGAGGCAGTTGCATCTTTTATCGGTGGTAAACCGGAAGAAATTGTTTTTACCGGTTCAGGTTCTGAGGCTAATAATACAGTGCTTTCTATACTGGCTTGTCCGTCTAAAATGTGTGAATGCTCAGGTCTGGGAAAATTCAGAAAGATTATAACAACAACAATAGAACACCCCTGTGTTCTGGAAACGGCAAAATGTATTTCTCAGAGAGATATTGAGGTGAAATTTTTATCAGTAGACCAATATGGTAAAATCCGGATGGAGGAACTGGAAGAAGAGTTAAAAAAAGGTCCCGCATTAGTATCAATAATGACTGCCAATAATGAAATTGGCACTATCCAGGATATAAAACAAATTGCCCGGTTGTCACATAAATATGATAGTCTATTTCATACCGATGCAGTGCAGGCAGTCGGAAAAATTCCCGTAGATGTTAATGATTTGGATGTAGACCTGTTATCTCTATCCGGGCATAAAGTATATGGACCAAAAGGAATCGGAGCCCTGTATGTTAAAAAGGGAACCCCTTTTTGTCCCCTTATAAGGGGAGGGCACCAGGAAAGCGGCCGTCGGGCAGGAACCGAAAATACCTTAGGTATAATAGGATTTGGTAAAGCCTTACAGATGCGTGCAAAAGAAATGACTGCTGAACATGTAAGGCTTTTAGATTATAAAAAGAGATTAAAAGAAAACTTAGAAGACAAAATTGATAACATCTACTTTAACGGTCATCCTGATGATTGTCTTGCTAATACACTGAATATATCATTTCTCGGAGCTGAGGGTGAGTCTATATTATTATATCTCGATTTAGAGGGAATAGCAGTTTCTACAGGTTCAGCATGTGCATCCGGTTCATTGGACCCATCACATGTGCTATTATCCACAGGTATTCCTGTGGAACAGGCACATGGTTCAATCAGGATAAGTATGGGAAGAGATACAACAAGTGAAGACATTGATTATATGATTAGAGTGTTACCAAAAGTTATTCAAAAAATTAGAAAAATGTCTACAGTTAAGATTGGAGGAGAGAAGAATGAGTAGCCAGGCTAACTGGGTATATTCGGAAAAATTAAAGGATCATTTTATTAATCCACGTAATATTTTGGATGATGAAGATTCTTACCAGGATGACGGCAAAGGCATAGTAGGTAATATGAAATGCGGAGATCAGATGCTTGTAGTGATTAAGGTAGATAAGAAAAAAGGTATTATAACAGATTGCAAATGGAAGACTTATGGTTGTGCCAGTGCTATTGCCAGCACTTCTATCTTATCAGAGATGGTCAAAGGTATGACCATGGAACAAGCATATAAACTTTCTCCTAAGGATATTGCCAAAGAATTAGGCGGATTACCGGAAAATAAAGTTCATTGTTCTGTATTAGGAGATAAAGCGTTACGGGCAGCAATTAATGATTACTATAAAAGAAATGGTATGTTGGATAAAGTGAAAAATGAAGAGGCAAAAGTAGTATGTGAATGCATGAATGTAACAGATAAAGAGATTGAAGAAGCAGTGTTAGAAGGAGCAAAAACTTTTTTAGAAATACAGGAACATACCAAAGCAGGAACGGTTTGTGGGAAATGCAAGGAAGATATTTTACAGCTCTTAGATGAATATAAGAAGGAACATTTTGGAGAATAGATAAAAAAAATTAGTTAAGGAGGTGAATATCATGGCAGTTGACCCTGTTTGCCAAATGGAAATAGATGAAAAGACTTGCAAATATACCAGCGAATATAAAGGTAAAACTTATTACTTCTGCGCTCCGGGATGTAAAATGGATTTTGATGATAATCCTGAAAAGTATTTGAAGGAATCAGCTGATAAAAAAGAAAAAAAAGAACCACCGCCATTTGCACCTTGTTAATTAAAAAAATTATATACAAAATGTAAGTTAGGGAGGTGAGAAATATGGCATTTGATCCGGTTTGCAAAAAAGAAGTAGATGAAAAGACAGCAAAATATAAAAGCAAAGTTAGAGGAAGAGTGTATTATTTCACCGACGAGGAATGCAAGACAAAGTTTGATGAGGATCCTGCTAAATATCTGGATAAGAAAGACAAAAATGAGCCGCCGCCATATGGGCCTTGTTAGATAAAATATTCAGGATTGGGCTTGAATAGTCTCTGTAGTCATTACTTATCTTCAGGCTCAATCCTGATTTATTATTGACTTTGTAGAATAGAATTTGTAGAATAGAATTAGCAAACATTAATCAAATATTACAGATAAAATAATAATTTATTTTATTTCATAGCTTAGAATCATAGGTAAATTAATTTTCTGTTGATTAAGTCTCTGCAAACAAACCCATGAAGAGGAAATTAGTATGACGAAAAATGAACAGCATGAACATGGTTTAGATAATACACAGAAACTACAGCACAAGAATCACGAAGAACACCAGGAACATCAGCACCACGAACACATGATTGAAGATTTCCGAAGGCGATTCTGGTTTTCTTTGATATTAACTCTCCCTATCCTGATTTTATCTCCCCTCATACAGGAAATTTTAGGTTATGAATTCACTTTTCGTTTTGATAATTATATATTATTTGGCCTTTCTTCCCTGGTATATTTTTACGGTGGATGGCCTTTCCTGACCGGACTGATTGATGAACTGAAAAAGAAACAGCCAGGCATGATGACCCTGATTGGAGTGGCAATTACGGTTGCCTGGGGCTATAGTTCAGCTATTGCGCTGGGATTGGAAGGTAAATCTTTTTTCTGGGAATTGGCAACATTAATCGATATTATGTTGTTAGGTCACTGGATTGAAATGAAATCAGTGATGGGTGCCTCCAATGCTTTACAGCAGTTAGTACAGCTAATGCCTTCAGAAGCTCATTTAATTCAAAAAGATAATGAAACAAAAGATGTAAAAGTCACTGAACTTAAAAAAGACGACCAGGTATTTGTAAAACCAGGTGAAAAGATACCGGTTGATGGAATTATTGTTGATGGTAAAAGTCATGTAGATGAGTCAATGGTTACAGGAGAATCCAAACCGGTAGGAAAAGAAGTTGATAATAAGGTTATTGCCGGTACGATTAATGGGAACGGTTCGCTGACGATTAAAGTCGAGCAGGTAGGTGAGGAAGCTTATCTTAATAAAGTTATCAATATGGTAAAAGAGGCTCAAAGCGAGAAGTCTAAAACCCAGCATCTTGCTGATAAAGTCGCTTTCTGGCTGACACTGGTATCCCTTTCAGTTGGTTTCATCACTCTAATCGTATGGCTGATATTAGGACAGCCATTTGTTTTTGCCCTGGAACGCATGGCCAGTGTTATGGTTATCACATGCCCCCATGCATTGGGGTTGGCTATTCCTTTAGTTGTGGCAATTTCAACATCCCTTTCCGCACAGAGAGGCCTGTTGATTCGTAATCGTACAGCCTTTGAGAATTCCCGTAAAATATCCCTACTTGTTTTTGATAAAACCGGAACATTGACTAAAGGGAAATTTGAAGTTCTAAGATATGGAACTCTGAATGATAATTATAAAGATAGGGAAATATTAAGTTTAGCCGGTTCGGTTGAGTCAAAGTCCGAACATCCGCTGGGGACAAGTATTATGCAAAAGATAGAAGAGGAAAAAATCAAAATAGCTGAAGCAAAGAATTTTAAAGCAATTACCGGCAAAGGTGTTGAAGGTGAAGTTGATAACAAAAAAGTTAAGGTTGTTAGTCCGGGTTTTCTAAAAGAAAATAGCATCAAGATACCGGACGATGCCTACAAAAGCAGCCAGGAAACAATTGTATTTATCCTGGTAGAAGAAGAATTAGCCGGATTTATTGCCATGGGTGATGAGATAAGAGAAGAATCTTATGAGGCAATTAAAATATTAAAAGAGAATAATCTTAAACTTTATATGATAACCGGGGATAACGAAAAAGTTGCCAAAAGTGTAAGCGATGAACTGAATCTGGATGGTTATTATGCCGAAGTTTTACCTGATCAGAAACTGGAAAAAATCAAAGATTTTCAGGCTAAAGGAGAATTTGTGGCTATGACCGGTGACGGAATCAATGATGCGCCTGCCCTGGCTAAAGCAGATGTGGGCATTGCAGTAGGCTCGGGAACTGATATAGCTGCAGAAACTGCCGATATTATCCTGGTTAATAGTAATCCTGTAGATATTGCTCATATGATTTTATTTGGCAAAGAAACATACAAAAAAATGATTCAAAATCTAATCTGGGCAACCGGGTATAATATAATAGCAATACCCCTTGCTGCAGGTGTATTGTATAGCTTTGGAATTATAATTAACCCTGCAATGGGAGCTGTTTTTATGAGTTTAAGCACAATTATTGTGGCTGTTAATGCTCAGTTGTTGAAGAAAAAAATTATTTAATATTTTTACACCCTTCTTACATATCTTCAACAGACCCAAACAGTGTATTAAAAGCCTCTGAAAGAGTTGGGTGGGCAAACATACCATCACGCAAAGCCGTGTAAGGCAGATTACCAAGCATTGCTATTTGAATGGCACTCATAAGTTCTCCTCCCTCAATTCCCAGAATAGCTGCACCGAGTATCTGTTTTGTTTTATGGTTAACAATTGCTTTCATAAAACCTTTTGTTTCATCTGTTTCAATGGCTCTGGCAACCCAGCTCATGGGAATTTTTGCTATCCGGTAATCGTATCCCCGCTGTTTGGCCTGTTTTTCATTAAGTCCGATACGTCCCAGTTGAGGATCTGTATAAACCACATAAGGTAAGAGTCTACCGGAAATAGTTGCCTTACCCCTTTCTAAGAAATTTTTAAGAAGTATTTTATGGTCATCATAAGAAACATGTGTGAAAGCAGGACCACCTTTTACATCTCCTATGGCAAATATCCCGGGAATAGAAGTTTCCAGATAATCATTTACCGGTATGAAGCCTTTCTTATCAAGAGTTATTCCTGTTGATGCAGGATTTAAAAAAGAGGTATTAGGCACTCTTCCAGTGGCTACCAGAAGATGACTCCCCTCAATCGTTTCTGCTTTCCCATTTACCTTGACTGATAAAATGATTTTATCTCTTTCAGAGAACTCAATGTTAGTAGTATTTGCCTTTAACAGTATTTGTAATCCTTCCTGTTGCAGAATTTTTGTTATTTCTTCAGCTACATCTTTATCTTCTAAGGGGAGAAGTTGGTCCTCCAATTGAACAATAGTCACTTTGCTTCCGAATCTGTGGAACATCTGACCGAATTCCAGGCCAACATATCCACCCCCGATAATCAGTAAATGTTCCGGTATTTTGTCGATTTCCATAATTGAAGTTGAGTCAAGAGCATTAACCTTATCAAGACCGGGTATGGGAGGTTTGGCAGGACTGGTACCTGTATCGATTATTATATATTCTGATTTAATAGTTTGTTTTCCGCCTTTAGAAAGGGATATTTCCAGCAACTTTTTTCCTGTAAAACGGGCATTGCCTTCAATCAAAGTAATATTGGATTTTGAGGTTAATTTCTTCCAGTTACCATCTCTAAAATTTTGGACTATTTTATTTTTTCGTTTCAGTATCTTTGCGAGATTAACAAACGCATTTTCAAAATCAACTCCATAATCCTGTGCTCTATGGATAAGGTGGGCAATTCTGGCGGAAGCAATCATGGTCTTGGTTGGCGTGCAACCATAATTTATGCATGATCCCCCGACATAGGCACGTTCTACCAGGGCGATTTCCCATCCCTTATCAGCCAGAGCTAAAGCAAGGGGATTCCCTCCCTGACCGGAACCTACAATGATGGCATCAAAACTTTTGGGTTTATTACTCATTTTTTTCTCCTTTCCGGAATATTGATTTTAATATTTTAGACTGATTCTTTTTTCAATAAGGCTAAAACTTATATCCAGCAGGACCGCAATCATAATAGCAGGAATGGCACCTGTTAAAACTTTTGGGATATTAAAGTTGGTTAATCCTTCAAAAATAAGTTCCCCTAATCCTCCTGCGCCAATTAAGGAGGTAAGAATTGCCACACTGTTGGCAATAATTGCAGAAAATTTAATGCCAGCAAAGATAGCTGGAAAGGCATGTGGAAAACGGATATAGCGTAAAATTTCCAGTTGATTAAGACCAATCCCCCGGGCCGAATCAATATAAATAAAATCAACATCTTTTAGACCTGTAAATGTGTTTTTGAACAAAGGCAGGATAATCCGTAAAATAATTGCAAAAATAGCCGGTTTAAATCCTATGCCCAAAAAGGGGACCACAATTGCCACGACCGCAAAACTGGGAACTGCCTGAATCAGGTTGGCAAAAACCAACAAAATTGAAGCAAGATAGCGGTTGTAAAGAGATAAAACAGCCAAAGGAATAGCAATGATAATTGAAATCAAAAGTGCACTATAAGCTAATAAGAGATGCTCTCCAACAGCATTTAAAATAATATCATAATTAATCATATCCATATTTCCGATTTAAGATTTTTTCAATCAAACTTCCGATAGAATCAACCAGGACTGCCAGGATACCAATCCATAATCCGGTAACAAGAATAATATCTTTATCATAAAGATGAATTCCAGTCTGGATGGGTCCGCCCAGTCCGCCTGCAGCAATCAATCCCCCCAGGGTAATTACTCCCATGGTAAAGACGATTGCAATTCGGATTCCGGCAGCAATCATCGGCAGGGCAAGGGGTATTCGGATATTCCACAGGATTTCCCTCTCTTGCAGTCCCATTGCCCGGGCACTTTCCAGGTATTGTTTATCAACCTGGATTAATCCCACATAAGTATTTCTGGCTACCGGTAAGATAGAATAGAGGATAGATGCTATCATGGTCGGTTTGTATCCAATTCCAAAAAAGGGCATCAAAATAACCAGTAAGACTAATTCGGGTATTGTCTCAATCACATTGAGTAAATTTAAAACAATACCCGATAAATTCTTTTTATTATAAAGGAAGATACCAATGGTTATACCTATAGCAATAATAAACAGCAAAGCAACAAAAACCATAGACAGATGTTCAATCGTTTTGATAGTTAATTGCTGATTTTTCCAAACTTGTACTATCATGTTAAACCAACCTTGTTAAAAGCTCATTAGCAAGAAGAATGCCTTCCGGTCTATTTTCCATTACTATACCAATAAAATTATTAGCTTTTTTCATAATATTCATAGCAACAGTCACTGATTCACCCGGTTTAAATACTGGTACTTCTGATGCCAAATTGCTTAATAATTTATCGATGTTAGCATATAATTGATTTAACTTAATCGTTCCAATATAGTGCTGACCCTCTAAAACGATTCCAAATTCAATTTCGGCTTCTCTCATTTTATCTATTGCTGACTCAGCTGTTTGATTTGCCTGGAAAATATATTTTTCATCCAAGGGCAACATGATATCCTTGATTGTTAAATTATCCAGATGTCTGAATTTTTTTTCTGATTCAACAATATCGGAGATGAAATCATTGGCAGGATTAACCAGTAATTCATTTTTGGTAGCCAGTTGAACAAGCTGTCCGTCTTTTAAAATAGCAATTCTATCTCCAAGTCGAAAAGCTTCTTCAATGTCATGAGTAACAAAGATGATTGTTCTTTGCAGTTTTTCTTTCAGGCTGATAAATTCTTCCTGCAATTGTTTTCTCAGGATTGGATCCAATGCTCCAAAAGGTTCATCCATTAGCAGTAGAGGTGAATCCATGACCATAGCGCGTGCCAACCCGATACGTTGTTGCTGGCCCCCGCTTAGCTGTTTTGGTCTGCGGTTTATAAATTGATCAGGTGGGAGTGAGACCAGTTCCAACAGGTCTCTTACCTTACTGCTAATTTTATCTTCAGTCCAGCCTTCCAGTTTGGGAACCAGTCCGATATTTTCCCTGACTGTCATATGGGGAAACAAACCAATTTGCTGAATAACATAACCGATATTCTTTCGAAGCAGAACCGGATCAAAATCCCGGACATCCTGTTCATTAATAAGGATTGTCCCTTCATCGATTTCCACCAGGCGATTTATCATGCGCAGGAGGGTTGTTTTGCCACAACCGCTGGGTCCCAATAAAATAAGCAGCTCACCCCCTTGAATATCCAGGGAAACATTCTGAACTGCAGTAACAGAACCATATCTTTTAGTAACATTATCAATTTTTATTTCATTGATTTTCTCAAAAAATCTATTAGAAGAAGTCATCAGGCTCCTCTACTATTAAAAATGATAATTAATTATTTGATTAGTCCTTGTTCTATCAGATAATCACGGGCGATATCAGCTGCCTCTTTTTTATCAATATCATAAAATTTATTCAAATGTCGCATGGTTTCAGTGTCAACAAGGTCTTCCAGGGTCTTAAAAATTTTCATAAGTTCTTCGTTTTCACTGAATTCTTCTCGTACGATAATAATTGCATCATAGGGAGGCAGGGCACCTAAATCGTCTTTTACAATAGCTAAATCATAAAGGTCAACACGAGCATCTGTGGTATAGGCACCGATAGCATCAACCTGGTTATTTTTAATTGCTTCATACATCAGGGTAGGTTGCATTTGCCTGACTCTGCCAAAGGTAAAACCATAGATTTTATCAATCTGTGGTAAACCGTCAGGCCGGGAGGCAAATTCAGGATCGGTTGCCAGGCTTAAATCAGCAGCATATGGTGCCAGATCACTTATTTTTTCGATATTGTTTTCTTCCACCCAACTTGCTTTTAACGCAATAGCATAATCGTTGCTAAAACCAAGTTTTGCGGCAATGACAATCTGGTCCTGCTCTAATAATCCTTCTTCTACCTGCTGGTATACCTGTTCAGGATTCCATTGCTCAAGAGGGGGTAATTTTAAAATAACATTATAAGCGGTACCGGTGTATTCAATATAGGCATCAATATTTCCCTGTTTTAATGCCTCATAATTAACCATAGTACCTCCCAGTGCGGTTTTAACCTCTGCCTGATAACCAGCATCTCTCATCAGGTGTGCAATCATGTAAGATAATATATATTGTTCATTAAATAGCTTAGATCCCATAACAATTTTATTGTCCTGACCCAGGGCGAGCGATGAACACAAAATAAACACTATTATAACTATTAGTATCAAAGAAAATTCTTTAATTCTTTTCATTTTTTCCTCCTATATTTATTTCAATATTTAATTGGTAGATAATAGTTAAAAGATTTCACCAAACATTTAATTTATTTATTTGTATCATATATTTTTATTAGGATACCATAAAATAATACAATAAACTAATATTGATTACATGATGATTACATAAAATCACCTGCATTAAATAGTAAGCCAATAAGCAAAAATACCATTCTAAGATTTTTTAAATCATAATCTTTTCTCTGGCGAAATATCGGTCATAAATAAAGATTCCTACATTAGCCAGGGCAAGTGCAATAAATCCGGCCAGTCCGGTTGCCCCAACAGTCAGGTCATTTCCTCCTTTTATTACCATAAGCGGAAGTCCGATTGTTGCATTAAGCGAGCCATGAATAATGGCTGCTGCAATAACCGACTTTGCTTTTAAGCGCACATAACTGAAAATTGGAGATAGCAGTAAGGTAAATATGATCATCATAAAGACACCGGCTTGAGGATGCTCCGGGTAGTTATGTCCCTGAAGAATAATTGGAGCATGCCATATTCCCCAAACCAAACCGATAATGATTGAGGATTTCCAGAAACCCAAATAACCTAATTCTTTTTGTAAAAAACCTCTCCATCCTAATTCTTCACCAAAGCCGGCAACTGCATTAATGGTAATTCCGGCAATAAGACCCTGTAGCAATCCAATCCAGAATGGGTGA
>Ga0334892_1002146_pt1 | contig 14796 bp, 11 predicted proteins | sample GraSluR3_MG_4_FD_207213 | JGI IMG/M metagenome (GOLD analysis project Ga0334892, IMG submission 207213) | Sludge microbial communities from methane-producing bioreactor in Wageningen University, Netherlands - Granular Sludge_15_04-R3 | ecosystem: Engineered > Bioreactor > Anaerobic >...
TCGGAGCAAACACGGTGAACGGGCCTTCGCCGGTCAGAGCGCCGACAAAGTCGATGGTCAAATCTTCCCTTGTAAGAGCAGCGACCAGAATGCTAAAATCATCATTACTGGTGGCAATGTCAACCACGGTTATAACCGGTGGCAGCAATACAGCATCAATTACATGTACCACGCCGTTGTCGGTTACAATGTCGGCAGTGGTTACCTGCGCACCGTTAATAAATACACCTTCGCCGGTGATGGTCACCGTGATGTCTTTACCAAGAACGGTTTCAATTTCCTGTCCGTCGCTCAGGTCGGTGCTCAGTGCCTGTCCGGCTACCACATGGTAAAGCAGAATGTCGGTCAGCGCGGGAATGTCGGCCAGCAGCGCTTCAACCGTACCTTCGGGCAGTGCTGCAAATGCGGCATCTGTGGGTGCAAATACGGTGAACGGGCCTTCTCCCTGCAATGTTTCCACCAAACCGGCGGCTACAACTGCAGCTTCCAGAGTGGTGTGGTCTTCGCTGTTCACAACGATGTCAACAACGGTTACAACCGGAGGCAGCAATACGGCATCAATTACATGTACCACGCCATTGTCAGTTAAAATGTCGGCAGTGGTTACCTGCGCACCGTTAATAAATACTCCTTCGCCGATGATGGTCACCGTAATATCTTTTCCGAGTACGGTCTCAATCTCCTGTCCGTCGCTCAGGTCGGTGCTAAGGGCCTGTCCGGCTACCACATGGTAAAGCAGAATGTCGGTCAGTGCGCCTGTCGGGTCAGCCAGCAAAGCATCGAGTGTTCCATCGGGCAGTGCTTCAAAAGCGGCATCTGTGGGTGCAAATACGGTGAACGGGCCTTCGCCCTGCAGTGTTTCCACCAACCCGGCAGCTACTACGGCAGCTTCCAGGGTAGTGTGGTCTTCGCTGTTTACAACGATGTCAACCACAGTGGTGACCGGTGGTAACAGAACGGCGTCAATGACGTGAACCACGCCGTTGTCGGTTACAATGTCGGCAGTGGTTACCTGCGCACCGTTAATAAATACACCTTCGCCGGTGATGGTCACCGTGATGTCTTTTCCGAGTACGGTTTCAATTTCCTGTCCGTCGCTCAGATCGGTGCTCAGTGCCTGTCCGGCTACCACATGGTAAAGCAGAATGTCGGTCAGATCGCCTGAAGGATCGGCCAGCAAAGCATCGAGTGTTCCCTCGGGCAGTGCTTCAAAAGCGGCATCTGTCGGTGCAAATACGGTGAACGGGCCTTCGCCCTGCAGTGTTTCCACCAACCCGGCAGCTACTACGGCAGCTTCCAGGGTAGTGTGGTCTTCGCTGTTTACAACGATGTCAACCACAGTGGTGGATTTGGAAGAAAAGTTCAAAGCCGTTACAGCCAGAACTGTCAGTAAGAAAAGTCTAAAATGTTTCATGATACAACTAATTTTTTGTTTAACTTAAACTATGAAACATGAAACACCTAAAAATGTTTTACCATTCTGAAAAAAATTTAAACAATTTTCATCAACATTATGACTGACAGAGGAAAAACATCAATATTTACCAGGGCATTATCGATTTAATAAAGATTATTGATGAAAGAAAAAAAATCATCGGGGATAAAAAAGAAGAAAAAAAATCGCGAATTATTTCTTTTTCGATTTAAAATAGTATCGCCACAGCACCTTTTTCAGTTCCCGTGCAATAACCTGATGGGCGACTATTTCAACATGGGTGTAATGAGGCAGGTCTTTTTCAGCCTGCGCAATTTCCCGCTCAGTGATATCCACCTGGTAAAGAACCGCAAGCAGTTTATCGGAATTGTACCGGAGGAGTTCGCCAATTTGACCGGTCAGTTGTCCGTGAAGCTCTTCATAGGCATTTCCCACAACTCCCGAGAAAGTTATCTCCACGCCAAACATCCCAAAATCTTTCATTATTTGTTCAGCAGTTTCGCGCACAATTTCGGCCCTGTCCAGAAACCCTCTTACGTTATCATTTCTTATTTGCGGCAGTTTCATCTGGCAGATTGTTTTGAATGGATGAAAGTACAATAAAAATTCAAGAAGCCAATTTTTCCCGAAGAACTGAAACAAAATGTTTTTTATAACTTTGACAAAAAACCAGTATTCGATCTTTATCCAAAAATTAAAGTTTAAAATAATGATTAAAAATGCCGTCGTATTCGTTTTGATGATTTCAGTTTTTGTTGTTTCAGCACAAAAAGCACCTGTTCCCGAAGAGTTTAGCACTCCAACAATCCAGGTAGGATTGGTTGTTTCTGATTTGGAAAAAGCAGTTGATTTTTACACAACTGTTATTGGCATGACCCGAACAGGGAATTTTAGCGTATCCGGGGAAAAAGCCAAAGAACTGGGACTGACCGACGGACGCAGCATTGATGTCACCGTTCTCAAACTGGAAGACAGCGCGCAGGCAAACGAATGGAAGATGATGAGTTTCGGCAAAAAGGATGAACATCCTCAACAGAAATACCTGCACGACGATATCGGACTACAATACATTACCATTTTTGTAAAAAGCATTCATCCTTTTATCGATCGTATTAAAAAAAATAACGTTGAAATTTTGAGCGGAGCACCTTCCACTCTTGATGACGGAAGAGGATTTGTTCTGGTACAGGACCCCGACGGAACATTCATCGAACTAATTGGTCCTCAATAACCTGCCTGCAACACCAAAGTACGCTGGAAAATATTAAGAATTATTTCATGCAGATTTTTTGAGAATACCTGCAAAAATTTCTAAATTCGAACAAAATTTAAAACTGTTCGAAACATTACAGAAAAAGAGAAAACAATGACAGGAAAACATGCTAAAAAGCCGCACTACAGGGCACTCACACTGGGAGAAGAAATTTTCAACAGCATCACTCACGGAATTGGCGCATTGCTGAGCCTTGCCGGCCTGGTGATACTGACTGTTTTTGCAGTAAAAAATGGTGATGTGTGGCACGTGGTAAGTTTTACCATTTTCGGAACATCCATGTTTTTGCTTTACCTGTCCTCCACGCTTTATCACAGCGTTACCCAGACAAAAATCAAAAACCTGTTCGCCCGGTTCGACCATGCCGCCATATTTTTACTCATTGCCGGAACTTACACTCCCTTTGTTTTAACCACCATTCGCGGACCACTGGGATGGACCCTGTTTGGGATCATCTGGGCCCTTGCCATCATCGGCATCGTTATTCGCTCAATTTACCTTACCCGGTTTAGAAAACTGATGATGTGGTTTTACGTGGCCATGGGCTGGATGTTTCTGATTGCCATTGTTCCCATGGTAAAAAACCTTCCGCCCAACAGTCTTACCTTCCTTTTTATTGGAGCAGGTTTTTACTCGTTGGGGGTTATTTTTTACGCCTGGCGCAACCTGAAATACGGGCACGGCATCTGGCACCTTTTTGTTTTGGCCGGAACCATTTCCCATTTCTTTTCGGTATTGTACAGCCTCGGGTAACCACCGCTCATTTTACCTGAAATTCGCTCAAAAGATATCCTTTGAAATGGCTAACATTTCATTTAAATGTTCCATTTTTGTGGTAAATAAAAACGAGTGTCATGATTTTCAGATTTCTTATTGCCGCAACTGTTCTGTTAATTACATCCGAATTTGCTGCCGCACAGCAGGATTACGCAATTGTAATTCACGGTGGCGCCGGCGTAATGTCAAAAGCGGCCATGAGCGAAGAGCGCCAGGCCGAATACAAACTGAAGCTGGAAGAAGCCCTGAATCTGGGTGAAACAATGCTGAAAAACGGAGCCACTTCCACAGAAACCGTTGTGGAAGTAATCAAAATTCTGGAAAACTCTCCCCTCTTCAATGCCGGGAAAGGAGCTGTTTTTACTGCTGCGGGAGAAAACGAACTGGATGCTTCCATAATGGAAGGAAAAAACCTGAACGCCGGAGCCATTGCCGGTGTGAAAGACATTAAAAACCCGATTGAGGCTGCCCGCACTGTGATGGAAAAATCGGAGCATGTGCTTTTAAGCGGTAAGGGCGCATCTGAATTCGCAAAGGAGCAAGGTCTCGAAATAGTAAAAAACAAATACTTTTTTACGTCATCGCGTTACGAGTCTCTCCAACGGATACAACAGCAGGAAAGAGAACGCACTCCCTCTGACAATTCAGGAACGGTAGGCTGCGTGGCTCTCGATGTTTACGGAAATCTCTGTGCAGGAACATCGACGGGGGGAATGACCAACAAGAAATACGGACGCATTGGTGACTCGCCGGTGATTGGCGCCGGAAATTATGCCGACAATAAAACCTGCGCCGTTTCCTGTACTGGGCATGGTGAATATTACATACGTCTTGGATTTGCCCGCGATATTGCTGCCCTGATGGAATACAAAAACCTTAGCGTGGAAGAAGCTTGCGCCGAAGAAATTAGAAAACTGGGGGAACTGGGAGGTACCGGCGGTGTTATAGCGCTCGATGCAAAGGGCAATGTATCCATGGAGTTTAATACCGGTGGAATGTTCCGGGGCTACCTGAAATCTTCCGGTGAAAAAGAAATTGCTATTTTCGCAGAGGAATAATAAAAAGAACGCCTGATTGATATGAATTTTCTGTATCCCACATTTTTATTTGCGCTTTTTGCCATAGCTATCCCCATCATCATTCACCTGTTCAGCTTCAGGCGCTACAAAACCGTTTATTTCAGCCATGTCGGTTTTCTCAAAGACATTAAAAAGGAATCGCGAAAAAAATCGCGACTTAAACAGTTGCTCATGCTGCTTGCCCGCATCCTGACCATCGTTTTTCTGGTATTTGCCTTTTCGCAGCCCTATATTCCCACCGAAAATGAAGCCATTACCAGCTCAAACCAGATGGTGGGTGTTTACATCGATAATTCTTTCAGTATGAACGCTCTGTCGGAGGAGGGACAATTGCTGGAACGGGCACGGAACAAGGCAGCAGAAATAGGGCAAAGCTATCCGGCCGGAACCAAATTCAGGCTGCTTACCAACGACCTGAAACCGCGGCACCAGCACCTGTTCAACCGGGAGCAGTTTATTCGCCAGGTGGCCGATGTTAAACCCTCGCCTGCCGTAGTTCCCCTTTCGCTTATCCACAACCGGTTCGAAATGCAAATCAATACCGACGCGCCCGATGCACAAAAAACCTTGTATGGCATCTCCGATTTTCAGCGCAACATTACCGACCTTGAAAATTTTTCCGGCGAATCGGTTTTCACCTATTTTATGCCGCTCATTCCCAACCAGGTAAACAACCTCTATATCGACTCGTGCTGGGTAGAGGTGCCTGCCCACGGACTGAATCAGGAAGAAACCGTGTTTGTGAAAATCAAAAACAGCTCCGATGAGGATTACCAGAACCTGCCGCTGAGGCTTTTCCTGAACGATTCGCTCAAATCCATAACCAATTTTTCGGTAAGCGCCCGGAACGAAATCACCGCCAGCCTGCGCTACACAAATATGTCGCCCGGCATTCAACTGGGAAAAGTGGAAATTACCGACTACCCGTTTACACACGACAACTCGTGGTACCTCAGCTATTTTGTGGAGCCCCGCCTCAAAGCACTGGCAGTTTACACCGACACCCCTGGCTCGCAGGAGGGACTGAATTATATTTCGGCGCTGTTTAGAAACGATAATTACGTGGAGCTGGAAACCATGTCTATACAGAGCCTGCAAATCAGCAAACTGGCCGAAAGCAACGCCATCTTCCTCATCAATCCTGAGCGTTTTTCCTCCGGTTTTTTAAATGAACTTGAATCGGCTGTCAGCAACGGCACGTCTGTGGTGCTTTTTCCGCAATTGAGCAACCAGCCATTGACAAATAATCAGTTTTTACAGAGGTTTGGGGCAAACATCGTGTCGGGTATCGATACCACAGGGCAGGAGATTTCGGGAATTGACTTCGACAACCGGTTTTTCAGCAATGTATTTCAGGAAAAAAAGGAGAATGCCCTGTTGCCCAAAACCAAAGGACACCTGAAGTTTTCAGAAAATATCCGCACCAGCGAAACCAAACTGCTCTGGTTTCAAAACGGCGATAAGGCGCTTTCGGTGTTGCCATACGAAAAGGGGAAAGTGTGGGTTTTTGCTTTTCCGCTGAACAAACAAAACGAAGCATTTGCGCAGGACATTATTTTTGTTCCTTCGGTTTACAACATTGTTCTGAACAGCTTGCCCGACCAGCAGATTTCATACACGATCGGTCGTGAGCAAACCCATTTGCTTCCCCGAAACATCAGCGCCAACCTGGAATCTACCTTCGGGGTGGAAAACCACGAAACCGGCGACCGGTTTATCCCGGGAGTAAATATTTCGGAACAGGGCATGCGGCTCGACCTGGGCGGTTCCATTCAAACAGCGGGCCATTATCTTGTTAAAAATGAAGGCGAAACCCTTGCATCGCTCTCGTTCAATTACGACCGCAGCGAATCCGACTTAAGGTATTTCAGTCCGGCAGAACTGGAGAATCGCATGGAACAGCACAGCCTCACGAAGGCATCGGTTATCACCGATGTTTCATCCAACTTCTCAGAAGTTCTCCGTGAAATTCAAAAAGGGAGGCAGTTCTGGAAGTGGTGCCTGGCGCTGGCTCTGTTTTTCATCCTGGCCGAAGTGCTGATTGCCCGGTTCTGGAAATCCTGAAAGAAAACAGAATTAATTCCGAAATACCAACCCGTCGTTTTCCACATCTATTTCAATGGATTTGCTTTTGTCCACCTGGCCTGCCAGAATTTTGCGCGACAATTCGTTCAGCACCTGTTTCTGCAAAATCCGTTTTACCGGACGGGCGCCAAAGTGCGGATCGTAACTCATTGCAGCCAGCCAGTCGATGGCTTTTTCGGTCAGACTTATTTTCACATCGGAACCAGACAACCGTTTTACCACCTGATTGAACTGAAGTTTAACAATCTGGTTGATGTCAGTGCGTGAAAGCGGCGTAAACACAATGGTTTCGTCAATGCGGTTCAGGAACTCGGGCCGGATGGTTTTCCGCAACAGCTCCATCAGTTTGTTACGGGTTTCTTCCATTACCAGGCTCATATTGTCATCATCCAGGTTTTCAAAACTTTCCTGAATGAGGTGCGAACCCAAATTGGAAGTCATAATAATAATGGTATTCTTGAAATTGACTGTCCGGCCTTTATTGTCGGTCAGCCGCCCGTCGTCGAGCACCTGCAGCAATACGTTAAATACATCGGGGTGCGCTTTTTCAATCTCGTCGAACAGCACCACCGAATAGGGTTTGTGGCGCACCGACTCTGATAACTGGCCGCCTTCGTCGTAGCCCACGTATCCGGGAGGACTACCGATTAGCCGGGTAACCGAGAATTTTTCCTGGTACTCCGACATGTCAATGCGGGTAATCATATTCTCGTCGTTGAACAGGTATTCGGCCAGCGCTTTGGCCAGCTCGGTTTTTCCCACGCCGGTGGAACCCAGAAAAATGAACGAACCGATGGGGCGTTTCTCGTCCTGCAAACCGGCCCGGCTGCGGCGCACAGCATCCGAAACGGCTGCAATGGCTTCGTCCTGTCCTACCACGCGTTTATGCAGTTCATCTTCCATGTGCAGCAGTTTTTCGCGTTCGCTCTGCAACATTTTGGAAACCGGAATTCCGGTCCAGCGGGCAACCACTTCGGCAATATCTTCGGCATCTACTTCCTCTTTAATCAGATTGTCGCCTTCCTTCATTTTATTAAATTCCTGCTGTAACGCTTCGATCTCATTTTCAGCTTCTTTTATTTTTCCGTAACGCAACTCGGCCACGCGGTCATACCGGCCTTGCCGTTCGGCTTCTTCCGCTTCAAATTTGTAATCTTCAATTTCTGCTTTCTTTTTTTGAATGGAATCGATAACCTGCTTTTCACTTTCCCATTTGGCACGCAGATGCGATTGTTCCTCTTTCAAATTTGAAATTTCTTCACCCAGCGAATCCAGTTTTTTATGGTCTTTTTCCCGTTTAATGGCCTCGCGTTCAATTTCCAGTTGTTTGATGCGGCGTTCAATTTCATCCAGCTCTTCGGGCACCGAATCCATTTCGAGGCGCAGTTTGGCGGCAGCTTCGTCCATCAGGTCGATGGCTTTGTCGGGCAAAAACCGGTCGGAAATGTACCGCTGCGACAATTCCACTGCTGAAATAATGGCGTCGTCTTTTATCCGCACTTTGTGGTGACTTTCATACCGTTCTTTTATACCACGCAAAATAGAAATGGCGCTGAGTGTATCGGGTTCGGCCACCTGTACCACCTGAAACCGGCGTTCAAGCGCTTTGTCTTTTTCGAAATACTTTTGGTACTCATTGAAAGTGGTGGCCCCAATGGCGCGCAGCTCACCCCGGGCCAGTGCCGGTTTCAGAATATTGGCCGCATCCATGGCGCCTTCGCTTTTACCGGCGCCCACCAGAGTATGAATTTCATCTATAAAAAGAATCACTTCTTCGTTTGAATGAACCACTTCATTTACCACTGCTTTCAGCCTTTCCTCAAATTCGCCCTTGTATTTGGCGCCGGCAATCAGCGCCCCCATATCGAGTGAAAAAACCTGTTTGGATTTCAGATTTTCAGGCACGTCGCCACGCACAATCCGATGGGCCAAACCTTCGGCAATGGCGGTTTTACCGGTACCTGGTTCGCCAATCAGAATCGGGTTGTTTTTGGTTCGACGGGTAAGAATCTGTAAAATCCGCCGGATTTCCTCATCCCGTCCGATTACCGGATCAAGCTTTCCGGAACGGGCCCTTTCATTCAGGTTCAGGGCAAACCGGTTCAGCGAATTGAAGCGGTCTTCAGCGGTTTGACTATCCACTTTCGAACCTTTCCGCAGCTCTTCAATGGCTTTTTGCAAATCTTTTTTGGTAATGCCGTTGTCTTTCATCAGCCGGCTCACCGAATCGCCTGCATCGAGCAGTCCCAGTAAAACATGTTCCACCGAAACATACTGGTCGCCCATTTCCTGAGCCAAAGCCAGCGCTTTTTGCAATGCCCGGTTGGCTGTGGTCGAAATATAGGGTTCGCCGCCGGTAACCCGCGGATAGGATTCTATGATTTTATCGGCCGCCTGTTGAAAAATGGAAATATTTACACCCAGCTTTTTTAACAGGAACTCAACCACGTTTTCGGCTGAATGGGTCAGCCCTTTCAAAATATGCCCGGTTTCAATGCTCTGCTGATTGTTGCCCTGTGCAATTTGAAATGCATGTTGAATGGCTTCCTGTGCTTTTATGGTAAAATTATTCAGATTCATGACTTCATTTTTTTTAATAAATTCAGTCATCCACAGCAAATAGCAATCCATAAATTACTGACAGTCAATTTGTCACACAATACAGTCCGGGGTATGAAAATTTTTCTGAAATGTGCCCGGGAGGGTGATTTTTTGGCAGAAGATAGGGAGAAAAGTGAGAAGAAAAATCTGTCTGAAAAAACCATACGTATCGTTCCAATAAAAACAAACCGGAAGAGATTGTTAAACCAAAAATGGGGTAGAATTACAGGATTGTGGTTGTTGTGACCAGTCCGCCCCGGTATATACCGGAAGGGGGCAGTTGTTAATTATAATCTGAACCTGGAATTAATGTACCTTTCCACCTGCAACCAAATTTCCATAATTAACTGATAATGTTCACCTAACATATTCAATCCCTGAATTACTTCATCTGTAACAAATGGGTATTCATGGGTAACTGTATTTCTGGTTTCGCGAAGTAACATCCAATCATCAGCGCATGAAATGATATTAAGTTCTTCCAGTTTCGTCAGCCTGTCGATAAATGGCAATCCTTTAATTTCTTCGCCGAGATTTTCGAGGATGGCCGGAAATAACTTGCCTCCCATACTATCCTGTAACTTTGAGAAACGAAAAATCAGTTGGTCAAAAAAACTTAAATCTTCAGGTTGTAATCGCAAATATTTTTCTCTTTCGAGAGGAAAATGGAATTTAATTTTGTTCCAGGCAAAACTCATGCGTTCGGCATGAATAATACAAAGCTGAACCGCTTCTCCCAATTTGTCTTTTTTCTCATCTGTCATAGTTCCACTTTTTGATGATTAACGGAACGGTAGAAATTTTTCTTTTGCCTTGTACTGGCATTGTCAAAAACCACATCGATTTTCCGGTCACCAATTTTCGATTTGAGTTCTGCCAGAAAATGAATTTTTGCTTCTACTGTAAATACAGCTTCATTGACGTTATTCATAAAAAGATCGATATCACCTCCCTTTTTAGAATCGTCGGTTCTGGAGCCAAACAAAAAGACGGTGGTTTCCTGCCCGAAATGCTTTCTGGCGATTTTATTTATGGTTTCTATTTCAAACGGACTTAAACGCATGAAGCAAAGGTATTAAAACTGTTTGAAAAAACCACAAGAATGGAATATGTCGGTCCTCCTGAAAGAAAAAAGGTGCATCAATTCTTCACCAGTTTCCGGCTGTAAACCGTCCGGTTTTCTTCTGTAACAGTAAGCAAGTACATTCCTTTGGATACATCGGGAAGTTCTACCTGTATTTTGGAGGCATGAAATGCATCGACACCTGTTTGCCGGTAAACCGTTTTGCCGAATATGTCGGTAACCGTTATTTCTATCCGGCTGAAAGCATTCTCTGTGTTGTAATCGATGTAAAAGCGGTTTTCAAAAGGATTTGGATATACATTAAACCCCGACTGGGCAACCACATCGCTGTCGGTGGAAAAGCTTTTCTGAATTTCGAGATTATCGATGGCCCAGCCCCAACCGGTTACGGAATGATCGGAAGCAAGTCTGAACCGGAAAAGAACGGTGTCGCCGGCAGAAAAACCGGTGTCTTCGGTTAAGTTAATGGTGTTGTGCTGATACATGTTTTGATTGCCAACCACCTGAGATTTGGTATTCACGGTGGAGCCCACAAATGCCGAAGCCCAGGGTTCATATACCCGCGAGTCATATCCCGGCGTTACAGGCAGCCATGTTCCACCGCCGTCTTTGCTTCCTTCCACAATCACATAATCCCAAAATAATTTATCCTCCCAGCCAGTTCCCGGCTCTCCGGGTTCCACCAGCACTACCTCGTCGTAAGACATTTGTCCCCCTTCCTGCAAAATAACCGGATACCTCAGCTGTGCCATCAGATTATAATATGCATCTTCTATTGAAGAAGCGGGATAGGGATGGCGGGTATGCAAACAGTTTCCTGAAAAACCGGCAATTCGCGAAATATCGAAATCAGCCAGCACAAAATCACCGGCGCTGTTGCTGAATTCGGTAAAATAGCTGGCCACAGGATCTTTGGACTGAAAAACACTCACCTCGTAAAAACCCTGCGAGGGAAGCACCTTTGTATTGCCGGCAGCAGCCAGGTCTTCAGCTGTTAAACGATATTCCAACACACTGTTTTCTGAAATCCCTGACGGTAGGATTAGTTTTCCTGCCCAGGTTTCTTCGGTAATATTATCCATATAAAGCGGTTCCTGCATTTTTCCATTCAGCCGGTATTCCACTTTCACCGATTTTATGCCGATATTATCTGTGGCAATTGCCCCAAGGAAAAGCCGGTTAGCGCCGGCTGAAATAATTTTTTGTGGATTATGGGCCAATACCGGAGCTTTGTAGTCGGGTCCAACCCTGAGAGAAAATGTTTTGCCTGGCGCAGCAGCGGGCAACTTATACAGCCGGTTGCGTTCGTTCATCACCAGATAATACTGAAAATTGCCGCTGTTGTAACCAAATGGTATTTTCCCGGCAAAATGTTCAGATACTTTATCGTAAGTAAGCAGGACAGAATCAACCGTTTCAAAGTTATCCCACGAAAACATGACTCTGGCCACAGGTTCGTACAATTCCACTTCGGTGGTAATTTGAAAACCGATGGGCAATTCGGCAACAGGTGTTTCAAAATCTTTCAGCTCTTTAAAGTCGAAGGTAACGGTTCTCCACCCCAGCTCAGCAAGAATATCCAGCACTTTTTCCCCGGGGTGATGAATGGCGCGTCCCTTCATAGCCCAGGGGTCCATAAGTCCGTTTCCGGTAACCAAATGATAAATGCTCGCTCCATCTGTCCACTCTTCCGGTGCAAAAACATACGGAATGTCCAGTGGTCCGTCTTCGGTTGCAACGGTTTGAAACTTCAGGTTTCCCGAGGTAAGCTCTCCGTGAAGCGATTCCGAAGGCCTGGAAAAAACCGATTTATCGGCCAGTTGCTGGTTCAGGAGGTTGAAAATAAAATAGTCGTAAATGGCGGGCAGGTCATTCCCGTTGTTGAAATATCCCATGTTGCCGTTGCCTTTAAAAAACCCGGCAAACCCAAGTCCATGTGCAATCTCGTGTAAGGCTGCCGTAACAAAATCGTAGCTGGTTTCGGGGGTTTTTCCATCGAGGCCGAAATACCAGGAAGCGGCCTGGTTAAAAGTGCAAACGATATCGCTTTGGCCGGGGTTCATATCCCTTCCCCGCAGTTTTTCAGCCAGGGCCACGGGATAATAGACATCGGAAACAAGGGCGCCTTCAAAGTTCATATGGAATGTAGCCGGTTTGCCGCAAGCCAGTAAGTTCTCTTCCATCGGGCCCCAGCTGGCCTGAATAGTCAGCGGAACAGAAGAAGAAATCAGGCTTTCCCAAATGGAAACAGCATACAAAAAAGACTCTTTCGCTTCCTCCGGAAAATCATGGAATGTGACAACGAACTCAGACTTTCCGACTTTTGCAGATTTCAGCCCGGCCAACTCATCCGGTGGTGCAATAAATGTTTTTTCAACCTCGCCGGAAGCAAAGTTAACGGCAGGTTCACCCTTGATTTCCCCTAAGTTACCGGCTTTTTGTGCCTGTACAAAAAGAACAACCATTATCAGTCCTAAAAGTATTCCTGTCCGTTTCATGTCTTTCCGTTTTTGAAAGTTTATAATTATCAACTAAAATAATTGATAATGAAACAGATATGTCTATTTTAGGCACTGATTCAGGGGGTTGGAAACTACGGAAAAACAGCTTCAAAAACGGATTGAAAAGGAAGGAAAAACAGATGAAAAAGAAGGTTAAAAATGCTGATCGGGGAGGGATAAAAAGCTGTTACTTGAAAAAGTTCAGGCTGTAGCTGACCATGATTTCGTGTGTACCATTGTTGTAGGAGTTCAACTCAGAAAAGCTGAGATCGTAAGAATACCCGATGAGAATATCGTCGGTGGCATACACCTGTGCCAGCAATCCCCAGGAGTCGCCCCAGCGCATCATGGCGCCAAACCAGAAACGGTCTTTTAATCCGCCCATAGCTGTTATATCGAACGCAATGGGCGCATTTTTAACGATTTTCAACATGGAGTGACCCTTTATTTTGATGTCTTCGTTTACAGCAAAGGTATGGCCGCCCATCATATAAAAGTGTATTTTTTCACGGCCCACATATTCCGACGAGTACTGCTCGCGGCTGATGACATTTTCCACCAGTTTGGGCACCGAAACGCCCAAATATGTATTTTCAGAAAAAAGAAAACCACCCACGCCGAAGTTCGGCAGGAAGTTTTTAAAAATATCGCGCTGGTATATGGGATCGGGGTCGATGGTTTCCAGCTTCGTCAGGTCGGCCCGGTAAAACGAGAAGCCTCCTTTCAGTCCCAGGCTCAGCCGGAAATCCTGGTTTAGCCGTACCCAGTATGAATAGTCGAAATAGACTCCGGTTTGGGTTAACGGGCCGATTTTATCCGACAACACGGAGAACCCGACCCCAATATCCAGGTCTTTTACCGGTGTATGAAAGGAGAATGTACGCGTACGGGGCGCCCCGTCGAAGGCCACCCACTGGTTGCGGGCTACCACCATAAAATTGCCGATTTCTTTGGTACCGGCAAAGCCCGGGTTCACAATCAGCAGGTTATCCATATATTGGGTGTACATGGGGTCTTGCTGTGCTGTAGCAACGCCACGGCTGCCTCCCAAAACCAGAAGCAAAAGCACCAAATACGCTATGTTCTTTCTTACTTTCATCTCATTATCTGTCTAAATAAACCGAACCTACAATGGGTTTTTCCCCGTTGCCCAAATCGAGCACATAAAAGTAGGTTCCCGTTGGCAACTCTTCGTTGCCCAGTCTCACGCCCGTATTCGATTTACCGTCCCAGTATTGTGGAGCAGTGTCGATGCCGTAATTGTCGGCCCGGTAAACCCGGTTGCCCCAGCGGTTGAAAATTTCGAGCGTATTGCCTTCGTAAAATTCGATGCCCGGAATCACAAAGTAGTCGTTCACCCCGTCGTTGTTGGGTGAAAACGCGTTGGGAATGAGAAACCGGAAATCGTTTACCAGCACAAACACCGAAGCGTCGTCGCAGTTGTTGTGCACATCGCAGATGCGGTATTCAAAGCGGTCGGACCCGTGATAATTGCGTCCGGGAGTGTATTCTACGGAAAAGTCGCTGAAATCAATCACCGCCGAACCGTGCAGAGGTTGAACGGTAAGCCGCAGCGACAGCGAGTCGAGGTCGTTGTCGGGGTCGTAATCGTTATCCAGCACATAAATTTTTACCGGGGTACGGTACTCGGTGGTGTCGTAATCGTCGTTGGCCACCGGCGCATAGGTGAGCAGGCCTACGGTCACCGAATCGGCAGACGTACAGCCAAAACGGTCTGTGACATAAAGCACGTAAGTACCGATGCTACCCACTACCGGAGTGGCGGTGTTTTCGCCGCTTTCAATCACTCCGTTTTCGGTGGTCCACAGGTAATGCAGCCCCTCTCCGCTGCTGTTGCTCCCGTCGAGCAGGGCGGTTTCGCCGACATACATCCAGACATCTTCGCCGGCATCGGCCATCGCTTCCGAAACGGTAATCTGCACCGAGTCTTTGGCGCTGAA
>Ga0334892_1002160_pt1 | contig 14711 bp, 17 predicted proteins | sample GraSluR3_MG_4_FD_207213 | JGI IMG/M metagenome (GOLD analysis project Ga0334892, IMG submission 207213) | Sludge microbial communities from methane-producing bioreactor in Wageningen University, Netherlands - Granular Sludge_15_04-R3 | ecosystem: Engineered > Bioreactor > Anaerobic >...
CCGAAGGTCGGTATCAACAGGATAAACCAAACCCAAAGCAATCCAATTATCCGTCAGATTAACAAACACTCGCGGATCTAAAGGATTAGTTCTAACCGCAAATCGTTTGCTCAGGTCTTGGCGCTGTTCAATGGCGTCGGGTAATAATTGTTGGTATTCGGGATGGTCAGTGACAACATTGGTCAGGATTTCCACCGCTTTTTGCCAATCCGCACCATAAGGGATGGGGATTTTGATCTCATCCCAGATATAGTGCAGGTGTCCTGAATAGCTGTAGAGGGGTTCTTTAAAGATAAAGGCATTGGATAGGGTGACAATGCGACCTGTGTTATGATCACCAGCCAACCAGTTTCCGATTTCCATGATGGTTGTACGCAGTATGCTGATATCGATCACATCACCTTGAATCCCCCCGGTTTCAATCCGGTCACCGATCACAAAAGGTTTTCCTGAGATAATCGTCAACCATCCCGCAAAACTGCCGATGATTTCCTGTAGCGCGAAGGCAAGCCCTGCCCCCAAGACACCAATCGCCACGGAAACATCCCCCAAGCGCTCGATCCAAATCCCATACAGGATGATAACAGTGATAATGGTGATGACATATCCCAAGACTTTACGCAAGGCATACCCACTTTGGCTGTATTTTTCACTGCGGTTCAAAATATATCGGCTGACCGCTTTGCGGACAATCGCTTGGATGATAATTACTACAGCCGAAATGATCAGTTTTCGATAAAAATCATTTGCCCATATTTCAGCGATCATTTGAAATTCCTTATTAGATTACTGGATGAAGGCCATTTGCGATACCCCACATTCATAACCATGGTGTAGGATTGATCTTTCGGAATCAGGTTCCGTTCATTTTGTGTGTTTTGACAGGCATAAAAACGGCCGAGTGCCATACCAGCCATTCCAGATGGTGCGACGTTTGAGTATCTTTAAGGTTGTAATAATTATACTGCTAAAGCCGGGCAGTACTTGTGCTCGAATATGCGACGCAATATCCACGAGATTAATTGAAGTCCAGCAATTGCTCAGGCAGCCCTGCTGCTGAAGGGTGCCCTTGCACGCTGAGTAGTTACGAACCCCAGCGATTTTTATGGCAAACTCTTGACAAAACGACTCTTTTATTGTACAGTATTCCTGTACAGAATGGAGAGAAAAGAATGACTATTCAAACCACATATACTCAAGCCCGGGCTGGGTTGGCAAAATTAATGGATCAGGTTACACACGATCGCGAAGTTGTTGTGATCCAGCGCCGGGGAGAAGAAGAGGTGGCAATGATCGCTGCTTCAGAGCTGGTGAGTTTGATGGAGACGGCCTATTTGTTGCGCTCACCAGCCAATGCTGAACGCCTGCTTTCAGCGCTTGGGCGCGCCTTGAAAGATGAAGTCCAACCATTGTCCGTGGATGCCTTACGGCAAACAATTGAGCTTGATTAGAAAAATGCGCAGGGCGGTTTTCCAACCGGAATTTATAGAAGATCTGCGCTATTGGGTTGAAACGGATCGGAAACTAACCCTCAGGGCTTTTGATTTGATCGAAGCCATTTTGCGTGACCCCTTTTCCGGCATAGGCAAACCTGAGCCACTCAAATACCTGGCGATAGGCGCATGGTCACGACGTTTGAACCAGGAGCATCGTATCGTCTATCTGGTCAGGGATGAACAGATCGATTTCTTACAAGCACGCTATCATTATTAATTAAGAACTAGACGCTTCAGACCCTCAGCGAGCCGCGGAACCCCCTGGCGCCGTAGTATGACTCGGCTCCATTGTGGTAAACAAAGACCGTGTTGTAGCGGCGGTCACAGAACAGGGCACCGCCTAGCTTGCGAATTTCAGAGGGTGTCTTGATCCAGCTCGATGTTTTCAAATCGAACGCGCCTAGTTTCTGCAGTGCGCGGTATTCATCTTCGGATAACAGCTCAATGCCCATGGTAGCGGCCATATTCACGGCGCTGTCACCTGGTTTGTGGGCTTTCCTGGCTTGCAGTGCTTCATGGTCATAGCACACGTTTCTGCGGCCTTCAGGACTTTCCACCGAGCAATCATTAAAAAGGTATTCGCCCGTCTCTTGATCATAGCCTACCACGTCCGGTTCACCGCCTGTTCTTTCCATTTCATGCAATGACCACAGTTTTTCAGGGCTGGCTTCCAGCCTCGCTTGCACCGCAGCCCAATCCAGACCCTCATGGCGGTGCATGTTACCCTCAAAACGGGTTTTCAATGTTCTCAGGAGTACTTCATAATGTTCAGGTAATAATTCTTTACTATTGTTGTGTTTTATGTTCATATGTAAATATTAGCTCTGGGGAAGAGGTGAGTCAAGGGGATTGGATATTACCTGATCGACAATGAAGCAGCTTGATCAAGAAGCAACTAGAAGCTTTGAGAGCAGGACATCCAATCTATGTTGACTTCAAAGCATCTGATAGGGCGCGTTCAAGCAGATTGAGCAGGCCTAAGCGCTCACCCCAATGATATAAATAATCCTGATCAAGAATGTCATCCTGAACCCGGATAACGCCCAACACATCACGCCACTGCTGTTCGGAAATCTCACCACCCATACGGAACCAGATTAACTTGGCCAGGATGATGTCTTCTGCGGTGGTGAAGAAAGCCCGGTCATTTGGATGGTCACTTAAGGATTGCTGCACGCGGCGCACCATTTGATTTTGTTCAAAAGCACCCTGTCCAAGAGGAAAAATATCAATTCTGAACATCGTATCTTTGTGGATTAGATTAAAACTGCTGTTGTGTTGAAGTGCGTTGACAATTGCAGGCGGATCAATAAAAAATGTACCTTCAAGCTGGGCTGTTATTTTCTGTAGATGGTCTATCTGTAAATCAACAATCAAATCCGCATCCATGGTCGAGCGGATGGTTCCATGGATTGTAGAAGCTAGGGAGCCGCCAATGAAGTACCGGATCCCCAATTTTTCAAATACCCTGGTGACCAAAAGTGTAATCCGGATGGGTTCGGGAATTAGTAAATCAGGATGCATAGGGGGCGCGACCATAGACTTTTCGTGCTAACTCAACACCGAGGATCAAGTCAGCCAGGCGACGCTGGATGATATCTGGCGGATCCTCCGGGTGGCGAGTGCGCAGCCCAGAAAGTGCCAGTGCTCGAACCGTGGCGTTCATCTGTGCCAGTAATTCTAACTTGCGCGCTGGACTGGCCTGCCGCAGCAGTTTATACTGTAATGCCTCGATCTCGGATGATGTGTCAGTTAGATCTGAGAACATAATTAAAGTATAGCACAGGGAGCAGCAAAACATTCCAGGTTATATGGGTCGCGGTGGCAAGATGTTTATCTCTTCAGTGGAACTACACACCAGCATCTTGTGGCCTTGGTGGGTTAAAACGGGAAGCAAGAGCGAGAGCATCCCTCGTCTAAATCAGTAAGCCAGACAGCCTGCCTCACGAATCCTTGACTAAGTTATTCAACGCGGTTCAGCGGCCACAAGTAATCACCAACTTGAAAGAATCACTCATTTGGATACACTCCCCAGTACAGATCATCAAATTGGGAAACAAAATCTTCCGAAAAATAGTCAGCATATTCTTCCTGGCCCTGCAGATAATATCCAAAAAACGCGACCGCAAAATGATTTATGCGGCTTTTATTTTCTGGTGTACCTACCATCATGTGTTGCTTATCGATAAAGGATATTAAAATCCTTTCAGAGTTCACGAGGTGCTCATAAATATAACAGGGTGACAACTCATACGAAATGAGCTCATCGTCTGTCCCTGCAATAATTAAGGAAGGGATATTGATCGCAGCCAATCCCTCAACCCCGTATAGCCAGGCTGAATCAGGTGCCATGGGCATAATTGCCAGGATTCGATCATCCGTTGTTGCCTGCCACAGTCCCTCAGAAACCGTTGATATTTTGTCACCCACTTGTGAAGAAAATTCATCCCACCTTTCCGATAATTTGCAGAAATATTCTATTCCGATAAACTCCGGTGGGAAATCAAGGCTAGGAGCCTGAGCACATTGGGAGAGAAAATACTCAGGGTTAATTCTGGCTCCACCAAGAGCCAGGGAAAATAAACCACCTGAGGAATATCCCCCCACTCCCACCCGAGTGGTGTCCAGAACATCACCCAAACCCTCGGGAGGATTGGAGGTTAGCATGTCCAACACGTACAGAAAGTCAAGTGGCAGATCTACCACATAATTATTCCATGGCATTGAATTTGAAAAACCTGGAGGATCTACAATCGCCATTACAAACCCATGCGATGCAAGATGGGATTGGAATAAATACGAACCCGAATCATGATCGGTTAAGATCAGCGGATAGGGCGCACCGCTCAAATCGGGTTCACTATCGGTATCGGTAATTATTAGGCCTCCAGCGGTTTGCTCCAATGTTGGATACCAAATTGTGAGTTTTATCGCACGGTCCATACGGCTCTCATCAACAAGTATGTGAGTTTGCCTGCCTACAAAGTAAGGACCCGGTTCCGAGAGCGGAAAAGAAACCGATTGTTGGGTAAGTAGTGGGATTGTAGCAGTCGCCGGCGGCAGAGTTTCAGTAGCCAATTGAGGGCTGCATGCAGATAATGTCAATCCAATCGTCAAGGCGAGCATAAATACAAAGAATTTATTTTTCATATTTCACATCCCTCCAAGGATCTTGTGTCTTTATTCCAATCGCTCACCAAATTTTTCAGCCGCCTAACTTAGGAGCTCATGTGCTGCCGGTTAGGGCTTTGGTGATGGTCTACCAGAACCCCAGCTTGCTTTTGGCCCCCGATTCACCCCGCCGCAGGCGATCACATTCAGCGGGGGATGGGCGGACCACAGGCCTTTTAGTGAGATTTGATGTTCAAAATGGTCGCAATCACATACAAAATTGCATAAACCAACCACAATGACCGGCTTAGAGGCCAAATTGGCCACCAATAAAACATGACTGAAGCCAGGTACAAGAGCACATATGGAATTAATACCGATAATTGTAGGGAGTTCCGAAATGGTATTTGTGCCACATAATCAACCCAATAACCAAAAGCAGCAAAAATCAGGAAGAGGAATCCCCCCAGCCAGAATGTCCAGCTCTTGCCACCGCGCAAAAGAACAATGCTGATGACAACGGCAGGGATACTGAGTGCGTAAACAACCCAACCGAACTTGATGGTATAGCTTTCAAAGAAGGGCTTGCGGATTGCAAAGTGGACGATGAGCACAATTTGGAGTAGAAACGCCCAAATGATAAACAGCTTGTCGAGATTGTCAAAATGCTTCCAAGCAGACAACAAATGCCTCCATCTTCTTACCTGAGACTGCTGCTGAATGTTAGACGATGCTGGATTCTATTATATTAAAATAATATCATTTAGTTACCTTAATGTCAAGAAAATACTGCCATAACACCTTTTTATGCGCACAACAATTATGAATTCGAAACCTTAGTATAAGCCGATCACCTTCAAAACCAGGGAACAATTCGACCAGCTTTGTATTGCAATCCGGTTGAAGCCACATTCATTTAATAAACATAACTGGATACCAGAGGTTTGTAACGGTCAGTAAGAGTGGGGGAATCCTTTGCCCTTATCAGTAATTTGGAAAACCGGAGTCATGTCTCGTTTGCGACATCGATCAACTCGGTTCAAAAGATAACAGTAAATTAAGGCGAATATATGTATTTAGGTATCCATTCCTGGTGGCATCAAATGAGGGTCAAGACATTCCTGTTCAAGCAAAAAATCCAGGTGATCCAGAAGCCAAGTTAGCAGTGTCATCCATTTCGGATCTGCTGTGGTTGGGGCCTGCAGGACAGCAGCGATACCCGAAGCCATTTCAACGGGTAGCTTCTCACAGCGAGCGTGTGCGAAGGATACTAACCGCTTCTTGCCTGGGTGCAGCGTATGATAAACGGTAAAGATTACATCTATATAGCTTGCTAACAAAGCCTCCAAGTGGTGATTGATGCTGACCAGATTCCAGCGGTTGATAGCCTTGGTCAATGGGTTGGTATAAGGTGGAAAGATGTTCCATAGAACAGGATGGTTGCGGGCGAAAATATTGTGCCGTAAAGCTTCAGGATAATCTAAACTGACTCCCTACAAAATTACCCAAATTACTTGCTTTGTTCTTTACGACCCGATGTCTGAAATAGCGTAATTTGCATGCCGTCAGGGTCTTGGAGACGTGCGTTATAATCACCCCACGGAGTCATGGTAGGTGGATGAACCAAAGTTGCCCCATGAGCGAGTAATCGCTCCATCGCTTTTTTCAAGTCAGGCACATGAAGGGCAAACCGAATCTGCCCGCTGATGCGTCGCCCTACTTCGATTTGGTCAATAGTTTCTGCCTGTGCTTCGTCGAAAATCTCTAGGGTAGCGTTTCCCATGTTGAGCATAAGTGCCTGTCCTTGATCGTTGTTCCAAATAGCGGCCGGTTCAATTCCCAGTCCCTGGCTATAGAATTTTGCCAATCGTTCATAATCACTTGTTGTCAGTGCAACACGCAATTCATAAATAGGATAGTTTGATTTTGATGCGGTCATTGGTAGCAGATAATCCTTTCAAAATTTCAATTTCGCCAAACCAACAAATGTCTCGAATAAACCTAGCGCCAGTCCACTTTACAGTGCACGCTTTGTTCAGTGGCTCTATGCATGGTAGAGGTATTTGCCATAAAAATATCAGGCTCTCACTAAGGTATTTTATCGGTGCTTCATTTGATGAGTAGAAGATTTCGCCCCAACCAGATTGTCCAGATGGGGTACAGAATATAATTCCCGAGCCACCCAAAAAACGCAACATAGAGATACCACGGCATGGTGTCCATGCTGTCAATTCCAGCGAAAATTCCTGGAATACCCAGTAGACCAATCGCCATGAATGCGCCTGCGATAATCCCGAAAATGAGCAGGTTGTGGGGCAAAGAGCCTCCATTTAAGAGCGCATAACAAAATGCCGTTAACCATAAGCCAATCAGAGCAAACCCGATACCTGAATACCATCCAGCCAGCACAAAGTCTGTGAAGCCGAAAATGCTCATGATCGATCCGATGATAGTAAAAATCGCGCCGACAATTGTAAGACCAAGCGCAATTTGACTGATTAGCGGAAATTGTGCTTGATACATAGAATATAGCAACCACGCCAGAGCCACGCTTGAGATACCGATAAGGCTATTGAACACATCATTTACAAATCCAAAGGATTGTTTTACTGTATACATTAATGTGAGGAAGATCACCGCAAGGATGGCTGAGGCTCCTGTGGCGATTGCGATCCAGCCAATTGTCGCGGCTGAGAAGTTGCTTTCTGTCATGAGTTTCTCCTGTTTCACTATTAATCAATTTGGTAAAAGTCTAAGACAGATGCGAATCTCTTACGGAGCTGACCAACGAATGCATTTAACTCAGCCTTGCAGCATTGTTAGCATGATCTTATCCTTATGAACATTTTACACCGTTTGTGTTGTGTTTGATCAACAAGAATTGATCCATTTTTCCGCCAAAATCTTTCTTGCGCCAGTCCACGACAGGCTTATGTTGAATAATTACACTTGCTGGGTAGAGAAATCGGATCAATCGCCTTGCCTCTGATACACCTAATAACAGAATCCGCTTATACATACAGGATAGGGGTGTCAAATATCAAAGAGGGTATAAAAAAATGCCCTCCAAAACTGGAAGGCGCTCTGTTTATCGAATATTTGTTTACTGGGTTGCCATGGCGGGGCGAAACTTGTACCCATAAACCAGCATACCCCGCTCGTCGCCATCCGAGCGCAATTTGCGGGAAACTTTCTCAGTTTTTATTTTCGACATGACTGTGCAGACCTGTTTAGGTAAGGTGTTGGGCTAAAGACTGTCCATTATTCCAATTGCCAGTGATTTAAACAAATGCTTTATTTTTTGGGGATGCCATTCCACCAGCATCTTAACTGGCCAGCGGTCTGGTTCATCTGGAAAATTCAGACAGCGATTGAGGGCAATCGCAAACCAATAAATATCAAAACCAGGGTCTTTTTGCTTTGCTTTTTCAAGCAAGATTTTATGGTCGAGATTTTTCAGGATGAAAACAAATCAACTGCATCGCGCGGTTCGGCTCTGCCGTAATACGCCAATGTTTTATCAACGGACAGGTCTTCATAATTGTTCACCCATATACCTGGCGGACAAAGCACAGGATCATGAAACCGGTAAGGGGAATCTAATGCGAGATCAACTTTTAAGGTATCATCGTCATCTGTTATCAACCACTCAACATAACTTGTGAGCCGCCGGATAACCTTAACATGCAAACCAGATTTTTTTACATGGTCTTCAAATTGAAATGAGATCGGCTGAATCAAACCATCTACAGAAGTGAAGAAGTCTAAATCATAGGAAAGGCGATGACCAAAGTAATACTACGCGAGCGCTGTACCACCTGTTAGATAGAAAAAGCTGTGATCGGAAATTTTAACAAAAACGTGGATAAATTTGAGTTGAAGCGGTGTTAACAGCTGATGCGATTGTGGTTCCATGGACTTAACCTTCCCGGGCTTCCAGGAACGTTCGCCACAAGCTTTCAATATCTACCGGTAGGTGGAGGTGATCGATTTCCCGCGCTACTTCATTAAAATCCAAGTGACGGATATCCTCCACAGTGCCATACGTCAGCACCTGTTGTAGGAACCAGCGTCTTTGAAATGGATCGCTGAGGTCTATCTCATCATCACTCCATACCAGGTGACGCGGCGGCTTAATCTTCCCATTCATAACTTGATTATACATCAGAACAATTTCCTGACCCTGCTAACAAAAAACGCCTTCCAAACAGGAAGGCGGAGGAAATGCTGAATTAAAAATATATGCTACATGGACATCATTGGGCGGAACTTATACCCATAAACCAGCATGCCGCGCTCGTCGCCATCGGAGCGCAATTTGCGGGTGACCATCTCGACCGGCATACCGATTCTAACCTCGTCTTCTCCTAAATCTGTCAATTGTGCGGTGACAATTGGCCCTTCGACCAGCTTGATCAAAGCCACAGTGTAAGGTGCCTGCTCTTCAAACCCGGCTGGCGCAATCCCCATCCTGGTGAAAGAATACACCTCACCTTTTCCGCTGAAGGCATAGGAGGTCTTGGCTTCACCGCCGCATTCCGGGCAGACGTCGCGGGGTGGGAAGATCTTAGCTTCACAATGAGGACAAATTTCGCCCACCAGAGCGTAACGTTGTTTTCTTAATCGCCAATGGCGTGGAACTTCCATAATAATCACTCCTTGAAAAAACTTCATCTGCCTTAAAACAGGCATTGGGCTATTTTCTGATTATGAGTTTACTGAAATGGGACTCTCAGAAACTATCAAACTTCCTGATGACACTTATCATAATAAAAGAAACTCGAGAAAATTTTTGTTTCATAACAATAAATTACTACAAATATTGATAGTGTTTGTAGAATTAGAAGAATGCCAAAAACAAGATTAATGATATGATTTGGAAAAGGAAATCTGGCTCAAACACCAGGAGGTATGGGTCAATGACCATCTTTTTGTTGGATAACACTTTACAAATCGATATCTTCTTCGAATGTGAGTACCAGGACCTGGAGGATAATATCTGTGTGTCCATCATTGAACGCTGCCCTCCTAAGGAGCGATTATTGCGCTCTGGTGAAACCCATATTTTCTTAACGCCAAATGAGGCGCACCAATTAGGTGAAAGGCTGCTCAAGGCAGCCCAGCACAGCCATGCCGACCCTCAGGACCAGGGGTCGTAATCCCATGCATTTATATCGTCTGCGCGTAGGATGAAATTGAGGGTGCTGGTATGACTGTATCCCCAGGATTCACATTATGTTTCCTGCTGCATGGCGACGAGGTCCTGATGCTCCACCGCCGGTTTCCTCCCAACCAGGGGTTGTGGAACGGTGTCGGTGGGCATATTGATGCCGGTGAAACGCCCCGCCAGGCGGTCATTCGCGAGGTAGCCGAGGAAACAGGTTACCAGATCGACGCTCCACAATTTGCTGGCTTACTCACCTGGGAGGGGTTCGAGATTCCCCCAGGTGGGATCGTGATTTTTACAGCCGAGGTTGATCACAAGGATTTCGTCACCAACCATGAGGGTGAGCTGGCCTGGCATCCGCAAGACTGGGCTTGCACATCAGCAGATGTGGTGGATAACATTCATGTATTCCTACCAAAAATCCTGGCAGGGGCTGAGCCGAGTCATTTTCATTTCGTTTATCGGGATGGGCAGCGCGTTGAAGATCATGTCTCACATCTCCCGCTAGACTTTGAACTTGAGCAGCCTTATCAGCCTGAAGCGGGTTTATTTGAAGAGCAGTGCGGTGCCTTCACCCTCAGTTTTGATAAAGAGCGTTTGCAAATTGATTTCATTGAAGATGTTCTCGCGAATCAATCTTATTGGGCTCCGGGGCGGACTAAATATGTCATTGAGACGACCATCCAGCATTCGGTTTGCATCGGTGTTTATCGCCATGGTTTGCAGGTAGGTTTCGCCCGCCTGGTGACCGATCAATCCACCTTTGCCTGGCTGTGCGATGTGTTTGTTGATATAACACAGCGTGGCCAAGGTTTGGGTAAATGGATCGTTCAAGCAGCCTGTAGTTATGCCGATCAGTTAAAAATCGATCTGATGGTTTTGAGCACTCGGGATGCGCAGGGATTGTACAAAACTTATGGCAGTTTTCGTCCATTAGATGACCCCAGTAAATGGCTGAAACGCATGCACCCAGACCGGGATTAAGTATAATAAATGGAAGCGCCTCTGAAGGGTGGGGATGTGGTGTGGTGGCGAAACCGCCACACCACACCCCCTATTCTCCCTCATGCTGAGTAGTTACTAATAAAGATCACCCGTAAGGAGATGTGATGATGGAAGTCAAACAAGCTGAATTTACGATCAGCACGGATCAAGATCAATTACAACTGGATGTTATCCACGGATATCTGACTGAGGAGGCTTATTGGACCACCGGCCGAACGCGTGAGATGACTGAAAAATCAATCGAGAACGCTCTTTGTTTTGGTGTTTATCACCAAAAACAGCAGATTGGTTTCGCCAGGGTGATCACGGATTACACTATCTTTGCCTACCTGTGCGATGTTTTTATCCTGAGTGATTACCAGGGGCAGGGTTTGGGCAAGTGGCTGACTGAGACCATCCTCAAGGTTTTAGATGATGAGGGTGTGCGCTGGACGATGCTGGCGACCCGTGACGCTCATGAGCTGTATGAGGATTATGGCGGCTTCCAGAAGCTTTACCTGCCGGAAAAGTGGATGGGTCGGGTCAACCCGCGCCTTTTACGCAGCTCTGGTAAGGCATACTCTGCACCCGGTGATTTGTTGTAAAATCAACCTTAAGATGGCGTCTAAAATTGCTTAATATTTATCGTAACTACTCAAACAACCCAACTGGGGGGGTAAAATAACGGCTTCTCCGCCATATTTCACCCCCTAATTCTCTCACGTGCTGATCAGTTGCCATTTGCCTTTTCATTAAGCGCGATTATTAATAGTCGAATGTTCTTCAATCCGTATCTGGTGGGATAGATTTAATTGATTGAGGTTCGTTTAACTGAACGGGATACGATTCTTTAGTATAATAAAAGGGGTCTGGATCATGTAAGCGAAGGGGGTAGCTGGACCCCTGGGTACGTTGTTGAATAGTTCTAAAGCACCAAGTGGTGAAAAGGGAGTGAGGTTTGAAAACAATCGTAGCAGGCGCTATCGGTGAATGCGTCCATGTTGCTGGGATCATCAACTTTTTGCGGCTGGCTGAACAAGCGGGTTGGCGAACGGTCTTTCTTGGACCTGCCGTCTCACCGGAAGCTATCATTGAAGCTGCCCGGAGTGAAAAGGCTGACCTGGTCGGCGTCTCCTACCGACTGACACCGGAGACCGGTGAACGGCTGTTGGGTGAATTTGCGGAAGCTGCAGATGAACTGCACCAGCAAGGTGTGCGATTTACCTTTGGCGGTACACCGCCGGTGGCAGAACGAGCCAAGGCGCTGGGCTTTTTTGAGGCTGTCTTTGATGGAAGGGAAACATCGGATGTCGTTTTGGCTTATCTGCGCGGTCAAAACCCGGAGGCGGTCAGCGAAGCGGATTTTCCCCAAACGGCTGTTGAACGCATCCGATGGAAACAACCCTTCCCCATCCTGCGCCATCACTACGGTCAACCCACACTGGAAGCGACCCTGCAAGGCATCCGAGAGATCGCCGAAGCTAAAGCCTTGGACGTGATCTCCTTAGGGATTGACCAAGATGCGCAGGCGAATTTCTTTCACCCGGAACGCCAAAATCCACGTCAGAAAGGTGCGGGAGGCGTGCCGGTTCGGTCGCCTGAGGATTACCAGGCGTTATTTGAAGCCAGCCGCACAGGAAACTATCCGCTTCTACGCACCTATTCGGGCACAGATGATTTCATCAAGCTGGCTGAGATGTACTGCGAGACCATTAACATAGCCTGGTGTGCGATCCCAATCTTCTGGTTTAACCAGATGGACGGCCGTGGACCCTGGGGACTGTCTGAAAGCATTCGAGAACATCAGCAAGTGATGACCTGGTACGGTGAACATACAATCCCGGTTGAGCTCAATGAACCGCATCACTGGGGGATGCGTGATGCCCCTGATGTCCTCTTTATCGTGTCGGCTTACCTTTCAGCCTATCACGCCAAAGCCTTTGGTGTGCATGATTACATCGCCCAGCTGATGTTTAACAGCCCACCCGGGACATCGGATGCCATGGATCTGGCAAAAATGCTGGCTTGCCTGGCGCTGATCGAACCCCTGGTAGACGAAGGATTTCGGATTTGGCGCCAAACCCGCACCGGGCTCTTGAGCTATCCCTGGCAAGATGATGCAGCCCGGGCACATTTGGCGGCCAGTATTTATTTACAGATGGCGGTTAAACCCCACATTGTCCACATTGTCGGGCATACCGAAGCCCACCACGCTGCCACTGCCGTGGATATCATCCAAGCCAGCCGGATGGCACGCCAGGCAATTGAAAATGCCCTGGCGGGGCAGCCCGATATGACTCAAGATCCGACCGTCATAGCACGGGTCGAAACTCTCACACGGGAAGCCAAGATCACCATTGATGCTATTAGGGATCTCGGCCCTGCTTCTGTGACCGACCCGCTGATCCACCCAGACACCCTGGCTAAAGCTGTCAAGTTCGGTATCCTGGATGCCCCACACCTCAAGAACAACCCCTTCGCGCGTGGCATGATCCAAACACGGATTATTAATGGCGCCTGTGAAGCCACGGATTCCAATGGCAAGCCAATTTCGGAGTCTGTTCGTCTAAAGCATTTATTATTCAAGGAGGACGTATGATTAAAAAGCATTTTACTGTGATCGGTGCTGGCAACGGGGGAAAAGCAATGGCAGCCCACCTGGCTATACTGGGTCAGGATGTGACCTTGTTCAACCGTTCATTTATTCATATCGAAGTTATCGCCCAACGCGGTGGGATTGATTTGGAAAGCCCTCCAGGCGGCCCATTTGGTTTTGGAAAGATCAAGAAAGTTACCGATGACATCCAAGAAGCCCTCGCCGACGCAGAGATCATCATGGTGGTGGTGCCATCCTCAGGGCATGCCGATATTGCCAAACTGGTTGGGCCTTATTTGCAAGATGGACAGATGATCATCCTGCACCCGGGGCGCACCTGCGGCGCGATTGAGTTTCGAGCAATGCTGAAGCAATCTGGCTGCCAGGCGGAGATTGTCCTGGCAGAAGCTGAGACCTTTATCTACGCCAGTCGATCCGAAGGTCCCAGCCAGGCGCGCATCTTCCGCATCAAAGAGGCGGTACCCTTAGCTGCTTTGCCAGCAACGGATACACCCAAAGTATTGGCTGCGATTGAACATGTTTACCCACAGTTTATTGATGGGATTAACGTCTTGCAAACCGGGTTGAACAATATGGGCGCGGTCTTCCATCCTGCTTTAACCATTCTCAATGCAGGGAGGATTGAATCGACCCATGGTGATTTCCAGTTTTATGTTGACGGGGTAACACCCTCTGTTGCTAAGGTGCTTGAGACGGTCGACCGGGAACGGGTGACGATTGCCTCTGCCCTCGGCATCCGCGCCCGCACGGCCATGGAGTGGTTATCCCTGGCATACAATGTGCGCGGTGAAACGTTGTACGAAGCGATCCAAAACCAAACCGGGTATTTTGGAATCAACGCTCCCAGCACCTTGCAGCACCGCTATATCTCTGAGGATGTACCCATGAGCCTGGTGCCGATTGCCGCGTTGGGTGAACGTTACGGCGTGTCAGTCAATGCGATCAACGCCATCATCCGGCTGGGATGCATCCTGCACAGCACGGATTACTGGCGCAAAGGTCGTACCCTCGATAAACTAGGCATCAAAGACCTCAGCGTTGGTGAGCTGACCCGTTATGTCAACCATGGTGAAGAAGCAATTTAAAAGGTGTTAGCCAAATTTGAAGCTAAAAAGAGACGTTGTTGACAGCGTCTTTTATTGATTGGAGTGAGAGACGCTGATTTGCATTTCAATTTTATTAGTGTTATAATCCTCCCGTACAATTTAATTAGCCCCATGCGGCACTCTTATCCAGAGAGGTTTAGGGACCGGCCCGATGATACCTCGGCAACCAGAAAGTTATATTTTCATGGTGCCAACTCCGGCAGAGCGATATTCTGGAAGATGAGAGGGAA
>Ga0334892_1002165_pt1 | contig 14650 bp, 14 predicted proteins | sample GraSluR3_MG_4_FD_207213 | JGI IMG/M metagenome (GOLD analysis project Ga0334892, IMG submission 207213) | Sludge microbial communities from methane-producing bioreactor in Wageningen University, Netherlands - Granular Sludge_15_04-R3 | ecosystem: Engineered > Bioreactor > Anaerobic >...
AACATCAACAGATGGCGCGATATAACTGATAATGCCTTCAGTTTTCATATCCGGAGAAAATTCAGTTGATACAAAAACCTTTTGGTTAAGTTTAATAAGAGGTATGTTTCTCTCATCTAACTCAATCTCGATATATTTACTGTCATTCTCCGCTACAGTAAAAAGAGTTTCACCTACCATGGCATATTCACCCAGGGATTTATATTGCTCAATAATAATTCCATTAATAGGTGAATTTATAGTATGCTTCTTCAATCTATTGTTCAAAAGATCAATCCTGATTTGGGCTGATTCCATTTCTGCCAGGGCAGTTTCCCTTTTTGCTCCACCCTCAGCGCATGATTCCATGAATTTTTTCTGTATTTCACTAGTTGACTGTTGCAACTCTAATTGATGTTTTGCTTCATCCAATCTATCCTGGGCAATTGCCTGTTGGGCATACAATCGCTCATATCTGGTTACTTTTTCCTGAAGTTCCTGTGTAGCCAACTGAGCCTGTCGATATTGTTCTTGCGAGGTAGGGCAGGTTGTATTGACAATTTCATCATAACGCGACTTCGCCAGGGCATAACTGGATTCAGCCTGTTTCAAATCCAAAAATACATCACTTTTTTCAAACTGTAAAAGCACCTGTCCCTGTTTAATCTCATCACCTTCAATAGCCTGCACGTCAGTAATCTTACCTGCTACCTCTGTTTTGATGTCAGTTAATCCCTCTAAAAGGACAGTCCCGGTGCTCAGTATTTTTTCAGAATAATCAGCTTGTTGAACCTGGATATAGGATACTTCAATGGGATTAGACCACTGATAGAAAAAATATCCTCCAATTCCTAAACTAAGGATAATTAAAATAATAAATAATTTTTTATACACTAAACAATATACCTCCCTTTTAGTATCGGGATATTTTTTAATCTCTTTTATATAATTGGTAATCAAGTATAACTCATTTTATCATTTTTAGTAAGCATAAAATATATGACATTTGTATTTTTAAGATTAATCAGTATAATGTTAGATAGTTAAGGTAAATACTGTTTTAGATTTGATTTTTTATCGAGTTTCGTTCAGTTGTTTTAAACTATATGTTAAAATTTTAATTGAAATGGATGGCGCAGTATCCTAGTTAATACCCTATTTCTGAAGGCGGGCCTAAAAATCCGTCAAGGGCACATCGATGAAGTTCCTGGTGTTGGCTGCTGACGCCCAGTCGGGAGCTGATGCTGGGAGTTAAGGGTTAGGGGCGATCCGCAATGGCATGCGGGCGTAGACCCCTTTCCCGTGGAGGCTTTTTTGCCTGCGGCAAGGCAATCAAGCGAACCTGTATCTGTTGCAAGATGGGTACAGTGTAGCCTGCTTTGCGTGGCTCAGGGGGAAGCATAAAAACTAGGTAAGTACCGTGGATCCCGGTGCTATTACGCTAGCTGAAACCTGTGCTGCTAAAGAAGCTAAGAAATAGTACGTATTTGAAGGAAAACTTCTAGGCTGTCGGCAAAACCGGATATGCCAGGGATTTAAGTGTGGCCTCAGTGGCAATCCAGTCCTGTATCGGGTGACCATATAGCCGGAATATTAAAGGGAAACCGCCTGTCTGGTAACAGCAGGTTATTTCGGGGGAAAACCTACTGGACCTAAGCCGCAACATTGACCTGGTGTGTTGCCATCCATTCTTTAATAAGGAGACAACTGATAAAATATCGTTGTAACACTCTTTTAAGGTAGCTATATTTTGAAAAATTTCAGAGAAAGCATATTAATCACATTTTTAACTTTTTTGCTGACAATAGTAACAGCCTTATTATCATATTCCTGGATTGAGTCAATATCGTTCTTTCCTGCCTTAATTATACTTATTATTATTATCTTAATTGGTGTCATAGGAGATATGATAGGGATTGCGGCGGCAGCAGCAGAGGAAGAGCCTTTTCATGCAAAGGCATCAAAAAAGGTATTTGGTGCTAAAAAAGGCCTGTTGTTAGTTAAAAATGCCAATCGGGTTTCAAATTTTATGTGTGATATTATAGGAGATATTTGTGGAATAATAAGCGGTTCACTGGGTTTAGTTATAATAATTAAAATGGCTACTCACTGGCAATTACCTAATAGCTGGATAGATTTATTGGTTCTCAGTTTTATTGCCTCTGTAACTGTCGGAGGGAAGTCATTCTTGAAAAGTTATGGCATTAAAAATGCAAATGAAATAATCTTATTTGTCGGGAAAATCTTAGCCAGCCCGATATTGCTAAAAAACATCTTCAAAAAACATTGACCCTATTTAAAAACCTGATAATTATAGTATATTGCTTACCTGTTTATAGCTTAAATTCCAATCATTTTGAGTTTTCATTATTATTTCCATAAATATTAAAAACCCTGAAACCAGAGGGGTGGTTCAGGGTTTTTAATATTGTTTTAATTTTGCGATTTTATCTAAACTGATTACTGTGAATAATCAGTTAGAAGTGCTTATTAACTAACTATTTTTTCTTTTTATCAGTTTGTTTTGTTGTTTTTTTAGCACAACCTTTGGCCATTCTTGGCACCTCTTTCTTTAGTTATATTTTCTTAAGGAACCAAATACATCAACTTATGATATCGACCTTTGTACTACTATATGTTTTAAATAACTTATACCTTTAAATAAATATTTTGTCAATATATTTTTCTATATCTTTTTTGGTTTTATGAACAGGGAATTCTGAAGTCCTAATTACATCAAAAATTAATTTATAAAAACACCTTATCAGTTCTGAAATTTTAACCTGTTTTTTAAAATAACTTTAAATAATCTTTTCTACAGAATCTAAGTATAATTGCCTGTAATAAGGGAAAAAGTCCATAACTGGACTTGGACTTTTTGCTCATACCGGTCTATTGTTATCTCTTTTATGAATCTGAAACCAATCTTTTCTGCGACTCTCTGAGCATGTAAATTTTCAGGTAAAATAAGAGCTTTGATTCTTTTTAGATTAATATGTGAAATGATTTCATCTATTATTGACTTACATGCCTCTGTGGCTAAGCCTTTATTCCAATATGCGGGTAAAAAAAAATAGAAGATTTCTGCTTCCTTGTTTTTTCGGTCAATCTTTAATCCACAACTACCGATTAATTGGTGATTTAATTTATAAAATATTGAGAATAATAACCATGCATCTGATTCCCGATTATTTGTGGATACCTGCTTTAAGAATTGTTTAATAAACATGTGGTTAGAAAAAAATTGGGAAGCCCCTAAAAAAGAATTTACCTGGGGATTTGTAAATAATTGAAAAACATCATTATTATCAATATCTCGATAGGAGCGTATTTGAAGCCGCTTGGTTATTTTACAGAAACTTATTGACAAAATTATATCTCCTTACTTTTCTCCTTCCCATTCAGAAAAAAATTTTTCCAGGTATACCATTAAAAAATTATGCCTTTCTATAGCTATCTTTTTCCCATAGTCAGTATACATCATATCTTTTAGTTTAAGCAGCTTCTCATAAAAATGATTTATGGAAGGCGCCTGTGTTATTATATACTCTTCCTGAGAAATATCGGGATTGAGAGGGATATCAGGATCATAGATAGGGCGGTGATAATATCCACCATAGGTAAAAGTCCGCGCAATGCCAATAGCGCCCATAGCATCTAATTTATCAGCATCACTTACTACCATAAATTCTATAGTTTTTTCCTTAATATCAGTATTATTATTCTTTGAAAGAGTTTTCATGTAGGAAATATTGGAGCAAATAAAAATAATTTTTTCTACTATAGTTCTGGAAAGATTTAGCGTTTTCAGAAAATTCTGTATTTTTTCCCGCCCCTTTTTTTCATCTCCTTCAAAAAATTTATAATCACCTACATCATGGAGCAGTGCCGATATTTCTACAACAAACAGGTCCGCATTTTCTATCAGAGCAATTTTCTTAGCTAATTTCCATACTCTATACGTATGCCACCAGTCATGACCGGTACTTTCACACTGAAAATAATCTCGCACATAACTAATTGTCTCATCTATTGCCTGCACGGAATTAATATTCATTTTCCTCTTTATTTCCTAATTGATAATCTTTAATTGTCCAAATATAGCATTTGTCTCTATATCCAAAAATGGCTGGCCTGCTTCAATACCTCCAGTTCTATATTCGGCTGAACCAATAAAACTAACTGAATTTCCTGGTAATTCTGAATGTGCAAATACTGATGTAGAATGTATTACTGCAGGTATTTTTGGATTAAGAACCAGTTTTCCTGACCCGAAAATTACATTAATCTTTATTTTTCTTGTCATCTCTAAATCTGTTAAGTCGTTAAGATCAATGATTCCTTCGGCAAATATAATGCTTTTTTCCTGAAAAGATTCATTGATATCAATCTTTTTTTGATCAAAAACAACCTCATCTCGACTACTGAATTGACCAAACAAAACAACAATTCCTAAAATTACCAGGATAACCCCCGGAAAAAGGCGGAAAAAATTGATTTTTATACCTAATATATTAGCGAGCAATAACACTGTTCCAAATATCAAAAGAATAATTCCAACAACTGCATTACCAGTAATTCTCATTGTTATTCCCTCTTTTCTTTTTTTAATAATATTCTATCATAATCAGCTAGAAAATAAAGCTTAACATTAACCTAAGCTTTTTTAAGATTAAAAGTCCTTATCTTTTTACCCATAATATACAGAAAAAACCTCCTTGTTTTGTACCGGCAAGTTTTTCTTCTTTTTCTTTGCTTATCTCTGCTTCAGCAGTATCCGGGGATATAAAAAGACATTCCTTTACCTGTATAATGGCATCTTTCTTATATCTACCCAGTTCATTGGGAGATCTTAAAATAGCAGACTTAAATACAGGTGTGCTTTTTTGAAATTCCGGGTCTTGATAAAGTTTACCCCATTCACTTTCCCGGTTAATTGTACCCAATAAGATATATCCGCCTTTCTTACACACTCGAAACATCTCATCTATCATCTTTTTTGCTTCCGGAATGAATTCAATGGCAGCCATCGATACAACACCATCAAAGTATTCATCTTGAAACTCTAATTGATTGCTATCCATCTTTAAAAATTTAATATCAAGGTTTTCATTACTTGCCTTCTGTTGGGCAATAGACAGCATTTTTTCAGATATATCGATACCGGTTACAATTGCCCCCTTGCGCGCCATCTTTATGCTGAAGTTGCCTGTTCCACAGCCAACATCCAAAATATGCATTCCTGATTTAGTATCAAATAAACTAAATGCACATTCAGTTTCTGTATCATCAACAAATTTTCCCATTTTTGTCTGATACCAATCATCATAATGTATTGCTTCTTTATCGAATAGTGACAATTTTCTCCTCCTTATCAAGATAAATATTGTAAGATAGTCTTTTTGGTCTGATTAAATCGGGATGAAGTTACTATATCCCTCTTTCTCGGCTTTGGCAAAGAAACTATTATTTCTTTATTTATTTTTGCCGGGCGTTCACTCAAAACATAAATTCTATCGGAAAGGTAGATACCTTCATCAATATCATGTGTAATAAATAATACAGATGTCCTTATTTTTATTATTACCTGTAATAACCATTCCTGCATTTTTGCGCGGGTAATCGCGTCAAGTCCTCCAAAAGGTTCATCTAAGAGTAAAATATCTTTAGAAAACATATAAGTACGCAATAAAGCAGCCCTTTGGCGCATTCCTCCTGATAATTGAAAAGGATACTTATATTCAAACCCTTCTAAGCCAAAAAGTTTAAAATAATGAATGACTCTTTTTCGGGATTCTTTAATACTCTTTCCTTTAATTAGCAACGGCAAGGAAATATTATCAATAATATTCTTCCAGGGTAGTAAAAGATCTTTTTGATACATATAACTAACATGCCCCGCTTCTCCTGTAATATTTTTACCATCAATAAGTACCTTTCCGGCATCAATGGGTATAATGCCACCTATCATATTAAAAATAGTACTTTTCCCACACCCACTGGGACCAATTAAGGTCACAAACTCACCTTTTTTAAGAAAAAAAGATATATCATCAACAATTGGCATTCCTTCGAATTTTTGCTTAAAATGTTCAACTTCTAATTTTATTCTAATTCTCCTCTCCAGGTAAAAACTGATTTGTAAAGGATAATTCTACATCAAGCATTTTATCAATTAATCCTCGTTCATACATCCATCGGGCATAATTTTCCCATCGCTTTTTTTCCATTAAACCCCAGTAAGGTGCATCTGATATATATTCATCTGCCAAATATTTTTGACTGGCAACAGCAATCTCATTATTGATTTCCGGTGCATGTTTTAATAGATGCTGTGCTGCAATTTCAGGATTTTTTATACTAAATAAATACCCTTCTTCGGTAGCTTTTAAAAATTTTTTTATCAGCTCAGGATCTTCCTCTAATAGTTTTTCATGGGTGATAATTACAGGTGTATAAAAATCCAATTCAGCTGCATAATCCTGCAGAAAGATAAAATTAATGGGAAAATTCTTTAATTCAGCTGCTACTCCGTCCCAACCATAATAAATCCAGGTATAATCTACATATTCCTGAACAGCACTAAAAAAATCAATTGCTCCAATAGTTATAATTTCTGTTTTACTAAAATCAGCATCATCGTTTTCCATAAGCGCTTTAATCATTGCCTCCTCAACAGGAGAACCCCATCCACCATATTTTTTGCCTTCAAAATCCCTTGGTCTATTAATTTCTTTCTCTACAGGAGATGCAAAACCAGATGTATTATGCTGAATAACAGCAGCAATTGCTACTACCGGTAAAGGTTCTTTTGAGGTTCTGGCAAAAGTGACCTGTTCCTGATAACTTATCCCAAATTCTCCCTGACCGGCTGCAATTAAACCAGCGGGACCTCCCTCTGATGGTTGAATAATACTGACATCCAAACTTTCTTCCTGATAAAATCCTTCTTCAATGGCTACAAACATCCCTGTATGATTGGTATTGGGGACCCAGTCTAACAATACAGTTATCTCTCTCAGGTCTTTTTCCTGGTAGGCATAAGATATGGTTGTTGAAATTAACAGTAAGACAATAATTGTAACAAGCATAACAGAAATTTTTTTACTCTTATTTACATTTAACAAAAGAATCACTCCCTTATTTTTATAAATCTAACCCTTTATCCTCTTCCAGGGCATAGCTAAATATTGAATCAATTCTATAGTTTTAAATAACATTATACTTAAAAAAATTATTATCAAGACAGTCGCAAAGACTTTATCTAATGCGAATGATTGTCTGACTCTTGTCATATATACCCCAAGTCCGGCCTTTCCCCCCATCCATTCTCCGATAACCGCACCAATAATACTATAGGTAGCGGCAATTTTAAGTCCGGAGAAAAAACTTCCCAGAGATGCAGGAAATTTCGCCAGGTAAAATATTTGCCAGCGATTAGCCTTCATGGACTTCATCAGATTTAATAAATCCTGATCTATGGAATTAAGACCCTCTAAAAGGCTAATTACAATAGGAAAAAAGCAGACTAAAATTACCACAATAATTTTGGGTAAAATTCCAAATCCAAACCACATAGCAAACAGAGGGGCTAATATCATAACAGGAATAGTTTGTGAAACAACCAGTAATGGTTGTAATGCCTTTCTTATCAATAAAAAATTATCCATCAATATTGATAATAACAACGATAGGGCAATAGCAACCAATAATCCTATTAACGCCTCTTGCAAAGTTACAATTATATGGTTTGAAATTTCTGGTAATATAGTTATACAGACTATTACAACATCTGTTGGAGAGGGCAGGATATAACGTGCAATAATTCCTTGATCTACTATTGATTGCCACACTAATAGTATGACAAAAATAAATAATATAGGTATGGCCTTATCTCTTATATTTCCTAACCTTCTCATCGATAGTGACCCCTGTTTTCTTGTAGTCAATCTTTATCATTGAAATCACTCGAGAAGCCCCCTGTTCAAGGCAAATCTCCTGAGCTTTTTTGACAATCTCGAGTAAGGTATCCAGCTCACCCTCCATTGTAGTTTCCATTGGGCCTACTTCATACTTAACTCCACAGGAATCTATATAGGCAATCACCTGGTCAACAACCGGGTAGAGTTTCTCCTCTGAAACATAAGGCAGCACCTGTAATCCTAGTGTTATTTTAGCCATTTTTTCACCTCCAAAAAAAATGCCATTACCTGAATATAGGCAATGGCATTAGGTATTACCGTTCTTTATACGGTTACTTCCCTCCGCTAGAATTACCTAGGTCAGGTTTAGGGGTCAAAGCAAGATGCTTTTTCTCAGCAAACAGCTCCCCCAGTAACTTTTTTAAATTTTAGCTAATTAAATTATATCACTGGTAATTCTTTTGTAAAGATATTAGTTAATGACATTTTTTAATTATCATGGTTTTAAGGAAAATAATACTTATTATTCTCGCTTTCAAGAAAGAAAAATGAGTTTTTTTTACTTATAATAGCTTTTATTTTGCCATCCAGGCAAAATCTATCTTATTAACCTCAGGCACATCCAGACATCAATAAAGGTATTATTAATAATACTAAAAAATAGAATACTCTTTTAATCATATCCATTATCCTCCTAAAAATATTACTTTATTATAACATATATAGCATAAAATTCTGTTACACATTAATATAATACTTATTTGAACATAGGGGCAAGACAGCAATTCCGTGCCGGGCTATATCTCCCGCAGGTAAAAACGTGGGAAAAGTTCTATTACATAATACCAATGCTATCGGACCCTGCCCCAGGGTCAGCGATAATACTGCATTAAGTTAAGAATCTCAATAATATCTTTACTCATACCTTAGGGCATCTACCGGATTCATACGGGCTGCCTTCATAGCTGGATACAATCCGAAGAAAATGCCAATAAAAAGTGCAAAGCCAAAGGCTAATATAACCGAAATATTTGAAATTACCATTGGCCAATTGCCATATTTAGACAAAAAGTAGGCAGCAATCCAGCCAAACCCGATACCAATTATACCCCCTACACTGCTTAAACTCAGGGATTCCATCAAAAACTGAAATAGTATATTTTTATTTCTAGCCCCTAATGCCTTCCGAATTCCAATTTCTCTGGTGCGCTCAGTAACCGATACTAACATGATATTCATAATACCAATACCTCCCACCAATAGCGATATGGCAGCAATACCGCCTAACATAAGACTCATGGTATTTGTTACACTACTGACAGTATCTAAAATTTCATCCTGACTCATAATTCGAAATTTCTCTTTATTTTCATCATCAAGTGTTTTAATTAGGAAATTTTCAAGCTCACTAACTGCAGCTGGTGCTTTATCAGAAGAAACAGCCTGTGCAATGTACGAAGATACATTACTGCTACTGGTAATTCTATCCATTGCTACAGATAAGGGAATATATGCCTGGCTATCTAAATTACCGGCCAGGGATCCACCTTTCTCTTTCATAACTCCAACTACTTCAAATACAAATATTTTTCCCTGATAATTTATTTTTAATTGCTTACCTATTGGACTACTATCTTCAAACAAGTCAGCTGCTAAATCTGAACCTAAGACAATAACCTGATTTCCTTGCTCATCGTCAAATTTATTAACAAAACGACCTTCTTCTACTTCGTAATTATTAACTTCCAGGTAGCCCTCTTTTGTCCCTAATAAGGTAGCATTGGTGTTCACATCATCATAGATAAATAATCCGCTGATTGATTTTGTGGGAATAATTTGGCTAACAGATGGGCAAAATTTTTCCATATAAACACCCAATTCTAAACTGAATTTATCCTGCGAACTGGTGCCGCCAATTTGGCCGAACATCCCTCTACTCATTCTTGGAAAAATATTAATCATATTGGATCCCAAATTTGAGATGCTTGAAGTAACCTGCCGGGTAGAACCTGTTCCGACTGATACTATTGCGATAACTGCTCCTACTCCTATAACAATTCCAAGCATTGATAAAAAACTACGCATCTTATTAGATAACAAACTCTCCAGTGCAATCTTCAGGCTTTGTAATATCATACCACCATTTCCTCCCGGTCTATCAAACCATCCTTTAAGTGGATAATGCGCTGGGCATATCGGGCAATATCCGGTTCATGAGTAACCAGAATGATAGTATTGCCCTCTGTATGAAGTTTTTGAAAAATATCCAAAATATCTAAACCGGTTTTGGAATCCAGATTGCCGGTAGGCTCATCAGCCAGGATAATAGATGGATTATTGATTAAAGCCCTGGCAATTGCTACCCGTTGTTTTTGTCCGCCGGAAATTTCATTTGGAAGATGAGCTACTCTGTCAGCCAAACCAACATCCTGTAAACTTTTAATGGCCAACTTTTTTCTTTCCCTTGCAGGTACTCCGGAATAGACTAACGGTAATTCCACATTTCTTAAATTAGTAGCCCTGGATAACAGGTTAAATTGCTGAAATACAAAACCAATTTTCTTACTACGGAACAAGGCCAACTGATCATCATTAAGTTTAGATACATCCTGACCTGACAAGAAATATTTTCCGGAAGTTGGATAATCAAGACATCCTATAATATGCATTAGAGTTGATTTACCTGAACCGGATGGTCCCATGATAGAAACAAACTCCCCTTCTTTCACGTGAAAAGAGATTCCCCGCAACGCCTCAACTTTAACTTTCCCCAAATGATAAATTTTGGCAATATTCTCTATCTTCATTACAATACCCATATCTGTTCAACTCCTTATGGTCTAATCCGGGGCATATTCATACCTCCGAAAGCACCTCTCTGGCCTGACGGAGTAATTCCCATTTGATAATTATTAACAATAATTTTATCACCTGGTTTTAGACCATCTACGATTTCCTGGTAAAACCCGTCATTAATTCCAGTCTCTACCCGTGTTGGCACACCTTGATTTTCTTCCACTTTAATAACCATGCTTCCCTTTTCTCCTGTTGAAACAGCTGTTACCGGTACCAGTATTACATCTTCCGCAACATCAATGATAATATCTGCTGTGGCTGAGAAACCAGGCTTAAAAACAGGAGAAACCTCTTCCATTAAAATAGTGACCGGAACGGTAACTACACCACTATTATTTTCAGAGTATTCAGCAACTTGTACTACTTTCCCCGGAAATGTCTGTCCCTTCAATATATCTAACTCAATCTCTACCCTTTGGCCTACTTCTACTTTGAGGCAATCTATTTCACTTATTGATACCTCAACCTCATACGAAGATTCGTCAATTAAATATATAACATTATCATAACCTTCCACATAATCTCCCTCTTCCAAAAAAACATCAACAACTTTTCCACCAAAAGGAGATTTTAGAGTCTTTGATTCATATTTATCTAAAGCTACTTCCATGGCCAGCTTTTTTTCTTCTATTTGACTGGAAGAACCCCCGATTTTAGCTAGTTCATATTCATTTTTAGCTCTCAGATAATTTAAATGCTCCTGCTTGTCTTCCAATTTTACCAGCTGCTGTCCCTGCTCAACAATATCCCCTGCTTCTACAAAAACCTTTTCCACAGATCCACCGGCAGTTCCTGTTGTAGCAAAACTAAGATATGATTCATTTTCCGGTTTTATATATCCACTGGTTGATACAACCTTCTTAATTGTTCCTTCTGTAACTTCAACTGCTGCATCCAAATCAATACTTTCAGCTGAAATAGCTGAATCTACAGAAGAATTAGTTTTTTGTTTTATAAAATTAAAACCAAAGTAACCTCCTGCTCCTAATATTAAAATAATCAATACCCAGATAAACAATTTCTTCATTCTATGTTACCTCAAATCTTTTCCTGTAAAAAACCAATAAAATGGGCTAATTGTAAATGACCGATAAGCCATTCATCTTTTGCCTGTTCAACTTTTATTTCTTTTTCCTCTATTACTAATCTGGCATTTATCAACTGTGTTTTGTTAATTATGCCTTGCTGGTATTGTTTTTCTAAAATCTCCATCTTATTTTGCTCTTTTTCCAATGCCATAAGTTGAGTATTCAAATATAAAAGGTTATATTCATCCTGGTCTAACAAATGTTCAGCCTCTATTTTCAGCTGTTCTGTCAGGTAAGAAATACTTGCCTCTTTTTGTTTGATATTATTCTCTTTCTGTTCTTCTTTTATTTGCTGAATACCACCATCAGCTAAGTTAACCGAAAAATCTACCATCACAAACCAATCAGCGGGAAACTGATATCCACCGGAAAGACTTAATTTCGGTTTTCCTTCTTCTTCTGTCCACTCTAATTCCTTGACAAGTTCTTCTTTTTCCAGATAACTGTTTTTAATCTGATAATTTTCCTCTAAAGCTTTCTGGAATAAGATTTCTTTATTTTCATCTTCAAATTTCATATTTTTCATTTTTAAATATAGCTCTGCAATAAAATCAATGTCTTTTCCGAATACTATATTATAATTTTCAGGTAAATTTAATATAAGGTACAGACTTTTTTTATTTCTAATAAGATTCTGCTCTATATTTAACAGGTTTCCCTTAGCCTCTTCTAATGCTATCTGTGCTTCTGCTTCCTGCTGGTATCCTCCTTCTCCCAGTTCTATTTGTTTTTTTACCCTCTCTAACTCTTCTTCAGCCAGGTACCTGCGCTCTTCTGCAATATCAACTTGTTCTTGTAAACGAACAATATTCAAATAGTCTCTAATAACCTCAATCTGTTTTTCAGTCTGTTTCCATTTTAATTCTTCTAATTTATTCTTCAAACTATTTTCAATAGAATATATTTGCTTTTCATTTTCAGACCAGCTGTCCGGGTAAATTTTTTTATTTATTCTTAAACTTGCGTTAATTTTTTCTGTCAAATCAGAATAATCTTCCTTATATAAACTATCCATCTCCCAGCTTAATTCAGTAGACAAACTTAAATTTGCCGGAAACTGCTTGGTAGCAGTCAAGCTGGTCTCTGTTGTCGGTGTAAGAGAGGATTTATTAAATTCTACCAGGTATTCATTATTTTGATTAGAGCTTCCATCTTTCCCAAAGTGCAATATAGGAGTAACATTTAAATCAATTTGGAAGGATTTTCCGGCATTTATAATTTCCAGGCTTCTCTCCAGCTCAATAATGCTATTGCGAATCATGTTTAAATCATAATTATTTTCTAAACCCCACTGAATGGCCTCCTGTAAAGACATTTCTTTTTCACCAATTGCAGCAGCAGGAACACATAAAACAGACAAACATAGTACAAGAGTTACAAACAATAATAAAAGGTTTGGTTTTAAATTCCCATTAATATTAATCATTTTAAAACTCCTTCATTTAAAGTTCCCATCATCTTTTCTAACTCCAAATAGGCCTGGTAAACCTGCCTGACTGAAGAAATAAGTCGTGATTGGGCATCTACTACCCCGATATCTGCAGAAAGACTATCCTCTCTGTTTCTTAGCCCTGCTTGAACCTGTCTAAAAATTAAATCTCTGTTTTCCTCCATCTGTCTGAGATTTCTTCTGCTTATAAGAATATCATTTTTAGCCTGGTTGTAGTTTAACCATTGTGTTTCAACCTGATAAGCCAATTCTTCCTCAGACATTGATTTGTCTAATTTTGCAATCCCAAGATTGTTTTCTAATCTTAGAATTTCTATATCTGGTAAATCATTAGCTTTAGCAGCTTTTAATTCTCTTTCTGCTATCTTTATTCTAATATCATGGCTCTGTAAAATAAAACTGTTCTGCAAAGTTTTATCCAATGAATCCCTCAGGCTTCTTTCCGGAAAATCAGGAATGCTCATATCAGAAAGCATTATTCTCTTATCATGATCAATACCTAACCTGTCTTTCACTTCCATTTGAAGCTGCTGATAGTCAAGCTCGCTTCTCTGAAACGAAAAAAGTGCATTATAATACTTGTTTCCCTGTTGCAGTAAATCCAAATCAACACTATAGCCGGCAGCAACCTGTTCTTTAACTCCTGCTAAGACTATTTCTTCCAATTCAGTGTTTTTCTGCTTGCTCTCGATGTCTTTTTCTGCCATCTTAATTCGAAAGTAATCATCTACCACTTTAACCAATAATTGATCTTTCTCTAACTGAAATTGATTTTGCTGATTTAATAATGTTGCCCTTTTCTGTAAGTCAGAAATAGTTGACTCATTCAGCCAATTCTCTGCCTCCATTCTCTTTGCCTCTAATTTAGTGTTTTCAAGCTGATAACCAGCCTTCTTGAATTGGGCATTATTAGAGACAGCCAATGTTACCATCTGGGAAATTCCCAATACAACATTATCCTGAGCTATAGCATGAATTTGTCCAATCAACATCACAAACACAAAAGAACATCCCAAAATAAAATATCTTTTCTGCATATTAATCTCCCTCCTAAAGCCAAAGTACAATTATAATCGTAAATAAATGACCATTATTTTCTTAGTCTATTTTAGCAGCTAAAAATAAAAAGCCTTTGAATAAAATATTAAAATTTTATAATTTTTTCAAAAAATTATTGTTAAAAAAATTATCCGCATAAAATAACAATGGCTTTACTTTTATGCATTAATATTCAGGCTGTTAAAGGACATAATTACCTCCAGATAACAGAACTTTTATGAACACCTTTTCCTGGAATACAGTTTACCAAAATTAACTATTCTTTTCATCTTTCTTGAATGCCTTTATCCGAATGA
>Ga0334892_1002167_pt1 | contig 14648 bp, 12 predicted proteins | sample GraSluR3_MG_4_FD_207213 | JGI IMG/M metagenome (GOLD analysis project Ga0334892, IMG submission 207213) | Sludge microbial communities from methane-producing bioreactor in Wageningen University, Netherlands - Granular Sludge_15_04-R3 | ecosystem: Engineered > Bioreactor > Anaerobic >...
TTATGGTCCGCAACTGCAAACGGGTGGTCAAGCTGCTCACCGGGGTGACCTTCCGTCCCCAGGCCAAAGGGCGACGGGCGGAGCCGGTCATACCGGTGATGGCGATGGGGGCCTAGGCGTAGTGCGCCTAGCGGGCGAGGGAACGCGCTCTGGACGCCTCTCTGGCCCGCCTACAGGCCCAGAACCGGCCCCCGGGCCGCATATAGGAGGAGCCAGGAGTCTTAGGATGCCTCCGACAGCTGCATAATCTGTCAAATGCATCCCCAAGTGCAGCTATCCCCCTTCGAACAGCCATTATTCCACACCCTCCAAGCGACAATCTGGCTAGAGGGCTGGGCAAGGGCTTTGAGAACGTAAGCCGTACCAGCGCATCTCACGACCGGTGCGTTCTGCTGGCATGCCCGTGGCCTTTCGAACGGCTCCAGTTAATGCGAGGCTCGGTGAATGCCTACTATGACTTGGGCTGGGGCGCCAAAGAGGTGTCTCGCCTGCTAGAGATGATCCATGACTATGATATGCAGCACCTAAAGTACCTGTCCAAGACGGATGTGGACGCGGTCTTTCTCGAGGACGACTGGAGGTCGACCACCTCCCTGCCGACCTCCCTCCACATGTGGTGCGCCTATTCAAAGCCGCTGTATCGTGATTACTGCGAGATGACCCATGCTCACGGCAAGGCGATCTTCAGGTATCCGGATGGCCAGACTCTCCCCCTGTATGAGCATCCCGTCGAAACCGGTGTAGATGCCCAGCTCACAGCTCTTTGCCATGCTCATTGAGAAGATCGGACGGCGCTTCGAGGGGTGGATCCACTTCGGGGTGAGCTAGACGGCCAAGACATTTCACCATCTGGCACGGTGGATGATGTACGTGCGGCCGTCCAGCGGGTGCGCGACGCTCTTGGTGGCGAGCAGGGCGACGTCATCGGCCAGGCTTGGCTCAGCAAGGTCGTCCCGCTCGGAAACACGCGAGCCTCTTTCGAGGCGTGGGGGGCAGACCCGAGGTCTGACGCCCTCTAGAGGGGGGTAGGCTAACAGTCATTCAAGCAACGATAGTCGCACTCGGGAGCAAGTGTCATAGCGAGTCAGAATTCCCCACTCTCGCTCAGGTGGAATGCCCCAGATCAGGTGATCGGATCGTTGGTCTGACCTCCTTGCGCATCAGCGATCTCGGTGAACACGCCGGCCTTGCGCTTCTCACGCAGGCGATAGCTCTGCCCGCGGATGTTGAGGGTCGTGGAAAAGTGCAGCAGTCGATCTAGGATAGCCGCGGCCAGCACCTGCTCGGAAGGATGTCGCCCCACTCGCCGTAGGGCTTGTTGCTGGTGAGGATGATGCTGCCCTTCTGATAGCGGCGGCTGACCAGTTGGAACAGGAACTGGGCTGCCTGGCGATCCAGCGAAAAGACACCCGTCTCATCCAGGATCAGCAGCTTGGGCCGACAGAGCGTGTTGAGCCGGTGCCCCAGCCGGTTTCCTTGGCGTCCCGGTGGACCATCTCGATCAGGTCCACGATGGTGACAAAGTAGACGCTAATGGCCTGAGCGATGGCGGCCATGCCCAGAGCGATGGCGAGATGGGTCTTGCCGACGCCGGGCGGTCCCAGCAGGAGCACGTTCTCGCTGCTGGCGACGAAGCGCATCGTTGCCAGCTCTTGGACTTGGCGCTCATTGATCGAGGGCTGAAAGGCAAAGTCGAACGCGTCCAGCGTCTTGAGAAAGGGAAAGCGGGCCAGTTTGATCTTCATGGCCACGTCGCTCTCGTAGCGGGCCGAGACCTCGACATCCAGCAGGCGCTCGAGAAAGCCCACGTAGGTGTCGTTCTCCTTGGCTGCCTGCTGGGCGATGGTATCCAGGCACTCGGCCATGCGGGGTAGCTTGACAGCCTTCTGCTCCCGCCATGTCCAAAGCCTTCGCACACAGTGTCCGCCCTGCTACGCGGTGCCCGTTCCAATAATCACCAGCCAGGCTGCAGCTGTAGGCTCGACATCAGCGCGCCAGTGCCAGCGGCCTTTACCAACTCCATCGCTGCGATGGGGTCGCCGCGCCATAGACGTCGATTCCGGTCCATCGTCTTGTCGTGTTCCTGGGAGCTAAGGTGGGCCAGGTCTTGACCCAGCGGTCTTGATTGTGGCGCAACCGAACAGTCCCGTCCCTGCACAACAAGCTCCATGAATCTCCATGCCTGCATCTTCTTCCCCCCGCCTCGCCCCGCGTAGAGGAGCTCGTGGCAGCCCCCGCCGCGAAGCTACCCCCTGGCCAAGGCCTGGGCCGCTACGGCGCTGCCGCAACGCGGGCCATGCTCTCGGCAAAGATAGCACGGCGCTGGCCGCGGGCGATGGTCACCACCGGGCGCAAATACCCCCTGGCGGTATTGAGGCAGCGAAGTGTCTCCCCGCAAAGCTCCTTCGCGTCTGATCCACCTCAGAAAGGTAGGTTCGCCCAACGTGCAAGGTGAACCTGCTCGGCATATCGGTCTGCGCGGGCCGACCATATCGCTTCAGGAAGGACCGCCGGGGGGCGAGCCTGAGGCGCTCACCCCCCTCTCGGTCTAGCTAGAAGAGATCCGCGTCGTCCAGCTCAGCCACCGGTTGTGGAGGCGGAGCCTTGCGAGCCGGGAGCACCGCGACGACCCGGGAGAACTCGGTGCCGTCGGGCTTCATAACCACCTCGGTCTTGACGCGGCAGAGGATACCGACTAGAGTGCTGGTGTCCAGTTTGTCAGGGAGCGCCCCGAGCAGAGCGGTCACCCAAATGCCCAGCTTGCTCCGGGCGCTCAGCGTCTGAGAGGCCCAGGCGGTGAGCTCCCTACCCTCGCCCAAAGCGAAGGTGAACCGGATTTGCGGACCGAACTGACCCTCGTCGTCATCCATCGCGACGATCCGCGCCGCATAGATGCCTTCGGGGATCAGTTCGTAGACGGTCTTCGTGAGGATTGCCATCTTCTTTACCTCATCTACAGATGCATTCAGAGCTACGACAAACTTACGACTCACGGAACACAGTAAGTGACTAGCGCATGGTAACCTCCCCGGGCCCGAGCCCTTCTACCAACGAGTAGACGCCACGCGCACACCGGACCAGACCGTGCCTGCGCAGGTCCTCGAGCAGCACCCGAGTTGGCCCGGGTTGACGCCGAAGTCGGAGAGAGACAGTCGAGTAGCCGCCAGAGCCCAGGTCTCGCAGCGCGTCCAGGACTGCCCGCTCATCGCCACTGAGGGCATCTTGTTCGGTCTCATGGTCCCCACCGTGACCGGCAGGCCCCTCACTCTCGCGATCCAGAGCGTCGGTGGCCATAGAAAGGCCATCCTGTGATGACGCTTCTGACGCTTCTGACGGTGGTGGCGCTTGCACAGAGAGAGGATCGGCGATGATGCCGTAGGAGACCAGCAACTGGGAAAGCTGGCCGCGACCAATGGCCCAGCGGCGGGCTGCGCTGGTCGGGTCCGATTCCAGGCGTAGGCTGCTTAGGATGCGGCCCACGCGCATGGTTCGGCTCCGCTCCTCGCCCATCCAGCCGACATCGATCTCCTCTCGTTCGGCCAACCCGTCGAGCCGTTCACGCACCTCTTTAGTCACAAAGTACAATCTTTCAGTAGCGGCTATAGCGTCACTACCGTCACGAGTGTCAGAAGCGTCACCCTCCAGGCTAAGAGTGGCCTGCGCCAGCGAGTGCAGAGCCTTGAGCACCAGAACGGTGATGTCGGAGAGTTCCAGGTTGGGACGCTCCACCTGGTACTTCACGGACAGCGCATCCAGCCGCTGGAAGAGGCTCTGGGGCGGCCCGCCCTCCTCCAGGGCGCGCCGCGGAGCCCCGTGTTCGTCCAGCCACCGGGCCACGGCCAGGATAGCCCGCCATGGCTGCAAAGCCCGTCCAACGAGGATGGCGCTCTGGGCCACCGCGGCGTCGTGCTGCCGCAGATCCCGCAGATGTGCCAGGCCAAGACACCAGAGGTCGTCGATCAGCTGCCGCCGCTCATGTGGCCAGGTAGCAGGATCCAGAGGATCGGCGTTTCCCTTGCGACGGTCCGCAGTGCGGACCAGCGGGATGACGATGGTGCGACTGGCCAGAACGGCATCAGGCATACGGATGGCCGAGAAAAGGCGGGGGCAGAACGCGTTGACGTACCGTGTGCGCCACTCACGAGGTCCAACGGGCTCCTTGAGCGGCACGGTGGTGCCGCGGCGGTTGCCGGCCAGCAGCAGGGAGCGCTTGTCTGGGTCGAACCGTTTGGGATCGTTGACGTGTTCGGCATCGTCGAACCCGAGGACGGCTCCGTAGTCGGCCAGGTCGCGCAAGGCGGCGAAGGATCCGCCGGCGGTCAGACACTGTCCCAGGAACCCGAGCTCGGTGACCGTCAGCAGCAGATGCGTCTTGCCGCTGCCGCGATCACCATTCGGCCAGAGAAAGCCGATGACGTCGAAGGCGTCCAAGAACCAGGTCGCCAGGGTGAAGCAAGCGACCAGCTCGGCCATGGTGCGTTGGTCGGAGAGGGAGCGCTCAAAGTCGATAAAGCGGTCAACGACATCGACTACTCTTGAGAACACGTGCACCGGATCCGGCCTCTCGCCAGCCCGGTAGCCCTTGGCGGCCCGCGTGGTCAGCGTGTCTCGCGCCGGAGGCACCTCTGGCAGTGTGACGACAAAGCCCAGTTCGTCCAGTGTTTGGTCACCCCCCTCCCCGAAGATGACGCCATCGTCGCGGACGACAAACAGACGGATCTCGTCGCGGATCTCGGGCGGGTTGAGTATGATGACGTCACCCTTGGCTGTCTCGCGCTCCGTCTCGGTGACGCGACAGGGCAACCAAGCTGCCGCGTAGGCATGATCGCCGATCATACTCAAGGGGCGTCGCATCTCCGCGGGCACCTCATCCAGCAGCTCGACGGACGGCGTAGCGGCCTTGGGGGCCTCACGAATCGGCTCGACCAAGCCCTCCAACTCGTCGAGGGTGTGGCCCTCGGCCAGCCAATCATCGACGCCGAGTTTGTGACCGTCGCGCTGCGGGAGATAGGCGGCGGTGACGTGAGCCCCCTTGCGCTGAAGGTGGTCGCGCATGCGATCCAGCGCCTGGTGCACCTGCCGCTTTGTCATCACATCGCTGTCAAAGACGACGCGCACATCGCGTCCATTGAGGGCGACGTGGTCCCAATCGGCCAGGAAGGTTGTGCCGCCAAAAGCGTTCCTGCCTCTCCAACTCCAAACGCCCAGGAGTGCGATGGCACACAGCCCCAACGAGGCAAGGGCGTCGGCCTTTTTCTGCCCCTCGGTGATCCAGAGCGGCACGGAGGGGTCGGCGAGCAACGCTTGGCAGGAAGGAGGGCAATCGAGGCGGGTGCTGGCGCCTTTCGGGACCTCGTATTTGAGGATGCGCACCGAGCCGTCCTTGCCCCGCAGCTCGCGTGGGCGATCAGGGCGGAAGACGCACAGCGGCGGCTCTCCACCGTTCGTAGGGTGGAGGGGAAGCAAGAGGCCGGGGACCCGCCGCTGAGAGGTCGCAAAGCCGAGATCGAGCAGATCCGCCGGACTGACGATGGTGCGGTAGCCGCGCTCGGCGATCACCTCAGGAGCAATGGCCGACTCGTCCTCCAAGACGCGGCGATGTTCGGGGCTGAGGCTGTGCTCAGGCTGGGAAACTAGACGGGAGCTGGGCTCCGTGGTAGAATGTATGTGATGAGGCTGTCCCGGCCCGTCATCGGCTGTGTTGCCCGCCAGTTGCCGCTGGCGGGCATACTGTGTGTCAGACACGGCGCGTTTCCTCCCCAGAGGGCTGTGGCGTAGGATCGGGCCAGAGCCCACGACGCTCAGCCTCCTCCCGAATCAGCCGGCGCAGGACTACTGCCATAGCCTCGCCATTGGCGCGTGCCAGCTTCTCCAGCGCTGTTTTGTGGGATGCAAGCATCACTATCCCGAGGTGTTCGCGTTTCATGGTTGTCGCCCCCAAAACACAACACTGTATCCGACTATGGATACAGTGTACCATCGGTTCTGCTGTGAGAATTGAGAGAGTATCACTTTCTCACAGATTTTTCAGCGGATCTTGTCGCCTCGCTCCCATTCCCAGCCCATCGCCTTGTACGCGGCTCTCACATGGTGCTCTTTGTAATCGGGGGGGGTCTCCCCGGGACTTACCCGGACCCTAGCGCGATACGTGGCCTCTCGCGCCACCCGGGCACGGCTGTATCCTGGATGCTCCTTCTTGATGTTCCGAAACAGCTCCGCCTTTCGCTTGGTCTCGGCGGTGACGCCACGCCGGTTTCCCGAGCCACGCGTGGGCAGGTCAGCCTCAAGTACCGCATCCACCAGATGCTCTATCGTCTCCCCCCAGGTCTCGCCGGTCCAGCCGGCACTCACTTCGGTAGTATTGGCATATGCCGGTACAAGCCGAATCCAGCCCTTGTCGCTTGGTGAGCGCCGTACACGAAGTCCGTGCAGGTGCGGGAGCGTCCACTTGTCGTCCATGTCCTCGGCACATGCGTCATGTGCCTGGACAGTTGGAAGTTCGTCAGTCTCGTCCTCGGGCTTCGAGTACGCCTGGACGCTGAAGAGGTAAGCGTCCTGCTCCTGGAAACGCACCGAGCCACAGCTCCAGCACCCGTTCTTGCCCATGAGCATGTAGGTCTGCTGAGACCCGAGGGCTGTCTCGCCCCACTCTCCTGCCTCTGTCTCCACAATAAGGTCTCGCATCAGCAGAACGAGAGCGTCAAAGGGTCTGGATACACGGAGAGGCTGCAGACTGCCGTCCAGACATGGTTCGCGTGGTGTACCGCTCACATCGCCTCCTATCAGGCCGAAGAGGAGATGCCGGGCCGTTGTCGGATAGGCGACAACGCTTGCGGGCTTGGCCGAGCCACCCGGCTCTAGCATTATGTTACCATAGCGGGCAGGGCCGAGCAAGGTCCATGCCCCGCCCCATTCGCCACTCTCACTCTCCGTTCCCTATTGCGCGGGCGATGGCCTGCGCTGCGGCTTGGTCATCTCCGTGCAGCGCATGTGCGTAGGTGCTCATGGTGATGGCGCTGTTGGCGTGGCCCAGTCGCTGGCTTACTGCCGGCAGCGACAATCCCTCCGCCAGCAACAGCGACGCGCTCAAGTGCCTCAGGCCGTGGGGTGTCATTGGTGGCAGGCGCAGCCTTTGACATTCCCGGCTCGTGCACCATTCCACCGTTGAGTGGGCTAGTGGACGTCCTGCGCGGGAGGTGAACACCAACTCCTCGCCTTGCCACGTCTGACCCATTCGCAGTCGCCTCTTGGCCTGAATGGACCTGTGTTCGGCAAGCACACCGAACACCTCAGCCGGCAGTGCAATGCGCCTCACGCCGGCTCTGGTCTTTGGGGTAGTGACCACACGTCGTCCAGCGATCCGCTGCACCGATTTGGATACTCGGACGGCAGCGCTGGGGAAGTCCACATCCTCCCATGTAAGCGCCAACAACTCGCCCAGCCGACAGCCCGTGTACACGGCCAAAAGCCAGAGAGGGTAAAGCCAGTGGTTTTGCGTCTCGCCAAGGAACACTCGCACCTCCTTGATGGTCCAGACTTCCTTGCGCTCAGGCCGATATCGCGGCGTGTCGACGCGTTTGCACGGGTTCGACGCCAGCCATGACCAGCGCACCGCCAGATCGAGTGCTTGGGACAAGGTGCGGTATATCCGCAGAGCGGTACGGTGCTGGCCTCGCTTCTGATAGCGGGTTAGCAGGCGCTGGACACGGTCTGGGGTGACGCGCCCGAGTCGAAGGGGGCCCAGTGTGGGTCTCAGGTACCGTTCACAGGCCAACCGGTAGTCGCTGAGGGTGCGTGGCTTGAGCGCTGGCCCCTTGGTGTCTAGCCATACGTCCAACAGGTCGTTCAGGGTACGGCGTCCTGGCGATGGCACCGCCCCTGCCGTCGCTGCCTGCTGCTTGAGCTCGTCCAGTTTGCTGCTTGCCTCGGCACGCGTTCTCCCGTAGACTGTTCGGCGTCTGCCGTCCACCTGGAGAGAGGCTTGCCAGCGGCCATCTTTGCGTCGCGTGATGGTCCCTTCGCCTGGTGCTCTGTTCGACATGGCTGCCCTTTCCGGGCACCAGGATGCTGTACTGTTGCTGTCAATCTCCTGACGGATGTGACCAACACAACCTGTAGGGGGTGCTGAGACGCCAAGGGGCTACCGGTAGTGGTGCGAGGGGCGGGAACCGATCGGGGCGGTCTCGAAAACCGTTGTGGCGCTTGCGCCACCGTGGGTTCGAATCCCACCCCCTCCGCCTTTCTCTTCTGCTATGCTCGTGCTCCTGCTATTCCCACGTTCGTACTCGGCGCCATCGTTCGAGCCTGTCAGACGCGGTTCCCTTGCACCAACGCCTCTTTTCATCATATCTCCGGGAGGCCTATCATGCCCATCTTCTGGGGCGATCTGCACAACCACTGCGGCATCAGTTACGGCTATGGCTCGCTGGAGAACGCGTTGGCGGCGGCTCGCGGGCACCTCGACTTTTGCGCGGTGACCGGCCATGCCATGTGGCATGATATGTACCCCCTGCAGCCAGAGACCGAATTCGTGGTGGGGTTTCACCGGCGCGGGTTTGCCAAGCTGGCTGCGCAGTGGGATCGGGTGCGGCAGGTCGTCGAGGGCGCCAACGAGCCGGGCGAGTTTGTCACGTTTCACACGTACGAAGCCCACTCTTCCGAGTTTGGGGATCATCATATCCTCTCGCCTTCGCTCGAGCTACCCCTGCTCGACCCGGCGGCGCCGGCCGCCTTGATGGACCTTCTCCAGGTGCCTGCTATCGCCGTGCCCCATCACATCGCCTACGCACCCGGCTACCGTGGCATCAACTGGGACGCCTATGCGACGGAGATCAGCCCGGTGGTCGAGGTCTACTCCAAGCATGGCTGCGGTCTGCGAGACAACGGCCCCTATCCCTATCTCCACACCATGGGGCCCCGCGATGGGCGCAACACGGCCGAGGCGGGCCTGAAGGGAGGGCATCACTTTGGCTTTGTGGCGTCCACCGACCATCATGCCGGCTTTCCGGGCTCGTACGGCGACGGGCGCGTGGCCGTGCTGGCCCAAGCCAAGACGCGCGAGGCGATCTGGGAGGCGCTCCAGGCGCGACGCTGCTATGCCGTCACGGGCGACAAGATCTGGTGCCAGATGGAGCTCGACGGCGTGCCCATGGGCGGCGTGGCGCCGGCCGGCGAGCGAGCTGTGCTCTCACTGGATGTCAGCGGCAGCGACCGCTTGGATCAGGTTGTGATCTACCAGAATGCGCGACCCTGGCGCACGCTGGCTGGCGAGGAACTCTGTGGCAAGGCGTCTGCAGACCGATTCAAGGTCCGGCTGGAGATGGGCTGGGGGCGCTCGCCCGATCCCTATCTTTGGCAAGGCACCGCGCGGGTTGCTGATGGGGCCATCGTTGGCGTTGAGGGCTGCTTTCGTGGGGTGAGCCGGCTGGCACCCAGCGCCGAACTGGCCGACGATCTGGAAGTGAACGCACTGCGGAACGGCATCCTTGCCCGTTCGGCGGGCGAGGTCGCCTGGGAGTGTACCAGCTTTGCCAATGTCTCGACGCTGCATCCACAGACCGCCTCCGTGGTGCTAGAGATCGAGGGCGACGCCAGGACCGAGCTTGTGGTGGAGGCCAATGGCGTGCGCCTGAGCCAGACGTTGGGGCAGCTCTGCGCCCGGGGGATCGCTCAGCATACACGCCCCTGGGCTTCGGAGGCGCTGTTCCTGCATCGGGCGGTGCCGGCTCGGGCCTACGGCTTCGGCCAATCCTGGGACTTGGGCCGCAGCGAGCCGGGCGATACCTGGTATGTAGAGATCCGGCAGGCCAACGGCCAGTACGCCTGGCTTTCGCCGGTGCTGATCGGCAGCGCTGGCTAAGGGGGGAACCCTCGGCCAGCGCTGGTCGGCCTGAGGCTTACTGGAGGCAGCCCCGCGCGGCGATGGGCCACACCGCCGCGACGATCCCGCCTTGCACGGCGAAGAACCGGTCGTGCAGGTTGTTGGTGGTGCAGCCATGGGTCGGGATCAGCGCCACCCGATCGCCCAGGGCCAGCGGCGAGCCGCCCTCGCGGTGCAACACGCCATGTTCCTCGGAAAGGTGCGCCAGCCGCCAGCCCTCTGGCGACCGCACGGGCGGGTTGCCAAACTCTGTAGTGGCGCTCTTTAGGCCGGCGTCCAACACGGCCCGATCCTCACGCGGCACCGAGATCACCTGGGCCACGATGGTCACGGCTGGCTCGAATCCCAGATCCAGCCCGCCGTAACGCGCATCCATGGTGGCATAGGAGCCGGGCTGGATTTCGGTAATGCCGGGGAAGCGGGCCGTCATGGCGGCGGTGCCGGTGCCTGCCGCCGAGACGACGTCGGCGGTAAGCCCCCGGTCTCGCAGCAGCGCGGCGGTCTCCACCAGCGGCGTGAGGGCGGCCTGGACGGCCTGCTCGCGCTCGGTAGCATCGGGGATCATCACGGCGTGACCCTCGTACCCCAGCACGCCGCGCAGCTCCAGGCCGGGCAGGGCTGCCACTGTCTGCGCCAGCGCCAAGGCTGGCTCCATAGGGGCGACGCCGCAGCGCCCCATGCCCACATCCACCTCGACGAGGACTCCCACGGTGACGCCCGCCCGCTCAGCCTCCTTCGAGAGCATCGCCACGTTGTCGGCGTCATCCACCGCCACGGTGAGCTGACTCCTTTTGGCCAGGCTGACCAACCGCTGTATCTTGAACGCTCCCACGATCTGGTTGGCGATCAAGATATCGGTGATGCCAGCGTCCACCATCACCTCGGCCTCGCTCACCTTGGCACAGGTGATGCCGGCGGCTCCAGCATCCAGGAGCATCTGCGCGATCTGCGGGCATTTGTGAGTCTTGATATGGGGCCGCAACGCCACGCCGGCATCGCGGGCCAGGGCGGCCATGCGCTGAATGTTGCGTTCGAGCGTGTCCAGGTCCACGCAGAGAGTGGGCGTATCCAGGCTCGTCCACGGCTTGCCGATCCATTGCTGATGATCCATGCTCGGTGGCCTCCTGAGCGAGTAGGGTGCTGGGCTGTCTGTGTGCCGATGCTATCATGGCGGGATGGATGTGTCAACGGAGGTGCGTGATGGGCGACGACGCGAGCGGCCCCAGCCTGGGGCGGGAGGTGATGCTGCGGGCCGTGCCTCTGGCCATCATGGTGGCTTGCGCGTGGTGGTTCCTGGACGTCCCCGATTGGATCTGGCTGCTTCCCCTGGGGGCGGCCTTGTTGGTGCTGTTGGGTAGGGGGCTGCGTGCCATGGCGCCACCGCCGCCGGAGGAGCCGGAAGACCGCAAGCGATAGGCCTCCAGCGGCTTCACGCCGCCTGCGCGGATGCTTTACGCCGTTTTTATCAAAAGCGAGACCTGTTCGCCTAGAATGGCCGCATGTTGTTGATAGTAGATAGGGAATAGATCGGTGCAAACCAAGGCGACACAAGGCTGGGCGTTATTGGTGCTGGTGGGATGCTTGCTGCTAACGGGGAGCGCCTGGCCAGACGCGATCTCGGCCGAGACCGCCGCCAGCCAGACGGCCTCGGAGCATCAGCTCTTTCTCCCCGCCGTGCTCAAGCCTGAGGTCTTTGACCCGATCCCCGGGGCCAGCTATAGCACCCTCTGCATGTCTTGCGTGTCGGGTTGGGTGCCCGCCGATCGCGAGCCCAGCCAACACGCCGATCTGAACCTGGGTCTGCGAGGTTGGGCGGAGACGACGAGCTACCTGGGTTTGGTGGACTATTCGGGCGGGCGAGACGACAAGGCTCCGCAGCTCTATGCGCTTTTCGCCAACGAGCGCACGCCGTCGGTCTCGCGGGTCTACAAGGTGTATGACTGGAACTGGGCCACCAACCAGCGCGCCGGGCTGCTGAACACTTGGCCGGTGACGCTGCTCGGCGCGGCCACGACCAAGGGCGAGATCATCCATGTGCCCCGTTCGGGCTATCGCATCGGTACCGACAGCGGGGGCTCCTACTCTGTCATGGTGCTCTATGCGACCAGCTCGAGCATCACACTAAAGTTCACCCGTGAGGACAATGTGGTGCACGGTTACACCATCCATCTGGATGGTTTGCAGGTCGATCCTCAGCTCGTTTCCCTGTACCAGAGCTGCCACGCCGGTGGTCGGCGCTCTTTGCCGGCCCTGCGTGAACGCCAGCCTTTTGCCCGCGCTGGTGGCAGCGAGTTGCGCATCGCCATTCGTGACAATGGCAGCTTCATGGATCCCCGCTCGCGCAAGGACTGGTGGTACGGCCACTAGTGGGCTCTGCCTCATTCCATCGCGCCTCCTGACCAAAGCGGCCAGCTCCTGCAGGGCTGACCTGCCCATGCGTAGATTCGCCGTGAATCCCGCCGCTCGAGCCTAGACATCGGCATGGCATCATGCTATGCTAACATCCGAGCCGGTTTGGCTAGGCATATTCTGCGCTATCTGCTGTCGATCCGTGGCCCAGGTCATACTCGCCGGCCCGGAGGGGAGCCCTCGCGGTGTCGAGCTTGCGCGTATTCGTGTTTGTTGTTCTTGTTGCCATGCTTGTTTCCGCCTGTGGTGGGGGGCCGTTGCCTGCGCCGGCGATGACGGCCATGGCGACTACGGCTACGCCAGCCACGAGCGCGCCTACCACAGCACGAGAGACGGCGACAGTATCGCCCACGGCCCCCCTGCCGACGCCGAGCCGGACCCCCGCGGCTCGCGGGACGTGGGTATCACCTGCGCCGACTGCGACTCTCCGTGTCACCGCTGCCCCCACGCTGACCGAGACCATGGGCATCTTGTCGATCCCCGCCTTGGATCGGGATGTCGTGATCGTGTCCGTTGGCTGGGGGGTGCACGATATCGACGGGGCGCAGGTTGCCCTCTGGGAGACCGTCAAAGGAGCGGCGGGTCACCATCGCGGGACGGCCTCTCTTGGTGGCGATGGTAACTGTGTGCTCGGCGGTCACAGCGGCCCCGACCAAGACGCAGTGTTCGCCGGCCTTTGGGATCTGGCCATCGGCGATGCGCTCCTTGTCACCGACGAGCTGGGCGACGAGTTTCTCTATCGCGTCATATCGGTGGAGACGGTTCAGGAGACGGGGGCCAGCCTGGACGAGAGGTTGGCTCACGCCGCTGTGATGGATCCCACCGATGATGCCCGCCTCACACTGATCACCTGTTGGCCCGAGTGGGCCTATACCCATCGCGTCGTGGTGGTGGCGCTGCGGGAGGAGGTGGACTAAGCTTTGGTTCCGAACCTGTGCGGAGCGGACCGAGGGTGCAAGAGCGGAATGGGAGAACGCCGAGCAGGAGGTTCCCATGAACGAGGCACAGGGTAGGGCCCGACGTGAGGTGCGCCTTCGAAGGCTGTTGCCTATCGGGCTGGCGATGCTGGCGATGCTGGCGGTATCGTTGGCGGTCGCGGCGGAGCCTGGCTGGGTGGCAAGCTCCGGGGCTGCGCCCGAGGCCACCATCCCCGATCCGCCGGACTATAGTATCTCTGGCGTGGTATTCCACGATCTCGACGGCGACGGCGAGTACGCCGACGATGGGTCCGAGCCGGGTATCGGCGGCGTGGTCGTCTCTCTGGAGCCAGGGGGCCACACCTGGACGACCAACACGACGGACGAATGGGGGCCGATCGGCGGATACTGGTTCGATAACCTGCTGCCAGGCCAGGCCTATACGGTCACCTGCGCTGCAGTGCCTGGCTATGTGAGCACTAGTCCCGATCAGGTATCAGGGGTCACGTTGGGATCGGACGGCACCATTCCGGGAACGGGGCCGGCGGTCGTCCACTTTGGCAAGGCCATGACGGCCACCGTCGAGGTCCATCTGGAGCTGCAGGGGCGCCCAGGTCGACCTGACGCGAGCTGGTCGGTGCCGGTGACCTATACCGTGAGCGGCGTGTACACCAACGCTGTGAGCGCCTCGGACCTATACGGCCGCTTTGCGATTACAGGAGTGGTGGAAGGACGCCGTGACCTGGCGGTCAAGAATGTCCATACCCTCTCGACCCTCCTGACCGGCGTCGAGGTTAAAGCGCCTACCACGGTCATCACCATGACCCTGCTAGAGGGCGACGCCAACAACGACGACACGATCAATTCGGCCGATGTGGGCGTGCTATCCGCGGGTTATTGGCGGGCTTGGGGTCAGCCCGGCTTTGAGCTAGGGGCTGATTTCAACGAGGATCGCTACATCGATGCGCGTGATGCCTCCCTCTTGGCGGCCAACTATTTCGAGAGCGGACCGGTCGGCCCGGCAAGCATTCAGGCGCAGACGCCGGCTTTGCGGCTGACGCCCTCTGCGGCGACGGTGGCCGTTGGCGAGATCTTCACCGTGACCGTCGCCATCGAGAGCGGTGGCAGCGCTGTGCAGGCGGCCGACGTGTTTGTGGGCTATAATCCTCGCATCTTGCAGGTGGTGGATGCGGCGGGCGTTCCGGCTAGCGCGGCCCTTCCGATCACGGACACCTTGGGTGTGGTGGTGCGAAACCAGGTGGTGGCATCCGACGGCGTCGTGGCCTATGCGGCGCTGAGCACCAGCGACTATGCACCGGGGGCCTATGTGGATCTGCTCCAGATCCGGTTCAGGGCGCTGCGACCAACCGACGGCGCTATCACGCCCCTAGAGTTTCTGAACAGCGTCGCCACCCGCCGGGTGAGCCGCCTGTGCATCGACG
>Ga0334892_1002183_pt1 | contig 14520 bp, 9 predicted proteins | sample GraSluR3_MG_4_FD_207213 | JGI IMG/M metagenome (GOLD analysis project Ga0334892, IMG submission 207213) | Sludge microbial communities from methane-producing bioreactor in Wageningen University, Netherlands - Granular Sludge_15_04-R3 | ecosystem: Engineered > Bioreactor > Anaerobic > Unclassified...
TAGCTTCTGATCTGGAAGAATATCGGTATCTAAAAATGTAAAAACCCTATGCCTAGCAGTCATGGTCGTAGCCACATACCTTGAAATCCCTTTAAATGATCTACGAGTAGCAGGGACTGGCTCACCGAAAATCCACCAATTCTTCCTGTAAGAATCTCTTTTATTTTGATCCCTTTCCGGCTTAACTCTATCAAGAACCCACTGATATAAAGCCGGGACCTTCTCTTTGGCCTCATCAACAGAAAGCCCGAACAAATCGATGATAAACATACCTCTAGGCTTGTCCATTACATCTCGGCCATTTCTGTATGGTTTAACCCTCAAACTAACCTCTGCATCGCTCTCCATGCCTAGAAGCAAAGCTTCTTGGTAATCCACCACAAACCCCATTCCTATGGGCTGGACTCCCCTAAAGCAGAGTTTGTAATTTGATTTCAGATGCTTGGATGAAGAAACATCCGCTCCCACCTTTAAGTCAGAAAATATTTTTCCGCCCCTAAAAGAAAACTGAACCTCTCTAGCTTCTCGGTTTTCACTAGCACCTTCTTGAACTACTTGGCATAGCTTCCCCGGCTGCTCACCGGCCACGCCTACCGTCATGGCGATGCGCACAGCGGCGCCATCGTTGCCATCCACCCAGGGGTGGTCAGGCACCGCAAGGGCCAACGATAGCGGCTTCTTGGCATCGCCCAGGTGGGGCTCCAGGACACGGCGGTTGAAGGTCTGGCGAAGGCTGTTGGTGGTGATGAAGCCGAAGCGCTGGGCCTGGCCATGGCGCACCTTCTCGGCGGCGGTGTGCCACCAGTACATCACGAAATCGGCGGAGTCCGGCACCACGCCCTTGAACACCTGACGCACGGCATCGACGTAGCCATCCCCCAGGGAGCGGCGCATGGTCGAGGCCCCAATGAACGGCGGGTTACCGACGATGTAGTCGGTCTCCGGCCATTCGGCCCGGCACGGGTTGTGGTAACGGTATACGGTGGCTCGGCCTGTCTCGTCAGGGATCAGCTCGTCAGTAGTGGGACTCACTTTCATGGTGATGCCATCCCAGATGGTCACCGGGTCGCCGTTCTCGTCCAGCTCCGGCTCGCGGCTGTCGTACTCGATCAGCGCGTCCCGGCACTCGATGTTCTTGAAGTCGCGCAGGATCGGCTCGGGCAGGTCGAGGCGATCATTCAACCGGTAGTGCCACTGCAGGTAGCCGATCCACAGCACCAGTTCGGCGATGGCGGCGGCACGCGGATTGATCTCCATGCCCAGGAACTGGTGCGGATCGACGGTCAGGCCCTCGGTCTCGAGCATGCCCTGGCCCTGGCTCTGCTCGGCGATGAAGGCCAGTACCTCGCCCTCCAGACGCTTCATGTGCTCCAGGGCGACGTAGAGGAAGTTGGCACTGCCACAGGCCGGGTCGAGCACCCGCGTCTGGCACAGCCGGTAGTGGAAGGCCTGCGCTTCTTGGAGCGCCTTGTCCGGCTTACCCTGGCGCAGCAGAGTCTCAGCCGCGGCACGCACGTCGCCCCACTGCTCGCGCAGCGGCTCGATCAGGGTCGGCATCACCAGTCGCTCGACGTAGGCCCGCGGCGTGTAGTGGGCGCCCAGCTTGTGGCGCTCCCGCGGGTCCAAGGCGCGTTCCAGCAACGTCCCGAAGATCGCCGGCTCCACGAACCGCCAGTCGGCCTTGGCGGCATCGATCAGCAGCTGGATCTGCTCGACGGTGAGGGGGATGGGGTCGATGCCCTTGAACAGCCCGCCGTTGAAGCGCTTGATGGTCTGCATCAGGCGCTCGCTGTAGCCCCCGGTGTTCATGGTCTCCCACAGCGCCTTCACGGCGTGAGGGAAGGCATCGGGGTTGCGGTCCTTGATGTCGACCAGCAGGTCATGGAAGGAGCCCTTGGGCAGCAGCTCCACGTCCTCGGCAAACATGGTGAATAGGCAGCGCTTGAGGAAGTTGGCGACCCGCTCCACCTCGAAGCCGCTCTGCTCCAGGGACTTGGCCAGCTGCGCCAGGGTGGCACTCACCTGCTTGGTGACCCGCGCCGCGTGCTTGCTGGGGTCCAGGCTGTGCGGGTCGAGCCACAGCCGGCGCAGGCGATCCTGCACCTCGGGCCGGTGCAGGTCGTCCAGGCGGATTTCATGGTGCCGCGGGTCGGGGTAGGCGACGTAGTTGCCGCCGGTGCGCGAGAACTCCGCGAACAGGTAGATGGCGTTGCCCACGTCGACCACCACCACGAAGGGCGGCCGGCCATGTTCGACCTCCTCCAGGGGCAGGCCGCGCACGTAGCGCTCGGCCTGGCTCACCGCCGCATTGATGGCGTTCTGGTGGCTCTGGGTGGCCAGCGTCTTGCCGGTCTGCTTGCCCTCGAGCACGAAGCAATCGCGGCGGTAGAGGTCGATATAGCGCTTCTCGGTGGTGGAGTCGGCTCGCTGCGGGGCGATGAAGCGCTCGAAGACGTAGGCGTTGTGCGCATTCTCACCCTTGCCAGGGTCCGGGAGCGGCAGGTCGAGCAAGCCGCACAGGTCGCGCATGAACGACTGGAAGTTGGCCCGCTCGCTGCCGGTGTTGCCCTTCCAGCGGGCAACAAACTCGGTAACGGCAGTGGGCTCGGCGATCGGTTTGACGGCGGCATCCATGCGTGGGGCTCCCTGGTACGACAGTACGGCGTATTTTCGTTTTCCTTCATGCTACCACTGCAATCCAGGCAGAGGCTGACCATGGCGAAGGGGGCTTCGCACCAAGGCGTCATGGGCTCCCGCCACAGCGAGGCAGGGACAGAGGTGGCCCTCTTCACGAATTCGGGACGCAGTGCGTCCCGAATTCGTGAGCCTGACACTCCGAGGCGATGCTACGCCGACAGCTCGTGCTCGATGGCAGTAGCCACGAACTGGTTGAGGCTCTGCCCCTTGGCCAGAGCAGCATCGACGGCGTTCTTGTGCAGCTCCTCAGGCAGGCGTACCTGGAACTTGCCGGAGTAGGACTTGGTGGGCTCGATGCCACGCTCCCGGCACTCTTCGAGGAAGACCCGCAGCGACACCCGGCCTTCCTCACGCAGCTTGGCCACGCTATCGGCGTAGAAGTCGGCACCGCCGTTCAGGCCGGTGAACTCACCGCGGAACATCTCGATATCCGGGTCGTACTGGATGACGGCACGATAGCCGTCGATGATCATGATGTTGTTCACGGGGTCTCTCCGTTCTCTTCCAACCACTTGCGTATGCTGGCCACCGCGCCCTTGTCGGTATCCGGTGAGGGGTGGGGCCGATGGAACACGCGCACCTCGCCAAACAGCACGACGGCGATACGCGAGCCCTCCCGTTCCTGGATGTCAGCACCCAGCGCCCTGAACAGCGATTCGATGTCGCTCCAGGGGATCGATCCCGGCGTGGGTCGGCCGAAGATGGCGGCCAGCGTCTTGGCGTGTTTTCGCTTCATGCGCTTATGGTACTGAATTATAGTACCACAATCCAGGGCCGCGCCAATCTGGCTGGCACGCGAGAAGGCACTACTGCGCGATGCGGCACAATCAAGATTGTGGCGCTATCCTGCCTGCCAGTGCGCCCTGTTCCTCCCTGCTTCCTTGGCGGCGTAGAGCCCTTGGTCGGCACGTTTGATCGCCGGCTTCAGTGAGCGCTCACCGGCGCTGACCAGCGTCACCCCCAGCGAGGCGGAGTAGGCCAGCCGCCCCCCGTCGATCACCTCGTCACCGACCTCGGCCGGCGTCGCTTCGATGGCCTGGCGAAGGCGCTCTGCCACCTGCATGGCCTGCTCACGGTCGGTGTCGGGCAGCAGCACGGCGAACTCCTCTCCCCCCATGCGGCACAGCACGTCGCCGTCACGCAGCACGTGGCGGGCGAGCGTGGCGAAGGCCTGCAGCACCACATCGCCCACGTCATGGCCGTAGGTGTCGTTGATGCGCTTGAAGTGATCCAGATCGACGGCGATCAGCGACAGCGGCGTGCCGCTGCGCTCGGCGCGGGCGATCTCCATGGCCGCCTGCCCCTCCAGGTAGCGGCGGTTGCCCAGACCGGTGAGCGGGTCGGTGAGGGCCTGCTTCTCCAGGCGCGCCTCCAGCGCCTTGCGCTCGCTGAGGTCGAACACCGTGGCCCGGCTGTACTGGAAGCCGTCCTCGGTCACTTGCGCGGTGGCCTGGATCGCCACCGGCAGGCGAGTGCCATCGCGACACAGCAGCTCGCACTCGGCGCCGCCCTCCTGCCCCTCACCCAGCACCCTCTGGAAGGCACCGTCGAAGGCGGCCCGGGTCTCCGGGGTCACGAAGTCGCGGTAGTGGCGCTTGCCGATCACCTCGTCGGCCCGATAGCCCAGCCACGCAAGCTCGGTGCGGTTGATCTTGACCACTCGCCCCTCGCCATCCAGGGAGTGGTAGCCGCAGGGGGCGTGCTCGTAGAGGTCCTGCACCTCGCCGGCGTACTGGCGGGCCTCCCGGGAGAACAGCAGCGCCCGCTGTCGCAGCGCGCGCAGGCGGTGGTGGCTGAGCACCCAGAACACCCCGAAGGTCACCGACAGCAGGTAGACCGGGGCGACGGCCAGCAGCTGCACCGGGCTCTCCCTGAGCAGCCCCCAGAGGCTGGGGCGCGGCACCAGAATGCCGAGCCGCCAGGGCTGGGTCTCCGGCTCGCTGAGGATCATCCCGGCCTGGCTGCGGTAGTGCTGGGTGCGCAGGTCGTGGCTGCGAAAGGCGAGCAGGTGCTCGTCCAGGGTGGCCATGCCCTGATGGCGGGCGGACATCGCACGCCAGGCATCGGGTGAGTGTGTCGCCAGTGACTGGCCGAAGCGCTCGCCGGGGCCATCACTGCCGGGCAGCAGCCAGCGGCCCTCGGCATCCACCAGCAGGGCCTCTCCCGGGCTCTCCTCCAGGGCATGGGGCAGCGTCGAGGTGAGTCGCGACCAGTCGAGGGTGAACAGCAGCACACCCAGGCGCTCACCCTGCGCATCGACGACGGGCGTGGCGATGTCGACCACGGTGGTCACCGGTGCCTGTTCATCACCGGACGCGCCCAGGCGTGGCGGCGAGATGTAGAGGTCCCTGGCCGGCAGGGTCATGGCCGCCTGGAAGGCGGGGCTTGCCCCATGGTCGATGACCGGTGGCCGCGGCAGCAGGGGCACCGTCGAGGTGGACACCCACTCGCGACCCAGGGTGTCGACCACCACCAGGCGGGTGTAGCGGACGAAGTGGGTCAGCAGGGTGTCGAACAGTGCCTCCAGCTGTGCCCAGTCGCTCTGTGCCGCGAGCCCCCAGGCGGGTGTGTCGGCAATGGACTGGCGGGACAAGAAGCGCCGCAGCAGCGGGAGTTCGGCGGTGGCCAGCACCTTGTTGATGCTCTCGTCCATGCCCTGGAGCAGCAGGTCATACTCCGAGGCGAGCAGCGACTCGGCGGACTGGCGCGAACTGTCGACCCGCTCCGCGAGGTGCGAGGTGAAGATGGGCGCCAGGGCCAGGGTGGCCAGCGCGGCGGGGAGCAGGACCGCCACCGTCAGGCGGGCCCAGAGGGGTTTGATGATCAATGGCGGAGCCTCGATGCGGGTCTACCGCGATCCCTGCAGGCAAAGAGTCCTGGATGCCGGGAGCCGGCAGGAAAGGGCCGACTCACCGAACGCGCGCAGTATCCGGGAAAAACCGCCTGGCGTCATCCCATCACAACATGGCGGGTAGGTGAGGGCATACGCGTCTTGCTCGTCAGGGCACACTCATTCACTATTCTTCCACGAAGGGTGGGAGGTGACCGAAAGCGCACTCACCCCCCAGGATGCAGACGGCATGGAGGCACGCGAGTGCTTGATGAACTGGCGCTGATGGAGGCGCAGCAAGAGGTTCACGACCTGATTGCACAGCAGCGTCCTCTCGAAGAAACGCTTGAGGCAATCACCGCATGGGTCGGCTGTCTGCTACCTGACGCGTTAGTCTCGATCATGCTCTATGATCCCGAGCGCCGTACATTGAGCATGATGCCCACCCCGCACTTCTCGAAGGAGTACATCCAGAGCCTGCAAGGGCTCGGCATTGGTGATGGCGTCGGCACCTGCGGCACGGCAGCCTCAAGACGCCAGCTGACGATTACCGAGGATATTCACACCGATGCTCGCTGGGACCTGGGCGCCCTTCGCGATATTGCACGGCGAGAGAATCTCCGTGCCTGTTGGTCGACACCGATTCTGACGCGGGAAGGTCAGCTGCTAGGCACCTTTGCCATCTACTATCGCCACCCATCATCACCTCTCTTGGCCAGCCAGCTCACCTTAAAACGGGCGGCATCCTTGGCAGCGCTTGCGATCATCCGAGACCGTGATAGCCAAGAACACCGCCGTTTGGCAGCATGGCACGACTCGCTGTTCGCGAACCATCCCGACGGGGTCTACGAGTTCGACCTGGAGGGCCGCTTCCAGCGTTGCAATGCGGCGATGAAGCGGATCACGGGGTATCCCGAGGAGGCCTTTCTCGGACGTCACTTCAACGAGTTCATTGAGCCCGACTACCGCGAACTGACTCAGGCCGGGTTCGATATCGCCAGGCGCGGTGGGTCGCACCAATACGAGACCGTGGGTATCCACCACGATGGTCACCCCTACCACCTGGAGATCATCAACTTCCCGGTAACCCTCGACGGCAAGGTGGTCGGGGTCTATGGCATCTGCCGTGACATCACCGAGCGCAAGCGCCAAGAGGCCGCACGGCATCTGCTGAAACGGGGGATCGAGGCCACGCCTAACGGCGTGCTGATGACGGATGCTACCCAGCCGGACATGCCGCTGGTGTATGCCAATGAGGCCTTCTATGCGCTGACCGGCTATGCCCCCGACGAGGTGCTGGGCAGAAACTGCCGTTTCCTGCAGGGGCCCGATACCGACACGGCCGTGGTCACGACGATCCGCCAGGCGATTGACGCCCGCCTGCGCCATGAGGTGACACTGCTCAACTACCGCAAGGACGGTACCTCCTTCTGGAGCCACCTCTCACTGAGCCCGGTGGTCGACGACAGGGGGTTCTGCACTCACTACATCGGCATCCTGCAGGACATCACCCGGCAGCGCGAGCACGAGGCGCAGATCGCCTATCAGGCGACCCATGACTTGCTGACCGGCCTGCCCAACCGCACCTCTTTCGATGAGCGCCTGACGGCCGCCTTTGCCCAGACGCAGGAGACCCAGGGGCTGCTGGTGGTCATGCATCTGGACCTCGACGGCTTCAAGGCCGTCAATGAGGGCCTGGGCCACCACATCGGCAATCGCGTGCTGCGCGAGGTCGCCGAGCGTCTGAGACACCTGGTGGAGCCAGGAGACAGTCTGGCGCGCCTGGCCGGTGACGAGTTCGCGCTGCTGCTCCCCAACCTGGCGAGTCAGCAGGCCGGCATCGCGCTGGCCGAGCGCATACTGGAAGCGCTGAACCGTCCCTTCCAGGTCGAGGGCAAGCCACTGCATGTCACCGCCAGCATCGGCATTGCCTGCAACTGTCCCGTCACCGAGCAGGCCCACGAGCTGCTGCAGCGCGCCGACCTGGCCATGGCCCAGGCCAAGCGAGAAGGACGCAACACCTGGCACTGGTACCGGGGTAACGCCCAGACCACGACCGAAGACAGTGTGCTGCTGCGTCATGACCTGCACACCGCGCTGCGTGAGGATCAGTTCGAACTGCACTACCAGCCCATCGTGGATGCCATCAGCGGACGGATCCGCGGCGTGGAGGCGCTGGCCCGCTGGCGTCACCCGCAGAAGGGCATGATCTCCCCTGGCGTGTTCATCCCCCTGGCCGAGCAGACCGGGCAGATCATCCCGCTCGGACGCTGGGTGCTGCGCCGGGCCTGCCGGGATATCGCGGCCGTCAAGGCGGCAGGAGGCCCGCTGGTCCCGGTGGCGGTCAACATCTCCTCACTGCAGTTTCGCCGCGAGGGTTTCGTGGAAGACGTGCAGCAGACCCTGAGCGAACTAGGTGTTCCCGCAGAGTTCCTGGAGCTGGAAGTCACCGAGAGCGTACTGCTCGACGGCGCCGACCAGGCCATTGCGCTGATCAATCGGCTCAAGGCGATGGGCGTGCGGGTCGCCCTGGACGACTTCGGCACCGGCTTCTCCAGCCTCAGCTACCTGCGTGACCTGCCGATCCACAAGGTCAAGCTGGACCGCGCCTTCATCCAGGATGTCCTCACCAGCCGCAGCAATGCCGCCATCGTGCAGGGCATCATCACCATGGCCCACCATCTGGACCTGGTGGTGGTCGCCGAGGGCGTCGAGGAGCGCGATCAGCAACAGGACCTGGTGCGCCACAGCTGTGACCTGCTGCAAGGTTACTACTTCGCCAGGCCCATGCCGCTGGCGGCGCTGCTGACGCTGCCGGAATCACTGCCCAACACCACATAACGCCACACTCGCCTTGTGGTACCCCGCTCAGGGGTCAGTGCTCATCGCATTGACAGCCCTGCAGGGAACCGCTATTTAGCTGGCTAAATATAATAAAAAACATACCTCTTCTACCCGCGCAGGTATCCCCATGACAACCTCTCTCCGCCCTGGTAGCCCTTCAGCCCAGGTGATTCACGCTTTGCTGCAGCACAAGCACACGCTGTCGGTCTACGCCAAGGAGATGCCCTATGCGCTGCATGCCGAGGTCGCCGAGCTGGACCCGGTCGCCGGCCGCCTGGTGCTGGAGGTCGACTATGCGGGGCAGGACATCGAGCGCTACTTCGCCAGCGGCCGCCTAAATTTCGACCTCGAGGCCCTGAAAGGCAGCGACCACACGGAGCGCGATACCTACAGCCTCAGCAACATCCCCACCCGGCTGCTGAAGACCGACAGCACCACCTATCGCCTGGAGTGCGAGCTGCCCGCCTCGGTCTTCGTCCAGGAGAACCGTGGTGCCATCCGCATCCCCTTCATCCTCGGCATGCAGGGGCGGGTCGCCATTGAGGTCTACCTGCACGAGCTCAGTGTGCCGGGCCGGCTACGCAACCTCTCCGTGGGGGGCTGCATGGTCGATATCGCGATCGCCGACAGCATCGCCATCACCGTCGGCCAGACGGTGCCGGGGGTCACGCTGGAATTCCCCAATGGCGAGAGCTTCTTCGCCGAAGGCAAGGTCCGCCACATGCGACCGTTTGGCCACCATGGCTATGCGGCGGTCGGGATCCAGTTCATGAACCTGTCATCCGCTCAGTCGGAGGCGCTGTTCCGTTTCGTCTCGGAGTCGGAGCGCGAAGCCGCCTACCGTTCCGGCAGCAACGACGCCCACGCTTACCATTCCCCGCTGTTCGTGCCCGGGGCCAAGGAGAAGAAGATCCTGCAACGTGAAGCCCAAGAGCGTGAAAAGCGTGCCCGGCAGTCCCCGATGCAGCGCGGGGTGCTGGAAGTCGCCCATCAGCTCCAGGTCGGTCTGATGTACATGAAGACCCGCGACATCTTCCCGAGTGAGCTGCTCTATGACTGCGTGGACAGCCTGCGCTATCTGGTGGATCAGGACCGTAAAGCCCTGCTGTATGCCCTGGCCTTCCTGCGCGACGAACCCGAGTGGGTGCGCCACGCCATCCAGGTGGCCGGCCAGCTGGCTGACCTCATGTTGCTGCGCGACCCCCATGACCCCCACGTACGCGAAGCGATCCTGGGCGCGCTGCTGCACACCCTGGGCAAGCCGCTGCTGATCAGCAAGGAATTGCCATCGCTCAAGGTCAACATGGGGCCGCAGCACAAAGCCTTGCTCAAGGGTCACGTCGCGGCGCTGCTGGGCAAGCTCGACGCCCTCGGCTGGACGCCAAGCCCCACCTGCCGCGAGATCCTCGAGAACGCCAACGAACGCCTCGACGGATCCGGCTACCCGGCGGGCCTGCGCGGGGACCAGCTGTCCGAGCGAATTCGCCTGATCAGCGTGATCAAGGCCATCAACAAGCTGACCCATTCCCGTAACGGCATCCCGCCCCGGGAGCCCATCGACGCCTACCGCTGGGTCAATGATGAAGCCGCCGCGTTCGACAAGACCGTGCTGGTGGAGTACATCCAGACCTATGGGCTCTACCCGATCGGCAGCCTGGCGAAGTTCTCGGCAGGCTATCTGGCCTGGATCATGGACAACGACCTCAAGGGGATGCCGACGAAGGTCCATGTCATCAAGAACCTGCGCTTCCCCGACACCAACATCGACAGCGTGCTGAGCGACTCGGACTTCTCGCAGATCGGCAAGCTGGAGGGCATCGCCAACCCGGCTGACTACGGGGTGAGGCTGCTCAAGGTCTAGTGCGGCCCTCAACCACTCGCCCAGCAAAAACCCCCTGATCACGGGGACGAGATCAGGGGGTAAGGCAGGTATTGCAGGGAAGCCGCCCCTTGGCCAAGAGGCGATGCCAGTATCCCCAGCTTGAGGGCTGGGGAACATCAGCACCGTCTCATCATGCACGCTACGGCCTGCCAGTGCCACCCTGCCCATACCGCATTCCCGGGCCCAGCATTCTGTTCAAGCACGTGGTGGGTCCTGCATAGCCAGGAGGAACGCGACGCAATGGCAAGGCGAGGGCCAGGAGACGCAGACCAACGCATAGGACAGGCACCGCGCTGCTCTTGCACTTTGGCCCTCAGGGTACCGTCATGCCCAGGTGGCGACGGCCGATGCCGCACCTCAAGGCGCATAAACCTAACCGCTTGGGTTTATGCTAGACTGTCCCCATGCCAACCGTCCTACGCTTCGATGGCCTGCGCGCCGTCATCTACCCCAACGACCACCGGCCTGCGCATGTCCATGTCATCGGCAAGGGCGGTGAAGCGGTGTTCATCCTGCACTGCCCCGAGGGACCGCCAGAGCTGCGCGAGAACTATCGCTTCAACACGCCAGACCTCAACCGTATCGCCGCCGCGCTGGCGGCTGAGCTCCTGGCACTCTGCGGACAATGGAGGGAGATTCATGGCCATTACTGATGACGCCCGGCAGCAAGCCGACGCCCACATGAGCGCTGAGCGCGACCATGCCCACGCGGTATCCGCCCGCTATGACCGGCGGACCAAGCGCGTGATCGTGCGTCTGCACAGCGGCCTGGAGCTCGCCATCCCGCCGGCCCTGGTCGAAGGCCTCGCCGATGCCACGCCGGAAGCCCTGGCCGAGATCGAGATCTCCCCCTCCGGGCTTGGCCTGCACTGGCCGCAGTTGGACGCCGATGTGTACGTCCCCGCGCTGTTAGCGGGCCAGTTCGGCTCTCGACAGTGGATGGCCCGCCAGATCGGGGCGGTCGGCGGCCGTAGCCGCAGCGATGCCAAACGCCTCGCGTCCAGGGCTAACGGCGCCAAGGGGGGGCGCCCCCGCAAGGCCCAGGGCTAACCGCGCTCAGGTCCCCTTGCGCGTCTCACCGACCGCGATCCGCCCCATGCCCGTCGCCATCGGCAGCCAGCCGCTGCTCGATTCGCTCAAGGCAGCGCTGCCGCAAACCGGGCGCGGCCTCCGACAGGGCTTGCGCCTCGCGGGAGGCGAACAGGAGCCCCCAGAGCAGCGCCATGCAAGATTATGGCGCTTATCGTGCCCATGCCCGTCTGTGCGACACGGATCATCCGCCCACTCTACAGGCCAGCGGTGCAGCGTCCCCACCGGCCTATGAGCAGGTTTCGTCGGCCAGAATCTCCACCTACAGCGACCAGCAACGTCCTCGCCTGACCAGAGCCCTCAGCGCTTCTCCACCCTCATCAGAGGGCTCCAGGGCTCTGTCCATAGCCTCAAAGGCTTTGTCGCCCGCATGGAACAGGCACCGATCCAGCAGGATGTCTTCGGCACGACGGCACGCAGCGTCAACGATGAAGCGTGACCGCTCACCTCCCACCTCGGCCACGGCCCTGTCGATCAACTCCAGCGTGCGGCGCTCAACGCGCAGGTTGAGGGGCAAAAGCTCACTCCTCGTGTCTTTGTCGTCTCTCATCTCGTCACCTCTCTAAACGCCTTTCGGTGCAACATCCCCACCTATGCCGGCGGTGCCCGGGGTGGCCATCCTCTGCAACATTCCCACCTACGCCCGGGGCCGCCGGCAGGGCCAGCTCTGCAACATCCCCACCTACGCCCAGGGGCCGCCGCCAGAGCGACCGGTGCAGCATCCCCACCTACGCTCGGAGCCACCGGCAGGGCGACCGATGCAGTGTTCCCACCTACGCCCGGGGCCGCCGGCAGGGCCATCCTCTGCAACATCCCCACCTACGCCCAGGGGCCGCCGCCAGAGCAACCGGTGCAGCGTTCCCACCTACGCCCAGGAGCGATCGATCGGCCCAGGGAAGCAAGGTATTCCTCCCCCTTTGGGGACCCACTATGCAACACCTCAACCGGCCGATGGACAGGTTTCGTCGGCCAGAATCCCCGGCCCTGTGGCGTGCCGCCAGGCACCTGCCAACGGCCTATCTGGTGGGTTGTGTTTCCCAAGATCTGCCCCCTGTAGGCCACCCGTGCAGCATCCCCAAGGGTGCTCGAGACCCGTGATTCTGTTTCGCATGCGAAACCGTCGGCAGGGCCACCGGTGGGGATGCTGCACCGATGCCTATTCATGCTTGATGCGGCGCACATAGGGCGGCCGTTTCGGGATCGCCGGCAGCGCTTCGCCCTTGCGCCGGATACGCGCCCAGTCGCTCTTCATGTCGCGAATCAGGGCCCGTACATCGTCCCGCACCCCACGAAATCCCGGCATCCCACGCATGCTGTAGATGGCCTGCCGGACCAGGCGATTCCGGGTCTCGCGATCGCTCCGGCTGACCGCATCGCGGATGCGTTTTGCCCACTCGTCGCGCCGCGCTTCGACCAGCCGCCAGGTCCAGATATTGTCGAGGCGGACCAGCTCATAATCCGCCTGCCACACCTCCGGGCACCAGTACGGATTGGGCATGGTGATCCGCACCTGGCGAGCATCCTGCAGCGCCTCGTAGTGCTGTGCCGGATGCGCCTCATCGACCAGCAACCACCACACCGCATAGGGCTGCCGCGGCGGCAGGTAGACCACCAGGAAGGCGTTGCCGGCACCATGCCGGCGACGCCGCCGGCGTTCGTTCCGGTCGGCGGCGGTGGCATAGCGCGCCGCAAATTTCGCCTCGAGGCGGGCGATCTTCTCCCGCGGCACCACCCCGCACACCCAGCGGGGGTACCCCCGCCGCACCAAGTCCTGCACCCGCTGCATGGCAGCGGCCTTGTAACGCATCGATCCCATGTCACCTCCCGTTGAGCGGCTACGGGGAGATAGGGCGTGCGGTGACACCATGGTCCTGAATAACCAGATTTTCGGTGCGGTGGCTCCGCATGGATAAAGATTCCAAGGGCGCCGCGACCGGGGCGGCCCGTTAACGTCAGTGGCGCCCCTACCTATCCGCGAGTGCCAAACCTCGGGGTGTGCCAGCCCCTCACGCGAGGGGCTGCCACCCCCTTGTTTGCTGCTGGTCACGATCGCCAATCGTGACCAACTCGCCGTCGCGCAGTGCGGGTAATTCCGCTCGCTGCGAGGCAATGGGCGCTCGAGGCTGCAATGCCTCGTTCGACCCAATCCAGGGCACCGGGATTGGGCGACACGGACACGGGCAGCCGGGTAACCGGAGCTGACCCTGTCACGGCGTGAAAGTGGGTAACCAGCCCCACCTGTGGGCGGCGGGTGACCGTCGAACGCATGCCGAACCTGTGGGCGCAGCGCTGGGGGAAACCCCAGTGAGCCAGGTAGCCGAAAGGAGTGGCCTGGCGGCACCAGGAGGCGCAAGCCGCCTGGGTCGACGAATAGCTCAAGCAGGTAACGGCGCCCCGCGAGGGTGCTGTTCGGAGTGCTTCATAGCCATGCTCTTCGGGAGCTGGCCATGTGCGATGAAGTGACGGTGGAGTAAGGGAGCCGTTTTGGAATCTTGGGCCCCTGAAAACCGGCGATGCCGGTGAGGTGCTTAGCACTAGTGATCACCGTGGTGGAGCACAGTGGCGATGAGGTACGCAGTAGCACGTGACTAACGTGGGAAACCCTAAGGCCGAGGATCCGGTTGGCACCGGTGAGGCTAGGGGTGGGAGCGGCGTTGAATAGTGTCTGAGTTGACGGGCGATATGGCCGAAGCCCTCAGCGAGATCCTGGGCGACCAGGGCACACGAAAGATGCCAGCGAGTGTGGGAGGGGCACTCCTCCCTCGCAGCAAGCAAGACGGCAACATCGACGACGACCGGTACCGCGGGTGGCACCGCGGACGCCGGATGAGAACGGCCAGGGTGGCACCTGGCGTAAGTTCATCACCATCGCACCGCGCAAGACCGGCCGTGCGATTCACGTAACCAAGGAGGTATTTGATCCTTCAATGCCCGTTTGGGCATCTTCAACAGCCCCTCTTCGGAGGGGCTTTCTCGTGGGCGCTCCGCCACGCCGTCCACGCCGAGGATGCTAGGCTAGGGGCAACCCCCCATCGCCCGAGGAGACGCCCCATGACGCCATTCGGTTGGCTCGTCACCGCCTTCGCCCTGTTCATGGCCGGCGTGTGCCTGTTCACCTACGTGCAGATCGAGCGCCACGCTCACCAGAACCGCCAGCGGCGCCTGGCCCGCGAGCGTG
>Ga0334892_1002186_pt1 | contig 14503 bp, 6 predicted proteins | sample GraSluR3_MG_4_FD_207213 | JGI IMG/M metagenome (GOLD analysis project Ga0334892, IMG submission 207213) | Sludge microbial communities from methane-producing bioreactor in Wageningen University, Netherlands - Granular Sludge_15_04-R3 | ecosystem: Engineered > Bioreactor > Anaerobic > Unclassified...
AAGTCCTCGCGCATCGCCCGGTAATCATTTTCTTCCATGTCGCCCATCAGGTAGAGCTTGCGGGCACGTTCGAGCTGGCCTTCCCACCGGCGGCGCTTCTCATCGTTGCTTTCAACTTCGGTCTGATCGAGCTGGCTCAACTGCATCACCCGTTCACGCCAGTCGTCCGGCAGCTTGATGTTCGCCAGATATTCCACGATCTGCCGCTCGGCGTCTTCAGCACGTACCATCTTCTGATCACAGATATTGGTTGACCGGCGCGGGTCGCGGTAGTAACGTTCGTTGGCATGGTTGGCCTGGCCGCGCATCGGTTTACCACAGCGAGCGCAGAGTGCCAGCCTGGACAAGGGATAGGTGCGTTTCTTCGACCGACCACGCACCGTCCGGCCCCGGCGTGCGGCACGCGCTTGCTGGCATTTCTCGAACAGCGATTCCGGAATGATGGCGGGATGGCGACCGGGATACCATTTGTCTTTGTAGGGCACTTCACCCAGATAGAAACGATTCTGCAACATCGGACGCACTGTGTCAGCCTCGAACAGGTTCTCGCCCCAGTTACCTGAAGTGCGATAGCCGGCTTCGTTGAGCATGATCGCCACCTCGCCATCCGAGACATTTCCCGCTGAGTAGTAGGTGAAAGCGAGCAGTGCCCCTGCGGCGTTTTTCAGATGCGGTACCGCATCGCCTTCGGTACGGTCATGCCACTGGTCCAGGTAGTTGTCAAGTTGATCACTGCGCGTGGCATACACCTCTTCGCTGATTTCCTGGGCATCATGCTGCTCACCGAGCGTCCACAATTCTTTGCGGAGATCACGAATGGTGACATACCCAAAGTTGAGCGTACCGTTCCAGTAGCCTTCTTTGGCGCGCTGCTCTTTGCCTTTGGCGGTTTCTCGCGCGCGATTCTCGTTGTCCCACTGCGCCAGCAGCGCGAACAGGTAGAGCATGAACTCGCCCTGCGGGGTGGTGGTATCCAGCCAAGGTTCTGATACGGATACCAGCCCAACACCTGCTTCTTTGAGCCGGGCAACATTACGCACTACATCGGCCAGGCTGCGACTGAAACGATCCAGCTTATGAACCACGATCACATCAAACTGCCTGGCTTCAGCACGACTCATCATGCGTTGGAATTCGGGGCGCAGATCGGTTTTTGCCGAACGACCCGGTTCTTCGAAGACCTGGAGCAGGTCCCAGCCGCGCAAGGCGGCTAACTCAGCGCATTGGTCGCGCTGGGCATCCAGGCTCCAGCCCTCAACTTGTTCTTCGCGTGAGACGCGAATGTAACTCACTACTTTCATAGTTTTTGCTCCTTTTCATCCGCCTGGCCGCTCAATTCGGCCTCGTGGGTTTCATTATCGTCATCGGCTTCGTTCTGGCCAAGCATCCGAGCAATGATGCAGGCCAGGGTTTTGAGGAAGATGTTGACGTCGGCGGTGTAGGCGATGTCGTCAAGCGTAAACTGGTTCTGATCGGTCATGATTGGCTGTCCCTGCCTTTGGTGTCGTTTGAACTCTTGACAGCATACCAGAGTGATCTCGCCGAACATGCGGAATCCTACCGATTTGAGGTGGCAAATTTCCCTGTCGGGCGCGTCAAAATTCCGCATCTGCTGTAAATCCGAGAGAACCGAAGCGTAAATGCTATCCACATGATACGGGTTTTGGGTTGTCTGGTCTGCTGCAATCTCGTTCATGTTGGCTGTTCCTGTTTTCGGCGCAGAATACATCACCAACAGCATACCAAAGTGACCTTCCCGAAAGGCTGTAGGATTACGGGTTTCGATAGGGAATCCTACAGTTTTGGTGCGCAGATTTACGGTTTTTCGCTTGGCCGCCTGATGACTGGTGTATAATCAGGGCAGGAAAGGAGTCGAAGATGGCAACTTCACGCATACAATTGAGTTACGCTCGTGACGAAAAGACGCCTCCTAACATTTTCAGCGATCATGATTGGGTACGTCACAATCAAGAAACGCTGCTCGATCAATATGGGGAGCGATGCATTGTTGTATATAAGGAGACGGTACTTGGGGTAGGTGATACGTATGAAGCCGCGGTTGAGGACGCCGAAAAGAATCTGCCGCCTGACGTAGACGAGGTAACACCCATCGTTGAGCTACTGCATCGTCGCCATCCCTTCCTGCGCGTGCGTCCTGGCCCTGTTGACTTTCCCGCCCACCTGTCGGATTAGATGATGGCACGCATACAACTCCGTGTCTATCGCGATCCCGGTCAGGCGGAAGTTTTCCTCAACATCAAGCGCAAAGATAACGGTTATGAAAAACGGGCAGCCATTGTGGATACTGGCGCTCAAGTATCCTTGCTGCCCAGTTTATTGATGGATGTGTTGGCCTATCGACTCAGCGAACGCGGGAGCTTTAGCATTGAACAGGCAGGAATCGCTACTCAGGCTTTTGAGGCGATAGAAGCCTATATCACAGTGTTTCTCGAAGATATGTCAGGCAACCGGACCGATGATTTTGAGGTTCGTGTCTGGTTTGCTGCAACTCGTGAGGTGTTGCTCGGCTTTGACGGTGTTCTGGACCAGGCTGTATTACATGTCGATATGCTCAATCTGACAGGATATTTGGAATTTCCCGGCTGAGATTGATGCCTGAATCCGGTCAATGAGCGAGTTCTCAAGCGTTTAGTATCCTCTCCTCGGTTCAGCGACGCATTGCCACCGTTTCCATATCACAGACTTGCTTCCGTGAACAGGTTATTCCATCAACCTGATCAACCGAACCGTTCACTCCGGCCCATCGGGGATTGTATTTGGCGAGAGTCGTTTGTTGTTTAAATAGCATACATCAGGGAAATGTCATGTGAGCGCTGGCTAATCACAGGCCAGGCGTCACGCCCGGCTGTCGCGCTTTGAGATAGGCTGAATTAAGAGTATTCCAGGGCTTTTGGGTAAGCGGATTGGATTGTGTTGTTAAATGGGATTAACAAGACATTTAAAGGAAAAATCCGATGTCCACTCAAGCGTTTACCGTCAGCGTGCCTGCTAACATCAAATGGGTCAACTCCGGCGTTTCGCTCACCCAGGACCAGACCTTCGCTGTCGCAGCGACCGGTCGCGTTCACCTCTATAAGCCTGAAGACGAGTATGCCATGCCCTGGGTAGACCCGGATGGCTGCCCGTCACCGGGGGATTGCCCGTACCTGGACCAATACCAGATGCTCATCATCCCGACGGCGCCCGGCGCCATGCTGGTCGGGCGTATCGGAGAAAGCGGCACGCCGTTCCTGGTGGGCAAAACGTTCGAAGGAACCGCCACCGCTACCGGCACCCTGTACCTGTGCGTGAATGATTATCATGACTACTTTCCGGACAACCGCGGGCAGTTTGTGGCCACGATCATCCTCGACCCGCCCGACGAACCCGAACACGATGACGAATACCCGTACACAGATTACTGTGAGCTGACCAGTGAGAATCCCATCCGGCTGCGGCAGGGGGAAAAAGTGGTGTCCGCCACCGACCTGGCGCTCCAGACGCCCGCCGGCGAACTGCGCTTCACCCGGACGTACCGGCAGGCCCGGTTAGGTGCCGGGGACTACCAGTTCATGGGGCTGGGGTGGACGCATAACCACGCGACCCGGCTGACACTCAGCGGCACCACACCGAACCGCGTCGCCGAGATCCGGCTGCCGGAAGGGGGCCTGCTGAAGCTCGACGAAGACTCCAGCATACCGGACAGCTTCATCCCTCGACCGGGGGCCAACGTCACGCTGGCCCATGATGTGGGGAACCAGGAGTACGTACTGACCCTCGTCGATCGCAGCCAACTCCGGTTTGATGATGCCACCTTCACGCTGGCAGCCCGCACCTGGCCCACCGGCGAAACCTGGACATATTCCTACACCAACGGACGGCTGAGCCGGGTGTATGACGGGTACGGGCGCACGCTGCAGTGGGTGTATGTGGATAACCCGGGTGGATTCGATGATGGGCAGTTGTGGCGGGTGGGTGATCACACGGCCAGTGGGCTGGATGGGGTTTCACCCAGCGGGCGATACGTCGAATTCACCTATATCACCGAAAAGAGCGATGGCGTCGATGTGCCCACTCCACGCCCCCTGCTGGCAACGGTGCGCGACGTCAATACGCAGGTCTGGACCTATGACTATTACGGGCAAACCGCCGGTGAGACCGACCCGGACCAACGCAACTTCCTGACGCGGCGGCTCTCACCCGCCATCGATACGACCGGCGATGGTAATCCGGACACGCCGCTGGCCCTGGAGAGCCTGAGTTATACGCTCTCCGGTGGCGTCATCGAAACGATCACCCAACTGCGCGGGGATGGGGCGCTGGCGACCACCTTCGCCTTCCGTCCCGGCGGCGAGAACGCCACCACTGAAACCACGGCCAACCATACGACCACCCATCATTTTGTTGGCGGTGTGTACCTGGGGACCGAGACCCCGGATGGCGCATTTCCGCACCAGGTGAGCGCGGACGATTACCGGCCCTGGCACCGGGTCAGTGCCAATGGGCACGCCAGCTTTCTGGAGTGGAGCGCTGAGGGTAAACACCTGCAGCAGGTGACGGACGCCGCGAGTCACGTGACCCAGTTTGCCTACAACCCAAACGACACGCTGGAGTACAGCCTGGATGCCGCCGGGCGCAAAACCGCGTATACCTATGGCGATGCCAATCACCCGCGTCTGCCCACGGCGGTCAAAGTGTATGCGGCGGACGGTACGACCGTGTGCGAGTGGCACGCTTTCACCTATGATACGCGCGGTCGAGTGCTGTCCGAGCAGCTGCTGGACCCAATCGATGGCGTAACGGCGCTGCGCCAGACAACCCGCGTTTATTATCCGGATGACACCCAGCCAGACGGCAGCCTGCTGGAGAATGGGGCCGGGCTGGTCGAACGGGTGATTCAGCATGACGTGGCTGGCGGCGGGTCGAACACGGAGACGACAACGTTCTATGATGTATTGGGCCGCGTGGTGCAAACCAATCGCAACACCACGGCAGGCACCTGCGAAAAGAGCCGCACGGTGTACGATCTGGCCGGTCGTGTAGTGGCCTCGATCTGCAACTATGATCCTCCGCTGGACGGGGGCGGCAGTCCCATCCATCCGCAGACTGCGGCTGAGGCAGCAGCGTTGTACGCATACTCGGACCGGAATCGGGTGACGACGCAAGTTTACGATCCCCTGGGGCGGCGGGTTCAGACGACGGAGGATGCCGGAGCGCCTTTTGCCCAGACCCATCTGACGATTTACGACGCACTGGGGCGTGTGGTCCGCAGCGTGCGCCATTACGTCGCGGGGGGTGGCGGGCCCAATCCCTACACCGCTGCGCATGGCGACTTCGATGCCTTTCATGGGCCGCAGTCCACACAAAACCTGGTCACCGATACGGCGTACAACGAGCGTGGGCAGGTCCGATCCCAGACCGATCCCCTGGGACACGTGACGCTCTACGGCTATGATGCGGCAGGCCGGACAGTCAAAACGATCCAACTGGCCAGCCAGCCCGGTTACGACAACTCCTATGCGACAGGGGATCCGGACCTGAGCGACTATGTCGCGGCCAGCGGTGCGGATAAGGACCTGGTCACGACCCAGCAGTATGACCCGGCGGGAAACCTGATCCGGTCCCAGGACGCGGCAGGACGCGTAACATTCACCGTCTATGATGCGCTGAACCGGGCCGTTCAGGTCGTGCGATCTGCCAGCGCACCGGACTACGCGATTCTGCACGATCTGACGCTGTCCAACTACACTTTCAGCGATGCCCCCGACCGGGACCAGGTTGAGTTGACCGAATACGATGCGATGGGGCGGGTGCAGCGCGGCCAGGACGTGCTGGGCAACTGGACGTTGATGGGGTATGACAGCCTGGATCGCCCGGTTAAGGTCGTTCGTAGCGCCAGCCAGCCGGACTACTTTGCCGCCCATCCCACCGATGGTGCGTTGGACGGTTATGTGCCGGTGGCGAATGCCGACCGCGACCTCGTCACCGCGACCGTCTACGACGCGGCAGGGCGCACCCTGTATACCGTCGATGAACTGGGACAGCGTACCTGGTCGGCCTACGATGGACTGGGGCGGCAGGTCAAAACCATCGTGAACGCCCAGGGAACGGCCACCGACGGTGGAGTCAACGATCCGCGCAGTGACACCTACCAGGCCAGTTCGCAGGCGGATGAGGACGTGATCACTATCACGCACTACGACGTGGATGGGCGTGTCCAGTGGACCCTCGATCCAATCGGGCGGCGCGCCTGGTTGGTGTATGATGACCTGGGACGCACCAAAAAGCGCATCCGGAACTGCACGTATGACCCGGCCAACCCAACCGGCACACCACCAGAGGACGATGCGTATACGGGCAGCCCGGACTCGGATCAGGACGTGATCACCTGGACGGTGTACGATGAGCGGGGGCGCGTGGCGGCCACCGTCGACCCGCGCGGCAACGAAACCCGGTATGCCTATGACGAGGCCGGGCGGCAGACCCTCAGCGTGCAAAACTTCTATGAGGACGGCCTTATCGACCCGGTGGTTGAGCACTGGACCTGGAATTCAGGAACGAGCCGTTGGGAAGATGGATCGGGAGTTCCCATTCCCTTTGGAACCGAGCAGGACCGCAACCGGCTGACCTGGAATGGCTACGACCTGGCGGGGCAAGTAACGGCCACGCGTGACACGGCGGGTGTGGAAACGCGCGCCGGCTTCGACGATGCCGGACGGCAGACCCAAACCATCATGCACTACGTCGACGGGATAGCCGATCCGGACTACCCGGACGAGGACATCATCCGCGAAACCATCTATGACAAAGCCGGGCAGGTGCTGGAGACGATCGACGCACGGGGCACGCACACGACTTTTGAGTATGACCAGGCCGGGCGGCGTATCACCATCACCCAGGCGGTCGGGAGCGAGCTGGAAACGACGGATTACACGTGTTACGACAAAGCCGGGCAGGTCCTGCGCACGATCCGGAACTGGCTGCCCGAACCCGGCCAGCCGGAACCGGATGAGCGCGATTGGCAAGGCAACTGGCTGTTTGCGCCTGCTACCCATGGCGAGGAAAACGACGAAAACCTGATCACGACCTATGCCCTGGACCGGGTGGGACGCCGGGTGGCTGCATCGAACCCGGCTGGCGACATGACGCAGACCAGTTACGACAAAGCGGGACAGGTTCTGGCTGTGACCGATGCGCTGGATGTCGTGCGCGTGCAGCGTTACGATGGGCTGCGCCGCCTGGTGCGCGTGGTGCAGAACTACCGGCCCGTGCTCAGTGCGCCGGCCCGGCTGGTGTTTGTTTCCAAACGAGACGGGAATGAAGAACTCTACTGCATGAACGCAGACGGCAGCAATCTCACGCGCCTGACGAGCCACAGCGCCAGGGATCTGGCCCCGGACTGGTCGCCCGACGGGACAGAGATCGCATTTGATTCCAACCGCAGCGGAAAGTGGCTGATTTACGCCATCGGGGCCGATGGCACCAATCTGCGCCAGTTGACCAGCAACAGCCCGTATGACAGCACCCCGGTGTGGTCACCAGATGGCAGCCGGATCGTTTTTTACTCCGGGCGCAACTACACCTACTACGCGTTGTACGTGATGAACGCCGATGGGACGAACCTGGTTCGCCTGACCACCAACGGGGCCAGTCCGGCGTGGTCGCCGGATGGACAGCATGTCGCTTACCGTGGCAGCGATTCGGAGATCTACGTGGTGAATGCGGACGGAACGAATACCACCCGGCTGACCTTCACCGGCAACAATGACAGCCCGGCGTGGTCACCCGATGGTCAGCGTATTGCTTTCCACTCGACACAGGCGGGTAACACCGACATCTACGTCATGCAGGCCGATGGCTCCAACCGGCAGCGCCTGACTGCCGAGGGCGCGTCGGATTGGGCACCGGTCTGGTCCCCGGATGGGCGCAGGCTGGCGTTTTTGTCCAACCGCAGCGGCACGACCAACGTCTTTGTGATGAACGTCGACGGTAGCGGAGTGGTCCAAATCTCGACCGGCGGGGGGAATTACAACGCCCGGCCTGGCGTCTGGTCGCCGGACGGCCAGCAGCTCGTGTTTGAGTCGTCGCAGGATGGCAATGCCGAGGTTTACGTGGCCCAGGCCGACGGCTCCGGGCAGACGCGCCTGACCACCAATCCGGCGTATGATGGCACGCCTTACTGGCAGCCGGTGCCGCTGGCCGACCCGGCGGGGTGGACCTGGAGTGTATCAAACGAGCGCTGGGAGACGGCTGAGGGCAGGGCGATTTCGCACGGCGCGGCGTATGACCGGAACGTGATTGCGGAGGTGTCGTACGACAAGGCCGGACGGCAGGCGGCGTGGCGTGACCCGCGCGGTAGTGCGACGACGCTGGCCTACGACCGGCTCGACCGGCGCACCGGGCTGACCAACCCGCTCGACCAGACCTGGCAGACGACCTATGAAAACCTGGCTGGCGGGCAGACACGAACCACGCTGACCGACCCGCTAACCTTCCAGACCCAGCGCGATTTTGACCGCCTGGGTCGTCTGGCTGCGCTGCACTATCTCAACGAGACACCCAAGCTCACCCCGGACGTGACGGTGGGGTATGACCCGGCGGGCAACCGCGCCTGGCTGCGCGAAACCGACGGGGTTACGACGCTGCGCGAGACCGGGTTCCAGTATGACGGTGTGCGCCGCCTGGTCCGGGTGGATTTTGACACCGACGGCGACGGCACACCCGATGAGACGGTCGGGTATGCCTACGACGCGGGCGGTCTGCGCACCGAACTGACGCTGCCCGGCAGTTTGAGCGCGTTTTACACCTACAACGAGCGCGGCCAGCTCAACGGCCTGACCGACTGGAACGAAATCGAGGTGATCTACGATTACGATGCGGTGGGGCGGCTGCGGAACGTCGAGCGTATGAACGGGCTGCGCAGCCAGTATGTCCACGACCCGGCAGGGCGGCTGCTGCGGCTGCATCACACACTCCACAACCAGACGCTAGGGTACTTCGCCTACGATGTCGACGGGCGCGGTCACCGCACGCTGGCGACCGAAGCGCTGCGGCATCCCGGCCTGGGCAGCACGACGCTGCTGCACGATGACGGGGCCATCGACTACGCGCAGGGCACGTGGACGGTCCAGGGGGACTTCCAGACCAGTCCGGACACCGGCGCGGTGCTGCGGCTGGCGTTTCTGGGGAACCAGGTGACGCTGACGCTGGGCACGGGGCCGGATCACGGGATGTGTGACGTGTACCTGGACGGCACGCTGCGGACCACGCTGGACAACTATGCGGCCGCTGCCGGGCAGCGCAACACGGTGCTCACCCCGGCGGAGGAAAGCCTGCACACGGTGGAAATCCACAACCGCAGCGACAAGAATGCGGCCTCGACCGGGTACCTGCTGCGTTTCAAACAGGCTGTCGCCAACCGCGCCTACGACCTGCACACCGCGCGGTTCGACTACGACGATGTGGCGCGCCTGACCCGCGCGGCGTTTTATCCCGGCGACAACCTGAACGGCATCCCGCGGCGTGACTATGCCTGCACCTATGACCTGGCGGGCAACCGGCTGTCGGCATCGCTGGCGCTGGATGGCGGCGCACCCACCGTCACCAGCCACACCTACAACGCGGCCAACCAGATTTCGAGTGCGGGCTTTGCCTATGACGCGAACGGAAACCTGACCCACGACGGCACCAACGCCTACACCTGGGACCGCGCCAACCGGCTGCTGAGCATGGGCGGGCTGGCGTACACCTACGACGGCGACGGGCACCGGCTCACCCAGAACGACGGGGTGAGTGTGACGCAGCACCTGCTGGACGTGCAGCCTGGGCTGGCGGTGGTGCTGGCGGCGACCACGGATAGTGTCACGCAGCGGTATCTGCACGACACGCGCGGCATTGCGGCCTGGGACGACGACCAGGGTGGACAGGTGGTGATGCACGACGGGCTGGGCAGTGTGCGCGGACTGGTGGACTGGGACGTTCAGGCGGCGCAGCACTACGCGCCTTACGGCGAGTCGTGGGGCACGCAGGGCACCTTCGCGCTGCCGTATGCCTTCACCGGCCAGCCACGTGACGCCAATGGCTTGCAGTACCACCGTGCGCGGTACTACGATCCGGCACTTGGGGTATTTGTCAGCCGCGACCCGGTGGAGGGCATGATCCGGGAGGCGCTGTCGCTCAACCGCTACCTGTACGGGACCGCGAACCCTGTGAACTTTGTGGACCCCAGTGGGTTGGTTGGGGAGACGCCTGACGGATACACTGACTGTTCTCAGGAAAACAACGAAGAGGATGACTGCTTTAAGACTTTCCACTTTAATCGGCTAGCTGCCGCTCGCGCTGCTGCATATTTGGCAGAGACTGGTCCCAATTTCTCCGGGGGCCTAGACCCTTCTAGGTATACTACAGGGCCCGGTACGAATTCTGCTCGATTCATTTCGATAGCGCTTTCAGCTGGTGGCTTTCCAATGGTCAAGGGCATCGGAGCTGATGACGCTACTTCTACTACCAGTACCTCTGGATGGTTTGCCAAATGCCTCAACAATAAATTCACAGGAAATCGGGTATGGGATGTTCATGATCAGTTGGTCAAGTATTTGTCCGGTAGCTCTGATGTTGGGGCCGACTTTGATCCAAATCACTTGAACTCGAGTAATATCGTTGGTGAACTCGATGCAAGGGTGATTTTTCCCGAGTTGGATAATAATCGCTCGCCAGAAACCATTCCGCAAGCTCTGGAAACGGAAATGTTTAAGTGGATCGGGATTCGGGTAGGAGATTATGTGTTCGGGAAAAATGCGTCAGGTGCGCCTGGGAAAGTGGGAATACATGGCTTCTTAGTCACGGGTTACGGTCCAGCATTGAAGTGTAGTGCCGCAGAAGATATCGCAGTTGTTGGCATAGAATTCTTTGGTACCGAAGCCTACAGCTTAGGCCCCATAAATGGCGATCTTGTCTCGACCGTGCCCGTGCCTTATGCGGCTGATCTATATGGAACACAGCGAGGTACTCCTCGACCATTCTATTGTACTGTGTTGAATATGATTGAGTACTTTCCAGATACTCAGGGCTTTTTCAAGGATTTGAGCTTCTGGCAGTTCGTAAAAGTGCCAGATGAAATCACTGTACCTTGTGGTCGTATTTTTGACCCCAATGTCAATGTTTTTTCGGAGCAATGCCAATGATCAAGTTCATGACCGCCTGGATGCGCATTTCACCCATGCTATTTGTGGGAACGCTTTTAGTTTTGTCAAGAGCATCTGAAACAATCGAACAGGTGACAATTCCACACTTTTACTACTATTCAAGCGCTGAGAAGGCCTTCATTGTAGAAAAAGCAGACGGTCGGGAGAAGTATGTACTAGTGTCATTCGAGCTTCCAGTTAGCTCATCAACTCAAGGAATTGGGGGACCAGGCTGGTCCCCCTCCGGTCAATGGTTTGCTTGGACAACGTATGACCTAGAAGGTGGAAACTCTCGCCAACTCATTGCAAATGTGGTCAAGCGAGAAGGAGGAAACCCGTTCTCATTGATCAATCCACGACCCCGAACAACGGGTTACGATGTACAGATGAAATGGTCACCGGTTGAAGATCAATTGCTGGTCAGGTATAGCTATTTAGACATGAACTCTGCTTTTGTTTCAGATACTTTTCTATACGATCCGTCAACACAGAAGACAACAATTCTCCGTTTCGAGGGATCAGACTCAGCTTCTAATCGTATAGAATGGTCTCCAGATGGTCAGTTTATAGTGTTTTACCAACCAGATCAAACCAAGTTGGTTATGCATTTGTTTGGAATGAATGGTCGAAAATACGAGAGACATCTGAAACTAGAAGGTTCATGTGGTGTAGAGGCAGTATTGCCTTTTTGGGCTCCGGGAACGAGTAAAGTGGCATATGAGCAGTTTCATAACTCAGTTTTTGTAATAGAGGATATTGTCTCTGGCTATCTAGTGGAATTTGACATGCCAGATGCCGTATTACGATTTGTCGACTGGAGTCCTGATGGCAATCATGCTCTGGTCTATACGGCTTCTTCCTGTGAAGCAAAATCACTACAATTAGGCTTGTTATCTCTAAACGACCAAACGTTTACATCGTTACTTCAAGATGCGACGTTACCTGAAAGCTATGTAATGGGAAGGCTTGACGACTGGCTTAATCGGTACACTTTGTATCCAATCTCAGGTTGGTCGCCTTCCGGTGATAAGGCTGTTATATTTTCAAGTGACAATGATCTATATGCACTTGCCCTATCGCCTTATAGCTTGCAAAAAATACCCGTCCCCTTGATTGGCAAGACCAATTTTGTCCGCTGGATAAATAACAGCGACCGGTGCCTGTTCGAACGTGATCCCATTGAGCCTCAGAAACAAGCAGAAATCTTTAGCTACGATTTCCAAACCCGGATTTTAGACCCTTTTCTCGAATCAAGTGAAACTGATAACATCTCGTTCCTGGCTCTGTCACCACATGGTCACTTCCTTGCGTACTCTTATCTCGATGGTTATCTCGTTGATTTAACTACAGGGAGCACCAATCGAATTGAGTTTATGAGTTCAAGTTTACCAGAAGGAGGGAGAATCGACGAGGTTATTTGGCATCCTTCAGAAGGTTGGTTGTTTATTCTCTACCAAGCGCCAAGCATGCGGTTAGTAAACGTTGTGAATTCTGAAGGCAGCATTCAAAGAGAACTGACAGAATGTGCACCAACTTACGCATGTTTTGGGTGGATGCCAGATCGGGTTAGGCGGTAGTGCTGGCGGCGACCACGGATGGTGTCACGCAGCGGTACCTGCACGACGCGCGTGGCATTGCGGCCTGGGACGACGACCAGGACGGGCAGGTGGTAATGCACGACGGGCTGGGCAGTGTGCGCGGGCTGGTGGACTGGGGGGACGTGCAGGCGGCGCAGCACTACGCACCTTACGGCGAGCCGTGGGGCACGCAGGGCACCTTCGTGCTGCCGTATGCTTTCACCGGCCAGCCGCGTGACACCAACGGCTTGCAGTACCACCGTGCGCGGTACTACGCGCCCGCGTGGGGGGTGTTTGTCAGTCGTGACCCGGTGAAGGATGCTGTTGGCGAACTCATTCCAATGCTCATGTTGCTGAATCGGTATAGCTATGTGGGCGGGAATCCAACAAACCTCGTGGATCCCAGTGGGATGATCATGGAAATGCCAGGGAGATGGGATGGATGTAGACAACGGCAAGATGCTCTTTCCTGTGACACCTGGCTCGACTATGCGTACGCGGAACTGCGGCGCGGTGGAGATTGGGCTAACGAATCTGCAGACATTCTTGAGAAATATCGGAGAGGGCAGGGAATATGGTGTTGTGATGAGGTAGCAGCGACTGTAATCCTATTCCGTGACTCTCTAGGACCAATCCAACCGTCAGCCGCCCCTGTTGGTAATGTAATTTCAGTAGACCGCAATCAAGTGGTAACCGGAACGATGATTTCTAACGAGAATCCTTGACGTTGCTTGATCATCTCCCACAACCACATACGCCAACGAGCCAGTGGGAGTAGATGATGCAACACGTGACGCGGACCACGTTTGGGAATGAACAAATGCTGCCATTTGACGTAGGCCCACAAGTTGAGCAACAACAGGGCCAACGCAACCAGGAACAAGCGCCAGGCTGCCGAGGTGGAGGTAGTGCGTGCGCGCATGGTGTTCATCAAGCGGTAGCTGGTTTCGATCCCAAAGCGCCGGCGGTACTCATTCGCCACTTGGTGTGGCGACATCTTCACCTGGCCCAGCGAGACATAAGCGAAGCGTTGCACGCCATGATCACCAAAGCGTCCCTTTTTGTAGCGACAGACCACCGTAATCGGCACCACATAGGTTCCATACTGTTTGCTGCGCCGGGTATAGGTGGTGGTGTGGCTTTTGCGACCTTGCAAGACACGGCGCGCGCCGCCCTTCTTGCCCCGGATCATCAAGGGCATGATGGTCGGAAACGGTTGCTCAAGCAGATAGCCCACCACCGCGTTATTGTCGAATTCGCGGTCCAGCAGCAAGCGACGAAGCCGCAGTCCGGCCCTGCGTGCCGTATCCAGCACCCGTTTGAGCGCATCCAACGCCGTATCCGAACGCCGATGCAGACTGAGTGCCAGCGTATAGCGCCGGTTGGCCTTGACCACACACAAGGTCGTGAAACTATGGAAATGCGTCGTGCCACTTTTGGCGCGCCCCCGCCGGATATGCTCATCATCGGCGTCATGCTGGCCGTGATACGGCACGTCGGTGAAATCCACCGCACCGGGTCGCGCACGTTTCAACAGATTTTTCGGCAACCGTGCCCCCAACATCGCATTCACCGTCGCTTCCAACCTGGCCAGTTGCTCATCGTCCATCAGCAGCGCTTTCACCGCATTCCGCACCGTATTGGCACTGGGCGCTCGCTCCAGCAGCCCACACGCCGTTTCGATGGTCGTTTGTTGGACCGCTGCCGTGACCAGTACATCCCAGATATCGCTGGCCTCATATG
>Ga0334892_1002187_pt1 | contig 14492 bp, 17 predicted proteins | sample GraSluR3_MG_4_FD_207213 | JGI IMG/M metagenome (GOLD analysis project Ga0334892, IMG submission 207213) | Sludge microbial communities from methane-producing bioreactor in Wageningen University, Netherlands - Granular Sludge_15_04-R3 | ecosystem: Engineered > Bioreactor > Anaerobic >...
CCAAAAAGCGGATTTTAAAAATCCGCTTTTTTTATATTTGCCATATACCGTCAAAATGATAATATAATGATTGGAGGAAACTAAAAAGAGGAAGTGATGCCTGTGTCGAGACCGAGAAAATGGAGAAGGGTTGAGTTTATACCCGATATAAGAGAATTCGTGCCCTCGGGAGCTGTCAGTACCGACAGCAATATTCTAAGAATAGAAGAACTGGAAGCCCTGAGATTGAAGGATATGGAAGAACTAGATCAGGAACAGTGTGCGGAAAAGATGGGGGTTTCCCGCCAGACATTCCAGCGCATATTGAGCTCGGGCAGAAAGAAGATGGCGGATTCCCTTGTCGGCGGCAAGGGGATTAGAATAGAAGGCGGAAATTTCACCCGGAACGTATGCTCGGTAGAGTGCCTTGACTGCGGAAGAAAATGGGATGAAAGTTATGAAAACTATCAGAAATTAGCGAGAAATCAATATGAATGCCCCGACTGCGGTTCAAACAGAGTTATATGTATCCGCGAACAAAAGGGAAGGTTCTGCAGAGGCCACTGCAGAAGATACTGATGCTTTTCTTCACTGGTATTGGCCTGTATTTTTGATGCTGTCAGCGGTATTTTCCCTGCTTCAGGGCTGAATCCAAACACAGGAACAGTAAATCAATCGGCAGCCCGGCACCCATAATGAGCTGATGCGGTAAAGGGTCATCAGAACGGGTTCACCAGCAGTATTTTTTTGGCTAAGTCCTTTGGAATCTCCATATCCCTTCTTTCACGTATGGTGTCAAGCTCCTTCAAAACCTCGGCCATCACAAGATCCCTGTCAAGGTGTGCCTGTCCTTCCATGGCGCAATATACTTCTTCGGCAAACTTAATCTTGAAGGGAGTAAAGGCTGGCAGGTATGTAACTATAAAGGCCAGCAGCCTTCCCATATCCTCTTCTATATAGCCTTCCCGGCAGTCCTCAAAATCAATCCCGTACAGCCTGTAGCCAACCAGAAAGTTTCTTAGGCTAATATCGCCCAGTATTGTATTTTCTCCTGTTATCCGTGCCGCCGCTTTGTAAAAGCTGTCAAGCCAGCGGGACAGGTGTGATGCTATGCCCTTTACATTGATGTAATCGAGGCTTTCCTGGGCTATATATTCCACATCCGTCATAACGTCGATAAGGGGTGAGCCGCTCACATACTCCATCACTATGGCCCTTTCGCCCCTGTAATAAAGCCGTGGTGCACTAACCCCCATTTCATTAAGTCCGGCCAGGATATCCGCTTCCCTTTGAATGGAGTCTTTTTGACCGCTGTATTCCTTGACCACAAAGTCCTGTTTGCTGCCATCCTCAAGCAGAGTCTTAATTAGCCGCACCTTATTCTTTTTGCTGACAAACTGCTTTTCGCAGTTATATTCGGTTATTCCCATATCGTCAATAAATTTTTGTTCCAACAGCATTTAGATACCACCTATCCTGATTTCAGCTGATGCACCTTTTTTATAGCCTTCCAGTTCCTTTACGACCCCCCTGACCGAATTATAAAGGATTTTCTGCACAAAGGGTACCATATGGACCTCGCGGCCGTCAATTAAAAGCTTAACGTTGGTATCCGATATTATGCAGTCTTTCCTTTCAGCCTGTCCCTTGAGTATTCTTATCCCCAGTTCCCTGCACGAATAACCGCAGGCACTGCAGCATTCCGCCGGAAAATCCGGCAGTCTTTCATATACTTTATGCTCGATCAGGTCCACCAGCCTTCCAGTGTTCTCTTGGACGTTTATAACCGGTATGCCTCTGTATTCGGTCAGGCCGTTGGCTATCCTCCCGGATATGGCAAATACCGTTTCGTCAATCCTCTCGTCCACTTCCTGGGTATTGTGGGCTGTTATTATTTTGGGCACATTGCAGTCGGTAACGCCTTCCAGCACCACAAAATCGTGGTGATAAAACCTTAGAATCTCTTCCATGGAAAGCATCCTCTGAAATAAAACGTCGGTTTCCTTGTAACCCCTGGCGGTTACAAGCTGTGATCCCGCCATGCGGTGCCGGTAAGTATTGGTGCCCTCCTCGTCCATGGCAAACTGCTCAAAATGGATCTCCTTCACCGAACCTACCGAGTAACGCCTTTTTCTGAGTTCTCGTATTATGTTTTCTATTGTGGTGGTTTTTCCGGACTGGGTGATACCGAATACTGAAAGCACTTTCATCTGTAAAACCTCCCGTATTAAAAAACTTTGAAATAAAACACAAATGTAAGAATGCTGAGTGAAAGACTTATAAATATAATAAAATGGTCAGCCCTCTGCATGGTCAAAACCATATAGCTGGTCCTTTTGGGATAGGCCCTGAAGGCCCTTGTCTCCATTGTGGTGGCAAGCTCTCTGGACTTTATAATCGCCCCGGACACCACCGGCATAATCAGGTATGAATAAACCTTCAGCCTTTGACGTACGGGTATCCTGTCAAGCTCTATTCCCCTTAACTGCACCGCCGTTACCACGTTCTTTATTTCATCGGTAAGAAGCGGCAGAAACCGTATCGCTACCGAAACCATAAAGGCTATTTCGTAGGGTATCTTCCACTGGACGAGGCCCTGGACAATCTCCCTGGAATTGGATGTGGCCATTATTGTCGCCGACACCATTACTATGGACATCCTGAGCATCATTGCAGTGCCCTTATAAAGGCCGCCGGCAGTGATAACCTTTATCCCGCCCAGGCTCAATAGAATACTGCCGGAGGGTGCAAAAACACTTTGAATAACGGCTATAGCCAAGAAAAGCCACAGAATCCGCCGGAATTTTTTCAGCATCATAAAAAACCGGATACCGGATGCCGCCGACAGTACGGCGGATATGCCAAGCACGGCAGCAAGAATACTAATGTCCTGAATGAACACTCCGAGGGAAGAAAGACACAGAACAAGTACAAGCTTAGTCCTCGGGTCAAGGCCTTCAAGTCCTGTCTTCAACGATTTCACCCCCGTACATCCTTATAGTCCTGTCTGCAAGACGGCTTATAAATGCCCTGTCGTGACTAATAACCGCCATGCCTATACCCTTATTTCTAAGGCCGGCGAGTATTTCGGAAAGGGCCCTTCTCCTTTCCATGTCCAATCCGGTGGTGGGCTCATCCAGTATCAAAAAGCCCGGGCTGTTAATAAGCACTGCCGCTATGGCAAGCCGCTGCTGTTCCCCCCTGCTCAGCCTGAAGGGAAAAGCATCCGCCAGGTGGGAAAGGTCAAAGTCCTTAAGGCTCCGGCTTACCTTTTCTTGTATTTCCCCCTTGTCTTCGCCCTTTAGCTCAAGGGCGAAGGATATCTCCTCCCTGACAGAGGGCGCAAATATCTGCAGACCAGGGTTTTGAAACAGATACCCAATCCTTTGTCCTATCTCCCCCAGTTTCATTTCGGTGCTGTCCCTGCCGCAGATAAAAATGCGTCCTATTTGAGGCCTTAATATTCCGGTCATAAGCTTTCCGAGGGTGGTTTTACCGCTGCCGTTGGGACCGGTTATCGCGGTAAACTGTTCCCTGTAAAGTTGTAGCGAAAGCCCGCCTATTACCGGCGCATCTTTCTTATATGCAAAGCTTACATCGTCCAGTTCTATATACGGCTCTATCACAATATGCCCTCCAATGAAACAGTCTACAGTCTTCCTTCAAAGGGCTGCAGCGCTCCGTCCCGCAGCAGCAGCACCCTGTCGGCCACATCAAGGTTTTCAAAATCGTGTTCTATCATAATAACCGTTTTGCCGCGGCCCTTGAGCCCGGTTATAACCTTTTTTATTGCGATCTTGCCCTGCCCGTCTATCTGCGACATGGCCTCGTCGAATATCAGTATCTCCGGGTCAAGGCTCAATACCGAAGCCAGGGCTATAAGCTGCTTTTGACCTCCCGACAGCTGGCTGGGATTGTTGTTCCGGAAACCTTCCATCCCCACCTGCTTCAATGCCAGATCAAGCCTTTCTCCTATTTCATCCCTTGAAAGGCACAGGTTCTCCGGGCCGAAGGCTACCTCATCCTCAACGGTGGGTGAAAAAAGCTGTGTGTCCGGCTCCTGGAACACTATGCCCAGCTTGGTTGCAATCTCGGGTATCTTCATGTAAGTGGAAGGCTTTCCATTAATAAGCACCTCGCCCCTTAAGCTGCCCGGATAAATGTGGGGCACAATACCGCTCATACAGTAACACAGCGTACTCTTGCCGCTGCCGCTCAGGCCCACCACCGCCAGGACTTCACCACGCTTTACTGCGAGGTTTACACCTTTTAAAACGTCTCCCCTGCCCCCGGGGTATCCGTACCAAAGGTCGCATACTTCAAGGGGCACTGTCATTGCAGGTCAATCTCCATTACGAACTTGCACCACCGCTGGCTGAAGGGGTCTTTGGCCAGTATAACCTGCAGCGGTCCGCTGCCGCCCTCTTCCTTTGTACCCAACGGCTGCCCGTCTATTTTGAACACCAGGTATACGTTATCATCCTGAAGGGTCTCTTCCATGCCTATGGCAGACGTGTACCCGTCCACCGCCTTCATTATAACTGTATCCTTACCGGCGGTATCGGCCCCTGCCTCATCCAGCACTTCTTTAAGCAGAACCCCGGTATAAACGTGCTTTTCCGGGTCCTTGCCGCTTCTTTTAAGATTGGCTTCCACGTCCACCACATTCATTCGCTGCAGCTTATTCAGATCAATCCTTGCCACTTCGCTGCCCCCCGACTGTATTATTACGTATGCATCCTGCTGGCTTTCCTGTTTTGCCGCCAGGTCTCCCCGGTTCATATAGGCGGTCACTCCCACCACTATAACCAGAACTGCCACAATGATCAAAACTATCTTCTTCATTCTCTTCCCTCCCCTTCACAAACAATATAGGGTACTACCATGTCCTCATACCTGAATTCACCGTGACTTCCGCCCCCTGATGTGGAATGCATTCCGTGGTCGGCGGTTATTATAACCCTGCCGTTCCAGCGGGATACCAGCTCCTTTACATAGCCGTCGGTGGTCCTTATCCTCTCCATGGTTTGGGCGCTGAGGTCGCCGCAGCTGTGCCCGCTGTCGTCTATGCCGTGAAAATGCACCACCATAAGGTTATAGCTCTGCTCCATCATTTCAAGGGCTTTATCCCTGATCTCATCATCGTTGCTTCCGCTGAAATTCCTGTCTATGTTAAGAACCGGTTCAATCTCCAGGTTCAATACCTTAATGTTGCCTTCTATCATAACCGAACTCTTGCCGCTCTGCTCTGCATACCCGAATATGGAAGGGGTTAAAACGTCCATCTCTTTGCGGGTATGCACCCCGTTTTCCGACGGGGGCCTGCCGGTGAGTATGGCCGCCATTCCCGCATTGGTTACCGGAGTATACACCGAAAATGCCATCTTCGCCGGGCCAATACCCGCAAGGAACGGGGCATAGCCCTTTCGGAGGGCATATTCGTACTGATGATAGCCAAACCCGTCCAGCACAATAATAAGTACATCCTCGTTCCTGTCCATAAAATGCACCGCGTCATGGTAGGTATCCATATTGCTTGCCCCGGGCGGGTCTATTGCTATGCCCGCCACATCTTCAATCCTGTCCTTCAGGTTTGGGAATACGTAGTCAATTCTGTTACCTTTAAGTTCTAAGTACCCATCGTTTTTTATTAGGCTCTGGCTGCCGTCCCGTGCTACAGCCATGGGGCTTTCCACTTCGTAAAGGCATTCTATATCCTTCACCGCCATCATTTTTCTACGGGTATATATGCCGGTCCAGTTTTCCCCGCCGTCATGCTCTATGGTGGATCTTCCCTCAAACATCGGAAAATCCAGCATTACTCTTTTATACAGCCCGCCGGGTGTAATAGAGACCAGATTTTCGGTTTTATTTATTATGTTTAGTCCCGTTGAAGTATTCTCTTCTTCTGAAACCACCACTATCTCCTTTATCCTTTTTATGTTGCTGCTCACCGGATGCTTCGGGTTTACCGCCTCCCATGCGTTATCCTTCGAAAAGGTTATATGGCAGCCGGCGGTGCTTGAACCCTCCACCTCCGCCGTGAGACCGTCGTCCCCTATAATAAGAACGCTGTAGCGTTGGGCTGCCGGAACCGCCCTTTCAATAATCTCGCCCAGGCTTACGATTTTACCTTTATTTCCTTCCCGTGCCAACCCGGAATCCTGGAATTCCTCAAGGCTTTTTAGCGTAAGTGGCTGCTCCACATCTCCCGTAACTTCAAAGGCAGGGACAAATCCCTCAACCACATCCCTTTGGGCAGGCCTTGCCTGGCACGCCCCAATGAAAAGTACCAGCATAAGGACAAAACCGCCTGTGAGTATTCTATTTTTCATCCTTTACACCTCCCTAGGCCCCAGGTTTCCTATATTAAACTTTTTGAACTGCTTTATCACGCTGTAGGCAATAATCCCTCCCAGGCCTCCCGACAGGGCGGCGCTGCTGAGGCTTAAAACAAGTGGTATAAGAGGCAGCCTGAAAAACACCAGATTTACAAGAAAGGTACCGCTTATATTTGCGGCTATACCCGAGACAAAACAGCAGCCCAGGCAGTAGCCCCGGTGCCGTGAAACAAGAAGCACCAGGTCGACGGCAAGCCCCGGAAAAATATATGTCATAAGGCTCATTATCCCATGGGTACCGAATACACCGATGGAAATGACCATTATGGCCTGAACAATTGAAATGAGCGTTGCGGTACCTAGTTTTCCCACCAGGCCGGCGCCCAGTACTATCCACATCATATAGAAGCCGCCGGCTATAACACCCCCCGGAATGTACAAGGGACCAGTAATAATATGTGCCAGCGGCACCACCACCGGTTTTATTGCTACCCCCAGGGATGCCATCATGGCTATAACCACCAGGTCAAACATGGAAAAGCGGGATAAGAATTTTTTAAAGGCCATTGCCCTCACTCCCTGATACAAAATAATGAGCTCTAATACTTTCTGATTTTTGATTTGGGCAGGGTTATCCATTTTGCCCTGCCCGTTAAAACCCTTTCGGTCCTTTCAACCAGCAGTACAATCCGGCCTTCAAGCAGCACTCCCTTAACTTTTTCGCCCAGCAGTATTCTTTCCTGCCCGCCAAGCGCACCGCCGTTTTCTTCCCTTATCTCGGCAATATCCGTACTTCCCAGTATTTCCTCCGAGGTTAACACTTCTCCCTGGCACCCGACAAGATATTTGCCCTTGATACGCCCGTCATTTCCGTCAAGCCTTAAGCCCGCTCCGGCCAAGGCACCTATCACTCCGCCTCCGGTACCTCCGTGCTCGCTTAAATGCACGCCCAGTTTCGACGCGGTTTGGTATGCCTCATTCTTTGTAAGGACTGTCTGTTTTGCTTTTCTGCCAAAACTTATAAGCTCCTGCTTATTCGTCAGCCTATCCGGTTCCACAATACACAGCCCCGGGTCGGACCCTCCGGCGCTTTCACTTTCCAGGTAATCCGTACACAGCTCTTTTATTCTGTTTAAGTCTTCGTCTTTAACACCTTCCACCTCGAAACACATGGCGCTGTTGTGGGATGTATAGGGTATATCCTCATGTACATAAAGCTGGTGCCGGGATATGAATTTGGGCAAACCCCACCTGTTTTCCTGTACCCTCTGCGAAATATCCAGGGCATGGGCACCGGTACCCTTACTTTCCAGGCTGTCGGTATCGTCGATACAAACCAGTATTCTCAACCCTACACCTCCCCCTTATGTTTCCTTAAACCCTCACCGCTTAATATCTGCCCTATCATATCCGATGAAAGCCGGTAGCCGAAAAACTCCTTGTAAAAGTACTCAACCTCGCTTTCCATGTCAATATGCCCGAACAGTTCCGGGTACACCGTCTTGGCCGTCCAAAGAATTGCCAGCGGTGTTTCCACCGAGCCCGGGTGACCCCAGCGGGATATGCCCTGGGGCAGCTGGTATACCCTGCCGTCTTGTACTGCCTTTATACCCGACCATTGGGGGTTACCGAGGATATATTTCACCGCAGAATTTTCATTGGCTATTATTACATCCGGGTTCCACAGCAGAACCTGTTCCAGTGAAGCGTAGTAGTCGTTGTTTACCAGGTTGAGCTGTTCGCCTACCGATACGCTGACAACTCCTGCCATCCCTGACCAGTCGGCCGGCAGCGTACTGCTGTGAGTTGTCCTAAGGGCCTGGTTTTCCGAATGGTACATCCTGGTCCGTCGGTCTTCGGGAATACTGTCCACAACTTCGCCAACCCTTTCAATAACATCGTTGTAATAGTCATTAAAGGTTTTTGCCTTCTGCGTGCAACCTATCGCTTCCCCTATAATGGAAATGGCCTGCTGCTGCTCTTCTATGTTTGTGTATTCAACCACAACATAGTTAAGGCCTGCTTTTTCCAGCTGCTCCATTTCTTTTTCGTCTCTGGCGGTATCACCCCTAATTATCACAACATCCGGGTCCTGCCTGAGCAGTTCTTCAATGTTTATCTTGCCGGATTTCCTGGGCACCGCCGCCTCACCTACCTGCGGAATCATATCCACCAGCATTACGTCCCTCTGCAGGCCGTCGGGTACCGCAACCAAGTCATCACCCCTGCCCAGCAGGCTTACCGCATATCCGGCAAAGGAATACAGACAGGCAATATTTTCCGCCTCGTCAGGGATAAAAACCTCCCTGCCGAAACTGTCTGTTAAATAAAAGCCGGGTACGGATTCCGGGTCAGCGGATACATCCTGCGTTCCGGTTTGCCCGCAGCCGGTCAGAACAAGCGATATCACAACTGCACCGAATATCAATTTGCCTAAATAGCCTTTCATCAAACTCCCCCTTCATGAATGCTGTCCATAGGTTTTCAGCGGAAGGATTTGTCTGATCCTTCCCCCTTCCCACTCATGGGATACGAGCTTTGACTTTATTTTGAAAATGCTGTACATATTATGCTCGGTCAGCACCTCGCCAGGTCTGCCCCGAGCGTAGAACATGCTGTCGTTCATCATGGCAACCCCTGATCTTATGCCGGAGTTTTCAAAATAAAAGGCGTGGTTTGGGAAATGTGTCGCCATAACCACGGTAATTTTTGTATCCTTGACCAGGTTCACTATGGTTTCCAGAAAATTTAGCTCGTTTCTGAAATCAAGGTGCGCCGTCGGCTCATCCATAACAAGAACCGGCGTTTGCTGGGTAAGGGCCCTTGCCACCATGACCAGCTGCGTCTCACCGCCGCTAATTTGCGTATACGGCCTATCCTTGAAGGCCAGCATTCCAACCTTGTCCAGGGCTTCCTCGGCTATCCTTACGTCCTGTTTCTTAGGCAACGAGAACAAACCCGTATATGACACCCTGCCCATAAGCACCACGTCTATAACCCTGTAGGGAAATGGTTTTTCATGAACCTGGGGTATATATGCCAGCTCCCTTGCTATTTCCACCGGCTTCATGCTTCTTATGTCCCTTCCCCGCAGCCTTATACTGCCGCAGCTAGGCTTAAGTATTCCCAGCAGGCACTGTATTAGTGTAGTCTTTCCGCAGCCGTTGGGCCCGAACAGACATAGAATTTCCCCTTTGTTCACCCTCAGGTCTATATTTTCCAGCACCGTCCGGTTCCCATAGGAAAAGAACGCTTTTTTCACATCTATTAGAGACATGCTTTACCATCCCCGTCCCTTGGTTTTCTTAAGCAGATAAACAAAAAAAGGTGCTCCAATTATTGAAGTCAAAATCCCTAACGGTATTTCGGAACCGGTCAGGGTCCTTGCAACATTGTCAACCAAAATCAGGTATCCTGCTCCGATGGACAGGCTTACCGGGACAAGCACAGTATTATCGTTGCCCACCAGCATCCTTCCCATATGGGGCACTACCAGCCCTACCCATCCTATGACACCGCTTACACAGACCGCACCGGCAGTCGCCAGTGTGGCAAATAAAATTGCAAGACCCTTTACAAAAGCTATGTTAACCCCAAGAGCCTGGGCTTCCCTGTCGTCCATTGAAAGGATATTAAGCCTCCACCGCATTGCGACAAGCCCTGTTATTCCCACCCACATGGGTACTGCGGAAATGGCGATATCCCTGAACCTTGCCGATGCCATACTTCCCATAAGCCAGAAAACTATGCTGGGCAGCTGCTCGTAGGGATCGGCAATATATTTAAGCAGAGAAACCAGGGATGAAAATATGGATGAAACAACCACTCCACCCAAAACCAGCATAATGGTGGGAGTGGAAGTATAGTTGGTACCGATTACATAACTTAAAATCACCGCAACAATTCCGAATAAAAAGGCAAAGGCATAGACGTAAAAAGTATCACCGCCAAACAGGATGATTGCCAGTGAAGCCCCGAACCCTGCACCGGCGCTTACCCCCAGCACCCCGGAGCTTACCAGTGGGTTCCTGAAAATCCCCTGAAAGGCCGCACCGCTTACCGCTAAACTGCCCCCTACAAAGGCACCCAGGATAGCCCTGGGAAGTCGTATGTCCCATACAACATTTACTTGTATGGGGAGGGGGGCGAAGCCGGAAAACCCGGACTTCGCACCCAAAACACTTATCACTTCATTTATTGACAGCGGATACCTGCCTATAAAAAGTGAAAAGAATATCAGAGCAAAGGGGGCCGCAACAAATCCTGCCGCTGTCAGTTTTTTTCTCATGGCATTATTTATGGGATAACCACTATCCTGGCAACCTGCTTAATCTGCCAGTTTTTTCCTTTACCGTCTACAACCAGTTTTACAAAACCGTCCTCCTCGCCCAAAAGCTCCCCGTTGCAGCTCCAGCCGAGGGCGGTACCTTCGCTGTTTACCAGGTCCGGCTCGTATTCCCTCGCATAACCGTCGGATGCTTCTACCGATACTACCGAATACTCTGTGGCTCCGGCAAACTCCAGAATGTCTTTAAGTAAAACCCCGGTCCACAGCTCTTCTTCCTTGGTGGTATCCTTATCCTTTTCGGCAATTGCCACTTCAACCGGTCCTATTTCCAGTGCATCATCGCTGGTAAATTCAACTGTCTCTCCTCCAACCACCTCAACTGTAATGCTCCATTCCTCCATCTGTACTTCACCGCCGCCGGCAGGCTGGCTGCAGCCTCCCAGCATTATACTCATTAAAACTACAATCAGTACAGGATAGAACTTTACAAGTTGTTTACTGGTCATGTTTTTTCCCCCTCAAATTATTTTTATCTATGAAAATGAATATATCTCCTCTTCCTCTAATTCAATTGCCTGCTGCCCGTCGTAAAACATCCTGTCAATTACCGGATTGTTGTTTACTCGATACCTTCAATGGAAAGAAAGTCCTTAACCTGCGTGTTCTTGGGAAGACCTTCAAAGAAGGTGGTAATCTGTCCCTTGCTGTTTTTAAACACTACACCCTTTTCCCTGTCCTCCCGTAAAATTTCCACCGTATAACCGTCAGCAGCAGTAATCAGGTATTTGTCGGCATCGGCAAGTCCCGTTCCGTTAATCAACTCCTTAAGGTCTACCCCTGCTTTATCCTCAACCTCTTTGGTGCCCAGCACTTCGGCAGCCATCTCCTGAGACACCAATGCGGTATCCCCCATGGTGCACAGGTAGATGTTTTTTATGTACATACCCTTTGGCAGGTCGGGCGACAGGAACAGTGGAGCATCTTCACCGGTAAATTTTATATAACCCTTGGAGAATATGTCCAGCTGCTCGTTCTTTTCAAAACCGTCGGAGGCTACAAAGGAAGCCGTATCCGGCAGGTCGTCCAGGCCAAGCAGCGCCAGCAGTTCCTCTACCTTGACAGCCCTGTCGGTGCTCTCGTAGTATGTATAGTCTTCTGCACTGGCCTGGGAGATAAGAGTCTCAAGGATGTATACCTTTCCCACCTCGGCCTGGGGCGCACCTTCCAGTACTTCAATTTTTATCAGGTTCCTTATCCAGTACATTGCTCTTTCCTCCGGGATAACCGCCCTTATTGGTTTTGTCTTTTCATCCAGCGGCTGCCCGTCTATGGTGTGGGCAAGGATTAGGTCGCGGCTTTGCAGTACCTCGGGCGGCACTTCTATCGAGTAGCCATCCCCTGCCACCAGCCGTATCCCTGCAAGGTCGCTCTGGGACTTGCCGTGCTTTTTCAATAGGTCATCAAGAAGCGGTCCTGTAACGGTATACTGGTTTTCTTCACCGGAGGAGCTAACCGCTGTGGCATCCACCGTTACCGGTTCAAGGTCCTTAATTTCTTCCACGGTAACCTCAATATCGGTGCTCTCAAGTCCTGAAATCACAATTTTCTCCCCTTCTTGCCCCGCGGGCTGCTCTCCGGCTTGGCTGCCGTTTTCCGCCGGGCCTGCCGCCGGTGTGGAACACGCAGCGGCAGAAAGTATCAAGATAAGTAGCAGAGCAATAAACTGTAATATCCTCACTCTGTTTCCCATTTACAATTCAACCTCCTCAATTATCCTTCCATAGTTTTTCATGCACAAATTCACTGCATCCACTACAGCCTGGCTGGTATAGGTGGCACCCGTTATAGCCACAATATCCTCTGTCTTCCCGGCAGCCCTTTTGACAAGCTCAAGTTTTGTTCCGACTTCTTTGCCGGCGAACCTGCCAAGAAACCACTCCTCGGTGACATACCCGCCATAGTCCTCGGTTTCATTGTGCTCCAGTACTCGTATCCTTTCTGTAAGTCCGGTTGAAACATCTATCAATACCAGGATATTAATCGTATCATTGAAGCCTTGGGCCTCGGCCTCCTGTAGAATACCTCTTACCTTCCCTCCGCCACCGCTTATCATATAAACCCCGATAACGCCCTGTCCTTCATACTCGGTCAACCTGTCTACACTTTCCCCTATCGCCGGTAGTTCGCCTATGTATTCAGGGATTATGGGCAAAGGTCTGCACGCAGTGAACAAACATATCAATACAGCAATCACGAATAACCTGACTTTACCTATCCGGCATCCCTCCAATTAAAAAATTCCTTAACCCAAAGGGTAAGGAGCAGCAACCATCTGTCAAAAATGCGCCTTCCTAAGAAGACGCACTCACTCATTTGCCAATAAGAGCAGATGCTGTTTTGTGTCTCCTTTCCACATTGGGAGGCATAAACGTTTCCAGTTATACCCTGTCGTTCCGCACCCATAAACTTTAGTCCTAAGGCATGCGGACTCGGAGCTATGTATTTGTCAACTATATTTTAATTCAATTGACGTATATTTGTCAAACCATATTATCACACTCAAACAGGGGAACAGGACGGCTGCTTTGTCATATATCTATCTTGAATACCTGTAGCCCCTGTGAATATTTACAAGGTCTCTCATCACCGAAGCCGCCGCGGGTATAACTCCCGAAGCACCCCCCGATATGGTCAGGTCCCCAAGGGTATCCGACACATACCTTACGGCTTTATTCCTTCCGTCTATCCAATACAGGGGATGGCTTTTATCCAGCTTCTCTGGCCTTACCGTCATCTGCAGTCTACCGTCCACCTTTGCTGTCCTGCCAACCAGCTTGTATTTTTTGCCCTCTTTTTTCGCCTCTTCCGTCTGCAGCGGGGTAATACCGGTTATGCCTTCCACCGAAACAGCCTCCATGGTCTTTTCCTGGTTCATAATTATATTGGTAAGTATCAACAGCTTGCCGGCGGTGTCCCAGCCTTCAACATCCAGTGTAGGATCGGTCTCAGCTATTCCTAGCTTTACTGCTCTTTTCAGGGCATCATGGTAGCTGCTGCCTTTTTGTTCCATCTCGTCCAGTATAAAATTGGTGGTGCCGTTTAAAACCCCTTCGATGGAAAGTATTTCGGATCCGGCCATGTCTACAAGGCCGCCGTTTACCGTAGGAAGCGCTCCACCCGACGTGCACCCGACACCAAGCTGAACACCGTATTCTGCTGCCAGTTTGTTTAGCTTATTGTACGCAAGCATAACAGGGCCCTTGTTGGAGGTTATTACATGTATACCGCTTTCCAATGCGCTTTTTATGTAAGTCATCCCCGGTTCGCCGGTTTCCTTGTTTGTAGGCGTCATCTCTACAAGCACATCCACATCCTTGTTGTGCAGCACGCTGTCAAAGGTTATATTTCCCGAACCCCCGTCTTTATACTGCGCAAGGCCGCTGCCTGCCTTTGAAAATTCAATAAGAGCTTCGCAGTCTATCCCGTCTGGTGCATAGACACCCCCACGGCTGTTTATAACATAGTTTACCTCTATATCAAGACCCTCTCTGTGCAGGTAAGACCGCTTATTTGATAATAGTTCCACGAAGGCCTTGCCAACTCCGCCAAAACCTACCACAGCTAATTTCATAAAAAAATATTCCTCCAGTCACGGATAGTCTTATCACCGGCCTGGCTGCTTAAATATCCAAGGCTTCGCCCGGGCCTAGTATTCTTACTTGGCATATACCCTTGCTTTCAACAGCTTTCTTGAACCTTTCCGGGTCCTGTTTGATAACCGGGAATGTATCGTAATGCATCGGAACAACGCATTTTGGAGCAATCATCCCGGCTGCCTTCACAGCATCGTCCGGGCCCATCGTAAAAAAGTCGCCTATCGGCAG
>Ga0334892_1002188_pt1 | contig 14479 bp, 16 predicted proteins | sample GraSluR3_MG_4_FD_207213 | JGI IMG/M metagenome (GOLD analysis project Ga0334892, IMG submission 207213) | Sludge microbial communities from methane-producing bioreactor in Wageningen University, Netherlands - Granular Sludge_15_04-R3 | ecosystem: Engineered > Bioreactor > Anaerobic >...
ATGCTAGGTTCCTCCACCATCCGGTCGAACGTTTCTTGTGATACTTCATCCGGAATATGTAGAAGATGATAGTCTGCGTGGGCCCGGTCCGCCATGCGTGAACAGACGGTGTTCGCCTGAAGTTCAAGCGTTTCGCCGAGACCTCCGCGTGCGGGCACGAAATGCATCGGGCGTTCTTTTTTATCGGGCGACATCATCGCCGCGACCGATGCCATCGTCGTTCCTCCCGTTACCGCAATCACATTATCATCCGGTGCGAGCCGCGCTTTTAGTTGCGTGACCGCCGCCCGTCCGATATCGCGTTGAACCCAGAATGTCTCATCTGAGTCACCCGGTACGATGACGACTTGGCGAACCCCTAATTTCTCTTCGAGCTCTCTTGCCACTTCTGAGATTCCGAGAAGTTCTCCCATGATCTCGTGCAAGTCTCGTAAGACGTTTCGTCCCGTCTCACTGAGGGAAATTCCTTGAGTAGCGACGTAAAGAAGACCTTGGTCTTTCAAAAAGTCGACTTCTCGTCTGAGCACCCGTTCGGTCAGTCCCAAGCTCGTTGCGAGTGTCCTGCGGCCAATCGGCTGCATCAAGCGGACATAATGTAAGATATCGTAACGATGTCGGAGCGTATCGAGCAGGTCAGGGACAATTTGCTTCTGAACGTGAATCAGTTGCTGGATCATGCTCATACCCCCTCGACTTTCAGTGTGGACAACTTTTGTCCCACTTTTTTATTTGCGTCCCACCGCTACGAGTTCATCTTATCAATCACTTTTCCGTCTGGCAACCCCTTCAAACGTTTTTTTTCGATGTAAGCGTATACTTAACAAAATCTTCAACTTTGTTGTCATCATATCGCCCTTGACTGATGACCACACCTTCATGTATGAGAACGGGGATTTCAAAGAGGTACTTCGCCTCGAGCACCTCATCCCCCGTGATGTCGACCTGTTCGAGTTCGATCGGATAATCTTCCTGTAACCATTCGAGCATGACGACCGCCTCGTCACATAGTGAGCAATTGTCACGTTTATATAATGTTAATTTCATTTTCGTCATCCCTTCCATAACTGTCGCTCGCGCTCGCGCGAATTGCCGAACCCAAGCTCTTCCCGATAGTTCGTCACCGTCCGCCGGGTCACTTGATAGCCGTATCGTGCCAATTCATGCGCAAGCGCCTGGTCACTTTGCGGTGCCGTTTCCCGTTGAATCAATTCGGCAAGGGTTCGTTTAATCATAAACGGCGAATGCCCACGACTTGTCGACCGGACAAAAAAGTGTCGCCACTCCATGATGCCACCCTCTGTCTTGGCGAACTTCCCTTGGATCGCTCGGCCGACCGTCGATTCATGTTTCCCGATGAGTTGCGCGACCGTCCGCCGGGTCAACGGATGGAGAACGAGCTCCCCTTGGAGCCACTCGGTCTGACGTGCTTCGATGATCGACCAGATCTCACGCAGCGTCTCATTCCGCATCGAGAGGGACGTCATCCACCATTTCGCCTCGCGGTCATTCCCGACACGCGTTTCGTCGAGTTCCGGACTGAGCCATGTCGTGACGAGTTTCCCCTCTTCATAGCGCACTTCGACTTCCGGAAAAATGTGACCCGTTTCTTCATATAATAGAGGACGTTTCGGAAGTGTCGCGACGATTCGTTCCAGCCTCGCCAATTCTTCCTCTGTAATAGCGAGAGCAGTCGTCATTTGTTGAGGACTCACCCCACTCTCGATCGCTTCGAATACATCGACGACGCGAGGGTCCTCATGTTCGATCGCATGTCGATATTGACACTCCCGTTCCGTTCTTGACCCGATCCCCGTCGGTTCTAAAAATAAGAGTGTCTGCCTCGCCTGTTCGATTTGAGTGACGTCGACACCGAGTCGCTCCGCCAACACCTCATTCGCATCCGGCAATAATCCCCGATGGTCGAGCAAGAGGACGAGTTGTCGTCGCAACGCTTTCTCAGACTCGCTGCCGCTCCCCTCATGAATCTGTGTGAACAGCTTCTCTTCAAACGAGCTTGCCGCATCTGCAATCCAATCGACGCCCCCGTTCCCAATGTGAATGTTTGGGTTATGCCGTGCAAGACGCGACAACCGGAATGCGAGCGCGAGACGATCCGCTTCAAGGACCGGTAACCGCTGCACGAGGTCTTGCGTCATCTGTTGTTGCTGGATTTGTTTTTGCTCCTGCCGTTGCATCGTTCTCCCCCCTCTTTTCTATTGTAGCGAACCCGCTTCCGTCGCGCTCAAAAAAGCTATGCGAACAGGATTGCTTTTTTAATAAAACAAATGTATAATAAATTCGTGTCACAGATATGCACCCGTAGCTCAGGGGATAGAGCACTGGTTTCCGGTGCCAGGTGTCGGGAGTTCGAATCTCTCCGGGTGTATCAGATGTAGAGGTCAGGCAGATTGCCTGGCCTCTTTTTCGTTTCACGACGAGAAAATCGTGGAATAGGTGAAAAACGATGACTATCGTTTGACCATCATTGACTATACAGGTATGATGAAATTACAACCTACATAAAGGAGGCAGATTCAATGTTAATTCCAACAGTTATCGAACAGACAGGCCGTGGGGAGCGCGCGTATGACATCTACTCACGCTTGCTTAAAGACCGCATCATCCTTCTCGGAAGTGCGATTGACGACAACGTCGCGAACTCAATCGTCGCACAGCTCCTCTTCCTTGCGGCTGAGGACCCAGAAAAGGACATCTCACTCTACATCAACAGCCCAGGTGGTTCGATCACAGCGGGTATGGCGATTTATGACACGATGAACTTCATCAAGCCGAACGTGTCGACGATTTGTATCGGAATGGCCGCATCGATGGGTGCCTTCTTGCTCCAAGCCGGTGAAAAAGGAAAACGCTTCGCATTGCCGAACGCAGAAATCATGATTCACCAACCGCTCGGCGGCACACAGGGCCAAGCGTCAGACATTAAGATTCACGCAGAACGCATCATCAAGATGCGCGAGAAGTTGAACCAAATCATGGCAGAAAACACTGGACAGCCACTTGAAGTCATCGAGCGCGATACAGAGCGTGACTACTTCATGGCAGCTGACCAAGCGAAAGACTACGGTCTCATCGACAAAGTCATGACACGTTAATCACACAAAAGACGTTTCCCGTTTGAGCGGGAAACGTCTTTTTCATTCAATCGGCATCCAAATCTCAATGATGTCGTCCGCCCCACCTTGCCCGTGAATATAGCGCTCGAAGTCGACCGCGTCTCGTAGCGTCACGTCTGGAACGTTTACTAGCTGCTCATACGTCGACGGAATCATTGAGATGCCTCCCTCCACCGTCGCGACGATATAGTTCCCTTTCGTCAGTTCGACACGACGGGCATCTTCTCCTGACACCGGTTTCGTCATCCCCGCGACATAACCGTTCTCCTGGGGGATACAGACTCCGTACGACTCGTCCGTCGTCAGCTCTGGTTGAAGCTTGGCCCACATATGCGGAATCTCCTCTAACGTACCACCATATCCATAGACGGAAATGGCTTCATTCAATGTCTCATATCGAATCTTCATGTCGTTCCCTCCTGATTGCATCAATCGAATCTGCCTCTCGATTCGTTGAAGTCGTTCCATTTCTGCCTGAACTTCATCCAATCGTGTTCCTAGTAATATATCAACTGGTAGACCCGATTGAATTTGTTCGAGACGAAGTCCGATTTGACGTAATCGTTTGATTTCACTCAACCGTCGAATCTCTTCCATCCCGTACATTCGATACTGATTCTCGGTCCGCGTCGGGCGGACCAATCCGCGCGCTTCATAAAATTTAATCGCCTTGACCGACAACCCGGTCACATGCGCGACTCTTCCGATTGGTATCACCGTTTCCCCACCTCCTACTTTCACTGTACAGCCGCCCCTTAGAGACAGGTCAACCATTAGTTTTCAGGAACCTGGACACCGAATACGTATCGGCTATCTCCTTGCGACCACTCTCCGCCGACTTCATAGAGATAGATGCCCGGCTCGTCCGGAACGACGAGTTCAGAAGGAACGAGTTCCCCATCCTCGATTCGATTGAAACTCGACGTCATCGGTTCTGCATGATAGACGACATCGATTCGATCGCCCGGTTTGACGGTGATCAGTTGAAGGTCGTCCGCTTCTGGTAGTCCGTAATCGGCGCACGTCGCTTGATTGCCGGATTCCCAACAGTACGTCGATTGTTCCACTTCCGCAGACACCGAGCCGACACGAACCGTCGGGAGCGGCGGTTTGACACTGTCCTCTCCATCTCCGAATAAGGTCATGGCGAAATAAACGACTCCCGCCCCAACAAGTATAAACAGTAAAATCATCCACACATTCCGATTTCGTTTCACGGTCTCATCCCCTTTCTTCACTAGTTCCCTGTCACGTGGAAAAATCCCTACTCCAACAAAAAAAGACCCACGTCCGTGAGTCTTGTGCGTCATTTCGGGCGACGCAGTCCTTTCATCATATAACCGCCTTTGAAGTCGATCGGGTCAAATGCGACGAGGAACGCTTTCGGTTCATGTTTCTCGACGAGTTCACGCAATTCTTTCATCCGGGTCCGGGCAGCCAATACGTCAAGACGGTAACGGACCCCGTCACGTCCTTGCCCTTGATAATGCGTGACCCCATATCCGTTGTCACGCATCTGTTGGATGAGCTCCGCCGGATATTCTTTCGTATGGACTTGGATCATGTTGTAACCGATGGCGAGTTTTCGTTCGACGAAACCGCCAAGTAAGATCCCGAGCCCGAAACCGACCGCATATACGATCATCCCGACCGTCGTCAGATCCTGGAACACGATGCCGAGCGCGAAGATATAGATGAGCGTCTCTAGCGTTCCGAATAGACCGGCGATGACGGTCTTCCCTTTCACGAGCATGATCGTCCGGAGCGTCAACACCGGAACATAGATTAGTTGTAGCAGTAGGATGAGTAAGATTTGACCCATTTGATCGACCTCCGTTCCAATTCATTATCACCACTATTCCAAATTTCTTAGAGAGATGCAACTAAAAAAGGCTGACCGCAGTCAACCTTTCACTTAGTTATCTAGATTCTTTACGCTCGTGAGCAACTCGTAGTCTTTACGAATGACTTCGTAGATTGCGTTCTTGTCCCCGTTCAACAACTCTTCTGCACGAAGCTGGTTCAAGAAGAGGCTTGTGGCAAACGTGACGAGTGCACTTTTCGGAATCCCGATTTCTTTGGCACGCTCTGTGATGACCTGGTCGAGCTTAGCGTCGATCGTGAGCGATAATCTTTTCTTTTCATTCGACATAATGATGAAGCTCCTTTAATTCGCTATTCATAAAACCTATACACAATTGCTTATTATATAGGAAGAATGGTTTTGGCGCAACCGCATCACGAGGATGCGATTTCATCGCCACTGCGCACGCGCTCAGCAATCTGGTCAATTTTACGAAGTCTATGGTTGATTCCTGACTTCGAGATCGGACCGGACTCGAGCATCTCCCCGAGTTCTTGTAACGAGACGTCTTGATGCGTAACGCGCAGTTCGGCAATCTCCCGTAATTTTTTCGGTAAGACGTCGAGTCCGACCGTCCGTTCCAAGAACTTGATGTTCTCGACTTGACGTAATGCCGCACCGACCGTCTTGTTCAAGTTGGCCGTCTCACAGTTGACGAGACGGTTGACGGAGTTTCGCATATCTTTGATGATTCGTGCGTCTTCGAACTCCAGCATACCCCGGGTCGCCCCGATTAACTTGAGGAAATCTGAAATTTTCTCACTCTCTTTCATATACAAGATATGCCCTTTTTTCCGTTCGAGCGTCTTCGCGTTCAACTCGAACCGGTTCGCCAAATCACGTAGCGCCTGGTTATGGTTTTCGTACAAGCTATAGATTTCGAGGTGGTACGACGACGTTTTCGGATGGTTGATCGACCCGCCGGCGAGGAACGCACCACGTAAGTAAGCGCGTGCTAAGTTCTCGTCCCCCGTCATATCCGAGTTCAGTGTCCGGATCATCTCGTAATTCTCTCCGAGGATCTCAAGGTCCCGAAGCATCGTCTCCGCATGCTGTGACACCCTGACGATATAGACGTTGTTCTTTTTCAAACGCATTTTCTTCCGTACGAACAAGTCTAGCGGATGGTCGTAAAGACGTTTCATCAACGAGTAAATCCGACGGGCGATCGAGGCGTTCTCCGTCGAGACGTCTAAGGTCATGCCTCGTCCTAGGGCGAGCGAGATGACCCCGTTCATCCGAACGAGTGCCGACAGTTCCGCCTTCGCTTCCGCGTCAGTCACTTCAAGTTGTGTCAATTCCTTCTTCACATCTGATGCAAAGCTCATCGAGTCCCCCTCCTTTCTGTCTTTCCAACAATCTTTATTTCAGTTCCAATTCTTGAAACGAGCGTGGCTTCTTGATTCGGAGCACCCGCTGCATGACGAGTCCGGCGATGGCGTCGGAATCATGACGGATATACTCCCGGTTATAATCGACGATGTCCCCAGCGAGAACGTTCGTCCCATAGTTTCGGAGTTTCTTCCGATCGAAGCGGACCTCTTCCGACCCGTCCTCTCGGTAACGCTCCAAATACTCTTCTTCAATCGGCTCGTTATTGACGACAATCGTGTCGATCGATGCCTTCCCAAGGTACGACTCGATGACTTTTAAATGTTTCATCGCGTCATAGCCTTTCGTCTCACCTGGTTGCGTCATGACGTTACAAATATAGACGACCGGGACTTTCGAGCGGATGATGGCTTCCCGCACCGCCGGGATGAGCAGGTTTGGAATGATGCTCGTATACAGGCTCCCTGGACCGAGCACGATGACGTCCGCCGATTCAATCGACTCGACGACGCCCGGGGCCGGTTCAATGCCTTCCTCGAGTAAAAACATACGCTTGATCGGCTGCTCATGTAGCGGAATCTTGGACTCCCCTTTGACGATGGTGCCGTCCTCGAACTCGGCGGCGAGGGTCATGAGCGTCTCTGTCACTGGCAACACTTTCCCTTGTGCGTTCAAGAGTTGCGACATGACATCGATTGCTTTGACGAACGAACCCTCACAGATGTGAGTCGCTGCCGTGAGCATCAAATTTCCAAGGGAATGCCCTTCTAATCCATATCCCGTATCGAAACGGTATTGCAAAATCTTGTCCATTAACGGCTCAACTTCCGACAACGCCAAAATGACGTTACGGATGTCGCCAGGAGGCAACATATGAAACTCGTCACGAAGACGTCCCGAGCTCCCGCCGTCGTCCCCGACGGTGACGATTGCCGTGATGTCGAGCGGATAATGTTTCAACCCACGAACGAGAGTGGACAACCCTGTCCCTCCGCCGATGGCGACTACTTTCCTTTCTCGTCTCATGTCACTTCTCCTTCGTCGCGTGAGCGAGGTCGCGGTGGACCGTCTTCACGTTATAACGATCAGCAAAGTGCTCCGACACTTTCTCAGCGAAGGTGATCGACCGGTGTTTCCCGCCCGTACAGCCGAACGCCACGACGATTTGTGTCTTCCCTTCCCGTTTATACTGCGGAAGGAGGAACTCGAGCATGTCGATCAACTTCTTATAGAACGCTCGCGCTTCCGGGTGCGACATGACGTACTCTTGTACTTCTGTCGTCTGACCCGTGAGCGGACGGAGCTCAGGGATATAGAATGGGTTCGTGATGAAACGGACGTCGAACAATAAGTCGATATCGAGCGGCACCCCGTGTTTGAAACCGAACGACATGAAGTTGACTGTGAACGGGATCCGTTCTTCGTTGAACTGTTGGAGGATGCGGTCCTTCAACATTTGTGGCTTCAAGTCGCTCGTATCATACAACGTGTGGGCCCGGTCACGGAATCCTTCTAACAGTTCGCGCTCCATCTTGATGCCGACGAGCGGCGCATCTTCCGGTGCGAGCGGATGGGACCGTCGCGTCTCCTTATAACGGCGAACGAGCACGTCGTCCCGCGTCTCTAAATACAACAGGTGTGGATGCACGTTCTTCTGTTCCAAATCGTCGATGACGATGAACAAGCTATCGATAAAGTCTCGTGTCCGTGTATCGATGGCGACCGCGATTTTCGGTCGGACCGAGCTGATGACATCAATCAATTGTGGTAAGAGTACCGGTGGCAAATTGTCGACGCAGAAATAGCCGAGGTCCTCGAAACTATTCATGGCGACCGACTTCCCAGCCCCGCTCATCCCACTGATGATGATCAATTCTTCTAATCCTTTAAAGTCTTCCATCTCGCTGACGCCCCCCTTAAAATTGACAACCGAGCCGTGTGTGTAGCTCTCTTCATCTAGTATAACGAACGTCCGAAAAAAAGAGAAGGACCGCGGTCCCCCGCAGTCCTACCTTCTTGAATCATGCGTTTTGTTCTTGCAACGATTCGAGGAGTCCCTCGATGAAGTGTTGAGCATTCTGAGCGGCAATCGATCCGTCGTTCGTCGCTGTGACGACTTGACGAAGCGTTTTCTCGCGAACGTCGCCGGCAGCGAAAATCCCTGGGATGTTCGTTTCCATCGCCTCGTTCGTGACGATGTAGCCTTGCTCGTTCGTGATGCCGAGGTCTTGGACGAACCCTGTGATTGGGTTCATGCCGATATAGATGAAGACGCCGTCGATCTCGTGGTCTGTCTCAGTCCCGTCAATTGTGCTGACGAGACGAGCCCCACCGACTTTTCCGTCTTTCTCTGTGATTTCTTTCAATGTGTGGTTCCAAATGAAATCGATCTTCTCATTGTCGAACGCACGTTTTTGAAGAATCTTTTGCGCACGGAGCTCATCGCGACGGTGAACGATCGTCACCTTGTTCGCGAAACGTGTCAAGAAGACACCTTCTTCGACGGCTGAGTCGCCACCACCGATGACGAATAAATCTTTCCCTTTGAAGAATGCCCCGTCACATACCGCACAGTACGATACGCCACGACCACCGAGCTCTTCTTCACCCGGTACACCGATTTTCTTATACTGAGCACCAGAGGCGAGGATGATCGCACGCGCTTTATAATCACGGTTGTGTGCATGGACGATTTTATACTCTGTTTCATCCGAGATGCGTTGCACGTCCCCATATGCATACTCCGCTCCGAAAGCTTTCGAATGGTCGAACATCTTCTGAGACAAGTCAGGACCAAGGATGCTGTCATAGCCCGGATAGTTCTCGATGTCTTCCGTGTTGGCCATCTGACCACCCGGAATTCCGCGTTCGATCATAAGTGTTGAAAGGTTCGCACGTGAAGCATATAGCGCAGCGGTCATTCCGGCAGGACCGGCACCGATGATAATGACGTCATAAATTTTTTCTTCTGTCATGTTGATTCCACCTCTGCAAGAAATTGATTGCCTTTAGTATAAGAAACCTATAAGGGTATCGTCTATCTTTATGCTTGTTCGAGTGTCCGTTTGAACGAACGGACCGTGTCAGTCAACGTGTCGACCGAGAGATGGAAGGCATTCGCACAATCTTCGAGAATCAATGCGTCCCGTTTCGTATAAAACATCCAGACGAGCGCAGCGGCCGATGCCGTTACGTCCATGAATGATTCATCAGACAAGAGAAGTATCGCAAAACGCTCATAGAAGTCGCCCTCTAGGCTCATCCGTTCCGCTTCGGATACATGTGCTTCAGCCAAGACGAGCGCATCAAACGCCCGCTTGATCCGGACGTCTCCGTTGAACGGTTGCTGACAAAGGTCGGCACGACACATCTCCGCGAATGCCCGGACCGTCTCATTTTCCGTCACGGCATTCGTGAGTGCGAGCGCTTCGAACGCTTCGTCATCTTTTAAGTTGGCGATGATTCGGATGATTTCGATTCGAGCCAAATCGCTCTCTTGACGCAATCCTTGGACGAGTGCCGAACGAAACTCGAGATTTTCACGGATGTCGAAGCTCTGTTTCTCTTCAAACTGTTTCATCTCTTCATTGTTCAAGTAGGTGGCTGCCTCTTCAAGTCGTCCTGTCTTGTAGGCAGACACGCTGAGCCAATGCCCGAACAATGGGTCCCCACGGAATCCGCGGTCTTTCAATAGACGCAATTCTTCATACGCACGGTCGTAATGTCCGACGAGCGCGAGTGTCGTCGCCAATTTATAACGCAAGTCAAATTGGAGCGGACGGACACGCGTGAGCGGTGTCGACAACTGCATCGCCGCTTCCGATTGACCCGCTTCATGGAGCAAGAGGATCGTGTTCAAGATCGCATGCAAGTTGCCCGGATTTTGGTCGAGCACGTATTCGAGCGTCCGGAAGGCGGCTTGGTCATCGCCGAGATAAAAACTGACGACCGATAGATTGTTGTATGCCGGCCAAAACGATGGATATTGACCGATGAGACGCTCGAGTGTCGCCTTTGCCGCAAACAATCGTCCTTTGTCGATTTGACGCTGCGCTTCCGTATGCCATGTGATCAATTCGTCTTCTTCCTCGTCCTCGAGCTCTTGTTCGAGTTCGATCAGTTCAAGAAGGGATTGCACGGCTTCCGTGTAGTGACCTTTCGTGTCACGGGCGAGATATTCGGATGCATAGTTCGCCGCTTCTTCATATTGAGAGACATAGGCACAGTTGCTTGCTAAGTGATACAGTGCCTCTGTTGCGGTCTCGTCGAGCTCTAATACTCGTTTCCACACGTCATTGGCGTGGTAGACCTCCCCTACTTCAAATAACAGTTCTGCGTACTGTTTATGATAGTCGACGCGATGCGTGGCTGCCGCTGTCGCTTCAGCCATGAAAAAAGTCGCTTCATCCAGGCGACCTTCACGTAACGCACGACGACCTCTATAGTAGTGGAGCTCCGCAGCGAGCGGAGATTCTGGTTCGGGTAGCGTCATTACTGCTTCATAGTTCGCTTCCATATTCTAAATCCTCCACATCATCTCTAAATCTTTTTTAGTTGCAGGGATAAGAATACCGCACTCGAACAACGAGGGCAACTGAAAAAGTTAAAAAAAATTGCGACTATATTCCCTCTATAATGAATATTTTTTGCTAGGTTCAAAAATTGTTTTTGAACGAAAATATGATGGCTTCATTTCTGTACATTTATCCATAAAAAAGCGGCATCTCCTTAAAAAAAAGTGATACCGCTCAAGTATTCTTGATCTTGTATGAACAAAATGCTCATGAAAACATTTTGCGAAAAATTGTGTCAAATATGTGTCAACGATTGAAGCTTCGAACCGATGACCCGTTCTCCCGGCAAGACGTCACGGTGCACGATCGCTCCCGCACCGATGACGGCACCGTCTCCGATGGTCACACCCGGTAGGATGGTCACGTTCGCACCGATCAATACGCCATCACCGATGATGACGTCCCCGATCCGATACTCGTCTACGAGATACTCATGACAGAGGATCGTCGAATTGAAGCCGATGACCGTATTGCGACCAATCGTGATGCGTTCCGGGAACATGACGTCCGGTGTGACCATGAGAGCAAGGGCGCTATACTCCCCGATATTCATTCCGAGGAACGTCCGGTAAAGCCAACGTTTCGCCTTCACCGACGGGAAGTAACGCCCGATCAGGACGACCGCCGTGTTTTTGAAAACACACAGGAAGCGAATCGTCTGATACATTTGCCAGAGCGGATTCGGTCCCTCGATGTGATACCGTGTCGTCTTACGCATGAATGCTGACCTCGTCTAGCCACACCTCGAAATGTTCCATCGAGTCGATAATGACGTCCGGTTCGAGCGATTCGAGGAACGGACGTCCCTTGAGCGCCCAGCCGACAGCGACCGTCTTCGTTCCGGCATTTTTACCACTGTAGATATCCGTGTCGTTGTCTCCGACCATGACGGCGCGTTCTGGTGACGAACCGAGCGCCTTGAGCGCACGTTCGACCGGTTCGGCGTGAGGTTTTTCGTTCTCGACGTCATCCGCCGTCACGACGACGTCAAACAAGTGGTCGATGTTGAACAATCGAAGCCCGCGCTCGACGACCGGACGACCTTTCGACGTGACGACGCCCATCTTGTATCCTTTCGCATGGAGGCGGTATAGCCCCTCGATGACCCCTGGATACTCTGCGACGAGTTGGTCATGCATGGCGATGTTGAAGCTCCGATAGAAGGCTTGCATCTCTTTCCATTCCGGCTCGTTGAGTTCACGGAACGACTTTTCGAGCGTCGGTCCGATGAATCGATAAATATCTTCATCCCGATACGTTTGCTCCGGGAAATAGTAGTCGAACGTATGACGGAAGCTCGCGATAATGAGCGGGTTCGTATCGAGTAATGTACCGTCTAAATCAAATAAGAGCGTATCCATTAATCAAACAATCCTTTCTCTGATGGGTCGTTGTACCGTTTCGCTTTGCGACGAAGAATCATCATGACGATACCGAATAGGATCAAGGCGATCGACACCATTTGGGCCGCACGCAAATCTCCTGACATGAGACTGTCCGTACGAAGTCCCTCGATATAGTAGCGACCGATCGAGTACCAGATGAGGTACGACAAGAAGATATAACCACGACGTGGATTGCCAATCATGCGCCATGCGACGAGAAGGATGACCCCGATGATATTCCATACACTTTCATATAAGAACGTCGGGATATAGTAAACCCCATCGATATACATCTGATTGACGATCCAGTCTGGCAGCATGAGCGTATCTTGCAAGAAGCTACGCGTCGTCTCACCACCGTGTGCCTCTTGGTTCATAAAGTTTCCCCAACGCCCGATGGCTTGTCCGAGAAGAAGTGATGGCGCCAAGATGTCCGTCACTTTCCAGAACGACATCGACTTTCGCATACAGTAGACGATGACGACAAGGAGAGCACCGAAGATGGCACCATGAATGGCGATCCCGCCTTGACGGATGTCGATAATCTGTCCGAGGTTCTCTGAATAATAGTCCCATTGGAACGTCACGTAATAAATGCGTGCGAAGACGATGCTGATCGGAATCGACCAGATGACGACGTCCACGAGTCGTTCCGAGTCATAATTGATACGTTTCGCCTCATATAAGGCGAGGACGAGGCCAAGCATCGCCCCGAATGCGATAATCATGCCGTACCAATAGATTGGCAGAGAGCCAATCTCAAACGCCACACGATCAAATGTCGGTTCTACCATGCTCACAAGTCTCCTTCAGTATCCTGAATGGCGTTCGCGAGACGTTCCGCGAACTCTTCAGCCGTATTGATTCCCATGTTCTGTAGACGATAGTTCATCGCCGCGACCTCGATGATGACCGCCAAGTTTCGACCAGGTCGAACAGGGATCGTGAGGAGCGGGACTTCACTGTCGATGATTTTCATCGTATTGTGGTCGAGTCCGACACGGTCGTATACCTTGCCCGCGTCCCAGTTCTCCAAGTTGACGATGAGGCTGATCTTTTTATGCGACCGCACCGCCCCCGCACCGAACAACGTCATGACGTCGATGATGCCGATCCCACGAATCTCGAGCAGGTGACGAATGAGTTTCGGCGCCGATCCGACGAGGAGCTGGTCCCCCGTTTGACGAATCTCGACCGAATCATCGGCGACGAGGCGGTGCCCCCGTTTGACGAGTTCAAGTGCCGTCTCAGATTTACCGACCCCGCTCTGACCCTTGATGAGGACACCGACACCGTAAATGTCAACGAGCACGCCGTGCATCGCTGTCATCGGTGCGAGTTCCATCTCTAGGAAGTTCGTGATTTGTGATTCGATTGAGGTCGTCACCGCATTCGTCCGCATGAGCGGGACGTTTGCCGCTTCCGCTTCTTCTTCGATTTCTTTCGGAATATCAAAGCCACGCGTGATTAAAATTCCTGGCGTCTGTTCCGTACACAAGATTTTAGCGCGCTCACGACGCTTCTCTTCCGAGAGGCTCGCATAGAATGTCAACTCCGTCTTCCCAAGCACTTGCAGGCGGTTTTTGGCATAGTGTGTATAATAGCCGGCAAGGACGAGACCCGGTCGACTCAGGTCAGGTGTTGCGACCGGACGATGTAGTCCTTCTTCTCCCGCAATGACTTGAAGTTTAAAACGCTCAACGACTTGAGCGGTACGTACGATATTTTGCATCAGTATCTGCCCCTTTCACGCTCATTATTGTATCATAGCTCTTTCTAAGACGGGCTAGGGAAGTGATGAAGAACGTGTCAAAAAATTGTTGAAACCATCCTATTACACCGTTCGTATGTAGGGTATAGGCTAACTAGGAGGTGGAATAATGGAAGGTTTATTTGGAATTGTCATCTTATTTGCGCTAGTGATTGGAATTGGGTCCCTCGTTTACATCATCAAATCGTTAATCGATATGTGGAAAGAATATGCTGCGACGAAAAACGAGACGATCTTGCTCTTGTTCATCTTGAACATCATCGGATTCTTCTTGTCCGGAGCGCTCATCTCCATGATTGTCGCCATCATCTTCTATTGGAATCGCTCGAAGTCGATGCGCCTTCTTGGAATCATTCTCTTGATTGCCGGACCGGTCCTCTTCATCATTTTTGCTATCAGCGCTTTCACTTTGTTTGATA
>Ga0334892_1002197_pt1 | contig 14441 bp, 9 predicted proteins | sample GraSluR3_MG_4_FD_207213 | JGI IMG/M metagenome (GOLD analysis project Ga0334892, IMG submission 207213) | Sludge microbial communities from methane-producing bioreactor in Wageningen University, Netherlands - Granular Sludge_15_04-R3 | ecosystem: Engineered > Bioreactor > Anaerobic > Unclassified...
GTCGGCGTCCAGATTCACCAACAGCGGGGTCGTCCCCACCACACCGTCCACCCGTACGGGCCACCCCTCCTTGAACGGATAGATGTCATTCAACTGCACAGTAACTTCCGCCGTGTTGTTCTGCCTCCAGCAGTCGTTGCACGCATCGAGGTAATCGGCCTCCACGGTTACCGTCAAAGCGGCGGGGGTGCTGAACCACGGCGCGCATGTCCAGGTGTAACGGACCTCCTGCTCCTCCCCGGCGCCCAGACCGCTGCTGGCAACCACCACCGATGAGGAATACTCCCCTTCGCTGAATGTGATCCGGGTCCCAAACCCTCCAGAAGCCACTGCCCCGTTGTTCCGAACGATGAACGACAGGGGAAGCTCCGCTCCGGTGGGAGTCCTCACGGGATAATGGGATACCTCGATATCACCGGGATAGACCACAAGGTCGCAGGAGTTGGGGAAACGCACCCGGTTGCCGATATCCAGCGCAGGGTCACCAAGGAGGTTGAACTGGCCGATGCAATTCGAGTTAAAACTGCTCCATCGCCTCAGGCGGGCGGACGCCACGGCATCCCCAAGCCTGCTGAAGCCATAGGCATAGACCGCCTCGAGAATGCCTTCCCCGTACTTTTGATTACCGCCTACCGAAGACGGGAGCGACCCGGCAAACACGCCGGCCACGGGAACACCGGTGTGCTTCAGCAGCCTTTCAGCCAGGCAGTCGGTGCCGAAGTCATAGGCTGCAACCGGAGGGTGCAAGGGAGTGCCGCAACCACCACACCCTGAAAACATGCAGAGTTCAGGGTATTCCTCGCGCCCCCCGTGTCTCTCCCCCGTATGGTTGAAGGTCCCCGATGAACAGGAGAGAAGGAGCAGAAAGGGAGGAGAGTGATTCGGTGCGGCCTCCATATCCTCAATAATCCGAATGTTGTTGAATGTGCTGTCCAGAGAGCCTTTGGTGTGCGGATCATGAGGGATGTGAGGGGTGTGCCACTCAAGACCGGCGCTGAGCATGTGCACATCGCCATGGTTGCTGTAGAAGGCGATGCTGGCACCCTTTCCGAACTCCTCCAGACACAGGGAGACCCACTCCGCGCTGGAGAGAAGACTGCCGTCCCCTTCGGTGAAGTCCCTGCCGTCTCCGCAGTAGTGGGTTACGTAGTCGTAGCCCAGCCATTGGGAGAACTCCGCGGTCCAGAGACGGTCCGGCTTCCAACTGTGGTAGGTCTGTGCAAATGTATCCTGTAGATCATCACCTGTGCCTGCCAACCGCAGAATCCTCCGGCTGTAGTCGGGAATGGAAACCTGCTGAACGGGACTCTCCAGGGCAATGAGGTTCTGAATGAGCACGCTGAGGGTGTCCTCTTCACTGCAGTTCTTCACGGAAAGCCTTCCCACCATCATGTTGGGGAAGGCGTTGTTGACGGAACGGTTCTCGCCGAAACAGGCGTACCACTCGTCATTGCCGATTCTGTCGAAGTCGGGGGTGGGTTGACCGGGTACGCGGTCATACTCGTGGGTCGGCAGGAACCAGGGTTCGTTCCCGAAAGAAGAACCTTCATGATCGCCGATCAACAGCAGATAGGCGGGCTTGTGGGTTGTGGACTGCTCCCAGTTCTCCCACATGTGCTCGGTGAAGTTCCTCAGGATGTGGTCGGTGAGAACGGGGGAAACTCCGCCGAAACAAGAGAAAATGGAATCCGTGGTCACCAGGGCCACGTCGAAATGGTTGAGAGCCACCCGGTGCTCCGCAAGGTCATCGATGGCGTCACTGCACTGCTCGTACAGCCCGGAAGCACAGATGATTAGATAGTCGGGCATGCGGGGGGGGCCATCCCAGGGGTCCACCTCGCCGAAGTATGCGGGAAGGGGATGAAGGTTTACTTCCACATCGCGGTATCCCACGATGCTGGAACCCCGGAGCATCCCCTGGAAAGGACCCAGTCCCACATCGCTCCAGGAGGCATCTGTGCTGTCGAAGGAAACAGATACGCTCAATGCGGTCACCGTGCTCAAAGTGCTGTCGGAAGCCCTGTACACCGCGGGATGGAACTGCACCTGCAGTAGGCGCTGGTCATGGATGCGGGTCTCTCCCTGGATACGGACCCGTTCCCCGGGGTAGAACTCCCAGGACGCATAGGTCGTGGAATCCTGCACGAAGGAATCCGCCACCGCAGGGGTGTGCTCATAGGAGATGAAACGGGCCGGTGCGGGGAACACCGGCAGAACCTTCCATTCCCGTTCCCCGTACAAGGCGAACTCCAGGGAGGGGACGACGCTGTCAGGGATGGCCATAAGAAAGGTAATCACCGGCAGTTCAGGAAAACCCGCGCTGTCCGCGAGAGGGTAGTCAAGGAAACGGATGTACTGGGAGCCGTTGTGTTCCACGTTCACCCAGGACAGGGGTGTCTGAGCAACGAAGGCGACGCGGGAATCGGTGGATGCGGTGGTGTGAATGGAATGGAGGGAGGCAACCAGCGTCAGAACCAACAACTGCAGCATCAAACACCTCAATCCCGTTTGATGCATAAACTATCAAAGAAATAGTAGTTCACACCTGAAAGGTTGTCAAGGAGGTTGAACGAGAACGCAAAGATCGTTGGGTCAACCGGTCGCTACTCCGAATCCGGCTCTCGGGGGGAGGGGAAGCCTCCACCAGCCGGATGGTGCTGGTGAGGTAGAGCATTCCAAAGACGATGGAGGAAAGCCGAACGGCTCCCCCTTCTCTGTTTCGGGTTCGAATGGTGTAGGTGGTACGCCAAACCGCGGATGGCTCGAACCAGATCAGGGCCGACCCTGTCTTTTCAGACCACCCGTCCTGATCTTCCCGTACCAAGAAGAGGACCCTACCGCAACCCACTCATCTTCGCCAGGGAACTGCAGGCCGAGATGCTCAGGCACAACCTCACCCGGGTGCAGCTCGGACAGCGGCACGGCGTCACCTCGGACCGGATTACCCAGTGGCTCTGCCTGCTGAAACTCCCCGAAGAAAAGCAACGAGAAATCGAAGCCCTGGGGGACCACTGGGACCGGCGGGTGGTGACGGAGAGGGTGCTACGGAAACTTCGGAGACGGATACACAAGAAAGCATGACTTCGCTTAATCTTGTGTCTCCCAAACTAGAAAGCTTACACCTGACTTGCGCCTTCATACTTGACATGCACCTTCAATTTGCGCAGTGTTGGGCATCAGAGAGGTGGACATGCATCAGCGTCACCGATATTACGAAAGTGATGACCTTCTCGTGGAAGTCAAGTACCGCCTGAGAACCAAGCGGGACCTACATTCGACCATGGTCGATATCGCATCTACCTTGAAGGAGAATCCCAACAAGTATATGTGCCTTCTCCTCGTAGACTCCGGACTCTCCCGGGAGAGACTCGAACGGGAATGGGAACTCCTCCAATCCATCTTCCGTGAAGATGTATCAAAACACCTCGGACTGGCGTCCTATCGTGATGATAAGCTGGATCTTGTGCTAGGTCACTTTCTGCAGCAGTATCATGATCAACTTCAAGAGATAGCCTCCCAGAACACAAAATCCACTCAACACCAAGTTAGACTCTCAGATCCAGATTACCCAGGAGAAATCCTGCGGCTTATGATCCTGCTCTGGTTGACCACCGACAAGAACGCTTCCGACATTGTTGTATCGGATCCTCTTCCCTATGCACAGGACAGCCCTCCAGCACGGAACAGACAGGGGTTCTCGATTACCAGACTTGAGCAAAGCATCGGTGCTAGTTACCGCACGGTGATCCGTGCCCTGGACACACTCAGCCCCGGGCTTAAACACTACAGCGACCGTAGCGTTGCCCTCATAGCCTTCCCTCGGATGGCATGGGAGAAGTTCGTGGTCCTCGCAGACACGTCTCGATCCACAATGTACTATGCGGACCGTTCCGGTCAGCCCAGATCCCCTCAGTCACTTATGCAGCGACTGCAGGCGCTATCACGGCAGGACATTGCGATCGGCGGAGTTGCTGGAGCCATACGGATCTATCAGGACCTTGACCTGGCCGGTCTTCCCCGACTCGACCTGCACATCCATGTCCCTGGCTCGAACACGGATCTCTCGTTCATCCGCAAACTGGATCCAGCCCTGAAGGAAACTGACGTCCACGACGAGAAGCCCTCGCTAGCGATTCACTTCCTCCGGAGGAAAGAGTCCTACTTCAGGATCGATAACAATCAGCTCCTCTGGGCGGATCCCATCGAGTGTCTGGTCGATCTCCTCACCATGCGCATGGACTACCAGGCGCTCCAGTTCAGAAATGTCCTGGTACCGAAGGATGCATACAAATGGCCAACATAGACGATGCCTTGATCTTTGTTAACCCCAGAGAGGTCCTTGAGAAGATCATTGCGGCGGTCCCTCCGGACACCAGAAAGAACCTGACCATCATCGGCAGTCTTGCCGTCGGACTCCGATACGAGAACCAGATAAGGGGTATGGCGGTACGGACGAAGGATGCTGACTGCCTCCTCTCACCAAGGATGGAAGCGGTAGACGCTGGTCGGGCCATCGCCGAGGAACTGATTCGTGCGGGCTGGACTCCCGATGAAACTTCTCTCTGGAACACTCCGGGAGACCAGGATACTCCAATGGATAAGTTACCCGTGGTCAGGCTTTGCCCGCCGACCGGCGGGAAGTGGTTCATGGAACTGCTGGCTGTTCCTGAAGCCCCACAGGATACCGGACGCACATTGGAGAAGCTTCCCACCAGCATCGGCTACTTCGTACTCCCCAGCTTCGGAGGCCTCGCGGTAGCCGCATTCAAGCCGAACCACCAGATGAGTATCTCCATCGCTAGACCCGAGATGATGGCGCTGGCAAACATGCTGGAGCATCCAGAGATCCGTCCGGAGCCCATTTCCAGGCCAATCCATGGTCGGGTAATCAAAAGGAGCAGTAAGGATCTCGGTCGCGTACTCTCCATCGCACTCCTTGCGGAAAAGGAGTCGGAGGATGCACTTCTGGCTTGGCCTGATGCGTGGCTTACCGCTCTGAAGGCTGTCTTCCCTGATGATTTTAAGAATCGAACCATCCGCGCTGGAGAAGGAATCCGAGCGCTCCTCAACCCGAAGCATTGGAGGATTTCGACGAAGCGTACCATACCTGTGTTTACGGACTTCTTAGTTCCAACCCCCCCACCAAAGCGGAACTGCTTCTGGCAGGGGAACGTCTACTCGAGGATGCCATCAACCCACTGAGGGACTCCTGACCTGAACCGCCCCGGGAATGCCGATAACAACTGTGTGTGAGAGGATCGGGGGGTGTCCCCCTTAATGGTGATTAGCCCAGGAAGGGGAGTCAAACGGCTCCCCTTCTCTATATTGATTTGACATTGGGAGTTCGTTGGGACACCCGGTTGAGGGAGAATGGTACGCCCGTCTTCCGTTCAGTCGAACCTTTTCCGGCGAAACATTCACCCTGACACTTTCACGGCCTGACGTGATGGTGAAGCCTAAACCGCCCCGGGGCCCGTTCCGTAACCCCCTCATCTTCGCCCAAGAACTGCAGGCAGAGATGCTCCGGCATAACCTCACGAGGGTGCAACTCGGGCAAAGACATGGCGTAACCTCGGACAGGATCACCCAGTGGCTCTGCCTGCTGAAGCTGCCTGAAGAGAAGCAGTGTGAGATCGAACCCCTGGGGGACCATTGGGACCGGCGGGTGGTGACGGAGCGGGGGTTGAGGAGACACCAGTGTCTCATGCTATCCGGCGATGAAAACACGAACTGACCCGATCATCAGGTCCGGATAAGAAGAGGGGCGTCCAGAAAGGGGCGCACCCTGTTTCAAGAGGTGGTCCTGTGATGATGCTGAGGTACTGGCCCTACCGTCTGACCAGGCTCAGGGGTTCATACCCTTCCGCCTTCACCAGGTAGACTCCCGAGGGAAGCATGGTTCCTGCAGGGGACCGTCCGTCCCAGAGGAACCGGCCTTCCGCCGAGGGCCACAGGGTGGTCACCTGACGGCCGGCGAGGTCAAAGACGTTGACCGTGGCCGGAGGTTCCGCACCGACGGGGGAGATCCACACCCGGTCTCCGAAGGGGTTCTCCGAGGGAACAAGGCTGAAAGAACCAGCCGGGGGAACTGGTACAGCGCTCTCTTCCAGAGAAAGCTCGGTGTGATCGAACCAACCGAGGACGACCCAGTACCCGGGGATGTCCGGGTCTCCTTCCGAATAGATGATGAAGATATCCCCGTCGGCGTTGGTGTCCGCCTCCATGTACTGGATGTTCTGCACTTCCTCATCGGTGTAGTCGTAGGCGTTATGGATCTCCACCAAGAACTCCCCGTTGGTGTCGATGACGGCGAACCGTATCCATCGGGGGTGTGGCGACCAGGTATCCGACTCGGTCCAGAGAAGGTAGAAGGCATCCCCGGAGGCAGTGGGAAGGATATGGAGGCACAATGCTGACTTGTTGGTGGGGATCTGGTAGATGAGCAGGGCATCGATGAGCTTCTCCCCGGTCACGGGATCGATCTTGTACAGGTACAGCCGCCTCCCGTCGCTGTAACTGTTTTGAGCCACAAAGATGTACACATTCCCCTCGTGGTCTACGGCCATGCTGGTGCGGTTTGAGTCGCCAATCGATGCCTCCACCACCACCACCGGGGGCACGGTGACATTCCCTTCCAGGTCGTACTGGATGTAGTTGGCCAAGCCAGTGCCCGGATCGCGGGCGTACTTGATGTGCACCCGCCCGCCGTCCACAAGCACCAGTGACTGAGCCTTGCTGTCGGGGATGGTGGTCCGCCGGACCTCGCCGACACCGGGTTCCAGGATCGAGTAGCAGATCAGGGGGCCGCTGTCCCATACCATGTGAATGCGCCCCAGGGAATCCATCGATGCGTCGATGGTGGGCCAAAACGACCATCCCTCGCTCCCGTAGTGGGTCGCGGGTACCACCGTGTTCCCGTCACCGTCCTTCACCGAGTACCACTTCGGCGAGTTCTCCCTCCAGAAGCCGATGATGCCGCCATCGGGTGCATGGGTGGCGCTGAGGTAAGTAGACCAGACATCCCTGGAGAACAGCGTGTCGGGCACAAGCACGGTGCCGTCGGGAAGGACTACGTTGTACCCTATACGCAGAATACCCCCATAGTAGTCCCACATCTGATGGATATGGTTGCCCTCGGTCACCACAAGGGCTTTAAACTGATCGGACCCAGGCACCTCGATCGTGATGACCGGCTGGCTCCAGCCGGGTCCGACGATCACCCGGACCAGCAGACCCAGCAGCAGCGCCGACAGGGTCAAACCCGCACCCCTCTCACGGCAGCACCCCCGTACGTTGGGTGTTCCCCTGCGCCTGGGGCCAGGGGGCATAGCCCTCTTCGCACTCTCCCAGTTCCCACACATGCAGGTGGTTGTCCATGGTGCCGAACACCATCTCCAAAACGCCGTCTTCGTCGATATCGGCGATCACGAACCCGCCGTAGACCTCCGCAGGAAGCGTGTAGGGAAAGCCAAGGTCTGCAAGATCTTCCCCTAGGTGATCGAAAGCAAACACTACTCCCTGCCGATTGCCTGCGACCACATCCGCCAGGCCGTTCTCGGTCAGGTCCGCAAGGGCGGGCAGGGGAGGGTGTGATGTTCCTGTATCGTACTCTCTATACCAGGTTATGCGGCCTGCATCATTCCATGCAATCGCCTGATTCTCGGCATTGGCGATCACGCGGTCCAGCCCGGGAATCAAGGGATCCCAATCCGTCATCATGCAGCAGAGAACATGGTTTGAGGTTACAGGGCTGCTTTCACATTCTGCCAGAACGGGCAGTTGATTGTCGGTTGCGTCAAGAAGCAAGACCGGTTCCTGGTTGTGCAGATTCTTCCCGGTGGAAACCGCGATGACAGGCGAGATGACAGGGCCATCGACAAAGAACCCCACAGCGGGGATGGTGCGCCACCACTCGCTACTGGAAAGGGTTCTCTGCGCAAACAGGTTTCCTCCAATACCATCTGTGTAGTCATAAATGAAGAAATGCGTTTTCCGAGTGGAGCCCTCTACAGTACCGATCTGAACCAGGATCTCAGGGGTTGCGTCTCCGCGGATGTCCTCAGCCATAAGCCAGGAGTAGTACCCATTTCCACTTACACCGGGAAGCGAAACACTCCGGGCGAGGATCAACTCATACGGTTTCGTGTGCTGCTGAATGTCGAACACCATCAGCTGGTTTCGCCGGACAACGACGATCTCGTCCCGACGAGATTGCCCCTGTTCCGGGATCAGGTCTGCCACTACGGCAGTACTCATACCCATTTCAACACAGCCATCAGAGTAGACATAGGAGAACAGGGGTTCAGGGGCATTGAGGTCGAAAATCAGCAGTGCGTCCCTTGCATCCACCACGATCTGCGGATTATCTCCAAAAACGTTGCCCACAACAGGAATGGGAATTGATCTAAGGGTTGAAGGGAGTGGTGATTCATGTGCAAACGCATCCGTCTCCCACAGAAGGTTGGCGGAAGCGTCGTATACCTGAAGAATACCCTTCCCGTCGGCACGGGTCAGAAGGACGATGACCTCCAGATCGTCGTCTCCGGTCATGTCCGCCAGAACCGCCGGCACCTTCGTGGAATACGGAAGCTGGACGGGCCACCCCTCCTTGTTGGGGTAGAAGCCCGTGACCTCTATCACGGCGGTCGCGGAGTTGTTGGGCCTCCAGCAGTCCGGGGTAAGTTCCTGCGGGTCCGCCACAGCGGTCAGTGTGAGCGGGGCGGGAAAGGTTCCCGAGGAGAACCATGCGTGATCCGCCCAGGTGAACCTCAGGGTGGTCTCCTCGCCGGGATCGAGCCCTGCGCATTGGGCACCGAGATTGGTTGGATTCGGGGCGTCTTCGACGGTCAGGGTCACGGGAAAAGCGCCGGAAGCCACGGCGCCCGTGTTCCTCACCGTGGCGTAGAGGTAGACATTACCGGGTTCTTCAAGCCTTCGTGTGGGATACCGGTCGATCTTCAGGTCCGAAGGGGAGATCACCAAGTCGCAGGCGTTGGGATACAGTACCCTGTCCCCAATGTCCACCGCCGGGTCACCAAGAAGGTTGAACTGGCCCAGAGCACGAGACCAGGTGCCGTTGGAGTGTAAAAACATCGGCAAGTTTGTAAGCCTCATTCGTGAAATGGCATCTCCCGTGCGGGTTGCACCGTAGTTATACACCGACTCAAGGATACCTCGGCCCATCGGCCCGTAGTAACCCATAACTGACGCCAATGAGCCGGCAAAAACGCCGATTGCACCTCCCTTGGTGTTACGAATGAAGGCTTCGTCCAGGGTGGCCACACCGAGATCGAACAACGGCGGCTTCCCTCCGTCGTCGTTGCAGCACTTGGGAAACGGTTCGTAAACGTAGTGCCCATACTCGGTATGGTTGAAGGTGCCGGCAGTACAGCAGAGCATGAGAAGGAATGGCGGCAGATGCACATGATTGGGCGGAGTAGCTTCATTGATTGCATTCACATTGAGGGTGGAGAACACAGAATCGGGTACGCCTTGGTGGTAGGGGTAGGGCGAAATAGTGTCCCAACGCATTCCCGCGCTGAAATAGTGGAAATGCCCGTGATCGGTGTAGAAGGCGACCTGAGAGCCGCGAGAGAACACATACTCGCAGGCCTGCACCCAATCGGCGCTGCTCATGGCGCTGCCGTCACTCAGTGTCTCTGAGTTGCCATCGCCACAATAGTAGTTATCCCAGTTGTACCCCATCCACTGTCGAAGGTTGTCTGTATAGCCTACCGAAGGGTTCCACTGATCGCTTGTGAAAGAACCATCGTGGTCATCTCCAGCCAGTCTTACAATCATCCTGCGGTAGTCCAGATAGTCTGCGTCTTTGTTGGAAGCATCCTGCTCATACTCGATAATCAGGTCGATCATATCTTCGATGTTCCCAGCGGTTCGAGCCGACAATCTGCCGACAATCATGTCCGCAGGGGCGACAAGCACTTCTCGATCCTCGTTGAACATGACGAACCAGTCGTCGTTGGCGTAATAATGGGGAAAGGTTAATCCCCACTGAGCTGATGGAAGGTGCCAAGACTCATAGTGTGGAGGAGTACATCCTGGTACATGGATATCACCCACCAAGAGAAGATAGGCAGGCCTGTTCCCTGGGCTGCCCCGGTTCCACAAGTACTCCATGTAGTCCCGTACGCTGGACGCTCCTCCCGTCGGGAGTGATTCTCCGTATTCATTGAAGATGTCATCAAGATTCGCGATCAACACGTCAAAGCCGTTCAGGCCGGCTCTGTGGTCTGCCAGGTCCTCAATCCACCTTCCATCAAGCCCGTCTGCGGTGATGATCACATAATCAGGTACAAAAGGCGGGTCCTCTGTCATGTCCTCATGACGGAAAACACTCCCTTGGGATACAGGTGCGATTACGGTGGAGGGGGTGTATCCGATGAGCCTGTCCCCTATCAGCCTGTCGAAGGCATCGAGCCCTGGAAGAGTCCAGTTCAACTGCGCGCCTTCCAGATGGACCATCACCTCGATATCGCTCCATACCTTCAGACTGTCGTCCGATGCCTTGTACTGCACCGGATACACATGTACCACAACGATCCTTTGATCCCGAAGCCGAAACTCCCCGGCCAACTCAGCATGCGCGGAAGGGTACCACTCCTCCGATGCATATGCGATAGAGTCCCTGCGGAAACACTCCTCCACCCTGTAGCCTCGCTCGTCCACCACGGTGCTGTCCAGCGGGACGGGATATACCACGATGCCGGGAAGCGTCTGATCGCAATAGGCGCTCACGGAGATGCTCAGATCGCAGTCATCCGGCACAGGCACAAAGCAGTGCACATAGGGGAGTTCCGGCATCCCGGGTTCACTCAGTTTTCCGAACCGTCTGCTGGGAGAAAAACGGCTGTAGGTCACTGCATCATGAAAGACTTCATGAACATAAAGACCTCGGAGTTCTACATCGAAACTGATGAAATCCTCAGCAGTCTGCTGGTGTCGGACCAGAGGTTCCGAACCTTCCGGGGCACCTGCATTGAAGCGCATCCATGTTCCGGATGCGATGAGAACACTGAGCATCAGAGCTTCCATGTTGTCTCGTCTCATAGGAAAACTCACGGATCATTGACATGTAGTGTAGATCTCTATAGCAGTAGAGAGGCTTTGCGTCAAGGAGTACAACGCATTGATGGGGAGGTCAATACCGTGAGAGTTTCAGGATTTCTCGTGGCAGGACTTGCAGTTGCCTGTTCAATACCGGTCCATGCGCAGGACGGTTATTCCATCCTTGCCTGGGGAAGCAACGCCTTTGGCCAATGCAATGTGCCGGAGCCCAATGAGAGCTTCGTGGACCTCAGCGGAGGGAGCGGTCACACCCTCGGGTTGAAGGCCGACGGCGCGGTTCTGGCCTGGGGGGTGAACGCTGACGGCCAGTGCAATGTGCCTGCGCCCAATGAGGGGTTCGTGGCAGTGGCAGCGGGGTCCTACCACAGCCTGGGATTGAGGGAAGACGGCTCCATCGAGGCGTGGGGATGGAGCGCCCACGGTCAGTGTGATGTGCCGGAACCCAACGAGGGGTTTGTGGCGGTCTCAGCGGGGTTCTCGCACAGTCTCGGGTTAAGGGGGGACGGTTCCGTCCTGGCATGGGGGGGTAACGGTTCGGGTCAATGCGACGTGCCGGACACCGGGCCTTTCATCGCCATCGCCGCAGGGGCCTACTACTGCCTCGGCCTGCTGGAAACGGGCTCTCTTGTGGCATGGGGAGGCAATTACTATGGCCAGATCGAGATCCCCCAACCCAACATGGGGTTTGTGGCGGTGGCGACGGGGCATTCCCACAGCCTCGCTCTGAGGGAAGACGGTTCCATCGTGGCCTGGGGAAGGAACAACTACGGACAATGCAACGTGCCTGAACCGAACACGGGCTACACCGCTGCGGCGGGTGGCGAGAGACACTCTCTGGCTCTGAAGGAGGACGGCTCCGTTGCGGCGTGGGGGAGCAACTCTTCGGGACAGTGCAATGTGCCGGAGCCCAACGAAGGGTTCGAGGCGGTTGCGGCGGGATGGCTTCACAGCCTTGGTCTTTCGGAGCCCGGTGTTTCCATTGAAGGGGTTTGCGCTCCCGCAGTCGTACAGCGCCTGGGGTTGTTGAGCATTGCTCCGAACCCCTTCGACTCCCATACGACACTGGCTTTCAGTTCTCCGGGCCTTGCTTCCGTCACCCTGGAGGTCTTCGACCTCTCGGGCCGTCGGATCCACCGGCAGGAAACGTCTGCCTTCTCTCCGGGGCAGTATACCCTGATCTGGAACGGTACGGGGCTCCGAGGAGAACCCCTGCCTGAAGGGATGTACCTGATCCGGCTCTCGGGGGGCGGAGAAGCCTCCACCACACGGGTGGTGCTGATAAGGTAGAACGACCCATGGACGAAGGAAGGGGAGTCAAACGGCTCCCCTTCTCTGTATTGATTTGACATTGGGAGTTCATTGGGACACACGGTTGAGGGAGCATGGTACGCCAAACCGCGGATGACTCGAACCAGATCCGGGGCCACTTTCTCCCTGAAAACCTTCCGTCCGGACATCCCCAAACCCCGCAGAGGCCCCTACCGTAACCCTCTCATCTTCGCCAGGGAACTTCATGAAGAATTGATCCGGCATAACCTCACCCGGGCACAACTCGGGCAACGGCACGGCGTCACATCGGACAGGATCACCCAGTGGCTTTGCCTGCTGAAACTCCCCGTGGAAACACAGCGTGAAATCCAGGCCCTGGGGGATCGCTGGGACCGGCGGGTGGTGACGGAAAGGGGGCTGAGGAGAAGTCTGAGGGGCGCCTCTCCTGCTCGCTACTCCTGAAGAAGGGTGAGGCGCATGGAGATCCCCTGTTCTCCAACAACGGTGTAGGCACCAACTGGGAGCCTGGTTCCTGTTGATCCGGTTCCGTCCCAGAACCCGGTACCTTCCGTGAGGAACACCCGGGCAACCTCACGCCCCGCCAGGTCGTAGACCTTCAGTGTCGTTGCTTCCGCGCCCTCAAGGAAGAACTGCACGCCTCCACGGACAGGGTTCATGGACACTGAAAGAGAAGATGAAGGAGGCTCCGGCTGAACCTGATCCTCAACGCCAAGGGATGAATAGTCGAACCAGCCGAAGGTGGGGAAGTAGCCGTAGACAGGCTCCAGATACCCCGCCTTGTAGACGATGTAGAGGTTCCCCTCCTCGTCCACGACACCGTCAACGGCACTGAGCATTTGAGGGTCCTCATCGGTGTAGTCGTAGGCGATGTGCCAGTCCACCAGCACATCCCCGTTGCTGTCAATGACCATATTCAGCAGATGCTTGACATTCCTGCTGTTCCGCCACAGGAGGTAGAACGCCTCCGAACCGGGAAGGGGAACGAGTATACGAGTTCCAGGTGAAGGGCCATACTCGCCGGGTATCGTGGTGAACAGAACCTTTTCCCCGATCATGACGTCTCCGGTGGCCCCGGTCAGCTTCCAGAACATGAACTGATAGGGATAGCTCGGGCCCCATCTCACCTGCTCCACCACCAGAAGGTTGCGCTGGGCATCCACCGCCAGCAGGGGGAAACGGGTGAATGCGTCGGGGTCCAAGCTTCCCGAGACGAACTGCGCGGGAGGAACCACCGTGTTGCCTTCCAGATCGTACTGGGTGTACCAGAAGAAATGGGGATGTTTCATCACCACATGGACCCGGTTGCCGTCCACAAGGAGTACACTGCCCTCTTGGGCGCCCTCCACCTGCCATCCGTACTCGGTGATGAAGCCCGAACCGGGCGCCGGTGTCCAGACCTCGTAATAGATGTCTTTTCCGGCGTTGTACATCACATGCAGCCTGCCCAGGCTGTCGGGGCTCGACCGGATGAAAGGGTAGAGCGTTGACGTGGTAAACAGGTAGGTGGCCGGTGTGACGCCGCTGCCGTCTCCCATGTTCCGGATCGCATAGTAGACTGGGCTGGTTTCCCGCCAGAAGGCGATAAGGCTGTCGGTGAGTATGCTTGGTTTATAGAGGTATGCGCTATTGACATCCCTGGAGATCATGGTCTCAGGGAAGACCTTCGTCCCGTCGGTCAGGAACATGGTGTAACCGATCCGGCTCGTGTTGCCGTAACCGCTGTACACAAGATGGAACCTGCCCTGTTCATCTCTGACAAGGCGATTGTGCTGATTGTAGAAAACAGGTTCTTCCGTCACGGCCACCGGTGTACTCCATCCGGGGCCGGGGATCACCGAGGAGAGGCAGAGAAGCAGCGCGAAGGATATCATTCCAGCGTGCCCGTCCTTCCTTCGTTCTGCTGGAACTGGGGCCATGGGGTGTAACCTGAGGTGCAGGCTCCCAACTCCCAGCAGTGCAGCAGGCCGTCACTGGTACCGAACACGATCTCGATGGTGCCGTCACGATCAATGTCCCCCACGGCGAAGCCCCCAAGGGCCGAAACATTGTCAGGCAGCGTGACATGG
>Ga0334892_1002198_pt1 | contig 14441 bp, 15 predicted proteins | sample GraSluR3_MG_4_FD_207213 | JGI IMG/M metagenome (GOLD analysis project Ga0334892, IMG submission 207213) | Sludge microbial communities from methane-producing bioreactor in Wageningen University, Netherlands - Granular Sludge_15_04-R3 | ecosystem: Engineered > Bioreactor > Anaerobic >...
TCGCCACCACACCACACCCCCCATTTCCCTCGCATGCTGAGATGTTACAGATAATGATTTACAAAATAGCGATCTGCGTAAATTTCTTTCGAATGTGTTGAAAATAACCCGCGATCCATTTTTCCCCTCTGATCCCTCAGTCAGTTTCTGGTTTTACGCTACAATAGGGTAATGGATTGGCAAATACACGCACAGGATTGGGCGGTCAACCTGCTCCAGAATCATGCTGCTGGGGATAAGCTGCGGCATGCCTATCTTTTCACCGGTCCCGAAGGTGTTGGACGGCAAACTATGGCGATCAAATTTGCCCAGGCAATTAACTGTACCCTGCCTCCTGAACCAGGTGGGTTTTGTGGTACTTGCCGTGACTGCCGCCAGCTTCAATCCCTGACACACCCGGATTTGAGCTTACTGCTCCCGGAAGAGGGACATAAAGATATTCTGATTGACCAGGTGCGTGACTTGCAGCATACTCTGGCGCTTGCGCCCTATGCAGGGGCATACCGGGTAGCGCTGCTCCCAGATTTTCATCGTGCAACCACGCAGGCTGCTAATGCCTTGTTGAAAACTCTTGAAGAACCTCCAGCTAAAGTTATTTTGTTGTTGACCGCGCCTACGCCTGAAGGTCTTTTAACGACTATCGTCTCACGTTGTGAGGTAATCAGGCTTAGGCCGGCATCGATTGCATCGACACAAGATTACTTGGTTTCACAGAGGGGATTAGCTGTCGAAAAAGCATTTCTCCTGGCACACCTTTCTGGTGGTCGGGTTGGGGCTGCCATTCGTCTAGCAGAGGACCCTGCGGCGTTGACCCGCAGGCAGGAACACCTGGAAGCATTGTTGGGCTTGCTGCCTGGGCGGTTCTATGAACGCTTTAAGCTTGCTGAAAGCCTGTCCAAACCATTCGATAAAGCACGCCAACAGGTGGGTGAGGTCTTACCCATTTGGCTTTCATTTTGGCATGATGTCTTTTTGCGAGCTTCAGATGATTCTCTGCCGTTGATCAATGTTGACATAGAAGATCAAATCAATTGCGTTGCTTCGCAGATCTCCGGTCAGAAGGCTCGGGCATTGGTCATCGCCCATGAAGCGGCATTGCAGCATCTGGACGCTTACGTCAATGTTCAATTGCTGATTGAGACGCTTATGCTCCAATGGCCAATTGTGACGCCATCCTAGACTTTGATTGTTCGTTGTGGGGTATTGAGCGATGGTTTATTGAGGTTCAACCTGGTAAATTTTTAGATCTGTAAATCGCACCGTCATGGCATTGCCGCTGATGGTCCGTGCAAAGAGACCTAACCCCCCACTGCGATTAAGGGCAATCCGTTGTTCAAATTGGTAGGCATCATTGATGTACAGTTGGAAATTACCTCGTGAAACCCACAATCCCAATCGGTTGGTAGCGGGTGACCCAGGTTGTGCTCGACGTAAAGATTCCCAATCCTGTAAAACGATCGTTTGCCCTCCCTGGATTACCTCCAGCCGGGCCTGTCCCGCGCAATCGACCAGAAGGCGATAATAGTCACTCTCGGATTGGATCCAGTACAGGATCCCAATTTGATCGAGGGGCTGACAAAGTGTGGTTTGAAGGGTTACTTCTAAGTAGAAATCCTCCGGTAAATTGTGCTGGCTGAAGCTGATCAGGCTGGTGTTTGGCTGGGCGATAGCCAGGGTCAGGTTTTCTACGCCGAACGCGATGTTACCCGCCTGGCTTTGACGGGTTTCCCACAAGCTTTCATTGGTAAAGTCATCATCAACCAGAAGTTCTGTGATCCCCGAACGCAGGTCCGCTAGGGTTGGCTGCGGTGTTGGACTGGGGAGGGGCAGCAAGGTGGGTGTGGGTGTGGCTGGGAACCAATCAATGGTCGGTGTTGGTATTTCTGTTTGGGTAGCGGTAAATGTTGGCGAGGGGGTGGCCTCAGCTGGCGCCAAGTCACAGCCGGATAGGGAGAGGGCTATTGTCAAGGTCAACAGGCTGACGATGGTGATAATTGAGGGTAGTTTAAGGTGTATGTTTTGCATTTGAGATCGTAATTATATAATTAAAATAACTGCTCAGGCAGCCCTTTTGCGTGAGGGTGGTGTGGTGGCTCCGCCACCACACCATACCACACAATTCCCTCGCTTGCTGAATAGTTACTCATTAAAGTGGTGATCGACCAAATTTAGCTGACTCGCCTTATTTGTCAGAGATGTTATAATCTTTGCTTAGAGAAATAGGTTGCTTATGAAAAGAATATCGTTTTTACTCGCAATGATTGTACCCCTGCTGTTAGCATTTGCCTTCGCAACTACCCCTGAAAGGGCACAGGCACGTGCCTTGCAGCAGGCTGCTTTCCAAACCCCAACGCCTAATGAAGAGGGACAGATCATTTATATCGTCCAGGAAGGGGATACCTGCACCCGGATTTTCCTTTTGACCGGGGTCTCGATTGATGAGATTATTGCATTAAACGGCCTAGGCGCGGATTGTGAGGTCTTTCCTACTCAACGGCTCCTGTTGGCCCAGGTGGACCCCGTTACTCCCACACCGGAAGGACCCGTCCCCACTGCGACGCCTGGCCCACCCACCCCTACCCCCTTTGAAGGGACAGGTCAAATCTGCGTGGTCCTGTTTGAGGACCTGGATGGCAACCAAAAGCGAGGTCAAAACGAATTTTACCTGGGCGGTGGGGTGATCAGCGTCAGCAACCGCATCGGCACCTTTTCGGAGACCAAGGAAACAGTGGGCGGTGATCCTGCTTTGGTAAACCCTGTCTGTTTTGATGAAATACCGGAAGGGGAATACAACCTGAGCATGGGTATTCCTGATGGGTTTAACGCCACCACCAGCATGAACTTTGCTCTCGAGGTTTCTGCTGGGGATGCGATCGTGGTCGACTTTGGCGCCCAGCCCAGTACACAGATGCCAGAAGGGGAGCTCCCCGTTGCGGATGGCAACCGGTCACCCTTACTGCTGGCAATCGGGTTATTCTTATTAGCAGGCGGCGCCGGATTGGCCTTCTTCTTTGTCCGCTCTCGCATGACAAACTGATCAACTGGCGGCGGTACGCTGCTCTTTCCACACATCCGCTTCATTATGGTAGCCATTGGCTTCCCAAAACCCGAAGCGATCATGTGTCATAAATTCCAAACTCCGCAGCCATTTCGCGCCTTTCCACAAGTAGACATCTTTACAATCACTCTGCCCGGGAAGCGTGCCGATCACACCTCTCAGCGGAAAACCATGTTCAGGGGTCAAGGGTTGACCTTCATAATGGGTCGCAATCAGGTAGTTATCCTGTAAAAATACCGCCAGGGGTAAGTTGGTAGAGTAGCCATGTTCAGCATGTTGCATGACAAATTGTGCTTCTGGTTTTGGTTGGATGAGTCCGTGCTCGATTAGGGTTTGTGGGGAGATCCCCTCCCATCGTGTGTCAAATTTGCTCCAGGTGGTGACGCAATGCAAGTCCAGGCGGCGCTTGTCTCGCGGTAATGCCATGATCTGGTCCCAGGTCCAGGTCACTGGCTCTTCAACAGCTCCCCATATGCGAAAGTCCCAGGTTGCGGGGTTGAAAATCGGGATTGGTCCATTGTGCAGGATTGGGAAACCGCTGGTGAGAGTCTGCCCAGGCGGTAAGCGATGCTTATTTGGCATACAGCACCTCAGGGATACACAAAACGCTCTCCGGGATCCAACACATGCACCCTGGCATCGGTTTCAGCGTGGACACGCTCTGCCCAAGCTTGGGCATCTTGTGCAATTAAATCAAAGGTGTTGTAATGGATAGGGATCACATATTCCGGTGCGAGCAATTTAACTGCCCGCAGGGCATCATCTGGACCCATGGTGTAATTATCCCCAATTGGGAGCACTGCCAGGTTGATTCCTTCCTCACCAATTAATTTCATATCGCCAAATAATCCCGTATCACCAGCCATATAGATCTTTTCCCCATTGGTGGTGGTCAGCAAAAACCCCACCGGGTTGCCACCATAGCTGCCATCCGGTAACCCTGAGCCATGTAAAGCCAGGGTCAGCTTGAGGTATCCAAAGGGGTGGTTGAACCCGCCGCCGAGATGTTGGGCATGGACTTTGATGTCCTTTTTCCTCAACCAACCACAAATCTCTGCATTGGATACAACCGTTGCGTCGGTGCGTTTGGCGATTTCAACCGTATCACCAATGTGATCCCCATGTCCGTGGGTGATAAGGATGTAGTCTGCGGGGATTGTCTCAGCTTTGACCTTGGCTACTGGATTTCGACTGATATAGGGGTCAACCAAGATTTTATATCCCCCGGTCTCCAATGCCAGGGTTGCATGTCCGATCCAAGTCAGGGTATAAACCATGTTTAGCTCCTATCATTAATTATCAACGGCCTCTTTACATTATACAGGCCTTCTTACCGGCTTCAAAGAGTGCCGCGTATTATTCTCGGACACATCGATGTGAAAATAAAAAAGGGATGGCTCAATGCCATCCCGAGAACGAGCTGGTACCATTTATCAATTCTCGATTTCCCAGCGCAAATCAATTTTGCCACTTGTTTCGTCACCGATCAATCTGAGTGTATAGCGGCCGCTAGAATCAACGGGATATGAAAGGAAATCTTTGATGTTATCGCGAAAGGAAGCCTCCCATTCGATTCGGCGATCAGGGTCGATCAATTGAAAGGTCAGCGCGCCCGAATCAATGGAGACATGATACGCAAGGTTAAGCGTTTCACCTGCCTTTAGGTTGAGAGTCTCAGTTTGTTTCCCATCGAACAGGATATAGCTGGCGTTGTAGACATTACCGTAATTCATGCCAACCCATCCCACCTGTCGGGTACAGGCAGACATCAATGCCAGCACAAGCAGCGTCAATCCAATCATTGTTTTCTTCATGAGTCATCTCCTTTTATTTCTGATTGAGGTTAACCTTAACAAAAGGGGCTGCTTAAGGCTTCATCCATTCTGGTAGCTTTTTTTCTGACTATCAGCGGATTAGGAACCCCAATTTCTGACCAGGTTAATTTAGAAAAATTTCGGAAATTACTCAGTGTGCGAGGGAATTGGATGAGGGGTGTGGTGAGTTCGCCACCACACCCCCCATTCTACAGAGCAGTTACAAATTTCGTTGTAAATAAGACCAATAAAACACCCTGAGTATGTTAAAATACGGCTATGATTACACCCCTTGACTGGAGGATGGTTGTTCCACAATGGGGAAACGCTGAAAATGAACGGTACTACTTGTTAAGCCAGTCAGTCCAAGGAGCGCAAATTGAAACAACATCCCAGCAACTATTCAGGATTATCCACCTTTCTTACCCATTATACCGAGTGCGATCATGCTGATAACGCGCATCTCTCGCCCATTTATCAGAACTCAGTTTTTGTGTTCAAGGATTGTCAAATGGGTGCCGCGATTGCGGCGGGTGAAACACCGGGTTATTATTACTCGCGCCTGAATAACCCCAACCACGAGCAATTGGCCCGAAAATTGGCTGCATTGGAAGCTTGGGACCTGATGCGGCAAGCACCCGAGGAGGATCCCGAAAAGCTGGCAGGCGGTTTGGTATTTTCCTCTGGGATGGCAGCGGTCACTGCCGCGATTTTGGCGACGGTTAAAGCAGGGGAGAGCCTTTTGACTCAGGCAGCACTTTATGATGGTACTTACCTCTTGCTGAAGAACCTCCTTCCCCAATATGGGATCAAAGTGGTGTGGGTGACGGATAACTCCCTTGATGGCTGGCAAAAAGCCTTCGCAGCTCACCCGCAAGCTAAATTGGCTTATCTGGAGACCCCTGTCAACCCCAGCCTTCGGCTGACGGATATCCGAGCTGTATCGGAATTAGCACATCAGCATGGTGCCCGGGTGGCTGTCGATAATACCTTTGCTACCCCCTATTGCCAGCGTCCGTTTTCCTTGGGGGCTGACCTGGTGGTACACTCCACCACCAAGTTCCTTTCAGGTCATGGCCAGTTAATTGGTGGAGCGGTTCTGACCACGGACCTGGACTTGCTTAAAGGGGATTTGTACCAATGTTATAAATTGATGGGTGCCACGCCGAGCCCGATGGACACATGGTTGGCCAATATTGGTTTAAAGACCTTCGAGTTGCGCATGACGCGCCACTGCCGCAACGCTCTGCGCGTGGCTAAGAGCCTTGAAAGTCTTCCTGGGGTTGAAAAAGTGAATTACCCAGGTTTGATCAGTCATCCAGATCATGCCCTGGCACGGGTGCAGATGTTGGATTATGGTGGGATGATCTCCTTTGAATTAAAGGGTGGTTTAGAGGCGGGAGAACGGATGATGAACCGGGTCAAGATCGCGACATTAGCTGTCAGCTTGGGGAACGTGGACACCCTGATTCAGCACCCTGCCAGTATGACTCATTGCAATACACCTCGTGAAGAGCGCCTGTCAGCTGGGATTACCGACGGCTTGGTGCGCCTTTCGGTGGGGATAGAAGACCCGTCTGACCTGTTTAACGATCTTTTAAAGGCGATTGAGGGATAGGTGTTATCGATAAAGCTGAGCCCTCTTAACGACGGCTTTTTCATGCTGGGGATGAATTTGTTATGCGAGTATTTTTTGTATATACTCTCACCAATAAGAAGCATAACGTTCTTTACACCGGTGTGACGGGGGATCTTTACGAATGCGTTCAGCAACATAAATCTGGACATGGAAGTCAGTTCACTGCTCGTTATAAGATTAATAAATTGGTTAATGTTGAAGTTTTTCCTGGTCCCTATCATGCTATTGAGAGAGAAAAACAAATCAAGACTGGTTCTCGACAGGATAAGATTGACCTGATTAATGAAGTAAATTCAGATTGGAAAGATTTGTTGAAAGTATGGTCGTTTTAATCCCGAAGAGTATTATTGAAGTGAATAGCTGTTGTGAAGATTATCTCACTCCCGAGACTGCCACGTCGCTTACTTCGTAAGCTCCTCGCACTGACGGCCAGAAAAGCGTAATGAACTTAAGTAAATAATTTTAAAACGTTGCCAAAAATTTCTCATAGTGACGAGCACCTGCAAGGTGCGAGGTGACAATCTCAAATTCATTGTAAGATTATTTCTGTTTGTGGTGCTAATTTATCATTAGTGTGCACAAAAATAGTATACGATTATTCGTGAGGTTTATTATTGATCTGTGCTTTTAAAAAACACAGCGGAAACCAGTGCGATAATTAGACTTGTTTGGTTCTTCATCATACCGACTTGCCGCGCGCAAATACCAAATATCATCCCACCAATCGCCACCCCGACAGACTTTAAGGGTTCCATCTAATGGACCTTGAGGGTTTCTGTATGGTGATTGGTGATAATACTGATCATCGTACCAATCCGAGACCCATTCAAAGACATTCCCAGCCATATCCAGTACACCATATGGGCTGGCACCTTTGGGAAAGCATCCCACCTGGTGTCCGTTAATGATATTGCTTGTTAGTTCTGCGGTGGGAAATTCATCCCCCCAAGGGAAAATCTGACCATCAGTCCCTCTTGCTGCTTTTTCCCACTCTGCTTCCGATGGTAAATGGATCGGATAGCCGGTTTTTTTTGCCATCCAATCACAAAATTCTAACGCTTCGTACCAATTCACATGTGTTACAGGATCTTCAGAAAACGCTATTGAGATTTTTTGATTGTTATTAAAACAAGCGAATTGAGAGTTAGTGACAGGTGTTTGTCCAATCCAGTAATCTTCTAAATAAACTAAATGTTGAGGAATTTCATCTGAAGGACTCATATGATATAGTTCATCTTCTTCTTTTGAACCCATTAAAAATTCACCGGCAGGTACCTTTATAAAAATCATTTTCACATCATTAGATAGTTTAAGTGACGTCAAATTTTCCGATTTCACGGGTCATTCCTTTCAATCTAATAATCGTAGATACTCCCACCGATGAACTCGCGAATCACCGAGTTTTCCGGCACAATGCGATCATCCTCGATCGGCTCCAGGGTTTGCATCAAACGAAAGACTCGGCTGGCTCGCTCATAGGCATCAGCCCGCAGCGGGTCATCCGCATATATATCCGTCCAGCGGGCAAAGTCTGCAAAAAGCTTGGCTGTGTAGAGCGGCATTTCATAGGGCATGGCGCTGTTGACGATGTAATCGGTGGTTTTTACATAGGGGATGATATTACGCAGCTCGCTGGATCGCACGTAATGCCAATGTAGGAGGGTCTGAGTTGGATCATAAGCGCGGTGTGAGGCGTCGCGCAGCATCCGTCGGATCAAGCGAATATCTGTCCACCGGACATATTGACCATCTTGATCCTTGAGCTGCAAGAGCGGTTCAAGATATAAGCTGAATTTCATTTCCGGGGGGATATCCACGGTCATATCCGGGTAGAGCCCATGTAAGCTGTCGATCAGAATAACCTCATTTTTCCCCAGTTTCATGGGGGTTTGTTCCAGGTGCCGGGTACCGGTTTTGAAATCATAGAGGGGGGTCATCACTTCTTTTCCCTCAAACAAGCGGGTGAGATGTTGGTTGATCAATGCAAGATCAAGGGCTTGGGGTGTTTCAAAATCGTAATCGCCAAATTCGTCCTTGGGATGCATCGCCAGGTCAAAGAAGTAGTTGTCTACATTTAGCGTGACCAGACGCATATCCATGCGTGCAAGGCGTTCTCCCACTTTGATGGTTGTGGTGGTTTTTCCGGATGATGACGGGCCGGCAATGATCACCATGCGCAGTTCTTTCTTGCGTTCTGCGATCAGGTGGGCGGCGTTCTCAACATTTTCTTGATAAAAGGCCTCGGACGCCCCCACAATTTCAGAAAGCTCGCCCTTCCGAATGCGTTCATTCAGGCTTTCAACGGTATGCAGGTTATGGTCAACCGCCCAGTCGAGGATGCGCCATAATTTATGCCAGGGGATATTGCTGGAGGGCTCAGCTTGGCGTTCGGCGCGTTGTTCACGCAATTTTGCCCGTTCAGCCCGGTAGAGGATGTATGCTTTGGCAACCTTTGCATGGCCTTCTTCAATGAGGACCTTTTCGACAACATCCTGGATCTGTTCCACGGTGGGGATCTCATTTTTCTGGGTCTGCGCTTCTAAAACCCGGCATACTTTTTCTGTCAGCAACTCAGCAGTACGTTTATCTCGACCGCCGACGGCCACTGCTGCCCGGTAGATGGCGTTGGTAATTCTGTGAGGTGTGAAATCAACAATTCCCCCATCGCGTTTGATGACTGACTTAAATTTGGACACTTCCGCTCCCTTCGAACAGACAGTAAGAGACAGTTTACCGGTTTTAATTATATCGAAGGAAGCGGTATATGACAAAACCAGCTATGATGGAAAAAGGGTGTTGACATTGGTTTCTTGCTTATGATAATCTGGAAGCAGAATAGGCATTGGATCTGTAAATATTTCATTTTGGATCGTTTTGCTTGTTTTGCTCGTCTATTGATCATCAAGACTATTGACATTGAGGAGTCAGCGATGAAATCAAAATTAATCCCCTTATCCCTTTTCCTTGCTTTGCTTTCTGCATTGTTGGCTTGCCAATTTTCGCCCGAGTTGCCGTCCACTGCCTCAGAAAGCGACCCATTGCCTGATGATCAGCTGCTGATCCCGCCCGATACACCCATTGATCCGGCAAATGACACACCCATCACAATGTCTGCTGACGAACAAGCCATCGCTGTACCGGTCTACAGCAGCCCGGTGATCTTTGAATTTGAGATGTTTACCCCAACCAGCGGCTGGGGAGTGACCCAGGATCACAATCATTTATTACGCACGGAAGACGGCGGTCAAATCTGGTTAGACGTGACACCACCTGGCTTAGATTCCCTCTCACCAGGATCCACCTCTTTTGGCATCCGACCTTGTTTTTTGGATGAAAACACAGCCTGGTTTACCCCCACTACTGACGGAAACGGTACACTCTACCATACAATGGATGGTGGGATTACTTGGATTGTAACCCCTGTGCCTTTTGCCAATGCACGTTATGATTTCCTTGACTTGAGCGTTGGTTATGCTCTGGTGGATTTAGGTGCTGGCGCGGGCTCTCATTATGTTGCGCTGTATCGAACCATTGACAGCGGCGTAAGTTGGACACTGGCATTTACCCATGAACCCGGCGAATCCAAATCGCTACGTGAGGGAGGCTCCAAAAACGGCATCACCTTCCGTGGGGTAGATCACGGATGGATTGGGGGTTCAATCCCCATGGATGATTATTTTTACCTGTACACCACGGAAGATGGCGGCCAGACCTGGGCTCAGGAGACCGATATTGAGCTGCCATCAGCTTTTGTGGGGAGTATGCTGGAAGTCTGGCAGCCCATGTTTGTGGATGCCAGCACAGCTTATCTGCCAGTTAGGGCTTATGTCCCTGAAGGTGGCCTCTACCTTATGATTTATCGCAGCAGCGATTACGGTCAGACCTGGGACTATCAGGGTGCGGTTGAAGACGGTCGCGCCGTTGATTTTTACAGTGCGGGTGCTGGATGGTTGGCAGCAGAAGTTATGCTTTATCAGACTTTGGATGGTGGTGTGACCTGGTCAGCTGTCTCGACTCCGGGTATTCCTACCGGGGAGTTTTTCTTGAATGTGGACTTTGTTGATGGCCAACACGGCTGGGTATTGACCACACCTGATGACGATACCTGGGACCCGCTTTTTCTTTATCGTACCAGTAACGGTGGCGCCAGCTGGACACAATTGCTGCCTTAATGTAAACATTTTCTGTAACTGTTCAGGCAGCCCCCTTTTCCCGTAGACGCTGAGTAGTTACTATTTTCTCAAAATCAAGGGTACAAACACAATGAAGGCAGATCAACTCCCTGGGGGTTGTTCAAAGGGTGTCGGTTTTCGCAGCTCTGTCCCACAGTTGCTGCAAAAAGCATCCTCAACCCGGGCGCGCATCCCGCATTCATAGCAGAAGATGGTTTGTTTTTCCGGGTTCATGATCCCCACACCCTGGACAACCCGTTCGCGCCGATCTGCAATATTAGACCGGAACCACCAATAATATAATCCGACGATGGTCATACCAGCTACAGCAGCAACCAACAACCATAAGATTACACTCATGGTTGAGGGCGTTCTGCCAAGTGTGGTCTCGTCGATTGGCATGGCGGGTCTGACCGACAAGGCAGGGTAAGCCAGGTCAGCGGTATCTTTTGTGTATGAAAAGGTCAAGGAAAATAATTCTCCTGCGGGGATAGCGCCGAAATTTGCCGTAAAATAGCCTGTGCCATCCGTAGACTCCTCTGCCCCCTCCAGGGGAGGTTCGCTGTGAATCTGACTGGTACCCAGAGGTTGGCGTACCCTAATGGTTAAGGATGCAACCGAGTAAATTGAGAGCCACTCAAGTTCATACGACCGTTGGTGACCTTGTCTGACCAGGTTTGGGTCCTGGTATTCAATGTGGATATGAGGATAAGGCGGTGAGAAGCGCACATCCTTCCAGTTTCCGATCTGAGATTCCTGATAATTCAATAGTACTGGTCGATGGTCGGGGGTGAAGCAAAACACATTCAGAATTCGGACGTCTGCTGGGACCTGGAGTGTCAAATCCTGCGGTAGGGATAACGTTTCCTGCAGATTGATCTCGTAGACCACAAACACTGAAGGTTGGTTGAATTCTGGCAGCAAATTGAGATTGACCGATTCTAACCGAATATCGGGTTGGTTCTGGGCAATACCAAATTGCACAGTTATTCCCAATGTCAGGATCATGAGTATTAAAAAGGATAAACGGATAATGGATTTCACAGGGTTATTCTTGGTTTCGTCACGGTAGGTCTTAAATCATACCATGTAAGCTGAGGATCGTTTTTCATCTTTCTATCCACCGCGCTGATATTTTTCTTAGATACATTGGGTAAATTGATTGCGTATTTTTTGATTGACACACAATCCAATTGATTTTGTGATGGTATAATGCAACCTTTGGCAATTATTTGATCATTAGAAAGTGAGACCATGGCGAAGACTACCATTTCATGCCCTCAATGTAAACAACCTACTGCAGCAGATATCACGCGCTTATTTGATATGGCGCAGAATCCACAAGCGAAGCAAATCCTGCTTTCCGGTGCGTATAACCTAATGGAATGCCCAAACTGCGGTTTCCGCGGGCAGGTGCCTCAACCGATCGTTTATCACGATCCAGAAAAAGAACTTTTGTTAACGTTTTTCCCACCGGAGCTGAATGTGCCGATCAATCAGCAGGAGCAGATGATTGGGCCATTGATCAAGGGTGTCATGGAAAATCTGCCCATGGAGCAGCGCAAAGCATATTTCCTCAATCCTGAAACGATGCTAACCCGTCAACGCTTGATTGAACGCATCCTGGAAGAGGATGGGATCACACCCGGAATGCTCAAAGAGCAGCAAGACCGCTTGAACTTCCTGCAGCGCCTAGCGGGTACGTCACCCGATTCGCGGATAGAAGTGATCCGCCAAGAAGAAGAACTGGTTGATGAACAATTGTTGATGATCCTGCAGCGATTGATTCAAAGCGCGGCAGCTGCAGGCGAGGAGGAAAGTGCCCAAGTATTAGCACAACTTCAGCAGCAAATCCTTGAGAACACGGTATTTGGACAGGAAGTCCTCAACCAAGCCCGCGAACAGCAAGCTGCAATGGAAGCGCTTGAAAAGGCCAGCAAAGACGGCTTGACCCGCCAAAGCCTGCTGGATTTGATCGTCGCGGCAGCTGATAATGAAATCCGTCTGGCGACCTTGGTTAGCATGGCTCGAGGTGGTTTGGATTACGGCTTTTTCCAGCTGTTAACAGAGCGCATTCAGCGCGCTTCCGGTGAAGACCAAGCCAAGCTTTCAGAATTACGTGAAAACTTACTCGAAATGACCCACGAGATTGACCAAGCGATCAAAGAACAGGAAAACCTTGCCGGTCAATTGCTGGATGAGATCCTTCAAGAAGAAAATGTTGAAGATGCAACACTCGCAGCCTTGCCAGGGATCAACGAAATCTTTCTCGAAGTGCTGCGCGTCCGGATCCAAGCTGCTCGAAAGGCAGAAGATCAAATGCTGCTAGAAAAACTTCAGAAAGTGGCTGGCACCATTCAAAAGATTAGCGCACCAGGTGCCAACATAGAGCTGATTGAAGCCTTGATCCAAGCTGAGGATGATGAAGCCATCCATGCCATCCTTGAGGAGAACACAGAGGAAATCACAGATGAGTTTACCCAATTCCTGTACAGCTTGGTCAACCAGACACAAGGGCAGGAGGGGCGCCAAGCAGCCGCAGAAAAACTTCAGCAGGTCTATCGCCAGGTATTGCGTTTTTCAATGAAGAAGAACTTGGAAAAGCCAGCCTAAGCAGATCAGGGCTGAATTAACGGCGGGTTGTCCAAACGCAAGCCGTGACCGCGCACAGTGACAATGTACTCCCAATCAGGGTCAATTTCAGCCAGGCGATCTCTCAATCGACGAACAAGGGCGTCTAAAGCTTGTTCTGTCACCCCTTCTGTCGCTTCACGCCATACAGCTTCAATAATATCTATGCGCGGGATCACCGCGCCGGTCTGAGCATATAATGATTGCAGTAAATTAAATTGTGAAGCCGATAAGGGTGGGTCGATTTCCTGATCCAGCACCCATACGCGGCGTGCGCCGGTATCTAAACGGAGCCGCCGCTTTTGCATTTCAAGGGGCAGTCCTTCTAGGGGCATGGTAGCATCAGAACTCAGGTAGATAAAGTGTTGTGCCAGGGAGATTTGGATCTCATCTCCATCATAAAGCAATGCGGGTTCCTTGATTAAGCTCCCGTTTACATAGGTACCGTTCTTGCTGCCCAGATCCTCGATCGCAATGCCATCCGGACTAGGTGAAATTTGGCAATGATGCCGAGAAACCTGGCGCATGGGGATGACAATTTCGCAGTCACTTTCACGCCCCAGGGTCATTGGGGATTTGATTTTCCAGCGCTGCCCTTCTAACGGCCCAGTTTGGGCGATGAGTAGGGGGAATTCTTGTTCATTTTGGGTCATGGTTTACCATTCGTTTGTGCACAAAATAGGCTGATCGTTGTGCCTAGTGTCATTTGTTAATCGATGTCTGCGCAATAATTATAGTCTACTAGCCGCAGCACTGCGGGAGAAAAAAAAGGGTATTTTTCGTTGATTAACCCCGTTATATGATTGAAAATGGATCAACCTAATAGCATTGCCATCATGCCTGGCATTCATGGGCTCCTGCCTCCTTTGGAGGCTGTCTTGACGGAGCTTCGGTCCAATCCGCCCGCAGAGATCATCATGGCTGGTGACTTCCTGGGCGGTACTCAACCGCGCGAAGTCTTGGTGTATTTACGGTCTTTGGCGCCGCGTTTTATCATATGGCTATGATGGTTTTACAACCGTTCCAGACCGGATTTGGCTGGAGGAAGAAGTAACTTTCCACTCGAAATTGGATTTATAAGACGGTCTGTCACTGTGCAACGTGCGAGTAAATTGGGGGTGTGGTAT
>Ga0334892_1002209_pt1 | contig 14397 bp, 9 predicted proteins | sample GraSluR3_MG_4_FD_207213 | JGI IMG/M metagenome (GOLD analysis project Ga0334892, IMG submission 207213) | Sludge microbial communities from methane-producing bioreactor in Wageningen University, Netherlands - Granular Sludge_15_04-R3 | ecosystem: Engineered > Bioreactor > Anaerobic > Unclassified...
CTCGATGGGAAGCTTCTCATAAAACTCAGGGAATAAATACAGTCTCTGGCCAACGTAGCCCAGTCCGTTCAGGATCATAGCTTTTATGAGCCTTGAATGTTCTAGGTTGTGGTTTCTCTTTTTAGGAAGTCGATCATCGATCAGATCAGCGATGTCTAGCTGGTCGAATACGCCTGAAACTAAACCTAGATGATCCAGAGGAAGGGTCCTTATCTCCATAATTGCTACCCCTAAAGAACGGGATATAACGGAGTATTTAATAAATCTTTGCTATAAATTATGGAGAAAATGTTTGGAGATTACATTGTTAGTGCGGAACGACGGATATATTGCTGATTGCGTCTACAATCATTTTTTTCGGCTCAACAATTTACGTGGGCGCAACAATCCTTAAGACGGTTTTGCGACCATCCCAACCGCAGCAAGCTGCGGGGTATTCATTTTAAAATAATACATCGTTCATTATCCTACTATGAAGGGGGAGAGAATCAAATTGGTAAAGCCAAAAGAGATAAGATCTCGGCTTAGACACGAAAAGGACGACGGAATCCGACTAAAATTGATCTTTCTCAATGCCATTGCCAACTTCTCAATGGACCTTGAATCAGCATGTGAAATGTGTGGGATTGCCGTATCTACTGGATACCTATGGATAAGGAACTGGAATGAAGAAGGATACAACGGAATGAAGGATAAGCCAAATTCTGGAGGAAGACCGCCGAAGCTTGATGAAACGGATCTTGAGGAACTAAGAGCTGAGCTTAAGCAAAAGGACTACTGGACAACTCAGGAAGTTAAGGGCAAAATTCTCGATAAATTTGGAGTTGACCTATCAGAGGACCAAATAAGAAGGATATTGCGGAATAAATTGAATATGCTCTTTTCAAAGCCCTTTCCGATGGATTATAGAAGACCAGTTGATGCGGAACTCATACTCGAGAATCAAATTGAGCTAACCTATTCATTGCTTGAAGAGAGAGGAATAGGCATAGGGGAAATAGCTATTGGATTTGTGGATGAAACAAGACCTCAAAATACGGCAAATACAGTAAGGGTCTGGAGCTTTGAAAAAGTTCGCTCAATTAAGAATACGACTAAGTTTGGCGCCAATACGATAGGATTCTATGCCATTAACGGAAATAGTGTTAAGGAATTTCTTCAAGATTCAAAAGCAACTTCTATAGCCCAATTCCTGGAATCCATTAAGTCGGCAAATCAAGAATATAAATCAGTTATAATAGTAATAGGCAACTTCGCATCTCATAGAAGCAAACTTGTTAGGGATAAAGCAAAGGAACTTGGACTCTTTCTTGTGTTTCTACCGCCTTACTCCCCGACTTGAATCCGATCGAATTTATCTGGAAATCTATCAAAAGAATTTTATCTGTTTCCTCTATTGGAGATGAATGCGATATGAGACGGATTATCTCTGACTCGTGGGATAGATTCTCAAATTCTCTAAGCTATGCAGAAGCCTGGATAAGAAAATTTATGCCAACTAGGAATTATAATAGGTTCTGACGAGGACTATAGAATGTATCCTGCAATGGATATTAAAGAAGGTGAAATTAATGAAACGCATAGAAAAACCGAAAATTAATCGAGAATTATTGGATGTAATACGGAATGTAGAAGTCGACGATCTTGATGAGCTTTAGGAACTGGCGGTGGAAGCTGCGATAAACATCGACAAAATGCCAAGAAACCATGAGATGACGGACGAGGACTTGGCATATTTGTTCATGGCATGGAATGAGGACTATGGGCATTTCTCTGATGTTCTTGGTTACGCTGGTATCGATGCAACCTTCATTTTCGAGCTAGGGTTCATTAACTGCTGCATCTTAGAAGCGTTGGGTGAGTGATGATCGCATGATACGGATATTGTATGTTCTCGTTGCGGTCTATCTCCTCTTTATGCTTGTAGTCTAGAACTCAGGTGGATCAAATTTTGGGGGCGCTCTCATCCCAGCCGGATGTTGGACTCGGTTGCCATACTCGCGGACTCCCAACCAGGTGAGGAGCCCGCTCGTTGGCCGCCCTCGCTCCCCCCCTCCGCAACTCGCCCGGTGATGAAATTACGAGCGTGCGATATCTGTTAGCAAAGCCAGCATGCGATGGTACAAGTACACGATTTAAATTAACATTCATGCGGATATATAATATGTAACCACGGTTTTCGGGGAGAACATGTAGCAAGAACGAAGAAGGTGCCAGATTCTCGGCACGTTACCCATGCATATAATTCATCAAAGGAACAAGTAGCCAGTTGGCCCCATTCGGTTGTCCTTCGACTTTTTTGTTGGGGGACAAAATAGTGAGTACGTAATTGATGATAACCCGTAGTACGATGAGATATCGGACATGGATTTCGGATAGATAGTCGGTTATCCAAGCACGTTATTCATACGGTCAACTTATTGGTCGTTAAGGCAATCCGGTAAGTATTAGGGAATTCTGACTTGAAAGTAATATATTTTATATAAATGTAGCGTATCATTTGCAGAGTTGACATACTTAGAATACCCTGCAAAAGGTATGCAACGCTGCTAGATACTGGAATTGCAGGGCTGCATACTCTGAGAGGAAAGGTTTACGCCACAAGCCATCAGATGATTGTAATCCGATTCCCCAGACATAAGGCAAAAATGGTTAGGCTATATCATTCCTCGAAAGCCTGCAAGTATGCAATATCGCTACACTCAGTGGGGGAGAAAGCGAAGGCAACCGAGCATAGGTTCTGATGGGTGGAGGGCGCATCCAGTCTACAATTAAATGATCTCTAATAAAAATTTATCTTATCAATTGCAGAGTTAGCATCTTGCATGGTTGCATACTTGCAGGCTAATTGCAGGCTTTTTAAAAGTGTGCAACGTCGATAGCTATCGGAATTGCAGGCTTACACACTTTTCGGGAGAGGGTAGACTCATACAATTCAATCCAGTTATTCTAACACCTGATAAGTAACACCTGAGGCATGTTTACCTTGGTACGCTAGATCATTTCAGCAATGTATGGTAAAAAAGTTATAAAAATGGATGGGGGGGGCATCATCAGAATGCCCTCTTCACCTTCCAATTTTGTCCTGATCCTTTAGTCGAACTTTATGGCTCTATCGTACACGATCTCCGAGTAAGATGGCGCAGTTTTTGTAGCCTCTTCAAGATATATTCTAAAATAAATTAAAAGCGGTTGATCCAGTTCTATACCGTAGGCACCTACACCGAATGGAACCTCATAGCAGTGTGTATCGCCTTCACAATTCCTGGCGATCTTATAGACGTAAAGGTATTTCGCGTCGGGATTATCGGGGAGGTACTCCTCAGCAGTACCAGTGAAATCTAAATCGGTAATCATTCCAACACTATTCATCACATCTACACCATTTACGACGAAGTTCGAGTAAGCAGCCTTTCCTGTGGCTACATGGTTTACCCCATAGACAATTATAAATTCATCGGGATCGTTGCCCAAAGTAACTCCTGAATCTTGCAAGAACGGGTAGGACTGCAAGGGCGCAAAGAACGGAGGTGTCGGCGAAGAAGGTGTTTGGTTAATAGTCCATAGATAACATGCATCGCTGGTAGGGACTATAGCATCTATGCCTCTCTGAATGGCGTCAATCCCCACTGGCACGGCTTGGCTAACTGGAAGCTCTGTGGCGTTCAAACTTTTATATTTATTGAGAATAGCTTCACGTAGCTCTGCAAGATCGTCCATATGGTCAAACTCTGTTTTTCCCGTTCCGCGGACTCTTAGCTCTGGATAATTATAGGGATCTAGCTTCGTAGATTCGTTGGGAGTAACGCGGAAGACAGTTGCGGGTGTGTTATTGATGTAATCGTTGCCAGCTTGCTCATCTATGAATAGAGAGGGGCGGATATATATCGCAAATGTATCAGAACCATTCTGTGATCCCATATTCAACATAGCAGAAGGAAAAACTTGTGTGTTAAATATATCGCCTGAATACCCTGCTAAAAGGGCGGCGGCCTGGATTCGGTGATCGATTCCTCTGTCGGCTGTAGCGACTATCACAGTAGTTTGATTGAACGGATTTCCAGCCGACCCATTGGGTGTTCCTGCAGTGTTGATAACTAAGTTGTTTGCCGCATCAGCTATGTTGGCAAAGACCCATCGGGTTTCATTTCCATATGTCCTATCTACTATATAATAATCATAACCAAAGTATCTGCACTCAGGCGGTGTTCTTCCTACGAAAACAACGGCTTCATCCGGACCAAGATACCAAAAGGGAGATAATTCCGAAGTCACTCCAAGCGTTCTGGCTATCTTAGAAAACTGTTCAGGTACCTCATGACCAGGTGCCGGTGGAACAAAATATGACAAATATTTAGTGGCAGGGTTGCTTCCATATGCAGCAGGGAAAATACCAGCTTCATATAATTTGGCCCAATCAAAATAACCTAGCCCACCTTGCTGTACGGTGAATCCATCCTCCTCCAAGGCTTGTTTAAAAGCCTCTACGTCTCCTATATTTACATTCTCTGCAACGCCAGTCCCAATTAACATGGCGAATGCAAATATGAGATATATATATGGCCTCATATGCTATTTCCTCCTGCAAAGTTATTTGCTTTTAAATCTAATTAAGATTTTGGTGCGAATCTTCCCACCATGATCCGTCTCAACTAATGCACACTTGCATGGTAATTGCAGGCTTTTTAAAAGTGTGTAACGTCGATAGCTACTGAAATTGTAGGCTTGCTCACTTTTTGGAAGAGGGTAGAATACTTCAATTCAATCCTAATCTTCTGATACCTGATAAGTAACACATAAGGCATGTTCACCTTGATACAGCAGTGCATTTATGTCATTCAGGGTAAAAAAGTTATAAGGTTAGAGGAGAGCATCCCCATGAAGGTTGACTTTCTTATCTTGTAAGGGATGACGTTAGCAACACAATCATGAATTGAGGGAGTAGCTTCCTTTTCCCTTCTGATTTCTCTCTCTCTGGAACATGGAGGGACAACCTTTTATATGCTTTTACGTTGAGGGGTATTGTGCCCAAAACCTAAAATCAGGGCGACGGGGGGTTCTCTCTTGGGCCCCCTGCCGTTTTGATAAACACCATGGGGATCTCGCCGATGTTTCTACCCGCCTTCACGAAACCAGAAGAGATCTTTTTAGGGGAAATAATATTTTGATATATAAATATTATTCACAGCAATCACCCTATACGCCCTCAGCGTCGGTGAAGACTTATGGTTCGTTGTATTCATCCTCCTCTTACTGATCATGGCATGCGATCTCCTTCACGGCACGCGACCTGTTTTAAATCTTCAAAATATTTATCAGAGCATCAAATTATGATTGGTTGGCAAGTTGTTTTCCGCTCACTCCAGGTTGGGAATACGGCATTAACATCCAGAAGTTATTGCATAAATCTATAGATACTTCGTGCCCCTCACATTCTTTGTAAAGCTTGTACCAGCCTATGTCGTTAGCTCCATCATTGACCATGAATGATACCATCCCTGCACTCCTGCAATGAATAGCATGCACGGGACTCAATATCTACATTTTGAAACCATATTAATAAAATTAGACGAGAGCATCCTCATGATGCCCTCTTCATCTCGCCCAATTTTGCCCTGACCCTTTAGTCGAACTTTATAGCTCTATCGTACACGATCTCCGAATAGGACGGCCCTGTCTTTGTAGACTCTTCCAGGTAGATCCTCCAGGCGATTAAGAGGGGCTGATCCAGCTCCAGGCCGTAGGCACCCATACCATAGGGGACCTCATAGCAGTGTGGATCGCCATTACAATCCCTGGCAAACTTGTAGACGTAGAGGTATTCCGCATTGGGATTGTCAGGGAGGTACTCTTCAGCAGATCCTGCTAAATCCGCGTCGGTGATTGCTTTGACGCCATTCCATATATCCGCTCCATAGAGGGCGAAGTTCGAGTACGTAGCCTTCCCTGTGGCTACATGGTTGACCCCATAGACGATTATGAACTCATCGGTATCGTTGCCCAAAGTAATTGGTGGATCTCGCAAGAACCCATAGTACTGTGATAGATCAGGGAAGGGCGGTGTCGGCGAAGAGACGGTTTGATTTGCTGACCACAGATAGCACGCATCGTTGTCAGGGCCCAAGGCATTAATTCCTCTTTGAAGAGCATCGATACCCGGTTGGGCGAATATACTGGTCGGAAGCTCTGTAGCAGTCAGTCCACTGTGTTTGTTGAGGATCGCAATCCTTAGCTCTTCGAGATCGTCCAGAAGGTCAAACTCGGTCGTCCCCGTCCCACGGACTCTTAACTCTGGATAATCGTACGGATCAAGTTCCATAGGTTCGTTGGGAGTAATCCTGAGAAGAACTGCCGGTATGTTATTGCGGTAGTCGTCCCCAGCCTGCTCATCCTTGTATAGGGCTGGGCGAATCAACATGAGAAACATATCAGAGTTTTGCTCTGAGCCCATATTCAGGAACGAGGATGGAAACACCTGGGTGTTAAATATCTCGGACGAATACCCTGCGGATAGGCCCGCTGCCCGGATTCGTTGATCGATACCTCTGTCGGCCGTAGCGACCATCACAGTGGTCTGATAGAATGGATCTCCGACCGCCCCATTGGGAGTTCCTTCAGTATTGATAACTAGATTGTTTACTGTATCGGCCAAAGGTACAAAGATCCACCGGGCCTCATTTTCATATGTCCTTGCGAGCAAGTAATGATCGAAGCTGAAGTATCGGCACTCTGGTGGTGTTCTCCCTACGAAAATAAGCGCTTCATCTGGACCAAGATCCCAGAAAGCGGACGTGTCCTGAGGCATTCCAAGCGCTAGAGTTATTCTAGAGAATAGTTCAGGTACCTCAAGGCCAGGCGCCGGTGGAACAAAATACGTCAAATATTTTGTAGTAGGGTTGTTCCCATATGCGGCAGGTAGCACACCCAAGTCGCATAATTTAATCAGATCCAAATATCCTATCCTGCCTTCTTGCACAGTGAACCCATCTTGTTCCAAGGCTTGCTTAAACGCCTCCACGTCACCTATATCTGCATTCTCTGCAAGACTGGTCCCTATCAACAACGCGAATCCAACTACAAATAGTATATAATTTCTCATATACTATCACCTCCTCTGTGTCATTTACACTCTAATAAACTAAAAAGGTTTGGGTAGAAGGATCTGTGGGTCGTGACTGCAAAACGTTGAAAAACGCGAATTTTCGCCTCATTCGTTGAGATCCTCCATATCAAGTGCATGAGACAGGTATAGATCTGTTTCAATGGCCAGCACCCACAACTACAGCTCACTGATATCTGGCTTTGTATCCTTCAGATCTCAAACCCATGGTAACTCTTCCGCCGGTGGTTGATATCGGCCTTGATATAGATCGAGATCGTCTTCAGGTCGGTATGCCCCAACTGAGCCTGAATGTCGTTGAGCGGGATGCAGAGGTCGATGGCCCGGACCGCATGGAAATGCCTAAGCGTGTGCGCGGTGACCATGTTAGAGGGGCTTGCCGCCCCTACCTCGCCCGTAAGCCCATTTCGCCACAACCCCCCGGGTCCATCACCCCCTGGAGAATCAAGCCGTCGTCGATGGTGCATTAGTCTTAATTATCTGCTCCATATTCCCGGATCGTACCCTTGAAAACTTCACCCCTTGGATCTCCAGAAGGCACCGAGCGAAATTTGAAGAGATGAAAGGGGCATCCCAATGATGCCCTCACCCAATTTACTCATCGCTTTCATAATTCATAATTGTTTAAAAATCTAAAAAATATATCTCCAATCGTTTTTCATGCTTATCACATGCCATTCCCATTCTACAGCCATCTCAAGCCCCTTATATAGTCCTCCTCCAAGGGCACTACCAACATATTCAAACTCTCGGATCGGATCATCGTGGTGATTCAGTAAACCGATCCCTTGTTGATCTCCTCCGGTGGCCAATTGAAGCATAGGGATATCCCCATCCTCGTTGCCGTAGGCGAAGATTGGGCGAATACCGATGTTCTGCTGAATTTCCTTGGCCTTCTCCTGGCCGTCGTTCCATACCAGGATTTCAGGATGCCTCATCAGATGGGTGCTGCCGTTATCTTCAATGAACTGCAAGTTAAAGGCCGAACCGATCACCTGTTCAGGAGGAATCCCATATACATCATAGGAGAAGGCACGAACGAAGTCCTCGTCGCCTCCCGTCACTATATAAATCTTGAACCCCTCTGCTCTCAGATAGCTCAACAACTCCAACATGGGCCTATAAGCACACTCGATATATGGGACCCCTAAGTGTGGGTGAATGGATCGGTCGAGCCAGTCTCTTGCTAGACCCATGTATTCTTCGGGTGTCGTATTCGAACTGGTCGTGACATAGACTTGAATAACTTCTTCACCGCTGAAGTCGCCAATTTCCGACCGTTCGCCCGAAAGGATGGAACTATATGGTTCTGTATTACTCCATTGGGGGTGCTCTTGTGCCATATCTTTGACTCGGTCTAGCATGAAGATCCACTGGGGTAGCGGGTATTCGCACCATAAAGTTCCGTCGTTGTCGAAGGTGGCGATTCGACCTTCTGGCTCGACGTAGTTAGGATGGCTCTGGTTAGTAACGTTTGCCACAAAGCCTAGGATGGCATTCTTTGCTGATCCCTCGTTCCAGGATGGCAGAGGATCTAAAGCCTCTTGAATATCAATTACTGCTGTTACATCCTGAATTGGCACCGAATTAAGCGGCGGCTGTTGCCATGATCCATCCAATGCCGCTTCTTTCGGCCAGTAAATACGCAACGGCATCCAGAATGGACCATTTGGCGAGGGCAACCAGTTGGATTCCTTTTCCACACCCGGGGAGTTGTGCTGGATGAACAGCGTCAAACCGCCATCGTTGTCTAGCTTGAGATCAGGCAACATCGGCGAATTGATCAAGTAGCGATTGAGCGGGTTTGCGTAGAGTAGGCTGGAAGGCAGCTCATACATCGTCAGTGACCAGAAAGCGTTGGCTGGTGGGAACTTGCCCGGCTCGAATCGCAGGATATAGTTGTTCTTCGAACCATCCAGAAGCTGGCCGTTTGAATCGACGGTATAGGAGGGATATACTGCCTCTTCCTTCGAGAGGCCATAGATGCCAATCTGATCGGCAGCCATGCGGTATAGATAGTTGTTCTTTAGGTACTCCCGCGAGCCAGCTAATTCAGCCGAGGTTACTTTGCCCGGATCAAAGCTCGTCTTCTTGAAGTCAGCATATTCGTTCTGCCCGTCAGCCATACCGGCCTCAATCGCCTGTTTGAGTTCAGGTGATAGTTTATAAGCATCGAAGGTCTGGTTCCCACCGATACCCAGTTTGGCGAACCGTGCCATGAGGTCCACCTCTGAAGGATGCGTCGGGCAGAATTGCAGGACGAAGTTCAGGATGTTGAAGAACTCAAGCGAGGTTTGCTGATCCGCGATCGTTAGCGGCTCGATGAAATCAACTTTTGGTGCAGGCGTGGGAGGCGTTGTGCTTAGGAACTTCGACAGGGTCTGGACCTTATAACCTTCCTGGATCTTCGTGACATTATCGAGGTCGCTAGGATTGAAGAGCTGCGTACGGAAAGGTGCCAAGGCAAATTTGGTCTCCGATCTGATCACATTCTTGATTCCAGGGGGTGTATTGCCATCCCAGTCGGGTCCGGCGATCATGAAGCTTCCGCCGTCGTTGCCAGTGGCGCGGGTTCCTAGGTAGCCGAAGTTGAAGGTATAAGCGTCAATCAATTGACACGACCAATATCGGTTCTCCTCTATCGTCGGCACAGTTATAACTATGGGTTCCGTCCGCAGGTCTAGACCGAGGATGGAATAGGGCGTGTCTGAATTGGGCGACTGGACTGCCTTGTCCTCGGGTGTGTAAACCCGAGGAATATTCTTGATCACGTTCCATGGGGCTTTGTACTCAGTGCCATTCTGATCAACGAAGTAGGCGTATTGGATACGGTAGTTATCGACTAGTGGATAGCCGTAGATGTAGGCTTCCTTGGCGATAGCATGTGCTTCGTCTGGCTTGAGTTGAGTAGTACCATCAATTCCTGATGATGCATTCTGAGCGAGGCTTAGTCCGTTCGATACTCCGCTCGCATCAGCAAACACCGCTGGCATGGCTATCATCGCTACAAACAACGCTGAAGCTAATATTTTCTTCATATTCTCACCTACTGAGGATTTCGATAACCTTCGACAAGCCGTGGAGTCCTGAAACCATTTCGCCCCCCTCTAGAATACATTATGCATGTATTTTCACAAACCTAACAACTTTGCCTAATAGCATTAGGCTTCTGGGGGGAGTATTGAGCCTGAACGCTATTTATGGAGTTTCCAGGATCTAGCCTGATGGCTTCATCGAACGCCTGATCGCCTCGTCGGGTCAACCTCCTCCTAGATATTTACATCCTATTCAATGAAAAATTTTTGTGTAATTCGTGCCTAGGGATAAAGGCCATCTTCTCCTTTCATTAGAAAATTTGCGGCCACTATGAGATCCCTAAAGTTCAAGAAGTTTAACCCCTTATGCCACAAAGGTCAGGTCATGTCAATCAGTCCAGATAGGAGTTGTGATATCCAAGTTTAAGTGATCGCGATCAAGATCTTACGATTTCGAGATCCGACTAGCTCACACTTATGAATATGTTTGGCCACCAGCCTTTATAACCTAAACTCCGCTCTTTTTATAACCAGGTCTGCTTCAATCGGAACTCTGATCTTCATCTTCTCCAGAATAGTTCTCTGTTTTTTTGAGATTGCTGTCAGCCTCCACTTTCCGCCAACTTTTACCGCCCTGAGCTTCGCGAGTTCCATGAGAATCTCTTCAATGGACTTTTTATCAAGGAGTTCTGCCTCCTTTGCCCTTTGAAGCAATATCGCCCTCAAGATCAAGGATATGAAGAAGATGAACAACAATCCTTGAAGCGTTTAAATCTTCTTTACTCTCAGTGGCATAACCTCAAGCTTGTTCTTGAGGTCATCGAACCTCTTCTCGACTTTAATTCATTTCTCAGTATAGCGAAAGGACATTGCGATGTTTGGGTTATTCGAAATCCTCATATGATAAATGTTTATCCATTACCCACAGAAAATAGCGAAGAGACGTTTTATTAGATCGGTCAATTTAACTGCCAATGAAGAGTGTCTTTTAGCACGGACCATCTGGGCTTGACCTCCGAGATGTTCTTTCCAAGTATCCAATAATCATATTTTTTATTAAGACCTCCGGTTTGTTTTTCTACCTTAAGCCAGTAGTTCACCATTTTAAGGAAGGTATCATCACCTTTGACTACGGAATAAGTATATAGGACCTGGAATTCATTATTAGGCTCGAAGATAGCGACATCGTAGAAGGGATAAAGGAGGGTCATGGCAAATCCTTCCTCTGCAGTGGTCATTAAAGCATCGGCATCATTATCTCGGAAAAAATCGTGGAAAGACTCTATTTCAACGATAGTGGCGCTGGGAAAGATGCGGGGAGCCACTTCAAGAAGTGCAGTTCGATTTAGAACGGCTATTTTCAAGTTTTCCATCTTTTGAATATTTTGGAGCTTCACAAACTCAATCTTTCTCTGGTCCCTAACTACGAAGGCCATGTGGGCTGTTATATAGGGGTCGGATAGCTCAAGCTTTCTCAGCCGTTCTGCAGTAAATAATATCGATGACATAGCGATGTCAATCCTGCCGCTGTTCAGAGAATCTATTAAGTTATCGCTATCGATGGGAATGAACTCGATCTTGGTAACGCCCAGGAATTGAGCTAGATCGTACGCCATCTCCACATCGTATCCGACTAAATTTCCATTTTTATTTAAGAATACAAAGGGGATGCAGTTAGCGTTGTAACCTACTTTGAGGGCGTTTCGCATGTAAATTTTATTTAAAGTGCTTTCTTCTATTAATCCATTTCTTAGAGCGCCATCTTGTACCTCGCTTTTTATCAAAGCTGCATTAACGGTTTCGGTTACCTCTTCCTGGCTCAGATAAACCTTAGTTTCTATTATCTCATTGAGGCGTTTTCCATCGGCCTGCTTTGGCAGATCCATGCTTGAGATGATATCATCGCCATGATAGGTATCGCTTAATAGATATGTGAAGCCAGCTTTCATTCCTATAATGGCAATGGCAAAAATCGCGATGATAATAATAATCGATATTATCATCCGCCTAAATTTAATTTTGAAAGATCCGGTTAAAATCGCTATTCCGATGGTTGCAAAAGAGAAGATAGACATGCTGGTCAACCCTGCTACGAAGGATGCTCGGAGTATGCCCATGCTCAAATAAAGGTTAAAAGCATCCATTGGCAGTTGCATGGCATCAAGAAGAAAACCAACCGAAAGCTTGGAAGAGCCAAATATGCTTGGAATGCCAATAATTATCAACTTTATCTGATCCGATATGTTAAAAGGGCTGTCGTAAGACCAAGATGTATAGAGGATATATAGAAGGGGAACCATGGCACCAAGCAGAGGAAAGGTGTAACCCAGAGGGACCAACACATCGCTGTAGGACTCGGCTTTCTCTCTATTCTGAGAATTGCGATAAAGATCTTTCAATCCCTCAACGATGGTAGGCAGTGTTATGAAATCACTTCCTGTAGAAAATCCAAGGATCACCGCGTCGGATGACTTCGAGAGTATGTCTCTATAGCTAAAGGTGGTGAAAGACGTTATTAGCAAGGGCAATACTATGAAGCTCAGAAGTATCGAGATTAATGCAAGAGATATTATGAAGACAAGCAATATTTGAAAGCTCTCCAAGGTAAGGGATCCTGCAGCTTCTGCTGTTATTATAAGAACCCCAACGGGAAATGTCTTCATAATTAGCCGGTTGATGCGTATAAATGCCGAATTTAGGGTGTTTAACACGTTCATTAAATACATGCTATTCTCGTCTTCTATCAGAGCAAAACCCAGGCACAAGCAGAAGACGACTATGGCAGGAAGCAGCCCCTCAGAAAGAGAATGGAAGGGGTTATAGGGGATGAATAGATCTATGACACCAGTAATATCATCCGCTTTTTGAAGTTCTGTAGTACTGAAGAAAGAGGCCCGCTCCAAGGAGGGAAAAGCCATCTGCAAAGAAAAGAAGGCGGCAAGACCTACGACCCAGAAGAATAGTAATACAGATCCAACCTTGGCGACCGTATCTCGTGCGTCGGCCTGCTTTAACCCACCTACACCTAGTAGAAGTGAGACTACTATAAAAGGTATTATCGTTATCTGCCAGATCTTGATGAAGCCGGATGAAACAGGTTCCAATGCAGAGCACAAATCGCCGAAGAAAAGGCCAACTAGAATGCCGCTTATCAGGCCAGCAAATATCTTCGTTTTCAAGTTCCATCGATCTGACATCTTTCAGCCCCATATTCTTCGTATATCTATCTGAGGATTCCTATTTACCATTACCGATTCTTTAATTATCTGCGATTCATCTCTTATCTTAGAGGATTTCGAATAACCCAAACATAGCAATCTTTATATACTCTTAATACTATAATTAACTTATGCATTCTTTAATCACATTTGCCTTACGAAAGAAGTACGAAACGATGGAGAAGGTTGGAGATCCATTAGCTGATATTGGTTGTCTATTGGACTGGGAGAGATTTCGCCCGTTTTTATCCGATATGCATGATAATAAGGGCGAAAAGGGAGGTCGACCCAATTACGACGAGGTCCTGATGATCAAGGTCCTTATTTTAGGTCAATGGTACGGGTGACGGATAAGGCGCTTGAACGAGAAATTTCGGATAAGATATCTTTCATGAATTTTCTAGTATTTCCTGAGAAGGCGCCCTACTCATCCACCATCTGGCTATTCAGAGAGCGGCTAATTAAAACCGGAAAATATGATCTTGTGTGGGAAGAAATCAATAGCCAGCTCGATTCCCTAGGTTTGGTCGTCAAGAATGGCAGCATCCAGGACGCAACGTTCATCACAGCAGATCCAGGACACGCCAGAGCAGACAAGCCTCGCGGAGATGAAGCAAAAACAAGAAGAAGTAGTGATGGCACGTGGACAAAGAAGGGAAGCAAAACGTCTTTTGGAGGATTTCTATTAACCAGCGATCTGCGATCCCAAGAAGGCCCCACGCAAATATTTTTAATCTTTATGTTCTACTTGAGGCCATTATTCGTTTCTAACATCTCCATTTCTTGATTCAGATAGATAGCCTCCGCTAGAAGGCATTTCGTCTTTTCAGAGTTCGCAATTGGAGCAGATTAAATGCGATAGCAGTGAATATCATTTTGACATGGACTCTAGCAATGGTTGTGACCATGACATGCGCAGCTCTGAACACTCGTTTAATAACGGCGTAATGTCGTTCTCCGGGAGCCCTCTTTTTAGCGATCCGTTGATTTCTCATCTCATCCTGAATGCTCAATGGATGGCCTC
>Ga0334892_1002215_pt1 | contig 14366 bp, 18 predicted proteins | sample GraSluR3_MG_4_FD_207213 | JGI IMG/M metagenome (GOLD analysis project Ga0334892, IMG submission 207213) | Sludge microbial communities from methane-producing bioreactor in Wageningen University, Netherlands - Granular Sludge_15_04-R3 | ecosystem: Engineered > Bioreactor > Anaerobic >...
TTCATGACGATTAAGTCATATCTTGGAACAGCCAAGAAACATGGCATCAATACACATGAAGCAATTAAAGCAGCTCTTGAAGGCGACGATTATAGGTTGCTATTTGAGGCTGACTGAATAGATACAATTAAATAAAGTTAACAAGGAATTTAGGTGTTTAATATTTTCACGCATATTATCAATGACTTAAGAAAGGTGGTAAGAGCTTTATGAAAAGAAAGTTAGCAGTAGTATTGGCACTCGTATTAATGTTTGCTTCACTAATACAAACAATAGCACAAGTAGGATCACAAGGGTTTTCAGATATGCCTGAGAACTGGTCCACTGAAGCTTTAACGCAAGCGGTAGACAATGGATTATTATTAGGGCATGATGGGAAGTTAAACCCAGATAATAATCTTTCAAGAGCAGAAATGGCAGTAGTCATTAACAGAGCTTTTGGAGCAACAGAAAGGGCAGACATTTCAGGTTATACAGATGTAAAAAGTATAGATTGGTTTTATGCTGAAATGTCAAAAGCTGTAGGAATGAGAACTTTCCAAGGATACGCAAACCAATTAAGACCTAATGATCCAATCAATAGAGAAGAAGTCTTTGTGGTTTTAGCGAAAGCTTTGAAATTAGAAGCAGAAGATAGTATCAAAATATTCACAGATATTAATGAAATTTCAGAATGGGCAAAACCAAGCGTTTTTGCATTAATTAACGAGGGTTATATTAATGGGATGGGTGGTAAGATAAACCCGAAAGCTCATATAACTAGAGCAGAATTTGCACAAGTAATGCACAACATTATAAAAGATTATGTAAATACATCAGAAGTCTATGAAAAAGTCAGTGAAGGAAATGTTGTCGTCAACGTGCCAAATGCCACATTAAAAAATGTGGTAATCAAAGGTGATTTGATTATTGCAGATGGTGTAGGTGAAGGCGAAGTAACATTAGAGAATGTAAAAGTAGAAGGTAGGGTCTTGGTTAGAGGTGGCGGAGAAAACTCCATCATAATCAAGGGTGACTCAGAGATAGATACAATAATTATCGTTAAAAACGGAAATAAAGTCAGAATATTTAATGAAACAGGTGTTGAGATAGCCGTAGCAACAGTAGAAGGTGAAGCTGATGTTATATTAGAGGGTAAATTTAAGAATGTCGTCGTACAATCACCTGATATTACAGTATTGGCAAGAGATACAGAAATAGACAAAGTTGAAGTGAACGGAACGAGAAGTACAGTAATCGTCGATGAAAGTTCAAAAATACAAGAAGTTATTATTAGGGCTAATAGAGTAACCATAGAAGGTGAAGGAGAAGTCAAAGAAGCAGGAGTAGAAGCAGGTGGAAGTGGAACATCAATAACTACACCACAGACCCAAATCAATGTAGATAGGGGTGCCGATGATGTAACAGGAACGGGCGGGGTAGAGATAGAAGCAAATGAAACCTATCTAAATGGTAAAGATGCCAATGAAGATGCGAAACCATTAGCGCAATCTTCAACAGATGAAAGTTCAAGTGGGAGCGGTGGAACAACGATATCACCAGTAACAAAATATTCAGTAAACTATTCAGTTGTTGGTGAAAATGGAACACTGACAAGTAGTGTTACAACAGGTTCAAGTGTAAAAACAGGAACATCGGTAACCTTTACAGCAACTCCAAGTACGGGTTACGAAATCAAAGAGTGGTTAGTAAACGGAACAGTAACAGAAGTCAGTGGAAGCACATTAACAAGAACAATAAGCACTAACACAACAGTAATTCTTGAGTTTGTACCAATAAACAATGCACCAGTAGCAGTAGATGATAATGCGACAGTAGATGAAGATAGTAGTGTATTAATTAATGTATTAGCCAATGACTCTGATGTTGATGAAGACACCTTGAGCATAACATCCTTTACCCAAGGTCAGTATGGTTCAGTAACCCAAGAAGGAAATTCATTACGATATGAGCCAAACGCAGAATTTAGGGAAATAGACAGTTTTGAATATGAAATAAATGACGGTAATGGAGAAACAGATACTGCAACTGTAAATATAATTGTTCATATTACCAGCTCGTTACAAAATTTATACAGCGGTAATTATAGCGAAGTAAGTGGAGCAGTTGATTTTCCATTTACAATTATAACTGAGGGCGTCTATGTATTTGAAACGAGTCAATATATTGAACCATGTGATACGATCATGTATTTGTATGATTCGAATAATAATACGATTGCCATGAATGATAATTATATTGACTCATACGCAACCATAGTGAAAAAATTAAGTCCTGGAGATTATAGGTTGTCAGTGGAAGAAAAGAATCTACAAACATTAAATACCACTTTGACTATATATCTAAAAAGTGCTACGGCTACTGTCAATAACTCTCCAGTGGCAGTAAATGACAGCGCTATAGTCAATGAAGATGGTACAGTATTAGTAGATGTACTTACAAATGATAGCGATGTGGATGGAGATACCATATCAATCACAGGATTTACACAAGGTACAAACGGAACAGTTGTACAAGAAGGTGACAATCTAAGATATACACCGGATTCAAATTATAATGGGGCAGATACTTTCACCTATGACATAAGTGACGGCAACGGAGGAATAGCAACGGCAACGGTGAACATTACAGTCAATCCAGTAAACGATGTACCGGTAGCAATAGATGATTCAGTAACAGTAAACGAAGATAGTACTGTTCTGATTGATGTACTTGTAAATGATACGGATATAGATGGAGATACCCTAAGTATTACAGGATTTACCCAGGGCACAAACGGAACAGTTGCACAAGAAGGTGATAGCTTAAGATATACACCTAATGCTAATTACAATGGATCAGATAGTTTCATGTATGAAATAAGTGATGGCAATGGAGGTATAGCAGTAGCAACGGTGAACATTACAGTCAATCCAGTAAACGATGTACCGGTAGCAATAGATGATTCAGTAACAGTAAACGAAGATAGTACTGTTCTGATTGATGTACTTGTAAATGATACGGATATAGATGGAGATACCCTAAGTATTACAGGATTTACCCAGGGCACAAACGGAACAGTTGCACAAGAAGGTGATAGCTTAAGATATACACCTAATGCTAATTACAATGGATCAGATAGTTTCATGTATGAAATAAGTGATGGCAATGGAGGTATAGCAGTAGCAACGGTAAACATTACAGTCAATCCAATCTAAAAAATCCATAACACTGAATTAATTAACAGTAACAAATTATGTTAAGAAGAATGATTTTAAATATTTGGTTACTATAGGATAAATTTAGGAACATTAGTGATTTACTATTTTTAGCAGCCGTTTTAAGGATTGTTTTTTGCCTGAGGAAAAAAGCAAGCTTCGCTATGTTAATTCTTCGTTCAGCAAGCGTGTCAGGAAGTGATAAGATGGGGGGAATAAATTGAGTTTAATATTTGAAAAAATAAGTTCTTTTGACAGAGGTATATTATATCGATTATTAGTAGACGGATATGCATTTGACCATAGATGGAAATCATGTTTTGAAAAGGATTGGTTAGAGTTTGATGATTTTTTCTTTGATAATTTGAATATTGCAGATAAATATGGTTTTATCACTGTATTAAATGGTGAACCTATTGGTCATATATCATGGGATCCAAGAAATATGCCTGAATATGTAAGATTAGGTCATAATTGTATTGCATCAAAGTATAAAGGGAATGGATATGGTAAAAGACAACTTCAAGAGGCAATTGATAGAATTCGACAGTATGATGAGCTTCAAAAAATAATTGTTGGTACAAATAGTAATCTAATTGCGCCGCATAATTATGAAAGTGTAGGTTTTAAGCTTTGTCAAAGGAGAAAAAATGAAACGGAAACTGATTTTTCAGGTGATTATCTTGATTATGAAATGATTCTATAACAAAATTCCATTGAACAAAGTTGTGATTCTACAGATATTATTAAGCTGTTTTAAAGGCGTATGAATAAGGTTTAATAAAAATTATGGCGCTACTCATGAGATTTTTGCTGCTGTAGTGATTGTAAAAAAGTGGGGTCCTAGATCAAGCATTAAGTGATGAGGATATAAAAAATGATGGGAGAAAAAAGATGCTACTCGATATAGAGAAAGTGGCTCAATATAGGGGAGACACTTCAATAATAATTAAAGTTCAAAATATGAACAATAGAATAAATGCAAAAATATCAGACCAAAACCAGAGAAAGGTTGTTGGTTTTGTTTGCATGCTTGGATAAAATTAGTAAAAAAGAAAAAAATGTAAGAAGATACATAATAAGAGATAGGAGTTACTTATTTATGATTGATTATTTTATAATAGTTCCTTGTATACTTTTAATTTTAAGTTTAGTATTTGGAAAAAGATTAAGTGAATCTCAAGACAAATTAATAAGGTCAATAGTAATAATATTATTATTGGTTATAGTCAATGTGAAAAAATCAGGTTAGTTACACAAAATAATCACTCTAGTATAATAGTACAAGAGTGATTATTCGGATATAGGTAATATACAGGAGGGCTTTGATGGGAGTGACAGAAGAGAGTTGTATAAACGGCTATTTAGCATCATGGCCGAATATGAGCTGCAAATGGAACAAACAATCCGTGAGATTCAACATGACTTTGAGCGTATTGTGGGAGAGTCAGAAATTGACATCATCGGATTCAAGGATGAAAGCCATCCGTATGGTGCAATTTTGAAGAAAAGGGTAAACATATTATGACAAATAACAAACTCAAAACATAATAACATTTTAAAAAAAGAGAGAGGAAGGAGGAAAACATATGAACGGTATTGGATTTCCATTTTCATTTATGCCTATACTTGTTGTTGTTCTGTACTTAGGTTTTATCGGTATAGGGGTTTATCTGGCCATACTTTTTGCAAACTTTATGAAAGCTGGTATTAAAGCATTTAATCTTTATGTCGAGAAGAACAAATAATACTTTGAATATAAATCATAATTCACAAAAAAAACTGATCCATCCCTCAAAAAACAAGATGGATCAGTTTTTAGTAAATATAGTATCAATTAAGATACTTAATAATAGCCTTTAATAAGGCAGGTAAATCGTTGGGATTTCTTGAAGTTATAATATGTCCATCTTGAACAACTTCTTCGTCAACATAGATCCCTCCGGCATTGACCAAATCATCTTTTATGGAATGAAATGAGGTTATTTTTTTATCTTCTATATTACAACAAGAAGCAATCATCCATGGTCCATGACAAACCGCTGCTATTAACTTCGATTCTTTATCCATATCTTTGACAAAATTAACGGTCGCCTGACATCGTCGCATATAATCGGGCGAAAAACCACCAGGAATAAATACAGCATCATAATCTTTCGATGATATTTCATCTGAAGAATGGGTACTTGTCTGCGTTAAACCTGATTTAGAGACGTAATCCGCTTTCTTTTTTGTCCCAATTAAATCAACCTCATAACCTTCTTCTAAAAGTCTATAATAGGGGTAAATGAGTTCTTTTTCATCAAATAAGTTTTCCAATAATACAGCTATTTTTTTCATAATGACTCCTTCCTATAAACTATAAAAACTTGCTAGTTATCATGGTACAATTATAACATTTGTTCACTTTATATACAATATTTGGAATCTATTCGCTAATGAATTAAAAGCTTGTTACAAAATCATATATATCTTCTGGCTCTGTAGCAAAATAATCAGGCTTACCTGTTTGTAAAAGATTTTTTGGATCAAATCCCCAAAGAACAGCAATGACTTTCACTGCCAATTTTTTACAAGCCTCAACATCCCGAAGTTCATCTCCGACATAGATAATCTCATCTGGCCTTAAATTATTATGTTTCATAAATTTTTTTAATGTTTTATGTTTACCGAAGATATTGTTGGATGAGATAATGTGATCAAAACCGACAATACTATTGTTCTCAAAAAAATCAGTAATATTATTAACTGAGTTTGAAGAAAGTACCGATAAGTTTAAACCTGTATTTTTCAAGTTAGCTAGCAACTCATTAATTCCATCAAATGCTTTGAGATGCTTAATACCATCATTGTACAAAGTCATGACTTCAAATGTCATCTTCGGAATCTTGTAGAGTGGCAAACCCACTGCTTTAAAACGTTCCTTAAGCGGTGCATTTTTTAATACATGCATATCTTCAAGAGTTATGGGTTTATAGTTGAACTTAGCAGCAAGTTCGTTATAAATATAGAAGGATAAATCCAGTGAATCTACAATCGTTCCATCAAAATCAAAAATTATGTGCTTAATCATTAGCGTGCCTCTTTTTATTTTATTTTAGTGTTAATATGTGACAATCTTTAGAATATAACTATAACATAATTTTCTTAATAAAACCTCTAAGAGTGTCTATTTTAAAAAAATTGTAGTAAAATAGAATTATCAAATTTATTGACAAAAGGAGAAACATACAATGGAATTGATTTCAGTAAGAGAAAACCCAGTATATAAAGATAGAACGATTAAATATTTTCAAAGTAAATGGGCGAGTGAATCCAGTATGAAAGTATACGAAGATTGCATTGAGAGCTGCTTAACAACAAGTAGCCCATTGCCCCATTGGTATATCCTTGAAGAATCAGGAAATATAATTGGTGGTGCCGGGTTAATAACGAACGATTTTATCAGTAGAATGGATTTATACCCATGGTTGTGTGCTTTGTATATTGAAGAGAACTATAGAGGAAATGAATATGGCAAGATGTTATTGGATAAAGCAAAACGAGATGCAAAAGCAGGAGGATTTGAAAATTTATATTTATGTACAGATCATATAGGATATTATGAGAGGTATGGATTCGAGTATATAGGAACAGGTTATCACCCTTGGGGAAGCGAATCAAGAATTTATAAGTTTATGGGGAGTTAATGGATAAATGTTATTTAAGGCGTTTCATTTAAATCAAAAAATACAAAAAGTATTACAGGAACAGCACTATGAGCAACCAACACCTATCCAACAAATGGCAATTCCTTTATTGTTGGAAGGTAAGGATTTGATGGCTTGTGCTGCAACTGGTACTGGTAAAACAGCAGCTTTTGCTTTACCCATATTAGAAAAGCTTGCTTGCGAAGGAAGGTTAGCTGGCCAAAAGATACCAATAAGAGCTTTGATTCTAGCACCAACAAGAGAACTAGCTATTCAGATTGAAAAAAGCTTTCAAATATATGGCAAGTATTTAGATGTACAAATGGCAGTTATATATGGTGGTGTTTCACAAAAACGCCAAATCAATGCAATCAGAAGAGAACCGGATATCCTGATTGCAACACCTGGTCGTTTAATTGACTTAATTGAACATAAGTTTTTAGATCTTAGTCATATAGATATATTCGTATTAGATGAAGCAGACAGGATGTTGGATTTAGGAATGGGTAAAGACGTCAAAAAGATAATATCTTGGTTACCTAAAAAACGACAAAGCATACTTTTTTCAGCAACAATGTCCAAAGATGTCACTGGGTTAGTGGATGGTATATTAAAGGCTCCGGTAAAACTTAATATCAACATAAGTGAAAGAGAAATAATCAAAATTCGTGAAAATCTCTATTTTGTTGAGGAATCATATAAAACAGCACTTCTTCTTAAACTATTAAAAGATGAATCATTGGAATCCGTTTTAATATTTACGAAAACACAAAGAAGAGCAGATCAAGTTTCAAAAGTTATTCAAAAAGCTCATATTAGGACAAAAGTAATTCATGGAGGTAGAACACAGCAAGCAAGACAAGATGCTCTAGAATTGTTCAAAACAAAGAGAATTCGCATTCTAGTGGCAACAGATATCGCTGCTAGAGGTCTAGATATTCATGATTTAACCAATGTTATTAATATGGATCTACCACAAGTGCCAGAAACATATATACATAGAATAGGTCGAACTGGACGTGCTGGTATGTTTGGAGAGGCTATAAGTTTTTGTTCGCCACACGAAGTAGAGCTGTTACAAAGAATAGAAAAATATTTAGGACGTCAACTTATAGAAGTTGAGAATCATGAATTTTTACCATTACATATGGTAATGATTAGAAATAGGAGAGGAAAATGAAATATTTAGGTTCATGTCTTTGTAAAACAGTTGAATATGAAATCAGTGGAAGTTTTGAAGATTTCTTTTTATGCCATTGTAAATCCTGCCGTAAGGATACAGGCTCAGCCCATGCCGCCAATTTGTTTTCGACAAATGCAAATATCAAATGGTTAAAAGGAGAAAAGGCGATTAAAAGTTATAACCACAATAATTCCGGACATATTAAAAGCTTCTGCTCCCAATGTGGTTCAGCCTTACCGAATATTCAAATGAATGGAAAACTATTGGTTGTTCCCGCAGGAAGTTTGGATTCTGAAATAGATATTAAGCCAAGCGGACACATATTTATAAAGGATAAAGCTAACTGGGATGAAGGTCTTGAACAATATCCCCATTATGAGCAATTACCAAAAGGATAAAAGCATAAAAGGAGGTTGTCATGAAACGCGTCGTTATTGCCGGGGGTACCGGATATTTTGGAGGATACATGATTAAAAAGTTAAAAGAAGCTGGATATGAAGTGGTGGCAATATCGCGAAGCAAAAAACGTATTGCCCATCTTAAGGCATATATTGATGAACTCGTCATAGCCGATGTTAGCAATCCTACAGAGCTTCAGGGTATTATGAAAGATGCCGATTTGGTAGTCTCATCCGTAGGAATTACCAAGCAAAAAGACGATATGACCTATATGGATGTTGACTATCAATGCAATAAAAATCTATTGGATGAAGCGATAGATGCAGGAGTAAAGTCGTTTATGTATATAGCCGCACTTAATGGAGAGCACTTACGTGAATTAAAAATCATGGAAGCCAAAGAAAGATTTGTTGATGCCTTATTATCGACAAAATTAAAGGCTTATATTATTCGTCCTAGTGGGTTTTTTAGTGATATCTATGAATTTTATAAAATGGCAAAAAAAGGAAGAGTTTATGTATTCGGTCAGGGCCAATTCAAAGCTAATCCGATTCATGGAGCAGATCTTGCAGACTTTTGCGTTGAAAAGTTAACGGGAGCTCCGGGAACATATGAAGTAGGTGGGCCGGAGATACTTACACAAAGAGAACTTGCCGAAATTGCTTTTGATGTATTGGAGAAACCAGTAAAAATAACAAAAATACCCCTAGTCATGGTTCGTGTCATAGAAAAACTCGTGGTCTTGATGACAAAACAAACCATCTACGGTCCGGTAGAATTTTTCTTGACTGTTCTAACCAGAGATATGGTTGCTTCAAAGTATGGTAAACATACTGTTCGAAAGCTCTTTTCTACTCAAAAGTAATATCTCCGGACTGAGGAGGATTTTTATGTTTGAAAGTACAAGATTAATATATAGAAAACTAGATGAAACAGATTTTGACATATTTTATGCGCTATATTCTAATGAAGATGTAATGAAATATGCGTACTTAGATAGACTCAAATCTCGAGAAGATTCAATTGAAGTCTTCACGGAGGTATTACAAAACCAGAGAGATCAGAATAAAGGCACTCAATATGTTGCGATTTTTAGAGAAACAAATGTTGCAATAGGAATAGTTGATTATTCTGTTGACATAAATCATGAGAAAGGCGGAATATTTGAAATTGGATATTTTATAAAACCAGAGTATTGGGGGCAAGGATTGGGTACAGAAATGGGAAAGGCTTTAATTGATTATCTTTTTAATAATTTTAATATACATAAGGTTATTGCCAGCTGTAATTCTAACAATAGAAATTCAGAAAATATAATGCTAAAACTAGGTATGACAAAAGAAGGTGTATTTAAGAAGGTAAGATACAAAAATGGTCAATGGGATGACGAGATAAAATATGGTTTATTAAAAGAAGAGTGGATGTGCAAAAAGTCATACATCGTCTAAAAGGTTTTTGCCAAAATTGTAGGATTAGGGGTGATTTTTTGAGGGTAGCATTTTTGGATAGGGATGGAACAATTATAGAAGATTATGAGGACGAGCTGTGGAGAAATAAAACAGAGCCAATTTTCTTAGTTGGTTCAATAGAAGCACTTGAAAAGATAAAACAAAAAGGTTATGAAATTATTATTTTAACAAATCAGTATTTAATAGATGAAAAATTTATTTCTATAGAACAATATCAAGATTTTACGGATAAATTCATAAAAAGAATAAAAGATAATGGAATTGAAATATTAGATATTTTTTATTGCCCTCATTCTAGAGAATTAAATTGTAGCTGCATGAAACCAAAAGATGGTTTAGTAAAAAAGTCATTAGAGAAATATCCTGAAATAGATTTAAAGGATTGTTTTATTGTAGGCGATTCCTTATGTGATGTTGAACTAGGAGAGCGATTAGGAATAAAGACGTTTAGTATAGGGGTAGGGAAAAAAGAAGGTGAAGTAATAATTATTAATTCATTAGGGGATGTAGCCAGTTATATATAGTGGGAAAAAGACAATCGCAATTGACAAACCTTTGGCTTATTGGTGCAATCTAATTATGAGCTTTATGGAAAATCAGGTACTGGGGTATAAAAGTCCTCTATACGGTAGAAGAACAGCACAGTTTAAAATTGAACCACTTGATTATTATGATGTGGCCGATTATTTTCATTCATTTTCCCTGGAGAAGAAATTGTTAGCTTACGGAGTAACTGGTGGGATTCCGCAGTATATCAATACTTTCTTAGATGAAACCAAGGATAGAGTAAGGCAACTGGCAGCACCAATAGATGCAAAGAGATTAGAGAAGAATACACCTTGTACAAAGGTTAGCTATTGTGTTGACTGGAAGCATGAATAGAGAATTTGCTATCATAGATAATATCAGAAATGCATATGATCCTTTAGTAGATTTATTTCAGCCACATATTACGCTTGTGTTTCCATTTGAAAGTGGATATGGATTAGAAGAATTAAAGGAACACATGAAGAATGTTTTAGAAGGGGTTAAGACATTTAACTTGGTGATGAATCATATAGTACCGAACCAAGCTGGAGGAAATTATCTTTTCCTAACAGTTACTGAAGGTACCGATGAGATAAAGCGAATACACGATAGGCTATATGCTGGCATTTTAGAGTCATATTACAAGAAAGAATTACCCTATATGCCACATTTAACAGTTGGATGTATTGATGAAGAAAATGAATATGATAAAGCAATAAATGCAACAAAGGAAATTAGTGATTTATTTACGACAATTGTAGATAAGATATTAATTGAAAAAATTGGATCAAACGGGGAATCGATTATTGAATACGAATATAATTTACTATAAAGATTGAGCATCAATAGCGGCCATCATAACATCCGCATCATCAATAATAGAAGGCACACCACCGGCAACGATTAAGGAGAAACCATGAGATATCTAAAGAGAAGTATATCACTACTAATTCTTATTTTAATTATAGTATTGTCTTTTTGCAGTTGTGAAAAGACAAAGGATGATAGAGTTTTTTTTGAAGCAATATTAGAACTCAATGATTTAGATGAAGACATGAATTTTTTTAAGTTTAAGGAGTATTTTCAAAAAAAACTAAACCGGTTGAGCGTGGTTTCAAAAATAGATGATCATATTTTTTACAATGGTGAGTTCCAGCACTATACTATGATTTTCAAAGAGCTGGATATTGTAGATTATGCGGATTTGGAAATCTATTTGGTGGATAAAATACAGAACACCGAAATTCTGTCTACAAAGCAGTATAAAATATCTTATACACTGATTAGTTCAGATGGTAAAGAATATAATTTTATTGATTACTGGGATATTTATATTGAAGACGACAAAATTTTTAATGGGTTTGTTAAAGATACAAGTGATATCGTAAAATGTTCAGAAGAGGAGGGTCATCTTGATGACGGCAAAATAGTTGATGAGCAACTGATCGATGGAGGAAGGGAACATGATGATATTATTATGTCAAAAATAACCTATATGAGTGATGGATTAGAAGTGTTCGGATTTATGACCAGACCAGCCGATGAAAAGACTGAACTTCCACTTATTGTAATATTGCGTGGTGGATATGGAAATGAATATTGGCGTGAAACAATCACTGGAGATAATGCCTACTCAGAAATTGCCAGAAAAGGCTATGTAGTGATTTCGCCTCAATATAGAGGGGGAACAATCGGTAAGGATGAGCTAGGTGGTGGAGACCTTAACGACGTGATAAACATGATTGAAATGGCTAAAGGACTAGATTATGTTGATGCTGATGATATATATTTGATTGGCAACTCTCGAGGTGGCCTTATGGCTCTATTAACGGCAAGAGAACATGTTGAAGGTGTAAGAGGCGGCGCGATTTTATCAGGACTATATTCAATGCTATTTAACTATTATTATTATGAAAGAGCGAGTAACTTTTTCGAGAACACTGTCGGCTTGGGAACGCCAGAAGAAAATCTTGAAGGATATATAAAACGCTCTGCTACCATGTGGGCGAATGAAATTGACATACCCTTATTAATGATCCACGGAAAAGAAGATATTGAGCATTGTCCAATAGCTCAAGTATATGAGTTTATTGACCAAATGGATAAATATGGGAAGGAATATGAGTTTATAGAATTGGAAGGTGTTGGTCATCAAATATGGGATCATCCAATAAACCCCTATGACAAGGCACTTGAATATATTGAAAGCATTAGTAATTCATGATTTTCATTGGCGGTCGGAAATCACTTGATGGAAAATCCGAGTAGAATAATTTGATTTATTGCTTGAAATTGTTGAAGTGCCAGAAATACTTCCGGAAAAAATAAAAATGCTTAGAGGCATATTGGAATGACAAAGAAGTTCATTATTAAGTGCTAATGCTCTTTCTCATATGATCCAAGGGGTCGAGAATTAGCCGATGCAATCATTGAAGCGCAAAAAAAAGAAAGCAACGAAATGAACAAACTAATTGAAGAGCTTAATTATTCACACATATAATTTGAAGATATGTAATTTTGCATCTTGACTTGATAAAAAATCTACTATACTATTAAGTAATGAGGTTATAAAAATTGATGGGAGAACTAATGATGTTACTCTTAATAGAGAAAATGGCTCAATATAGGGGAGACACTTCAATAACAAAACAAGTTCAGAATATGAACAATAGAATAAATATCCAAACATTCAACCAAAATCGGTTAACGCTTATTGGTTTTATTTGCATGTTTGGATATTGTTGATAGAATGAAAAATGTAAGCATTTGTACAATAAGAGATAATGCGATTATTGGCGACATGCGTATTAAATCACAAATAGTGTCATATTAACGACATGCGTAAACAAAGGAGTTATCGGACACTATCAACTTGGCTTTGAGGAGGTTATTATGTATGAATATATTGATGATGTAGTAGTTCTAATTAATGAGATGATCGAAGAATATATTATTCCACCAAAAAATCGTAGTTTCTATATAGGTAGAATAAAGAACTTCTTTATTGAATATATGGATAGCGATGCGAATCGATTGCGTCCACTTAATGCACTAACTTATTTTGATGTTGATGCACATCTTGAATCGGTTGTGTCAAGTGATTCTGAAAAGCTCAATGTTTATTATGCTTTGAAGAGATTTTTTCTTTACACATACCGAAGAAGTTTAACAACTCATTTTATGCTAGATGTTACTAAGCCAGTAGTTATTCCTGAGGCACAAGTTTATATATCAGATGAAGATTACGCAAGTCTGACAAATTATATCTATAATCGTGAAAAGGATGTACGTGAACGTTTGACAATAGGCTTGTTTTTGTTTACAGGGTTAAGTCGGAAGTTCATCTACAATGTGCACTCTGATGATTTCCAATATGTTGATGGTTTATATAAATTGAAAGTGTGGAAAGCAGAAGAGGAAGTCATATTACCTATTAAAGCAGAGCTACAGTTAATTATTTATGAGTTCTTATCAGTAAATGAAGGTGTTAAATCTGTAAGAATTACAGATAAAAGTGAGAATTATTTTAGTACAGTGTTAAAGCAATTATGTGAAAGGGTATGTGGTACGGGATACACGCCAACTCATTTTTCAAATACTTTTATTCGTAATGCATTGAAGAGTGGTAATTATATTTGGGAAGTAAGTAAACTTACGTTGGAAGGAACATCAACGATAGAGAAGCATATATCTAGTGAAGCGGGAATAGAGTTGAGGCAGTTGAGCATCCTTAATGGTTTTTAGTGACTTTAAGTGGGGTGTTGATAGCGTCCGATAACTATTATAGATATATCCGATGACTCAAAAAAATACCCCATCCAAAGACAGGGCAAGTTATCGGTTATATCGTGTTGAACGAAGTCGCGGTACTAGTGAAAAGTATGTAAGTCGATTAGCTGGA